>Ga0209098_1004098_pt1 | contig 11548 bp, 7 predicted proteins | sample AD_JPNHW1_MetaG_FD_184429 | JGI IMG/M metagenome (GOLD analysis project Ga0209098, IMG submission 184429) | Active sludge microbial communities of municipal wastewater-treating anaerobic digesters from Japan - AD_JPNHW1_MetaG (SPAdes) (version 2) | ecosystem: Engineered > Bioreactor > Anaerobic >... | reverse complement strand
CTTCAATTCATCTCTGTTCTTCAGGTAAAACAGTATGCAAAATAGTCTCTGGCGGTAGTCCTCCGCAGAATCCAGAGAGTGAATGAAGACCTCCTGGATTGACAGCTCCCTCAAGGGCCGGGTGTAGTAATTATCCCGCAGGCCCAGGAGAATCCCGTAATCCTTGTAAGCAGAAAAGGAAGTTGGCGTTGCATCTTGCTGCCGCAGGCTCTTGAATAGGACGTTATCCTCGTAGCTCTTTATGAGCAGGGCCTCACGGGGCACAAGGCGCAGGATCTGATATTCCAGGAGGGCGGTGATGAAGTCCTTGAGGTCCTGCCAGAGGATGTAGTTGAAGGAATAGAGGTAGGCTTTGCCCTCTTTGAATCTGCTTATGATTCCCAGGCGCAGAAAGCCCTGCAGATAGTAGTAGACGGTATCGCTGGAGATGCCCGTCTCCTCAGCCAGTGCCTCCAGGCCCTTAGGAGAGCGGTCCAGCCTGGCGAGCAGCTCCACTCTCCGGCCAGAGAGGATCTCAGGCAGGGGAGAGGCGCGATGAGAGTAGTAGAGCCGCTTGAAGGCCTCCGCTGGGGGCGTGCCGGCCAGCAGGATCTCGCCTGCTGCCCGCTCCACCAGGCCAATATCTTGCAGGCTGGTAATGATGCGGGAGATGGAGCCCTTCAAGAGGCCCAGCTCCTTCTGGAGGCCGCTGGGGTGTACTGGCTCCAAGGAGCGGGTGATGAGGATCAGGGCGCGGACTTCGTTCTCGCTCAGGTGCATTGTATTAATATAGGGTGAAATAAGTATATTATCTTATCTTTGAATTAAAACATTAGCCTTAACTAAATACACTGATCGGCAAAAGGTCCGGTTGCGGGAGCGGGACACGGGCGGCCTGTCGGCAGGAGCTCCAATCACCTGGGCACCAAGAACGTGCTCCTGACCATATACCAGTTAGCAGAAGAGGCCGTGATCCAGAAGATTCGACTAGGAAACTCAAGCTGGTGAGGTTCGTTAGTGGCTATAAATCTGAGTATCGTTTTCCTAATTCCGTTAGCCTATCGTCAAATCCCAGTTTAAAATGGTCATTAAACAAAATAGCAGTTGTTCCCAAGGATATCACTCCCAAGTGTAACGCACAGCCTCCTAAATATTTACAGGTGATCCCATCAGGTGAGAGACACTTTCCATCGTGCTGAAATACCATTCCAATACCTTGAGGAGCCCCGTGTGGCCACTTAGAAAGAAGTTTATAAAGTGCATAGGCATTCCGATCGATTTTTCCATCAAGCGACTCGTCTTCAAGTATTTGCTGAAATTGAGGCAATTTGCGAATAATAAAATCGTTAACTTCTAACGGTTTATCTCGGAGTAGCTTTTTCCTTCCCTTTCCGGTCAGAAGTATATCTGCATAGTCTTGTACGTTCTGGGTGAGAGATTTTTTGACTTCAGGAGACAGGTCCAGATCTTTATATTTGCCTTTAATCCATTCGCAATATCTCTCCTTTATTTCATATAGAAACCATTGACGCGGACGATTTATTCTAGGGGGACTATGTGCTGCCCATAATAAAAGGGCCATGCTTTCATATGAGGATCGAGCAATGATTAGTGCATCAGGAGATTGATTGGCCTCAACTAATATGCATATGCTCTTGAGATGTGCCATCTGCTTATGCATGAAAGCATCTGTCATTGCTCCTAAAAAATCATTCTCCTTATAAGACCCGCTGCGACAAGTCGCAATCTCTTTAGCAAGTCGATGTAATTGAAACGCATGATTTCTTATAAAAGGGATCTGTTCTATATGCTTGCCGATCTCCTTCGTTACATACGTGCAATTTTGCTCCGTCATGGTCTACCAGCCTTGTCCTTCGTCTGCCACAAATACAAATAAATAAGCTGCTGCTCAGAGAGCCTCTCGACATGGACCGCTCAGAAATCCTCCGCCTCATCGCCGACCTGCGCCGCCGCCATGGAGAGCTCGAGGGCGTGGAGGCCAAGGCCGCCCACACAGGCACACCTGCAGATCTCTACAAGCCTCTCTCAGCCTTTGCCAACCGTGCCGGAGGCGGCATACTGCTCTTCGGCCTAGACGAGGACGCCGGTTTCAAGGTCGTGGGCGTGGGCAATCCCAGGAAGCTCCAGGAAGACCTCAGCGGCCTTGCCGCTCAGATGGAGCCACCGCTTCGCCCCAGCTTCTCTGTGGAGGAGATCGAGGGCGGGACTGTGGTGGCAGTCGAGGTCCCGGAGGTCGCCTATGATCAAAAGCCCTGCTACCATCGCCCGCACCACCTCCAGGAAGGATCCTTCATTCGCGTGGGGAATTCCACCAGGCGGATGAGCGACTACGAGATCTACAGCTTCATCAGCTCCCGTACTCAGCCGACGTTTGATGAGGAACCAGTCCTTCGAGCCACTCTGCAGGACCTGGACAGAGCGAAGCTTGAGAAGTACCTGGCGCGAAGGAAAGAGGCCCGTCCCAATGCCGCTTACTGGGACCAGCCTTTTGAGCAGATCCTGAAGCAGCAACAGATCGTCGTTGAGGTCGATGGCGTCATGCATCCGACTCTTGCCGGGCTGCTGATGTTCGGTATTTATCCTCAGATCTTTGAGCTGCAGCTCTTCATAGCGTATCTGCAATTTTATGGCACCACCACGACCGAAGAGGCTCCCTCCGGCGAGAGGTTCCTGGATAACCGCAAATTCGAGGGCACATTGGATGAGATGGTAGACAATGCCGTGTCCTACGTGATGGCCAACATGCGGAAGGGCAGTCTGATTCGTGGGGTCATCAGGGAGGATATTCCTGAGTATCCGGAGGTCGCACTGCGGGAGGCCATAGTCAATGCCCTGGCCCACCGGGACTACAGCAACTTCGTGCGCGGGAGCCATATCCAGGTGCGGATGTTCGCCGATCGTCTGGAGGTCGAGAATCCTGGCGGCCTCTATGGCAGGGTGACGCTCGATAGGCTGCAAGAGGGGCAGTCTACCAGGAACCGGCTGCTCATGCATCTGATGGAGGATGTCCACCTTGTGGAGAACAGGGGCAGTGGGATAGATGCCATGCAGGATGCTATGCAGAAGAGGGGGCTGCCATCGCCGGTATTCGAGGATAAGAGGACCGCGTTTATGGTGAAGTTCTATCAGAGAACTCCTGTTGAGGTGCCGCTTGCAGACGAGGAGCAGAGAATCCTTGCCTATGTGAAAAAGCGCGGCTTTGTCAGGAGAGCTGATGCTCAGGAGCTGCTGGGCGTAAATGAGGCCCGAGCCAGGTATCTGCTGCAGAAGATGCAGAAGGCGGGACAACTCCGAAAAGAGGGGCGCTATAAGGACGCTCGCTACTTGTTGCCTGGATACCAATAATTTACCAATGATTTATAGATTATTGGTAATTCTTGGAACTGGTACCACAAAACTTTCAGCTGCGAGCTCATCCGGTCGCGGAGCCGAAAGCTTGGGCGCGGGCGGCGCTCAGTGGAGCTGGCGGCCATCTGGGCAGGCAAAAATTCAGAAAAGGGATAGGTTCATAACCTATACCACATTCTTACAATTATGAAAGCCATGCTGTTGAGAATAGGAATTGATTCGACAGCAGGTGGTGCTCTAGCTCCAATTTTTGATGATGGCTCTTTCGAGTACATTCCAATTCCCGAAGGTTGCGACTCAGGAGAGCGTAAAACCTACAGAAATATCATTGGTCGCAAGGGTAAACCATTATCTGAATTTCTTCCAAGTGCAATTGCAGATTGTGTTGTGCATTATGATCCAGAATTTGTGACCTGCACTTACGGAGATCCTACTTCTCCAAAACGATCTCGTCTATTAAAATTGGAGAAAAATGATCTCTTAGTCTTTTATGCCGGACTTGATCCATATAATACTCTAAAATATGAAAGAGGATTATATATTATTGGATATTTTTTTGTAGAGTCTGTCATAGACTTTAATAAATCGACAGATACTGAGATCGAACATTATTATAATGTTTATGAAAATACTGCACATTTAAAACGAAATGGAAGTATTGGCGACTTAGTAATGGTAGTAGGTGATAAAAACCGGAGTAAGCTTCTGGACAAAGCCATTAAAATCAGTCAACTTAGAGATAACATCAACGGCAGCCGATATCATGTCGTTTCAAGAGAGATGGAGCGATTGTTGGGCATATCAGGCTCGATTCAAAGAAGCAGCACGCCGAGAATTATCATTGAGGATATGTACCTGAAAAACTTGAAGGATCTTTTGTGCCCGGATTGAATGACAAAATCTCTCAAATCTTTCCGAGAGCGGCGGGCCAGGATCGATGCCGAGATCGAGCAGCTTGAGACCCAGCTCGATGCCCGGGATCGGGCCGGGCAGAAGGGTGCCGAGGTCCTGGAGGTCGAGCCGGCCCGGGGCGGGGGCTCTTATGTGCTGCAGAAGGTGAGGTGCGGCAAGCCAACATGCCGCTGCGCCAGGATCGGCGGGGAGCTGCACGGGCCGTACTGGTACCTGTTCACCAAGAAGGACGGCAAGACCACGAGCAAATACGTGGGGAAGAACCGGCTTCCGGAGGTGTGAGGTTTCTTATGTGCCATTTGCTTTTAGGATCGACATAATAATCCTATTTAACCTTAATTATTATCTACCACGCTTATAAATGCAAGCAGACTGGACGAATAAGAAGCTCCTTCGGGCAACGTGCCGGAATGTATAAGCTCACGATGCAATATTTCAGATGCATGGCCATTTACTAGCTTTATAAGGAGCTCCTTTTGAAGATCAGTTTTGTTTGAAGGTTTGAATTTGAGCAAATCCTTAGATAGTCGTTCCAGATGAACCAAACGTTCTCCATTAAGTCCAATACCAAGGCGAACAATTCGCTGGTAACTTTGGCCACCTTGGCCCTGAATTGATACTTGCCAGATAGTAATGAGGCCCGCACTTTTGTCATTCCCCTCAAAGCAGCCGAATAAGCCCCTCTCTTCCGGAAACATTGAAAGATAATGATTTAGCCACGTCTTTACTATTGGATGCTCCAATCCCAAGAGATTAAGTTCCTCTCTTTCCAAAGCTTTGTCTCTATCAGTTGTGAATTGTAATGCCTGCTTTCCAGGAAGAGTTAGTTCGTATATATCCTTATGACGGAGCTTGAATTCGGCTCCATCGAGTTTTGAGGCGTATTTTACGAAAGACACTAACCTATTCATGGCACGGCCTTCATCATCATATCTCTTGAAATCACCAAGATTGAATTTTTCCAAATCTTGAAAGAGCTCAAATACGACTTCTCTTGCCAGATTAGCATTTTCCATTGCAACCTCAATCTCTTGGCGTGTCCTTTTCAGCGAGGGGTCCCGAACTGCTTCTTGATAGAGTTGATCATAGCTTAATCGGCTATTAAGCTGGCCTAAAATCTGTACGCGCATATCTTCTGTTACCTGCCCATTTTCATCTACTTTGCCAAGCGTATTTGCGATATCTTGAAGTTTCTCTTCGAGCAAAAGAAAGATCTTGCCTTCGATGGTATCGGTTGCTATCAAATTATAAACCTGGGCGGTGTATTTTTGACCATATCGATGAATGCGACCAATGCGCTGTTCCAAATCCATGGGATTCCACGGCAGATCATAATTGAAAAGGACGCGAGCAATTTGCAGATTGATTCCTTCTCGTCCGGCCGCTGTTGTCACTAGAACTTGTGGGCCATCAAGACGCTTAAAACGCTTCTGCGCCGCTATTTTAGCACCATGATCACCACCTTTGAGTATCTCGATGCCTTTACCTGGGAAAGCATCTTCTATCGCTTTCTTAACGCTTTCAACGCTGCCCAGATAAGTTGCGAAAATCACCACTTTTTCTTTTGGATTGATCTGCCATAATTGATTCAAGGCACCAAGCAGAACGCGGGTTTTGGTTTCAGTTTGATTGGGGATCTTTTCCAGAAGTTCTCGAATTCGTCTGCGTTCTTCAGGCAATGCGATCGATACCATAGATGCTACGGATTCTTCTCCTGCCAAGGCTGCAGTCTCGCTGTCGCTGAGCTCAGCAGAAGTAACATACGATGCAAGATCAGGGTGTTTTTTTAGAAGTTTGACTTTGGCTTCAGCCAAAAGTTGTTCTGCCTGAGCCCGACCGAACGGATCATCTTTCAATCCGTGCATTTTGCGAATAATTTCGGCCGCTTCAGCCAAGGTTTGATTGCGACCATCTACGTCAAGTATGCCATCTCGCTCAATCGCCTCCTGAACGGTCAGCATTAGCAATCTTCTCTGTAGAGTAGCCTTCACGGCAGCAAAACTACTGGCAGCGATTTTCTGGAATGTGGTCATGATGAAGCCAAGGGCACGCCCTTGATTTCCCTGCAAAGCTGCTAAATTGTAGCCGTCACGCAGATAATCCAGAAGTGCTTGGTAAAAAGCATTTTCATCTTGAGAGAGAGTAAATCCTTCAGTTTGGACTACTCTTCGAGAGAAAAGTGAGCTTCCATCTGATGCACATGAATCAGCCTTAGTCCGTCGAATAACAACGGCATTAAGTCTATAACGGTTATCCATCATGTCCTTTTCATCTTCAAATAGAGTGGAATCGAGAAGTCGAATAAGCATCCAGAAACGGAAATTGTCTCCTTGATGAGGTGTTGCAGAAAGCAGCAGAAGGTCTCGGCAATGTCCCTTCAATGCTTCGGCTAATTTAAAGTTCTCTGTTTTTTTGGATCGAGAGCCGTTTTTATATACACTTAGATGATGAGCTTCATCGAAGACTACAAGATCCCATGATGGCGCTTCCAATAATCTTTTAATCCTAGATGACCGCTTTAGAGTGTCAATTGATGCTATTATGCGATTATGCTTTGCGAAAGCATTCGACTTTCGGTCCGAGACATCTCCCTCTGATCCAAAGACTTCATAATCAAGATTGAAAACGTCATTTAACTCATGTCGCCAATTTTCCACTAGGCCTGCGGGTACTATCATTATGGCGCGATTTAGAGCACCACGTGAGGCCAATTCTCTGAGGATTAGAGCTGTCTCAATGGTTTTGCCAAGGCCAACTTCATCTGCAATCAGAAAACGCCTGGGCTGGGCATTAGCGATTCGGTGAACCAGAACGACCTGATGCGGAAGCAAATCTACCTTTGCCGAAGTTAAAGTTGCGGCATTTTCCATCAACGGCAACTCCGCAGCTTCGATAGCAAGCCATAAGCGTTCTAGTTTTTCGGGAGTTGCAGGCTGAAGCCCTCCAATGACTCTGTCGTTCCTACTTCTGGTATCCTTCAATAGCTCTAGCGGAACCTGTCGCTCCCCAAAGCTGCGAAAGAAAATCCTAAGAAATCCAGAGGGCTCTAATCCAATGACCACTCCTTCGCCAAGCTCAGGATGGGTAACCTTCTGCCCAATAGCAAGATCAGGAGAGACGTCTGACGTGATATCCACCTCTAATCCGCTCGGTTTTTTTCTGCGGGTCTCTCATATAAATAACGCATAAATCCTGCGTAGCTGCACTCCACATACGGGAGGAAAGCTGAATATCTTTTCCTCCTGGAATCTTAAAAAGCACATTCTCATAGGAGTCCTCAAGAAAACGCTTCTCGGAACATCCGAACCCAAACACCAAGCCCAAATGATCCCAATGATGCTGAAACTCCTGGATAAAAGGCTTGATTCGCTGTTGCAAGAAAGCCTCCCCATCTCTTGGATCCAGCAACTCAAGACAGGTTTCCAAACCGCCAATTAATACTGTATTACTATTTATGGGAGATATGGCTGGCCAGGAGTTTATCCAGCTTAGGGCCTCACGAAGGCTTACAAGGCAGCCTTCTGCGATCAATGCACCTAATGTCCCTTTGTCAAAAACTACGCTAGATCCGCGGCGACGCCAGGAGTCATATGTCAATTCTTGCATTTACAAGTCCTCCGCTTCAAGCATGTCAAACAGAGATGTCTGTACATGTTTTGAAGCTCTTGCCATGTGGACTCTCCAATGGCCCACCAATTCCAAAGCCAATTTCGAGGCGATACGGACGTCCTCGTTTAAGTCAGTTTCAGCATACCATTTGAGGATATCATCCACTGAAAGCTTTAATTGAAGTGTGCCTCGGTTCAGTTCGTCCGTTACACTTATCCCGCTTCGAGGCATAGCCACGCCAATCAAAAAATGAGCCTGATCAAGATCTTTTTTCAATATTCGTCTATTGCGACCCGGCATTGTGAACTTATTGAATCTCTCCGCGATTGGAACAATATGGACAGTTGTGCCTATCACACGTATCCAATCATATTCTTCCAAGTCACTTTGAGACAGACCCGTGCCGCGAAGAGTCTTGTGAAGATCATCTCTTGTCATCGAAGATTTATCTTGGAAGATGCGCAAGAACAGATTCGAGGCAGGTTCTGCGGATTCTGGGGGTCGGATCCGACCTTTCTCGGATTCAAGTAGATCGTCTAAGAGCTGATTAATGCCAAGCAGTGCATCTCTCACACTTAGCAGTTGATCTTTTCCAGTATAGACCTGACCATAATGATTGCTGTAGAACTCCAAAGCTTTGCCTCGAAGTATTACCCGAAGATCTGCATCTGAGAGAGCATTTCCATGAGAACTCTCTAGAACATCTTTTAAATGCGCAGTCTCTTCCTTGACCCAACGACGCATTTTAGCCCAAGCTACCGGCTGAATATCGCCAAGTCGCTTGCGACATACATGAAGTATATCATATTCGATCTTGCGAGAACCAAAAGCCCCTGTTTCTCCTTTCGTCTCATCGCTCCTCACTGGATAAGTCGCCACGAGTATATAGCCAGCTTCGAATAAAGATTCTAATACATCTACCCATGGAGAATCCGCACTATGATGGAATGTAAATGCCATCAAGCCAGCAGGCTTCAATAGGCAAGCTGCTTCTGACCAGCAAGCAGTAAGTGTATTCCTGTAGAACTCAGACGAAGGTTCAGGTCGATAAAGAGGATTTAAGTCGTTCACTTTGATATTATCATTGCCGCTAATCTTGCGGATTATTTCTAAATGCCGATCATTAATACGAGTGTATTTCTCCCAATCTTCCCTATCATCTGGATGTTCAACTGGATTATCAATCGCTTCCATTGAATGTGGTGTTCTATCTGATTTAAAATAATCATATTCACGTAGTCCATTATACCATTTCAGCAAAGCTAGGCGAAGCCAAACGTAGAAGAAGTCTGCAAGGTCAGCATAAAAGAGGTTATTGCCGAAGGGTGGATCTGTGATAATTAAGTCATATGGCATACTGCCTAGGATTGAGAGATCAGTTGAGGACCCACAAATGATACTCGCATCGTCCTCAACGGGATCTCTTGAAAACGCTTTTTCTGATTTCTTGATCGGATCCTCTACAGACAACTCCCAAGGGTCTCTCACCCAGATAAGACCCTCTAGGATCTTGCAAGATGAAGCTCTCCAGTTACCTCTGCCTAAATTTGAAAAAACACTGTTCTCGACGAATAATTGTTTAGGGTGGTAATTGGCATTTGAAAACATTGGCTCCGGGGTATCTCTTTGCGGATTCCAAAAAACAAATGTATTTTGATTACGTAAATACTGCTGAATGCACCCAAGGGCTTGTTCTCTTACTTCAAGCGGCCATTCTTCATCATTTACATCCATTATTGCCTTTAGAAACTGTGAATGAACAAGAAGCTGCCTCGAATTAAACATTTTCCACCAATGAGTATAACCCCAATTAGGGAGACCTCCATTGAGTCTGTGGGTCATATACGAAGAAAATAATTCTACTTTTGGCCAATAATTATTTAAATCATTATATTTCCGATTTTGCCATTCGTATTCAGCATGTATAATATTTTCTATATCCTGTTCATCTGGCTTTTTGAAGTACCTTCCACCATAATTGTAACCCTCCAATTCACATTGTGGACAATAGCACTGCAATGCATAGATAGATGTAGGTGCACTATGGCCTGTTGACCTGACTGCTTCCAATAGATCTTGCTGCGAACCGCATGATCCACAGGTAAACTGAGATTTCTTTGGAACCGTCCCAATTCGAGTTTGAATTTTCACCCCATTACTATTAATAAGCTCATAAGGGAGGCCATACTTCTTGCGATCTACTTCTTCTTCTATCGATTCATCAGCCTTAGCTATCGTATCGCATTCGAGGTTGTCCTCTTCAACGTCATCAGAGTTTTCTTCATCAGATAATTTGATTATTCCGCGTATTTCAATTAACTGCAACTCTTCCAATCGTTTTTGCCACCAAGTAACAGTTGCATCAGGATCAGATCCCGCGTAACCACCTAGTATCTTTCCATTTTCAAAACCAAGGCTACCTTTAAGCCACGGTTGATTAATTAGTAAATGCATATAAACCGAGCGCGATTCGATGTTAAAATCTTTCTTCCGGGTTTCCGCAGCAGAACGCCCTTTTCTATTGTGATTCTCCAATATAGTCTCAATATTTTGTCCAGTGAACGAGCCACAACGTGGGCAATTGAATCCTGGTTCACTATCTATGGTGGCCAATAATTGCCGAACTCGTTCTCGTTTTTCCGTGGAGTTACCTTTGCTATAATCGTTGATCATTTTTGCGAATTCTTGAGTTGTCTCTGTGAAGCTTGGTTCATTTTCCAGCACAATTCTTTCCACTCCTGGTGCCATTCTCGTCTCGCCAAGTTCCACGTTGAAAATATGCCCGCAGGTTGAACAAGTCGTTTTAATGAATCTTGCAGTTAGCTTTTTCTCAGCAATCACAGGCGATTTGAAGATTGGTGTGCGATGCCCACAACCAGCACGTTGGCATGGACCATGTTTGGCCCAAAAAGTATAGATGACCTCGGGTCCATCCCAGCGATACATCCGTCGTCCCTCAGGTGACAAGTCTAGTGGATCAATATCGATAGTGTCTCCTGTTTCTACATTAACCCAATTACCCTTATGACCACGTGGACACGAGGTAGTGTAAAAAGGCTGCACCAAAGGTTTGACTTCCTTTTCGATATAGTTAAAAAAGTCCCTGACCTTTACGGGATCTGAGCAGGACAACTCGTTTTTAGTTACAAACCAGGCCACGGGATTAAGATCGACACCCTTTACTTGAAAGCCGAGACGTGCGCCTTCTACGAGAGTTGTTCCTCCACCCATGAAGGGATCAAGAATCCTCAGCCCTTTGAAAGATCCTGCCTTCTGATGATTGCAGTAGTAATGCTCCCAAACGAGGTCATCTGCTTGTGTAGGGTCTATGGGAGCCTCTGTTGCGGCTGCAATCAGAAGGCTGCGAAACACGCTGGACCTGCGCCGCGCCCACCACTTTGACATTTGGTAGATGGGTTTTCCTGCATTGCCCTCCAGTTTCGAGAGCGCGTTGATTTGGTCGAGAGGGAAATCCACCTCCAGGCAAACGGGCGGTCGATTTGGATCATTGAAATCTGGCACGGGCAATCGGATAGCTTTTCCAAGATTTGGAGGGGCATAGCTAATGATATTTTTGCGTGATCGCTTATTTTTCTTAGACTTCTCAGCAGAAGACGGATCCATTCCTGGCAGTTAATCTGGTTATTATTAGGCATATCCCTCGGCGATCACAAAGGAG
>Ga0209098_1004097_pt1 | contig 11549 bp, 10 predicted proteins | sample AD_JPNHW1_MetaG_FD_184429 | JGI IMG/M metagenome (GOLD analysis project Ga0209098, IMG submission 184429) | Active sludge microbial communities of municipal wastewater-treating anaerobic digesters from Japan - AD_JPNHW1_MetaG (SPAdes) (version 2) | ecosystem: Engineered > Bioreactor > Anaerobic... | reverse complement strand
CATTGTTTAGACAAAGAGAAAGCACTTGATTGTTATTTAAAATCATACAAAATAAGCATTATAGTAAAAGATGAACGGACAACCGCCAACGTATTAAACAATATCGGAACTATTTATTTAACAGGTTTTAAAAATTATCCCAAAGCTTTGTTCTATTTGGAAAAATCGTTCTCATTATCGCAAAAAATAAATGATTCCACTCGCTCCATACAATTGGAGAACATTGCTCTGGCCTATATGGGAATGAAAAAGTACAGCGCTGCTTTGCAGCATCTCAGGATGTCATTGAATCTCTCTGAACAATTTAAATCAAAACTTGGCATAGCAAGTAATTGTTGCAATATCGCCAATATGTACCTGAAAATAAATAAACCGGATGAAGCCAAACAATATCTTGACCGTTCGCTGACCATCTCAAGGGAGATCAATTCACAAGGGCTTATAAGGGTAGTATATAATTTATATACCCTCTATTATGCTATTAAAGGCGACGTTGATAAAATGTGGGATTATGCTGATAAAAGTGATGAGATAACGGATACTCTGTATAATGACGAAGGCAAAAAGCTCATTGCTGATATGCAAACCAAATATGAAACAGAAAAGAAAGAACAGGAAATCAAATTGTTGAGTGTGGAGAACAAATTAAAGGAATCACAGCTTAGAATCCGCACTTTCTTATTATTCGGATTAGCTATTGCTCTGACATTCATCTTCATTTATATTTTTCAGAAACGCAGTTTGTTATTTGCACAAAAAAATCTGGTCCAAAAAAATCTAGAGATCGTCGAATCTGAAAACAAGTTGAATATTCTGAAAGAAAATTCCAATTTTAATAAGGTTCCACAAAATGATAAACAGGAAGACCATTCCTCAAAATATACAAGTTCACTGTTGTCTGAAGAACAAAAAATTCAGATTAAAGAGTTGATTTCATGCTATTTCAATAGCAGTAAAAACTTTCTGCATCAGGATTATTCCATTTATGATCTTGCGAATGACCTGAAAATTAACAGAAATTATATCTCGCAGGTGATCAATGAGAAACTCCATAAAAATTTCAGCAGTTTGCTGAATGAATATCGAATCAAAGAAGCCCGTAAAATATTATCCGAATCTTCTAATTTAAAATTCACTATTGAGTCTATCGCCGAATCAGTAGGGTACAAATCAAAGACGACTTTCAATAATGCCTTTAAAAAGTTTGTGGGTGTCACCCCCTCTTTCTACATCAATTCAATAAAAGATTCTCTGGGATAATAACAAAATATTGTTCTGTCATTGTGTTGATTACCTGAACATTTTGGCATTTACCCATTTCGGCCTCACCGTTAATTCTGTTCAGATGTGTACATGTGGACATGGATGCAATCCTCTGTCTTTTTTTGTATCATACTTTTGCAATGTTCTCGCCTGCTTTTAGAAGTTTTAATGGCTATGGTAAAAACCCTTGTGTAAAGAAGATCTGATATCAAACTAAAACCTCATTCATTATGAAAAAAAAACTACTATTTCTGACAGTTTGTGGTCTGCTGTTCTCGACAGCGGTTTCAGCCCAGACTACCTATGTTACCAAAGAGTCTAATCCAGCAAACAATCGAATAACTAATAATCGTAATATCCCAACGATGCCGGAGAAACTTAATTTTCAGATGTTTGACAAAACAGAGCGGGTGACCCCTTTAAGCGAAGGGCTCTGGAACTCAAATGGCCCATACGGAGGACTGGTTTTTTCATTTGCCATCGATACAACAAATAATATACTTTATGCCGGAACCAGAAACGGGGTATGGAGAAGTGAAAATGGAGGCGAGAGTTGGGAATACTCTCTAATCCCCGAAACGGGGTATATAACATGGGGCTGGAATATGGTTAACTCCATATCTGTGTTAAAAACCAACCCTGATATTGTATATGCTATATGCGCGACTGGCTTGTATAAATCAACCGATAGAGGGCTCTCCTGGAATCAGGTTTTAACACCAGGCGTATTTGGCAGTGTTAAGGCATTTGCATATAATGCCAATGAATTCGTGTGTGTTTCGGTATACGGCACTGGCATCGAGAAAAGCAACGATGGCGGTCAAAGTTGGGAAAATATTACTCCTCACAACTTATCGCCTTCGGGTCCCATCATTGTAAATGAAGACAACCCTGATATTATTTTAGCCGGAGCCAATGGTTCAGGAATTTTTAAAACAGTGACTGGCGATACAAACTGGGTCCAACTGAATAATGGAATACCAACAGATCTGACTACAGTGGCATTAACACGAAATCCAAAGAACCATAATACCTTATATGCATGCCTGAGTAAAATATTCCCGGATCAGCTTGGAATACCGGGCTTATATAAATCGTATAATGCCGGGGAAAGCTGGCAACTTATAAATTCGGATTTTGATTTCCACAAAAGCTTGTATGAATTTGATATGATGGATATAAACCCCATCGATACCAACATGGTATTCATTGCATACGATGATAGTTTGTATAAAAGTTACGACGGTGGAATTACTTTCAATAATTCTTCTTCACCATTAATAGCTGGCTGTATTACTGTAAATTTCGATCCGGCAAACACTGAAGTTATTTACCTTGGCAAGTATATTGGGATTTCAAAAAGTAATGATGGAGGGACTATCTGGAGTGAAAGCAGCCATGGGATGCTTGGAGTAACTCCGACAAAGGTGGCTATTAATAAGGACAATCAAAATATTCTATATGTTGTGAGCAACGGATTAAACGGTTTGGATAAAAGTATGGACGGTGGATTAACCTGGCAAAATTCCAACACCGGACTCCCCGGATACCTTTCTGTAACACTTGATCCCATGAACCAGGGAACCCTGTATTGTGTTACTCCATTCGATGGTATTTATAAAAGCGCTGATTCGGGGAATTCATGGGGACAGCTTACTGATCAACCAATATATACCTATGAAATTGATCATTCAAACAGCAACAATCAATACGGATCCATCGACAATATTTTCTATAAATCATACGACGGAGGAGCCACCTGGAATGAAATTTCTACAATTACCACAGGTGGCGTTTTTGATGGTGCAATTGTAAGCATTTCAAAGGATCCAAACAACCAGGATGTTTTTTATTGCGGAACACAGCCATTCTGGAGCACCGATATGTTCGGTGGATTGTTTAAAAGTACAGATGGCGGAATCACCTGGACACAGTTAGTAGCAGATCAGGCTCCTGTGAGAATAGCCATTGATCCTAATAATTCAGATATCGTTTACTATGGTACTTGCGAGAATGGACTTTTCAAAAGTACTGACGGCGGTCTTTCCTGGAACTCATTGACCATCGGTTTAGGCACAGGGGAAAGTCTCCCTTATATCAGCGACATTATAATAAATACTGAAAACAGTAATATTATTTATGTCGGACTTCAGAATAATTTCTATAACTCATCATTCGTAGTAAATAATGGGATTTACAGGAGTACAGATGCAGGATTAACATGGGAAGCAATGCCAATGGAAGGGATACCTTGGAAAGACGTGGAAAACCTTTCGCTTTCACCAGATAACAACAGGCTGTATGCTTCAATTCAATGCGGCGGAGTGTTTTTCTACGATATTTTAAGTGGTATTGAAGAACCTGATTCAAAAATTATGACCATGCTCCATATTTACCCAAATCCTGTTAATTCAAGTACAAAAATTTTCTTCGAACTTTCAACCAATTCAAAAGTAACACTCCGGCTCTTTGATGTAAATGGCCGTTGTATAACCGATCTCTGTGACCAAGACTTTGTAAAGGGAAAACATTCATGCCCATTGAACTTAACCGCATGTAATGGTGAAAAAATTTCACCGGGTGTGTATTATGTAAAATTAACCACAAACTATTCGACCGAAACAGCCAAGGTGGTAATAAAATAAAACAACACCGGACCTATACATTTTAGTAAAACCAGAGATAAAAAAAGTGTTCACTCTCTATCAATTGGGTCAACCCTGGGGTAATTCTTTGGGTTGACCCAATTAATATTTTTCATGACTCCACTTTAAGAAAGAAATCAGATTTTTGAATATAACTACTCCAAAAGAATCCTCCGGTTTAGAGAATCGTAATAAAGACCTTGAAAAATACTTTCTAAGTTTATGAGAGGAAGTATGTACACAACATTATACGGACTTTTGCCCTGATTTACTTAGTTTTTCAATTTACTCATGTCTATTTGTTTTCTCTAATTCAACTCATCAGTTTCTGCATTCCCAGTCCAAATTAATTTTAATAAAACCTGGCCGGCAATTCAGGGGATCAAAAGAATCCCGACCACGTCATATCCTGTCGTTATCACCAAATACCTTTGTCAAAAAAAAGATGAACAGGATCGAATCAATCATCGAGGAATTGAACGAGCTCTGCCGCGATTATATTAATCAGCAAGACCGGTTCAGGGACAGCGAAAAGGTCAGAGAACTGTTCAGGGAGATGAAAACCCTGGGGTTTACGATTGTCACGCCCCTGTTTGAGGTCTCTTCCCCGGAATCCCAATTCCTTTCAGAGAATGGGAAAAGCGACCTTCAACAGATGTCCGATGTACAAAAGAAGAAACTACAGGCGATTAAAAACAACAAGTATGAGCTGGCTGCCGATTTGAGAGACCTGGAACGGCAACTTTTGGAAAAGATCCGGCTTGATTTTTCTCAGATCACCAGGGGCCGGTTTTTTATTATTCCATCGGGAAACACAAACCTGATCATATTCAACGATCCGGAAAGACGGTTGATCAATCTTTTTAGATGAAAAAAGGCCTAATCACACATCGCACTTCACAGTTCGCATTTGATCAGGGGCCAGGGTGAGGATACAAACGACAGCAAAAGCCACAAAACATTGAATTGTTTGTTGTTTGTAAAACAAAATCACTACTTTTATATCTTATTCCGGTCAAATGGCAAAACAAGACTATCTGTTCAGGTACCTTGCGATCATCAACATATTACGGAGGAACAAAGAAGCCACTTTTCGTGAGATCAGCGACTATCTCATGTCCGAGACCGAGATGCGTGATCGTCCCTGTACCTTCTCCATTCGCACTTTTCAGCGCGACTGTAATGAGATCCGATCAATCCTGGGGATTGATATTCAATACAACTTTTCAACGAAAGTCTATTATATCCGGGAAGAGCAGGAATGCGATCTGAACTACCGGATATTGGAGTACATGGAGAATATCACGTTGTTAAAGAAGTTGAAGAATGTGAACGGATATATTTTCTTCGAGAAGCGGGAAGCCTTGGGAACACAGTATTTCCACGATCTGTTGCATGCCATTAAGAAACGGATCGTCCTGCGACTGACTCACCAGAAATACGGTGATGATTTCCCCACCCAACGCCTGGTGGAGCCGTATGCGCTGAAAGAGTCAAACGGGCGCTGGTATCTGTTCGCCAGGGATCAGCATGATCGGATGCTGAAAGCCTTTGGGCTCGACCGGATTCTTGGTTTTGAAAACACCGCGCGGAGATTCGATTATCCGCGGGATCTGGACATCAATGCCTTTTTCCGGCACTGTTTCGGCGTCATCAATCCGACAGAAAATAAACCGGAAAAAGTGGTGCTGTCATTAACCCCGTCACAGGGAGATTACATCAAAAGCTATCCCCTGCACGAATCTCAGAAAATACTGAAAGACAGCAAAACAGAACTCAGGATAGAATTATTTCTGTATGTCACCCACGACTTTATCATGGAGCTGTTATCCCATGGTGATACCCTGAAAGTCATCAGCCCGTATCATCTGGGAAAAAAAATCTCCAAAATATACTATCGGGCACAGATGCAGTACCTCCGGAAATAAGTGGAAGAGAGGATGAGTATGCTGAATGTTCGGTCTGTATCTCAAAGCCACTACTCTCCTACACCCTTGCTCCCTAAGAAGCCACACCACCCGGCCTCCCGTTTATCAGGGGTTGCTCTGGATGATGAACTTTTTTGTCTGGGATTTGGATTGCGATGTTACATTAACAAGATAAAGACCCTCCGGTAGAGAGAACCGTAAAAATGTTTCTTCTTGGCGTAATTCAGTCGAATAGACCTGACAGCCCAGCAGGTTGTATACAACCAGCTTCCCGGTACAATGATCATTGTCCAGCTTTATTGAAACCGCGCTGTTGCCGGAATTGAAAATGGTAAAGAGATCTGCATCCGCAGGTTGATCGGGAAGAAAAGCAGGATGAAACACGGTAAAAGGAAAGATGATGGAATCGGTCGGTAAATAATGGATACAGTTGTCCATGGTAACCGTTTTCAGGTAATAATAAAAATCATAATTCCCGGGAGATAATGGCCCTATTTTTATGCTATCGGTATTCAGACAACCATAGAAATAAGGTCCCAGGCAATATTTGGAAGTGTCGGTGATGATGGGAGGCGTAATCGAGATACTTCGGATTTTATCATGACAGGTGCCTGATGTGAAAGATACATAGACCAAAAAAGTGATGGAATCGACCGACGTCGGATGCGTGGGCGCTATTTTTATTGAATCGATATCGCCCCATAGTCCGAAGGAAAGGCAACTGGTCGCTGCCAGGATGAAGGTTAAGACTGATTTTCTGAATGTTCTCATGGCGGATCATTTTTATGTGACTGATTTTCTTACACTTACATCTTTCTATCCCTTTTATCCATCATCCTCAATATCAATGTCATACATATTTAAGAGTCCCGCGATACCCGAGATCAAGAATTTTGCTTTTCTGATCCGGTTCGTGGCAGGGTCAATGGAATAACGAAAGGAGGTCCGGAAATCGGCTTTTTCAAGGTTCGTGTGATCAAACGATGCTCCGCTCAGGTCGCACTGATCAAATACAGAACCTGTCAGGTCGCACTCTGCAAAATCAGTCTCTTGCAATCTCGAATTTCTGAAACGAGTCCCCGGGATTTTTGTCTGATAAAAAGAAGAGTGGTTGATCTGGCAGTTATCGAACGAAAACGAAAGTCCGAATGCATTACAGTCTTCGAAATGCAGCCCCAGCATTTTACAGTCCTTGAACCTGATGGTCCGGAATGCGGTCTTACTGAGTTTCGCCAAACTTAAATTACAGCTGTTAAACTCGCAATCGGAAAATTTAATTTCCGAAAGGTCTGTATTTGAAAAATCACATTGATTAAAAACACAATGCTCATATTCCCCTTTCTCCAAAAGGGTTTCCTGAAAATTGAGTTTATCAAAAGTCTTTTCTTCTATGTACGCAACACCCATGCTTTTTTCGTTTATTTATCGACGACACTGATATAGTTGGATTATCTTGAATAGCGCCTCTGCGTAACAGGTTCCCGCCGGCAGGTTATTGGTGGATCCGGATCCCTTCCACCCACACGGTACTGATCGCTCCATAATAAGGGGAACACATCTCCTCCTTCATCGTTAGTTTCTCTGTCCCTTCAAATTGCCCGCTTACCTTCAAAAAATCGCTAAATTTTTCGTTAGCAATTGATATTTTCCCATCCTTATCGACTTTTATCTGGACCGGCCCCGGCAGAAATAAGCCTTCGACGGTATCCCCCATGATGTGTTCTGCAATGTTTACCTCCAATACCGAACTGCTTATCTCCTTCACAGTGCCGGTCGAAAGGATGGTGTCGTACAACACCGGATATTGGTTATAATCTGCCACTTTGGTTGTAAAAGAGTATTCCCCCTCGTAATTCGCCAAATCATCTTTACTGCAAGCCTGAATCAGGAATGCCAGGACGAACAACAGCCATTTTGCCTTTTTTAGTTGCATAAACTCCGGTTACATTTTGCATTTCTCACTTCACAGTTCGCACTTGATATTCTGTATCTCCCCCCTGCCCCCTCTTACGAGTAAGAGGGGGAGATAATATACGGCTTAGGTGTATGTGTCCCCTTTCCTTGCTCGCAAGGAAAGGGCTAGGGAAAGGATACAAAACGCCAAAGTCATTTTAAACAAAATTGTCCTGTCGTACTAACGAAACGGTTTTACTTTACTTTATAGACCAGCTTCATCGTGATCGAGGCTGTTTTATCTCTCGAAGAGGTGTTGTAGGTGCCGCCCCAGGAATAATCCTCATTGGAATTCTGACCGGTGATCTGGATGATTCCCATCTGGGCGGACATGAGGTCATCGATCTTACTACCGGATTCTTCCGCGATCTTCTCTGCCCGCTGACGAGCGTCTTTGGTCGCCTCCGAAACCAGCACGATTTTCAGATCCGCCAGCTTGGTATAGTAATACCTGGGATTATCGGAATAGAACTGAATGCCTTCGTTCAACAGCTCGGTGATCTTGCGCGAGATGCCTTCTATCTTATCAATCTCTTTAGAAGTAATTTCGATAGACTGGACTAACCGGTATCCGGCAAACTCATCCCCGGTCCGCTCTCCCGATGAAGAATATTTTTGTCTTCTCAACTCCTGAATATTGATGGCGCTGAACACGATGCTTCCTTTATCCACCCCGTTTTTAACCAGGTAATTCTCAATCAAAACCTTATCGTTATTCAAGGCAGCCGAAGCAACCTGGAGATTGATATTCTCCCGGGAGAACGAGCCCTCCCAGACGATCAGGTCCGATTGGAAATTCTTCTCTCCCAGCCCGGTGACCGATACCTGGTTCACGGGTCTGTTCCTGTTGATAAAGGCATGGCCTAAAACAATGGCAGCAATGATGATCGCTGCCGCGAATACCACAGAATTCACATATTTGCTCATATGACTGTTTTTTCAGGTTTCAACATTTTCTGCAATTCGCACCATCGTCGCCACTTCCAACGTCTGGAAAAAAGTGCAGCGTATACAAATTTATAATGATTTTTGAATTGCTTCTTCCAAATCTTCAACCCGTTTGCTATTAACCACTTTTTGGTAGCTATCCAGGGGGACCTGCATCTTTTTATCCCGGATCAGGATCAGGTTCTCCCGATTCCGTTTCCATCTATCCAACACGGCTTTCTTCATGTGGAAGTCATTCCCCGGTACAAATTTCCGGCCGGGGATTTGCGCTTCTATCCCCATGGCCTTCAGTTGACGTTGAATTTGCGGCAGGTGATCAACGCCGAAGACAAAAACGATAACACGGGCATCTCCGGCCGCCGCTAATCCGTTCTCAACGATCCGGCGGTTACGTTCACGCCAGCTCCCGTTCGCTATTTCGGAAAGAGGATTCGTGCAGATGATCTGCTCGTACATGGAATCCACGTTATGGATCGTGACCGGACTATGCATAAAATCGTACAACGATGGTTCCTTCAGGTTCTTGATCCCGCCTTGCAAATAATTCACCAAACCGGCGCTTTGTTCTTTCACGGAGGCAGGATAGTTCGTATTGGCCAACGACTGGGTAGCCCGGTCGAGCCGCCAGTCGACAGGCACAAAACGATACCCCGATAGCGGAGCCATCTCGGCCAGGAATGCCGCCTCGGGAGGGAAATACCCTTCCATGGGTTGTTGAAACGCCTCGGGAGTAATCTCGCCACAGACCAGATCGGGATGCAACGCGCAGACCTGTGCCAGCAAATCATTGACGGTATAATGGTTATCGGGATTGAAATGCATATTATGCACGGAACCGATCAGGTATACCACGGGTTTTATTTCCCGGGTGTCGTTTGTTTTTTCCTGACAAAAGACGATACCCGGCCATAGGATCAGCACGTAAAAAAGGATCTTTTTCATGATGAGGATTACGTAAGAAGGTTCACCAAACCCCGCAACCTTTCCGGGAAACCGGTGATTCCCCGGAATTTTTTGCAGGGAAGCATCGTTCAAACACAATCAAAGCTAAGAAAAACATCTAATATGACAAAATTTCTGAAATGAAGTATATTTAATTGTTTTGCAATATTTTATATCTTTCTTTATCGTTTTTTAACCTTTTATTTTCTTGTTCATTTTCTTTTTGCTTGTCCAAAAAGAAAACGAACCAAAAGAAAAACGACAGCCGCGCCTTTTCGACGACCCACCTGACCAGATGCGAACTGTGAAGTCCGAAATGTGATATTCCTCTCCTTACATTTTACATTTGGACTGCTCCTTACATTTCGTATTTTACATTTTGCATTTGGTCTGCTCCTCGCCTATCACATTTTACATTTCGCATTTGATCTGCCCCGCCGAAAAGCCGATGGCGATTTTGAAACCGCTGTCTTTTTACCTCCCCTTCAAGGTTGGACCTAACCGTAGATTCTCTTTTTATCCAACGAATCCCAAGAGTTAATAAGAAAATAGCTGTTCCGGTGAATGTGTCCCCCTGCCTTGCTTGCAAGGAAGGGGCTAGGGGAAGGATATAAAAACGTTAAAAATCCCCATCACATTTCACAGTTCACTTTTGATCTGACCAACTGCCATATCTTAGGAATTAATCGTTGCCGTGTTCTGGTTGCATAATCGGTATAACCCGGAAGTTCCTTTTTTAACATTTCATCTTCCAGATAAGTCCTTACAAATAACAGCACGACTGCAACAACGATGGGGATTATACTCCAAACCGAGCCCGTTAATAAGGGCACGGCGATCAACGAAATGCTCATTCCCAAATAGCCCGGATGCCGGACAAGCTTATAAATTCCCGTGTCACAAACCGTTTGTCCTCTGTCGGTTTGGACCCTGACCACACTGGAGAAGAACTTATTTTCTTTTCTCGCACTCAGGAAAATCACCTGGCCGGATATACTCAGGATAATTCCGGCAGCATAAAGAATCCAATGAAAGTTTGGTGACCACTGAAAGCGACCGGCATCAAGTCCTGCTAACACAATACTTATCAGATAGATGATGCCTGACAGGCCCAAAATCATCTTGTCCCACGACTTAGCGTCGCTTCCAACTTTGGATCGTTCCGTCATCAAAGCCGGATCATTTCTGATAGCCCAAAAATTCATGAATGCCGTAAACAGGGTGGTTCCCAGGAAAATATATCCCGGTGTATAGTCCATTCTCCCGGCCGAGAGGAACAACACGACCGAAAAAAACAACGTGGTTACTAATGCCTTGATTAGAAATTTTGCTTTCATGGTTTTTCAGGTTTATTTAACTAACGGTTGACGGCATGAAAAGTTGCCGTTTCCGGGCGCTCACTTGCCGGTTTAACCGAAAGACGAGCAAATGGACTAACATTAGCAACCCCTCTGCCTTGCAATTGCTTATGATCGCTTGTTTTGTTCATTTGCTATTTTTTCTTTTTTCAAATTCAATTAATTCAATCGGGGCTCCGTTATGCTCAATCATCGCAACTCTTGTTCCCTCTCCCGGGGAATTCGGAGGTGTGATAATAGGAAATTCTCGTCTTGTTAGTTCAAAGTCCAGGTCATCAACTTCAAAGGCTATGTGTGGTACCTTCTTAATCAAGTCGTTGACAGGACTATCCTTATCGAACCTCATCCATTCTATACCATAGGGACTTGTGTCAAACCCGGATACGTAAAATTTAAACTGAGGCAGGTATTTTTCTCCAATAATCGGCTTATCCGTAGGTATTCCTAAATGATGATATCGCCATCCCCATTCTGATGTTGCCAAAGGTGGTTCGCTATCCTGTCTTTTTATG
>Ga0209098_1004096_pt1 | contig 11550 bp, 7 predicted proteins | sample AD_JPNHW1_MetaG_FD_184429 | JGI IMG/M metagenome (GOLD analysis project Ga0209098, IMG submission 184429) | Active sludge microbial communities of municipal wastewater-treating anaerobic digesters from Japan - AD_JPNHW1_MetaG (SPAdes) (version 2) | ecosystem: Engineered > Bioreactor > Anaerobic >... | reverse complement strand
TTTTCAAATACAGTTTTAAGGCAACTCAGTGTTTTTCATCCATCTTTTTAGCTTATCATACCCCAGGAGCCTTTGCGTTTGTTTTCCTTTAGTATGAATTGCCTCACTACTGCGTTAGCAGGCGATTGCAACTCGGGATCTGCCTCCAGTAATCTGAATGCTTCGTTTCGGGCATATTTCAAAATTTTCTCATCCGCCACCAGATCGGCAATATGCAGGTCGGTTATGCCACTTTGTTCCAAGCCCTCGATATTACCCGGGCCCCTGAGTTTCAGGTCCAATTCGGCAATACGAAACCCGTCGCTGGTTTCAAGCATGGCCTTAATACGCTGGCTGGCATCGCTGGTCAGCTTGTCGGAGGTCATCAGCAGGCAGTACGACTGGTCAGCGCCTCTGCCAACCCTGCCGCGTAATTGATGCAACTGCGACAGCCCAAAACGCTCCGAATTTTCAATGACCATTACCGAAGCATTTGGCACATCCACACCAACTTCTATTACGGTGGTAGCCACCATTATTTGTGTTTGTCCCTTAACGAAGCGGGCCATTTCATATTCTTTTTCTTTGGGCTTCATCTGTCCGTGTACCATGCTCACGGCATAGTCCGGCAAAGGAAAATCACGCACCACGGCATCATAACCTTCCATCAGGTGCTTTAAATCGAGGGTTTCCGATTCATGAATCAATGGATAGACAATATACACCTGGCGTCCCTGTTTTATCTGCTCCTTCAGAAATGCAATAACCCTCAGGCGGTTGGAATCGCCGAAATGAAGGGTTTTTACCAACTTCCTTCCGGGAGGTAGCTCATCAATCACCGAGACATCCAGATCGCCGTAAAGTGTCATAGCCAGTGTGCGGGGAATGGGCGTGGCAGTCATTACCAGGATGTGCGGCGGCCGAGCGCTTTTTTCCCAAAGTTTGGCTCGTTGTGCCACACCAAAGCGGTGCTGCTCGTCAATAACCGCAAATCCAAGATTTTGGAATTTTACCACTTCTTCAATCAATGCATGTGTTCCAATCAAAATTTTGGTTTCACCATTGAGCAGGTTTTCAAGTATTTTTTTTCTTTCCGCGCTTTTGGTCGACCCGGTGAGTAGTTTTACTTCTATATCTAACTGGCTTAAAAAGCCTTTTAATGTATTATAATGCTGTCGTGAAAGTATTTCAGTAGGAGCCATGATACATGACTGAAACCCATTGTCGAGCGCTATAAGCATACACATCAGCGCCACCACGGTTTTGCCGCTACCCACATCGCCCTGCAATAAGCGGTTCATTTGTTTGCCCGAGCCCAAATCTTTTCTGATTTCCCTGACAACTCTTTTTTGAGCATTGGTTAGTTCGTAAGGCAGCACATTATGATAAAAATCGTTAAGATACTTTCCTACATTTTGAAATACCAGACCAGGTATTTTTGTGTTCCGGTAAAATTTTGTTTTTACCAATCTCAACTGAATAAAAAACAGTTCTTCAAATTTCAGCCGGGCTGTAGCGCGATTAAGAACAAATTGATCACCTGGAAAATGTATGTTAAGGATGGCTTCTTCTCTTGAAACTAATTTCAATCGATTCAGCATATCATAAGGCAGGTTTTCGGCTATTCTTCCCCGGGCATCTTCCAAGGCCTTGAACACTATCTTGCTCATCCCCTTGCTGTCGAGGCCTTTGGATTTAAGTTTTTCGGTGGAGGAATATACCGGATAAAATCTACTTTTTTCTTCCCTGTTAAACTCTTCGGTCAGGGGTTCAATTTCCGGATGCGTAATATTCAGTTTGCCATTAAAAATGGAAGGTTTGCCAAACACCACATATTTTTGTCCGGCCAGCACTTTATCTTTCAACCACTTAACGCCATTAAACCATACCAATTCCACCTCACCTGTTTCGTCGGCCAGGTAGGCTACCAAGCGGGCACTTCTTCCGATTCCGGCCAAAGCCACACTGTGAATCACTCCTTTAACCTGGATATAATGAAGGCTTTCGGAGATATCGTTTACTTTGTAGAATACCGTTTTATCAAGATAACGAAAAGGGTAATGCAAAAGCAAATCCCCGACAGTAAAAATATTCAGCTCCTTTTTGAGGAGTTCGGAACGGGAAGGGCCTACACCTTTGCAAAATTCTACAGGGGTATCCCAAAAATCATGTACCATCAGAAAGAATTTTCACAAATATAAAAAAACCCCGGCGTTTTGCCGGGGTTTTTTTCTCAATATTCCCACAAGTCGTGTTCTTTAACGAACAATTCCTCTTTTATTCTTTCTGCTTCGAGCAGGCCATCCATCGGTGTGGTATAATCATAAATCATTCGGTCGTATTCATTGCTTTCCTTATAAATGTAGCTAGAAAACAAACGTTTGAAGAATATGTCTTCATAAGTTCTTCTTTCGGCATCATTCCATTTATTATACACCTCATTATTGGCAAATAATTTCCTGCATTCGGGGAAATATATCCAAAACAAGGGTTTATATCCTTTGGGTTCGCCAAATTCATCAAAAACTTCCATATAGGGACATATACCAATAATGCGTACATCCATCACCGAGCGCTGTTTATCGAAAAACCAATCTTCTTTTACCCTAAACAAATAAACATCCTGAGTGCTAAAGGGGTTTGAAATTACGCTATCGTATTGTTCATAAGGCGGTTCAAGCCGGGTCATGGTCATGGTGTCTTCCTTGTCAAGACTCTGTTTGATTTCCGCAGGAGTAAGAGGAACGAGAAACTCTTCATTATCGGTGGTGTAGGCCGTTATTGTGTTTTCTTTTACGGCATCATAAATAATCTTCATCAAACTTTTTCTTCCCTGCTGGTCCGTTGTGGGATAATACATAGGGAGGTTAATTTTTTGCCTCAGGTCAATAACACGCCAGATGCGTTTCGACCACATGACATCGGCTTCGCGTAATGAAGTATAGGGTATGGGTTCCCTGTTGGGTGTGTTTAATTTATAGTAAACACCATCCAATGGCGGTGTGCCAATATTTTGCGAGAACACCTTATGCTGCATTGGAAGCAGGAATGCAGTCAGGAATACGATGCCAAGAATTTTTTTCATAATAATTACCTCCAATAAAAGGGTTAATTAATTTTTAAAGCTATGGAACTTAAAGAACGGTTTGAACCATCAGGCCCTCTGGCTTTTATATCTTCAATATATACCTTTTGTCCTTTTGAAGCACCATTAAGCATAGTAACCATCTGTGGTGTAAATTTGGCGCTACTAGAACGCAACTCAATCAAGTCCGGACCTTTTTTCATGGTTAAGGTAAAGCCGGTAATCTGAAAATATGCTTCAAATTCAAATCCGTCCATTCGTGGAATAACACCGCCGGCAGCCAGCAGGGTTCCCTTAGGTATTAACCCGCTGTTTATATTACCAACATAAGGAACCGGGTTGGGAACGCGTTTTACCCTGAATTTCATGGATCCCATTGACCGTGATGACTGACCCATTTTGGCACTGACGTTTACGGTAGCTTCTCCGGCAGTGGTAACTTTCACTACATAATTATAATCTTTACCATTAGATCTAACAATGGATCCGCCACCACCAGATATAGTTGCCGTAACTTGCTCGTTGGAGGCGCCAGGCACTGAAATGGAAACCGGATTATCCAATCCTATATAAAACACATTCATTTTAACCGGCGAAATGGTTGCTGAAGGAGTTCCCACCACATATTCGCTATTAAAAGGATACGATTTTTCAATTCCATCGGCACCTTTAACTTTGATAACGCCGCCAAACTGTTTAACTCCGGGACCTCCGGAAGGCAGTTTAAGTTTTCCAACACCTTCCACGCCTTCCACTGTTTGTTGGGAACCGCTTACTACTAAAGTATTAGTGTCCACTCCGCTACCCACAATAATGACCGGTGTTTGTTTGGTATCATAAGCGGCAACAAAAATATCCGCTTCGAAGCTTTCTCCGGTAAGCACATAATTACTCTTTGCCACTACTTTTGCGCCAATTTTATCAAATTTGAAATCTTCTAAAGATACCGAGGCCAGCAGTTGGTTTACCACATCAAATTCGGCGTTTCTCACTTCTGCAATCATTTTATTGAGGATAACCACGTCGGCGGCCATAATGGTGTTGTAGAAGTTGTGCATTTCCCATGTTTGTTCCCTGCCATTGTTGCTATAAAAAGGACCTGTAAAGTCAAAACCTATGTTCATGCCCTTGCGGTATTTTTCATCAATCAGGTTTAACATGGTGGTCTTGTATTCGGAAAGTTTGCTTTTCAGTTCCGAAGCTTTGGCGCCCTCTCCTTTTTCACTGCTGCCTATAAAATATCTGGTAACTTCTGACCATTTGTCAAGGCCTTTCAGTGATTTGAAATCTGCAGCTTTTACTTCATCAATAGTCATGCGGGATTCAGCGGCCATCACTTCTAGTTTCATTTGTTCGATATAGGCAACCAAATCTGCAGACATTTTTTTTGCTTTTCCGGCCTTTTCATAATAAGGCAACACCTTTGCCTTATTAATCTCCATTTGTTTATCAAACATGGAATAGGTAGATTCCACCTTTTTTGTAAAGTTGGTGTTGGTTTTCTCCATGCTCTCGTTGACGATAAGGTATGCATTCAGAATTTCTTTTGACACGTTAAGAGCCAGCATAGCCGTCAAAACAAGATACATCATCTGAATCATTCGCTGTCTCGGGGTTTCCGGACAATTTGTTGCACCCATAATATGCTCCTATTTATTTGTTTAACTTGAAAATAATTAACCTTGTTTAATTGTCATTGCAGAAAGCATATTTCCATAAACCTGGTTAAGGGCAGCAATTCCATAAACCTGATTAAGGGCAGCAATATTTTTAGCCAGCGAGTTGACTTGATCTTTATATTTTGCAGTTCCTTCCACGGATTCATTAAGATTAGCCATAAATGATGCAATAGTTTCCTGCATTTTATCAGTTTTCTGAAGTTGGTCAGAAGTACTCTTTAACTGAAGTTCATAGATGGTATTGAGTTCTGACAAATTCTTTGACATCCGTTGCACTTGCTCGCCGTATGATTTTCCGTCAACTGCTGAAAAATCGATAGCTTCGGCAGATTTGGTAAGAGATTCGCAGGATCTGGTATATTTATCAGCGAGGCTATGAGCAGACTCTGTGGCCTTTTTAATGCTGTTAACATACATTTCGGTAGCGTTGGCATCTTTCTGAAGGCTTTCTGCCACCGAGCCATAAGCGCCGCTAAGGTTGTTGGCGGAGGTCGTTGCCGATTTAACGCTATTCATAAATTCATTGGCTGAATTACTGCCATTTTCGAGCACTGTGGCAGTTTTGTTATAGGCTTCTGTCAATGATTTAACAGAACCTGCTGCGGTGTTCAAGTTGGCCACATAACCATCGGTAGCTACAGCCGCGTCGGCAACGCCTGACAATCTGTTAGCATTTTCGCTCAGGTTTTTCATGCCTTCTCCTAAACTGCTGATTAGGGCCGGGCCTATCTTGGCTTCTTCAAGCATCTTATCTAATTCCTGAGTCAGGCTTTTTGATTTGCCTCCGGTTACTGTTTTGGAATCAAGATCTTCCATGCCTGCCAGTTCCGGATATACTAATGACCAGTCGTATTCAACGTGTAAGGGTTCGAAAGCCGAGAAAAAGAAGATTGCCGCTTCGCAGCCCATCCCCAATACCAGCATGATGTCGGCTCCCGGATAGTGGTTAATTTTAAACAACGCACCCAAAATTACAGCAGATGCACCCCAGCCATATAACTTGGCCATGAAATTTTTATACCCCTTGCTTCTTACTAAATTATAAAGTCCCATAATTAAACTTTGATTTTTGTTATTGGTTAATAATTGATTGTTAGTTATTACTGATTACGACTTTTTACCTGTACACATTGGAAGAGCTTGACCCATCATCGATATGTCGTCCAAGATAAGTCTGCACGCAGCGGAATCCTATGTAACACTTGGCTGTATCCTGAAATTCATAAGTTCTGGTGCCTGTTTGCATATAATATCCAATATCTTTCCAGGAGCCGCCGCGGATTACTTTACGCTTCAATGCTTCCGGGTCGGATTTTTTGGCTTCATAAGAATAATTCATGTTCAGGTCATGGGCAAAATTATATGCTGATTCATCAAAGGCATCCATACACCATTCAGCAACATTTCCGCCCATATCATATAATCCATAATCATTGGGTGCATAATGGGCTACTATTAATGTGTGAATTCCGCCATCGTCGATATAATTTCCTCTTAAGGGTTTGTAGTTTCCGAGGAAACAACCGTTGCTGTTACGGATATAAGGACCGCCCCAGGGATAAGGGCTTTCGTCGAGGCCGCCGCGGGCTGCCCATTCCCATTCCGATTCGGTCGGAAGCCTGAATTCATTTACCCTCCAGTCGCCATTGGCTTCGAGATAATCATTGAGCATATTGGAACGCCATATGCAAAAGGCTCTTGCCTGTTTCCAGCTGACTCCTACCACAGGATAGTTGTCATAAGCAGGATGTACAAAATAGTTCAGCATGGGTTCATTATAAGAATAGGTATAATCATGAACCCAGCATAAGGTATCTGGATATACATTAATAATATCTTTTTTGATAAATACCGATCTGTCTTTAACACCTTGCGGGCGGTTAGCCAAACTGGAAAGGTCGTGGTCGGCAGCATCCTGTGTAGCGGTAGCTTCTGAAGAAAAGTCCTTGCGGGCTGCGGCTTTGTAATCAATCCAATAATAGATATAATTGAGTTGGCGGGTATCTATTTCTTTTCTTCTGAAATATCTTTCATGTTCAGGCATATACAATGGTTGTAACACTTCTATTTCTTCCTGTTCCAAATCATCCCATTCCAGGCGGGTATCCCAGTTCAGGTGGTGCGGTTCCAGGGGTTCGCCGTATTCATCTTCTTCGATCCACCAATCTTCGGGGGCAAGGCTACCCAGCAGTTCTCTGGCCAGAGAATCTCGGACATGATATACAAACTGGCGGTACTCATTATTTGTAATCTCTGTTTCGTCCATATAGAAAGCCTGAACGGTCACAGTTTTGTGCTGTGCTGTCAGCGAGTATGGCACATCCTGGTCGCTGGGGCCCATCTGATAACTTCCGGGAGGAATAAATAACATGCCATAAGGTGTTGGCTGGTAAAATCCTTCCCTTCCGGAAACTCCCGTGAGTTCTCCGTTACCATTATTCTTGCAACCTATAAAAGTAAGGCTTGCAAAAATTACTATGATTATCAGGAATTTTTTCATATTCTTTTTTTTACTTACTATTTTTCGCTTTTTATGTTCCTTTTTTGCCCGTTGATAACATTAAAACGTAAAAGTACATCTTTTTGTTACAATCAACGCAATTTTTTTTACAGATATCTTGTATTCAAATATTTTGTAATAGTCTTCTTTATTTCTATTTTAAAGCAATAGCCGAGCATAATCTCGTGTGATCCGCTGCTTCTTTTATTTCTTCCCAGGGCGGAGGTGGTAATATCATAAGAATATCCGATACGGAGATTTTGCAGTGCCGGGCTCATGGAAGGCTGATTGAGCGGGTAGGCGCCCACTATGATGGCTACGGCATCCTGCACGCGGTAGGAAACGCCGGCCCATATCATGTTTCTCCATTTGCACATAGCGGTAATATCATACTGTGCCGAAGCAAAATCAGTTTTTATCAATACATAAGGACTGAGTTCCCAGTCGGGGTTGTTGGGGAGTGTCCAGTGGTAACCCCCGGTTAGGTAGTAATGTCTTTTTAATTTTGATTTAGACTCTCCGGCTAATTTGATTTTGCTTTCGATAAGCTGGTTGGCCGACAAGCCTACATAGGCTTTTCCCGGAATGTTATAAAAAGCGCCAAAAGCGATATCGGTCATAAATGTACTTTTTTTACCGCTATTGCTCATGAGCAAAGGGTCATTCTGATCCAGCGGATTGAATTTCGAAAAATCTATTGATTTATTCAGGAATCCGGCCTGAAGTCCCAAGCCTAGCGTACCTATGGCAATATTGACATGAAAAGAATAGGCCAGTTTAACTCCTATGTTGTTTTCAAATCCAAGCTTATCGCTGAAAACCGACAGGCCGATACCGCCATGCAAAACACGTATTGGAGCGTCCACGGTAAGCAAAATAGTCTGAGGAGCGCCTTTGTGTGTTTTTGCTTCACCTCCTTCGAGATAGGTATCAGTAAAACCTGTCCATTGCTGACGATACAGCGTCGTGAGGCATATCTGTTTGCTGATACCAGCATATCCCGGATTTATAGCCATATTCGTGAACATGTTTTGAGTAAACTGAGCATCTTGCTGAGCAAAAACAGTCACAGAAAACACGGAAACAACAATAAAAAAGTAGATTTTTTTCATATGGTTTTTATTGATAAAATTCAAAAATGGGGATAAAGTAACGCATATTTTTTAATATTAACAAGCAATTGTTAACAATTTTTAATTAGCCACAAATCACTTTTTTGCAAAAATCTCATAATCAAATGATTATAAATTTGTATTAAAAATTTTTTTCACATTGTTTTTATACGGAAAGCTGCACAAAAAAGTTACAAATGCAAAGATAATTTTTTTCAGTAATTCTTCCACAGATTTATAAAAATATGCGCATGAAAAATTAAATTTTTTCAACAAATAATTAACAGCGTATGGAGAGTGGAAAATTTCTATAGAAGAGAACGCTAACAGAAGTCAGTGTATAGAAAATAAGCGGCTTACATTATTTTCTGAAACGCTTGCCACCAGCGGTCGGGGACATCCTCTTTCATGGCTGTTTCATAATCTTTGTAAGAACAGGGAACAAGGTAGTGCCTTTCATATTTAGATTTCAGGCGTGTGGGGCATGGCACTTCCATCCACCATCGGTTTGTTTTTTTACTTTTATAAAAAACTATCTCGTTTTGAAGTTCTTTGATGGCAACCCTGTATTTGACATAAAACTTTTTATCTTTTATCGGAAAATCCTGTTTGCGGTTATAAAACCCGTCGATAAAATACCATAAGGCCTGTGCTGCAAGGCTTGCAGTCTGACCATAATGATCATATTCGGGATTGATTTCGTATAATCCTACTGAGCTAAGTTTGTCGCTCAATCCGGCATAGCGCATGATGCGACATAATTCTTCGCCATAAAATCCGTTGGGGGTGGCGCAGCCGTTGCCCGGGGCATCGGATTTACGCACGGCAGCAATATCCACCGAGAGAATATCCGCATTGCGCACCATGGGTTCTACTTCTTCTATGTCGGTTTGTACCAGGCCCAGGCGATACACATCAAAAAACAATTTATCCATAAGAGCCACGGCTTCTTTATCAACAAAATAAGATTGATACCCGATGTTGGAATAATTGAAAAGGTAGCTGGGCTGATGGGTAATGATATTGCTCAAAAATGTTTTTGATGTCAGTGGGCTGTCAATAGCACCCAGGTCGAAGGCCATATCAACACAAACAAGGTTGATAATCCGGCCGATAGATTCATAGGCAAGGTAGTTGGCATAGGTAAGGTCCTGGCTGCCGCCGATAATCAGGGGGATGATGTTTTTTTTCAGCAGGGTGGCTGCGATGTCGCTCACTGCAAAATAAGTATCGTTGATGGCGTTTCCGGGATTAACATTGCCCAAATCGGCAATTTTTATGTTATGGTGTTTAAATAATGAGTAAAAGTATTTTCTCACCTGGCCGGGAGCATCCTTACACCCGGTATTGCCTATGGCTGCGCGGCTTTCGTTTACCCCCACTATAGCCATATCGACGCCGTCGAGCGATGGAAATGAATTTTCTTTGGTATATATGGCCAAGGCATTTTTTATATGATTGGGATGTTGTAGTTCTTCATCATATATTTGGTTGATGCTGACCGGCTCAAAGTATAAAGAAATATCCATTTTTGTCAGGTATTTTTCCTTTAGTTTTATTGCACCATGCACTAAAAGATGGGCCTTATTATTTTACCGTTTTTTTGGCTGCACTTTTTTTCACCGTTTTTTTGGCTGTCGTTTTTTTGGCTATGGTTTTTTTGGTTGCGGATTTTTTGGTTTCCATTTTTTTTACGCCTGTTTTTTTCGCCGGTCGTTTTTTTGTACTTTCTTTTCCTGAAGCCTCTTCAGCTATTCGTTTGCAATCTTCGATGGAAAGGTCTGCAGGATTATATTCTTTGGGTATTTTGTAGTTATTTTTATTCATCGAAATGTATGGTCCGAAACGCCCTTTTATTATGCGTACTCCAGGGTTTTCCGCAAACTCCTTAATAGTGCTGTTTTCTATTTTTGAAATTTTTTCAATTATGATTTCGATGGCCCGGCTGAGGGTTAAGGTGATAGGATTATCTGTTTTTTTCAAAGAATAAAACTTACCCTCATGGCGGATATAGGGGCCAAAACGACCTAATCCGGCTACAATTTCCGCACCCTGGTAATTGCCAATGAGTTTGGGGAAACTCAACAGCGACAGGGCTTCCTGCAGGCTGATGGTTTCGATGCTTTGTCCTTTCAACAAGCCAACAAAACGTGGTTTTTCCTCATCGGTATTTTCGCCGAGCTGCAACATACCTCCAAATTTGCCAAGTTTGGCATAGATATTTTTACCGGTTTCCTGATGAATACCCAGAAGCCTAACGCCGCTAACCTTTTTAGAGGTTTTTTCTGTCTCACTGATTTGATTGTGAAAAGGAAAATAAAATTCCCTGATCATATCTTTCCAGGCTTTTTTCCCTTCGGCAATTTCATCAAACTCTTTTTCAACGCTGGCGGTAAAATTATAGTCAAGAATATTTTCAAAATTCTGCATTAAAAAATTATTTACCAGCGTGCCCACGTCGGTAGGAAAGAGTTTGGCTTTTTCGTAACCAAAATTTTCGGTTTTTTGCGTTTCCTGTATTTTATCATTGATAAGCGAGAGGAAGAGGTATTTGCGTTCGGCACCCTCTTTACTACCAAAGGTGACGTATTCTCTTCTTTGAATGGTGGAAATGATTGGTGCATAAGTTGACGGCCTGCCGATGCCAAGCTCTTCAAGCTTTTTCACCAGGCTGGCTTCGGTAAATCGTGGAGGCTGCTGGGTAAAACGTTCCACCACATTAATTTCCTCGGGATGCATTTTATCGCCCTGGGCTATAGGCGGCAAAATACCTTTTTGTTCTTCTTCCTCATCGTCGGTGGATTCGAGATAGACTTTCAGAAATCCGTCGAATTTAACAATTTCGCCGGTAGCGAGAAAATAATCGCTGATAGAAGTGCTTTCGATAAAAACATTTGTTTTTTCAAGTTCGGCATCACTCATCTGTGAGGCAATGGTTCTTTTCCATATCAGATCATAAAGCTTCTTTTGGTCGGAGGTGCCTTCGTCGACAACATGATTGTTGATATAAGTAGGCCTTATGGCTTCGTGGGCTTCCTGCGCTCCTTTGCTTTTGGTGATATAATTGCGTATTTTTACATAGGCAGGGCCATAAAAGGATTCGATTTCATTTTTCGCCATAGCAAGCGCCATTTTCGACAGGTTCACCGAATCGGTACGCATATAAGTAATTTTTCCCGATTCATAAAGCTGCTG
>Ga0209098_1004094_pt1 | contig 11550 bp, 14 predicted proteins | sample AD_JPNHW1_MetaG_FD_184429 | JGI IMG/M metagenome (GOLD analysis project Ga0209098, IMG submission 184429) | Active sludge microbial communities of municipal wastewater-treating anaerobic digesters from Japan - AD_JPNHW1_MetaG (SPAdes) (version 2) | ecosystem: Engineered > Bioreactor > Anaerobic... | reverse complement strand
TGAGCTGCACGAGTCGCGCCGGAGTCGTCCCGCTGATGAGACTGGCGACGCCCTGCCCGGGCACATACTGCCCATAGGTACCCAAAGGCTGGTCGTTGAAGGTGCGAGAAGCCACCAGCACTGGAACTGTCGAGCCGACCAGAAGCGCCCCTGAGGCCGCCGTCACCCCGAACGTGTCCTCGACCACGTCCTTGAGCTTGAGCGACCGCCCACTCGACACGATGAAGGTGGTGCCGCGAACGCCGGAATTGTCCTGCTTCTCCTTCAGGAAGTAAATGTTGACGGTCGCTGCGGAAGGCCCTGGGTTGTGCACGACCATGTCCGTGACCCAGAACGTGCTTCCAGAACCAGCCACGTGCCCACTGGTCGGCACGACATACTGGTTGGGCCCGGCCTCACTGATCGTCGGCCCGCCACTCCCTGCGAGGGCGCCTTCCTTCTCAGAGGACCTGACGTCACTCACGTCCGCCGCGGATGCGGCACCGCCAAGATCCGTTTCGGAGGCCCCGGCTGCCGTTAGCGTCCGCTCGCAAGATGGCGCCACCGAAGGCTTCCAGCTCTGGCCAACGACGACACCCCAAAAGCCGAGGACCGCCGCTCCCACCACTCCAGCCGTCAGCCAGCCGATGATCCGTGCCATGCCCTTCACCTGCCTCTCGTCCTGCGGAATTCCGGTGACGATGGTAGCCTGCCCAGAGGTGCAGTCAAGCCTCCGCGTTGCCTCACGCCACGGTCCGGGATTGCCCATGGACGTACGAGGGCGGAGGAACTCCAGGGAACAGGTCGGACACAGGGGCCAAGAGCGTCGGAAAAAGCGCGACCCTTCCGATCTCGCCGACCGGCTTCTAGCAGGTCGGCGGCGTGGGAGCCGCTCCTCCAGCGAACAGGAAGTTGATGAGGTAGAACACGTCGCTCACGTTCTGCGCGCCGTCGTTGGTGGCATCGCCGAGACACAGCGACGCCGGGGCGGGCCCGCCCGCAAACAGCGTGTTGATCAGGTAGAAGACGTCGCTGACGTTGATCGCCGAGTCGTTGTTGGCGTCGCCGCGCAAGCCGCCCGTGCTCGCGCTCGCAAAAGCGCCCCAGAACCCGCCGATGAGACTGTAGGAGCCACCGGTAAGGGTGGGGCCAGCGTCTGGCTGGCCGATTGTCCCCGAGAGGGTGTAGACCCCGCCGGTGCTGCCCATGACGCCGCCGCCGTCGATGGTGTACCAGGGAATGGTGTAGGGCTGGGCAGCCGAGAAACCGGCAACACTCACTGACGCGACGACTGCAATCAGCACAGGAATCAGCCTGCCACGGGATCCAAGCGACTTCACTGGGGATCGGTCCATCGCGCTCGCCTCCCTGCCAGAAACCCACGAGCCCACCGCAATTCGGGCCCTCTTATCGTGCCGCCCGTTGACGCCCCATCCCTGAGAGCAGGGATCGTCGGCATCTCAGGGGCACAGAAAGCATCGCACGCTTGAGTTGTAGACCATTCATGGCTCTTGCATCAGAAGATACTGTCAATCCTCAGGTCTGTCAAACGAAACCAGGCTTGGGGAAAAATCTGGCTGCACCGTCGCGGCCGTCCCCGGAGTTGCCAATGAAGGCGGGCCGGGACCGGCCCCGGACCGAGATCGGCTGTCGACAGGCCCCCACGAGCGGTGAGGCCCCTGCCAGACCTGCACGCCCGGAGCTGGAAATGAAAGACCCCGCTGAGCGGGGTCGAGGTTGTTCTGGTGCCCAGGGACGGAATTGAACCGCCGACACGGGGATTTTCAGTTCCTTGTGACAGAATTTTGCGTACTACGGTGTAACGTCTGGTATTGAAAACACAGGAATTATGAGCCATGCCGTCTACTGCGTTACCCTCTGTAGCACCTCAACTGCTGTCAAAACTGCTGTCAATATTTGGTGCGTAGGTTATTGCAGGTCAATATCCTCGGCGGACACCTGGTCCGCGTCCGCCCAGGTGCGGAGGATCACGCGTCCTATCAGGGTGCCCCCAGGATGCCCCAGGAACGGCCGCAGGGTGAACGGAGGGGAATGGTGCGGGCCAGGGTCGAAACGCCAGCCTTGCGTCAATGTCGCGCGCCGCCACGGCCGCCCCAAGGGCCAGATCCAGGTCACCCGGCGCCGATCGCCACCGGCGCCACGCCCACGTCGCCCTCGCGGTCGACCATGGCCACCACCCTACCCTGGGAACGGCCCCACCGCACCAGCCCCCTCGGGGGCTCCGGCGCACGGCCAGGGATGCGGTGCCACGGCAGCCAGACGTCTCGATGGCTCCCCACAACCTCTCATCCGCCGACCTTCGCGATCGGCTCCCCTGAGACCGACTGGTGCTGCTCCGGGGTTGCTTGGAATCTGCGGCGGTACACCTCAGACCGGCCGCTCCGATTGCGACTCAGCCTGCCCGATGTCCTGACGCAGTTGCGGCGGGAGTTCGACATCAAAGGTCGCGATCGTTCGCGCCCGCGATCCTGGGCGCGAGAAGGTCAAGCGATACCGCCCAAGCTCCTCGAACACGAACGGCGAGAGTTGATGGATACCCATTACGGCAATCACCTCGCCGGGACCAGGAGTCACTCCAGGCCGCTCCAAGCGCACCTCGGCATTGACCAGCACGTTCCCTGACGGAGCCCTGACGGCGTAGCTTCCGTTGGGCATCCAACCGGAGCGAATCCTCCATTTCACGACGAACGCGAATGAGGGAATCCGGCAAGGGATACCGGCCACGATCACCTTATTGATGTAGACACCAAGGATTAGTAGCTTCCCGTTGTCCTCTCTTCGGACCTGGTCGCAGAACGTGACATCGATGACCTCGGCGGCCGGCTTCATGGCAGTAGCACCTTGTAGTCAGCGAGCTCAAGGGCGGCCGCGAGCCGCTTCGCCGTGCGGATGCTCATGGCGACACCAACCTTCTCATACCGGGAGATATTAGGCTGTCGCAGGCCCGCCTTAGCAGCGAGTTCACCCTGGGTGAGCCTCGCCCGGAGACGCTCAGCATGGAGACGCGTCAGCACCCCATCGCGCACCATCGCGAGCGAATGAGCGTAGCTCTCCTCCTCGGCCGTGGCCAGTGCCGCGTCGAAGTTGGGATGTACAGCGCGAAGCTTGTCCAACAACCCATCGAGTGTCGTGAGTCCGGCGATATGCTCTTCGTAGGTCTCGAGCCGAACGGGCGACAGGTAGATGACACTGAAGTCGATGGGTGAGGTAGTCGCCCCCACTTCGGCACACGCATTCAGGTAGAGGAAGAAGACGCTTCCTTGCTCCGTCTCAGCCACTGCATGCGCGTCCATCAGTGCTCAACCTCCCTGCAGAAGTACCTCCGGTAGTTTTCGACGAGCCTCCGCACGTGTGGCGCGGCCGGCGCGTAGGTATCATCGGTGCGAGCGATGACCTCCTTCACCAGAACCTTCTGATTCCTGGTGTCTACGTAGTAGAAGACCCTCCAACCCAACACATCCTGGACCTTCAGCCGTCGAATCTGGTATCCACGTTTTACAAGGATGGCAAACGCCATTGATGTCGTCTCCCTCTCCTTCTGGGAGACCGGAAAAGGCTCAACCTCAAGTTGCCGAATCCCCTGAGAGAGAAGCGCTGCGTCGCGTTCATCCATTTCAAGCAGCATCTCCACCGCGGGCTTCTCGATCTTGACTTCGAACCGATCCCGCATCTAACTATATCACTTCTGGTATTCGAAAAGTCAAGGGAGTATTGTGAGCGCAAGCAGGCAAGGAGCACCTTCCTTCTCCCCCCAGGAGCCGCCCTAGATCAGCAATGATCCTAGCGCCTATCATGCCTGCTCGTCTAGTCGCTGGTGGAGAAACAGAGAGACGCTGCCTGCGCTGTGACGGCCCTGCCAACGAGATGCCGGGGGTGCCTGGGGCGGCGGCCCCAGGAGCCGCGTTGTCGTCGCGGGAGGGTTAGGACTCGGGCCAAGGCTGAAACGCCAGCCCTGCGCCAACGTCACGAGCCCAATGGGCGGTCTATCGTCCTTTGAGCTTTTGTGGTGCCGTCCCAAGACGAAAAGAGGGGCAGATGCCCCCTTCCCTATGTCGTGGCGTTCTCAGCAGAACGGCGGCAGCGGCTCCGCCAGGTCGGGCGGCAGGTCCACCCCGATGAGGGCCGCGAGTCGCTGCACCGCCCCACGGTTGGCGATCAGGTCCGCCCACCAGGCCGGGTTGACCCTGGCGTGCTCTGCCCACACTGGCAGCGAGTCGAGTAGACGCTGGCGCGCTACCTCAGGGTCAAGCTGGCCCGCGCGAACGTCTCGCCCCATCACGAGCACGTCGAGAGCGTCGAGAGCTTGCCCACTGCCACGTCGCGAGGTCCGCATTCGCATAGTCACCTCCCCGTGCCCGGTGCGGGCACGTCAAGCCCGAGCTGTCCGACCAGCCGCCCGAAGAGCGCCCGCTGGTCCCGCTCTACGACGGTCGCCGGGTTGGCTCGGAGCTGTCCCCAGCGGTCCGCCACGACAACTCCGTGCTCGTCTACCGCGCGACGGGCTTCCTCGGCGCGGTCCCAGGCCAGGCAGGCACCCTCGAGCACCCGCAGGTGGTGGGCCTCGAGCTGAAACAGGGCCAGCACGGCCTTCCACCAACGCCGGGTCGAGGGCGATAGTCCCCGTGGTGGGGGGGGCAGTGTCGGCGCCGATCTCGACGCCGCCGCCAGCTTCATTGCCTGCTGTTTTGCGGGTCGATTCGTCATCGGTCACACCTCCAGTTTTCCAAAGGCAAAATGGCGTCCATGCGCGTCGAGGGCACACGCCGTTCCATCTCGGATCGGTCCTCTAGTTTGACCACGCCCTCTATCCCATTCACCGGCAATGACTTGCCCGGCGGTCATCTTCCACCCCCGAGAACAACGCCGCTCCGCGCGGCATTCACGAGCGCGGCCTGGTGGAGGTTCACGGCCGGACCACCCGGCGCCTCGACCGGCGGCAACGGCGGTTCCACCTCGGCCAACAACGACTGCATCTCGCCCTGGGAAATGAGCCCACGCGCACCGAAGGACCGGACCATGCCGGTCAGACCGTGCACGTAGGCGGCGGCGCCGTTCAGCTCGCCGACGGAATCGATCGTGTAGCCCAGCTCGGCCGCTTTGGCGCGCCAGACGCGAGACGCCTTCCGCGCGCGATGTAGCTCCAAGGCCGCGGCAAGCTGGCGCAACAGGATCTTGTCGTGCTCGCTCTGGAGCTCGGGGAGGGCCTTCCGTGTCAGCGCCACCCGAATGGATGTCGTCTTCTCCTTCTGGAGCCGACAGGCAGCCTCCAGGGTCCGCCGCCGGTCCCGCAGGCCGATCACCTGCGCCTCGAGCTGCGGGACGGGCACGCGTGCTGGGACGGGCTGGCCGGCGAGGAGCATCGCCCCCCGCTCGTCTGCCGTGAGTCGCTCACCTCGGAGGGCAGCGGACAGCTCGGCCGACGCTGCGGAGCACTCGATCTCGACGGCGGCCTCGTCGGTTTGAAGCTCGTTGAGACGAGCTTCGGCAACTTGCAATTCCCGATCAGTCAGCGGTTTCATGGGTTCTCCTTTCCCCGGCGGTCGGTGGCCGAGGGCACCTTCTTTGTCGATGCGCGCCGCGGCAGCAGTGACAAGCCGTGGTCGCACAGGTCGATCGATCCTTCCCGCAACGCCGCCGCACAGCGACGGCAGACGAGCGCGTGCTGCACCCAGCGATCCTCTTGCATCTTCGGATCAGCCATGCTCACCCCGCACGTGGAGCTCGGGCAGGCAGTTGCAGGCGCCGAGCCCGTTCAAGAGGTCGCAGTCGTCGTCGTGCAGCACCTCGACGTCCAGCTCGGCGCCGGGGTGCAGGTCGATCACGCCGGCCTCGATGGCCGCGAGCAGCGCGGACAGGTAACGCGGTGGTGTGGTGGTGGTAGTCATCAGAAGGGCTCCGGTGGTGCGACATATGCACCCACCGTACCTACCGTACCTACCGTACCTTCACCCCCGATTAGCTCGCTAGAATCTGCACTTTCGAGAGGTACGGTACGTCTACCACCCACCGTACCTCTCCGTACCTCCTCACTAGGTACGCTAGGTACGGTAGGTACGGTAGGTATGTGGGGTACGGTAGGTACGGTAGGTAGTGAGTAGCTCCCCGGTCCGAACCGGACGATCTTGGCGCCGTCCAGCATCCGCAAGACGAGCTGCTTGGTGGCGCCGACGTTCTTGCCGCACACGAGGGCGAGGTCGGAGATCCGCAGACCACCAGCGGTCTTCCGCAGCGCCTCGATGATGGCGGTCTGCCCCTCGGTGCGCGCCACCTCGCCCGCATCACCTACCAGCGTCCACCATCCGGTGCTGGGCTCAAAACGCAACGCCAACTCGCGCTCTTCGATGTCTCGTCCCATCACCGCGAGCACCGCCGTGGCCTTGAATCGTCCTCTCCGCAACACGAGCACCGCGTCGGCACTGCCGGTCAGGCCCATCGTGCCGCTGACGGTTTCAAGAGCGTCGGAGTCGGTCTTCAGGACCTTCCGGGTGTGTGTCACGATCAGGATGCAGATGTTGTGCTTGAACGCGAGGGTCTGGAGCCGGGCGACGAGTGCAGCGTCTTCCGCGTAGAGGTCGCCGTTGCGCTTCCGGTCCGGCCGCACCCTCACCAATGTGTCGATCACAACGACCCGGAGCCCGTCGATGCCGCCGAGCATGGCGTCGAGGGCCGTGAATCCAGCGTCATCGAGGCGAGGGCAGGTCGTGGCAAGGAGCAGACGAGCCGGTGGGGTCGCGCCGTCGCCGATCATCTCGAGGCGAGACTTCAGGCGTCGGAGGTTGTCTTCGAGCCCCAGGTACAGCGCCGTGCCGGGCGCCACGCCGACGCAGCCGAGCACCGCCCCGCCCGCTGCCACCGCGTAGGCCACCTCGAGGGCGAACCACGATTTTCCTACCTTCGCTGGGCCGGCGAGGATCACGGCGCCCTCGGGGAGCAGGCCAGGCACCGCCCATCGAGGCTCAGGGAAGTCACGGGCTGCCAGGTCGGGAGCAGACACCAGCTCGATGGATCGTGTGCCGGCCGGAGCCTCGGCGCCCTTGCCCAGCCGATCCGGTTCCTTCAGGTCGCGGAGGGCGTGCCAGTCGTGTCCCTGGCAACTGTTGTGCTGACACCTGAAGGCCAGCGCCCCGCTTGCCAGCTCGAGCACGACCGCGGAGTCGAGGTGCTCCGCATTGAACGGGCAAACGTGCTGCTTGAAGCGAGTGCCGCCCTCGTACATCTGACCATCGGCGTCGAGGTCGTGGGCCTTCAGCCATCCCGCCGTGTCGAAGCCGCTCGGCTTGCGGCCGGTGCCGTCGGCCGATGCGGTCTTCGGCGTGCTGGGCGTCTGCACCGCAGTCGCCGCCAGGGCCGCGAGCTGCTCCCGCGTGACGGTCGCCCATGCGGCCGGCGCCTCCAGAACGCGCGCCCGACGATGCGGCCGGTCCGGCGTCGAGTCGCCCTTCATCGCCAGAGTGCCGTACGTTTTCCAGATCCGCGCCGCGTTCTTCACGGTCTGGTCGATCTTCACCAAGTCGTCGTCGAAGCGGTGCGCCAGGGCCTCCAGGCACCCGGCCACCAGTGTCAGGGACTCGGGGTCGTTGGGCAGGTCGATCCGTGCGTCGAGGTGCCCGCCGTTGCCGCTGTCGGCCAGCACGATGCCGTCAGCGGGCCAGCCGAGCTCACCGATCAGATATGCCCGGCACTGGCGCGCCAGGCGCACGGCCGCATCGTGCTCGGCATCGTTCGCGGAGATCCCAGCCGGCCGCACCGCATCGAAATCCACGGGCAGGAAATGCCGTCGGATCACGTTGTGGTCGGCGGTCGCCAGGGCTCGCTTGCCGGCGCGCCGCATCCGGTTGGCCGACCGCGCGAGCAGCGCCGGATCAATGACGTTCAGTGTGTGGTAGACGGCCGCCTGCCCGTCGAGGGCCGCACAGGCGTGTGCGGCTTGCCCCAGGTCATCGAAGTAGCCGTAGGTCACGGCGCCCGCGCTGTCGAATGCCCGGAGCTCGATTACCTCACCGGGATCATGGAAGAGCTCCAGGCCAGCCCGGATCTCGGCCTGCCGGTCGGCGCTCACAGGTCCCCCTTGGGGATAGGCTGGTAGTCGTCGTGCTGACGAGCAAAGAGTTCGTCAAGCGCGTCGTCGTCGCCGGCCTCGGCGAGTCGCGCCAGCTCGGCGCCGGTCAGGGCCTCGCCGGACTGCCACCGCTCCCGGAGCTCCTCCAGCTCTTGCGGATTGATCACCGATGGGTTATATTGCGGTCGGGAGTTGCTTTGTGGCACTGGCCGGGGAGGGCGCCCCGGCCGTTCTGTTTTCGGCATGGGTCACCCCCTGGCCGGAGCCTGCTCTGCAAGCCAGCGGCGCAGCCGGTCAAGCGGTACGAGGATGGCGCGACCCGTCCGAACAGACGGAATCGTGCCATCAGCCAAGAGCTTGTAGCACTGAGCACGGCTTAGACCCACGATCTCGGGCAGTTGCTTCGGTCGAATCGCAAGCGGTTCCATGGAACCTCCTTCGGGGCTCTCCCCGTCACACAGGAGTATTGGTTGCCTTCCTGATTGACGCAAGCGCTACTGTGTTTTATACTGTCTTGCGTAGGGTATGCGTATGAAGCGCGACCGCTTGCCATCACCGCCGCCAGCACCCCGAGAAGGTGCGCTGTTTCGCTTTGCCTGGCCAGTGTTCCCGGTCCGCTGCGATCCGCCCGGTACGTGGAAACAGCTCGTCGCCGACACCAGCAGGCACACGCTCGTCTACCCCCTAGAGCACCCCTCGCTGCATCGTGAATTCGCCAGAATCGGCGAGCGGAGCCACCCGGAGAAAGCCGCCATGGCCTTCGCCTCTCGCCGGGGTCTGCTCGGCAGGGGCCAGTGGGAGCACGACGACACCGTGTACTCCGAACAGCTCTGCCGGTGGGTCGGGTGGTCGCAGCAAATGGCTTCACTCATCGCGGTCTGGGATGCGCTCCTGGCCGAGGATCTCGACCTGGCACGAGGTCTGGTGACCTGGAATGCTGCCGGTGATGCCGTGCGGGTCAATGGGCTACATCAGCTTGGGTTCAACGGTACGGTTGCAAGCCTCACCGACCGCGAAGGGCGGGCGGGCATCGGTCCTCGCACAGTGCAGACGCTCCAAGAGCATGTAGGCGCGGATATGGCGGCACGGCGGCAAGCTGGACACTTGATGGAAGGGCGGGCCGAGTGGTACCAGACTGCGAGCGACGTGAACCGGCGGGCCTTCACGGCCGTGAAGCTGGCAGAAGCTCGTGCCGCCGCGCCCAGGGATGCCGAGATCCGTGTGAGCCGCGGTACCGCGCACCTCGTCCAGCGCTGGCGTGAAGGTGACGAGAAGACGAGACTTCTTGAACCGCTCCGGGTCGTGCTCGCCAACCAGGTCAACACCCACCTGCTCGGCCGTGTGACCTATCACTTCGACCCGTACTCCCCGGCACGATTCAGTCTTGAGCCGGATTCGCTCCTCTCGGCGCTGTGGCTCCTGTTCGCCAGCGAGATGGGCGGACGGGACGCCGCGGAGCGAACCTGCGCCCGCACCCACCCGGCGCCAGGGTGCCCGAACGTCTTCACACCTGCGAAGCCCTGGCAGCAATTCTGTACCGAACGTTGCCGGCAGATTCAGCACTACCATGATGGGAAGCGACGCGCGAGAAAGGAACGCGCCCATGCCCAGCAAGCGCCGCGGTAACCGTGAAGGGTCAATCGTCCAGCGCAAGGACGGCCGCTGGCAGGGACAGGCCAGCTTTCCCGACGGCAGGCGCAAGACGGTCTACGGCAAGACGCGCGAGACGGTCGCGGGCGAGCTCCTCAAGCTCTTGACGGCCGAGCGCACAGGCGCACCCGTCCCCGGCCACATGCTCACCGTCGGCCGGCACCTCACGCGCTGGCTGGAGAACGTCAAGCCCGAGGTCCGCTTCGGCACCTGGCGCCGATACGAGCAGCTCGTGCGCGCCCACCTCGAGCCTGCCCTCGGCAAGGTCCGTTTGAGCCGCCTCACGCCGAACCACCTGCGCGACCTGTTCGCCGCGAAAGCCGCCGCGGGCCTCGCCCCGGCGACGATCCGGCACATGCGCGCCGTGCTGCGGATCGCCCTGCAAGCGGCGCTGCGTGACGGTGACGTGGTTCGCAACGTCGCCACCCTCACACGGCCACCAAAGGCCAGCCAGAACGGCGCCGCGCCCATGCGCGCTCTCACCAAGGACCAGGCACGGCAACTGCTCGAGGTCGCGGCCTTCGATCGGCTCAGCGCCCTCTACTGGCTCGCCCTGACCACGGGCGCCCGGCAAGGCGAACTCCTCGCGCTCTCCTGGCAGGCGATCGACCTGCGCGCCGGCACCATGAGGATTGCCGCCACCCTCCAGCGGACCGCCGAGGGCCTCACGCTCGCCGCAACCAAGACGGACGCCTCGCGCCGCGTCGTCACCCTCACGCCCGGCACCGTCGCCGCCCTCCGGCGCCACCGAGCCCGGCAGGCGAAGGAACGCGCTGCCGCCGACAAGCTCTGGACCGACAGCGGCCTCGTGTTCACCTCCGAGATCGGCACCCCACTAGAGGCGGGGAACGTCCTGCGCCGTTCGTTCTGGCCGCTCTTGCTGAGGCTCGGCCTCGCCGAGCGGATCACTTGGGAGATCGACGCTGTACGCCGTGGGAAGCCCGTGAAGGTGCAGCGCAGTCGGATCGTCCCGCACCTCCGCTTCCACGACCTGCGCCACTCGGCCGCAACGCTGCTGCTCGAGACGGGGATGCACCCCAGCGTCGTCGCCGCCATGCTCGGGCACAGCAAGACGTCCACCACCTTGAACGTCTACTCGCACGTCACGCCGAGCCTGGCCGCTCAGGCCACTTCACGGATGGCCGAGCTTCTCTCCTGAGCCCAACTGCTGTCAAAACTGCTGTCAAACGACCACCGCCGGGCTTCGATCCCGGCGGCTGCGTTCTGTAGATTGCGTGTTTGTAGGGATTTAACTGGTGCCCAGGGACGGAATTGAACCGCCGACACGGGGATTTTCAGTCCCCTGCTCTACCAACTGAGCTACCTGGGCACGCCAGGCCGGCGGATTATCTTCGCTTCGGTCATGGGTGTCAACCCGGAAGGCCAGAGGATCAGCCTCTCGGCGCCTGAGCGAACCAGCCTGTCAGCGAGGCAACCACGGCTGGTCCGCGACCTGCGGGCCTGCCTTCCTGATCTACTCCTCCCCTGACCGGCTGGGAGGGCATGGACAGGGACGTGTCACAATGCAGCGTGCACAAGGGCTCAACGCCGGCTGCCTGGGTCATTCTCACCGCGCTGCTGGCGGGTGTCCTCTATCCTGCCCTGGCCCTGCATCATGTGGTGGCCCCCGAGGCCAGCCTGCGTGGACAGGCGCCGTGGCGCGTGCAGTGGGGACCGTTTCCATCCCCTGCCCCGGAGCAGGTTCGGGCCGCCACCGAGCTGGGCTCCCGCCTGACCCTGCTCGGACATGGTCTTTCCGGCCTGGCGGTGTGGAACCCGGGAATTGGCGGAGGGCGACCTGGCTGGTTGGCCTCTCCCCGAGAGGGCGGCGCTCCCTTGCC
>Ga0209098_1004092_pt1 | contig 11555 bp, 8 predicted proteins | sample AD_JPNHW1_MetaG_FD_184429 | JGI IMG/M metagenome (GOLD analysis project Ga0209098, IMG submission 184429) | Active sludge microbial communities of municipal wastewater-treating anaerobic digesters from Japan - AD_JPNHW1_MetaG (SPAdes) (version 2) | ecosystem: Engineered > Bioreactor > Anaerobic >... | reverse complement strand
TCATCAAGAAATAACAGCGAAACCTACTCCTGCAAAAAAGGCGCCCGTTGCGGGGCGCCTTTTTGCGTTTAAGGAATTGATGAAGTATTATGGATGAAGTGCGAGGTGTGAAATACGAAGTACGATTTACGATTTCCCCGGAACCCGGAACCTAAACCCCTCTTACAAATAATCCTGAAAATATTGAACCATCTTCTGGTTGAGGTGGACGCGGTCTTTGCCGCGAACATTGTGCTCGTGGCCGGGATAGATGAAATAATCGACCTGTTTACCTTCATCCACACATTTCTTGAGAAACATCAGCGAGTTCTGGGGGACAACGGTTCCATCCTGGTAATCGTGAATGATGAGCAGCCGGCCACGGAGGTTCTTCACCTGGTTGAGCAAAGAGGCTTTCTGATACCCTTCCGGATTTTGTTCCGGGGTGTCCATATACCGTTCGCCGTACATCACTTCATAGTATTTCCAGTCGATGACTGGCCCGCCACAGGAGGCTGCCTTAAAAGTTCCCGGTTCCCGAAGCATCATGGTGATGGTCATGAACCCACCGTAACTCCAGCCATTGATACCGATCCGGGTGGTATCAACGTAGGGCAAGGATTTCAAAAAACGTACACCGGTCATCTGGTCGGCCAATTCCTTGTCGCCCAGGTGCCTGAAAATGGCCTGTTCGAAATCGCGGCCCCGGTTAGAAGTACCTCTGTTGTCGAGCGTGAAAACCATATATCCCTGGCTGGCAAGGTAATTCAGGAACAAACCGCCTCCACCCAACCAGCTATCTGTGACCATTTGAGAATGGGGTCCTCCATAAACATAAATAATCACCGGGTATTTTTTGGTCGAATCGAAAGCCACAGGCTTGATCAAACGGCACCATAAATCGGTGTTCTCCTCATTGGGCAAAGCAAATACAGTAGTTTTGCCCATCTGATAGTCCTTTAATGGATTGTCATCACGCAATAGCTCCTTCAGCTCCTTCCCGGTGTTATCAGCCAACCGGATTACCCTTCCGGTAGTCAGCGATGACCAGCTATCGATCAGGTACCGCCCGTCGGAACTGACTTTCATCAAATGGGTCCCGGGAGCAGGGGTTAAGGGGTGTAATTTGCCGGTACTGATCTCAACGGAATAGCCCTGACAACGCAAGGGGTGTTCTTTATTGCCTGTAAAAAAGACCTTCCCTTCGCGATCTCCCACGGTGAGCTCCATCACCTCCCAGGGACCGGAAGTTAGTTGCCGGATGAGTTTTCCACTTGTCTCATAAAGGTAAAGGTGGTTGAATCCATCCCGGCGGCTTTCCCAAATGAAAAACTCCGGATTCTCCTGCAGGAAGCGCGGCCCATGAAGTGGTTCCACGTAAGCAGGATGGGTTTCTTCGAACAAGGTTTTTATCAACCGGCCGTTAGCAGCATCGTACCGGTTCAACCATAAATGATTCTGATCACGGTTCAGACAAGCAATATAGATGTATTTCTCATCGGGCGACCAGGTGACATTGGTGAGGTACTCAATGCTGTCAGACCCTCCGGCAATCCGGGTATCCAGGTACACGATTTTCCCTGTCGAGGGGGTGTAAACGCCAACAGTCACTTTGTGGCTCGTCATCCCTGCCATCGGATATTTTACCGGAACAAAAGCCGCTGGTGTTGGGGAGATATCGACCAGCGGGTAGTCGGTCACACGGCGCTCATCCATCCGGTAAAAAGCCAGATAATTTCCGGTAGGTGACCAGAAAGTTCCTTTGTCAATTCCGAATTCATTGCGGTGTACCCTTTCGGAACCATAGACAATGCCTTTGTTCAGCTCTTGTGTGACTGCAATCTCCCGGCCATTTTCAGAGATAAAAAGGTTGTTCTCACGGGTGTAGGCTACCCGGTGATTATTCCTGTCAATGTCTTGGTTTTCAGCTTCTTTGACCCAGGAATTGATTTTTTTCAGGGATTGGCCGGCCAGATCGCCCTGAAACAAAGCATTACCGGAAGAAAAAGTGTAGATTCCGCCACTTTCCATGGTAATCTGAGGATAGCGTTTCAGGGTATCTTCATTTAACCCTTTCAACAGCCTGTTAATATGGGTTAACCGCAACAGGGTGTCGTTCACAGGGGAGGTAACAGAACCTTTCACGAGGCTGTTGCCAACCACAAACACAAATTCGCCGGTGCCGGGAATCCATTGCAACTGACTAAGATTCGCTGGATTTAATCTGGGACTCATGTACGAGGCATCTTCTATTGTTAACCGTTTATCCTGTCCGAAAGCCAGTGATCCCGAAACAAGGATGATGAGTCCAATGAAATAACAAAAACGTAATTTATTCGTCATAATAAATTAATTAATAATTAATTAAAAAAATTAATCAGCCTTTTCGGCCTGCTATTTTTCTTTGCCGTGCGATGGGGGGAATAAGGTCGGGGTCTTTTTCCAGGGCATTTCCCACAACAATGACATCAGCGCCGGCCTGGAAGGCCAGAAGGGCTTGGTCCGGCGTATTGATGCCTCCACCCACGATCAGCGGGACCGCAATATGGGATTTGACAGCATGGATCATGGCCGGGAGAACGGGGTGGCTGGCGCCGCTTCCTGCATCCAGGTAGATGAGTTTCAGTCCGAGCATCTCTCCTGCCATGGCGGTGGCTGCAGCGATGTCGTTCTTCAGGGCAGGAATCGGAGTGGTATTGCTCATGTATGCAACCGAAGAATGGTTCCCCCCGTCGATCAGCAGGTAGCCGGTCGGCAGGATCTCCAACCGGCTTTGTTTCAGGAATGGCGCTGAGATAACATGCCGCCCGATCAACAGATCGGGATTTCTTCCTGAAATCAGGGAGAGCAGGAGAATAGCATCGGCGTTCGGGGTCAATTGGATGTTATTTCCCGGGAAAAGGATGACGGGTATGTCGCATTCCTTCCTGATGCAGGAGATGTACTTTTCGAGGTGATTCTGCATCAGCAGGCTGCCTCCCATGAAAAAGTAATCGACTCCTTCCCTTGAAGCGATTTGTGCGATTCTCGAAATTTGGTCAGGTGAATTTTTGTCAGGGTCGATCAGGATGGCAAATTGCTTTTTCCCGGATTGAGCATCCTGTTGAAAGGTATGGTACAGTTGCATGACGATGGTTTAAAAAACGGCTTTAACGATCTGGCGGATATTTTCGGAAATGCCCACGGTGAAATAGTGAAGCACGGGGACTCCTGATTGCATCAATTCTTTTGATTGGGCGATGCCCCATTCCACGCCAAGGCGGAACACCTCTTCATTGTTTTTGCATTTCAGGGCCTCCCGGACCAGGCTTTCGGGGATATCGATGTTGAAAACCTGTGGTAAAACATTGATTTCTCTCAGGGAACAAAGGGGTTTCAAGCCGGGAATGATGGGTACGGTAATCCCTTCGTTGCGGCAGGCTGAAACAAAATCGAAATAGCGTTGGTTGTCGAAGAACATCTGGGTAATGATGAATTCGGCGCCGGCATCGATCTTTTCTTTCAGAAAACGGAGGTCATACGCCTGGTTGGGAGATTCGATATGTTTTTCAGGATAACCTGCAACACCCACGCAAAAATTGGTATGGAAGGTGCCCTGCAACTCTTCATCCAGGTACCTCCCCTGGTTCATCGCGGTGATCTGTGCTACCAGGGTATCGGCATGGGCATGGCCATTTTTTTCAGGAATGAAGTGACGCTGGTTCTTTGGTGCATCACCCCTGAGGGCTAAAATGTTATCGATGCCCAGGTAATGGAAATCGATCAGTGCATACTCGGTCTCTTCTTTGGAGAAACCCCCGCAAATCAGGTGAGGCACCACCTCCACGGAGGGATATTTGTATTTGATGGCTGCTGAAATGGCCACGGTTCCGGGCCTTTTCCTGACGGTTTTCTTCTCGAGCAGGCCATTTTCCCGTTTTTTGTAGACAACCTCTTCCTGATGGTAGGTCACATTGATAAAGGAGGGGTTGAACTCCATCAGGGGATCGGTAATACGGTATATGTGGGTGATGTTATTGCCCCTGAGCGGAGGGAGGAGTTCAAAGGAGAAGCGTGTTTTATTACTTTTCAGTATCAGGTCGGTGATGCGCATGGTCAGTAATTAAGATGGGGATGGAGGTACTTTTCGATCTTTTCGGGAGACAGGTTTTTTCTCCGGGCATAGTCATGTACCTGGTCTTTCCCGATCTTTCCCAGGTTAAAATAACGGGAAGCGGGATGGGAAAAATAGTAGCCGCAGACAGAAGCGCCGGGGTACATGCCAAAGTTTTCGGTCAACCTTATTCCGGTTTGTTGTTCTGCTTCGAGCAGGTCAAAAAGGCTTCGTTTTTCTGAGTGATCGGGACAGGCCGGGTACCCGGGTGCGGGGCGGATCCCCTGGTAAGTGGAATGGTTTCGCGGGAGAGGGCCGGGGTGTTCATCCACGGCATAACCCCAGAATTCACGACGGATCCGCTGGTGCATCAGTTCGGCAAAAGCTTCCGCCAGCCGGTCCGCTAAAAGTTTGACCAGGAGGGCATTAAAATCATTCAATTCCTGCTCATAAACGGTCGCCCATTCTTCAACCCCCAGTCCGGCGGTCACTGCAAATCCTCCCATATAATCTACCACTCCTGATTCTTTCGGGGCAATGAAATCGGCCAGACACAGGTTGGGTTGGCCCTCCTCTTTTTTTTGCTGATTCCGGAGGAAGTGAAGGGTACAAATTGTCCGGGTGCGATTTTCGTCGCTGTACAATTCGACATCGTCACCTACTGAATTGCACGGGTAGAGCCCGATAGCTGCACGAGCGATGAGCATTTTTTGCCGGATGATCTGTTCCAGCATCCGGGAGGCATCTTCGAACAGTTTCCGGGCTTCGGGGCCTTTCACGGGATCATCAATAATTTCCGGGTATCGTCCGTTCATTTTCCAGGCATGGAAGAAAAAGGTCCAGTCAATAAAAGGGCGGATCTCTTCCAGCGGATAATCAAAGAAATATTTATTACCGGTGAAAACGGGTCTCACCGGCTGGCAGAGGGTGTCACCGGTTTTCAGTTTGTTCTTCCGGGCATCGGGAAGGGAGATGGTGTTGTATTCTCCTTTTTTGTCATACTGATCGCGCACTTCACGGTATTTACTTTTAACGAAAGAGAGCAAGGATTGTTCCGGGTCTTTGCGAAGCAACCCTGCCACGACCAGTGCTGCCCGGGATGCATCTTTTACATGGACCACCCCGTTTGGATAGACCGGGTCTATTTTTATGGCTGTATGGATTTCAGAAGTGGTGGCGCCACCTATCATTAAAGGAATGGTGAATTGTTGTCGTTGCATCTCCCGGGCGACGTGGACCATCTCTTCCAGTGAAGGGGTGATCAATCCGCTGAGGCCGATGATATCTGCTTTTTCAGTCCGTGCTGTTTCGAGGATTTTATCAGCCGGGACCATGACTCCCAGGTCGATGATTTTATAGTTATTGCAACCCAGAACTACTGCGACGATGTTTTTCCCAATGTCGTGCACGTCACCTTTGACCGTAGCGAGCAGCACCTTTCCTTGTTGATGTGTTTTCCCTTTCAGCGCGTTCTTTTCGGCTTCCAGCCGGGGAGTGAGCCTGGCGACGGCTTTTTTCATCACCCTTGCGCTTTTAACTACCTGGGGGAGGAACATTTTTCCGGCACCAAAACGTTCGCCGACCCTGTTCATTCCTTCCATCAGGGGTCCTTCTATGATACTGAGGGCCGATTCATAGAGGGGCATAAGCTCGTCAATATCTTCTTCAATGTGATCAGTAATTCCTTGTATCAGGGCATGGCGCAAACGGTCGGCAGGGGGAAGCAACCGCCATGCGGCTTCAGTCTCCGCTTTTTTCCCGCTCTCTTTGTTCATTTCGGCATAAGCCAGCAATCTTTCGGTTGCATCCCTTCGGCGGTTGAGTATCACATCTTCAACCAGTTTCAAAACCGGCGGAGGAATTTCATCGTACAAAGGCAAGGCCCCGGCGTTGACGATCCCCATGTCGAGGCCAGCGCGTATGGCATGATAGAGGAACACAGCATGCATGATTCCGCGCAGCGTCTCATTTCCACGGAAAGAGAAAGAGAGGTTGCTGATCCCGCCGCTGACCCTGGAATGGGGCAGATTTTTTTTGATCCACCGGGTAGCCTCCAGGAAATCAACCGCATAGTTGTTATGTTCTTCAATCCCTGTTGCAAGGGTTAAAATGTTAGGGTCGAAGAGGATGTCTTCAGGGGGGAAGGAGAGCTCTTCGGTCAGGATCCTGTAACTTCTCCGGGCAATGTCGATGCGGCGATCAAGGGTGACAGCCTGTCCTGCTTCATCGAAAGCCATGACCACAACGGCGGCTCCGAATTTTCGCAGGCAGAGGGCTTGTTCCCGGAAAACGGTTTCCCCTTCTTTCAGGCTGATGGAGTTGACAACAGGCTTTCCCTGGATACATTTCAGGGCAGCCTGGATGACGGAAAACCGGGAGGAGTCGATCATGACCGGAACCCGCGCCACATCGGGATCGGAGGAGAGCATATTCAAAAAGCCGACCATGGCTTTTTCACCGTCCAGCAGGGCTTCATCCATGCTGATATCGATCAAACCGGCACCGTTATCGACCTGTTGCCGGGCAATGGAGAGCGCTTCTTCATATTTTTCTTCCCTGATAAGGCGTGCAAATTTTCTGGAGCCGCTCACGTTGGTCCGTTCACCAATGTTGATAAAGTTACTTCCCTTAAAAACCGTCAGGGGTTCCAGTCCGGCGAGCCACAACTCATGTTTGCGTTGTGGAATAGCTCTCGGGCTGGTTTCTTTTGCTAACTGAACAAACCGGCGGATGTGTTCAGGGGTGGTACCGCAGCAGCCTCCTGCCATATTAAGGAAGCCGGCTTGCATGAATTCACGGATGTACCCGGCCATCTCATCGGGCGACTGGTCGTATTCGCCGAACTGGTTGGGCAGGCCGGCATTGGGGTATGCAATCACCGCGAAGGGAGCCTTTTCCGAAAGCTCTTCAAGGTAGGGTCTGAGTTCCCGTGCTCCCAGCGAACAGTTCAACCCCACGGCCAGCAGATCGAAATGGGCAATAGAACAAAGAAAAGCCTCGAGGGTTTGACCCGACAAGGTGCGGCCGGAGGTATCGGAGAGGGTAACCGATGCGATGACCGGAACCTCCGTCGGAGTTTTAGTGGAAGGCGTAGTGGCAGAAAAGGCGAAAGAGCGCCGTGCCTCCAGCTCGTCAAAGACAGCGATCAATGCGGCTTTGGCGTTGAGTGTGTCAAAGATAGTCTCAACGATCAGCAGGTCGGCTCCGCCATCAAGCAATCCCCGCGCCTGTTCTCGGTAAGCGGTGTAGAGATCATCGAAGGTAACAGCCCTGTATGCCGGGTTTTGGACATCGGGAGAGAGGGAGGCAGTCTTGTTGGTGGGGCCGATCGACCCGGCCACCCACCGCGGTTTTTCAGGATGTTCCAGGTTCCATGCGTCGACTGTTTCACGGGCCAGCCGTGCTGCTGAGAAGTTGAGCTCGTATGCCAGGGATTCCATCCGGTAGTCGGCCAGAGAGATACGATTGGCATTGAAGGAGTTGGTTTCAATGATGTCGGCTCCGGCCTCCAGATAGGCTTCATGGATTTCACGGATAACCTCTGACCGGGTAAGCACCAGCAAATCGTTGTTGCCTTTCAAAGCGCATTCATAATCCCTGAAACGCTCTCCCCTGTAATCCTCTTCACTCAACCTGTAGCGCTGAATCATGGTGCCCATCGCCCCGTCAAGGACCAGCACCCGCTTTTTTAATTCAGCGGCAACCGATAAGGCCTCCCTCTCTTTTATGTTTTCCTCCATTGGCTTCACCCGACTTTTACTCCTCATTGGCAACGACCATCAGGTATTGGTCCACCTCTTTGCAAAACAACCTGCATTGAATGGTTTTTAGCGGCGAATGAATCCTGCCGGTAATAGGGTTATTGACAGGGCAAAGATAATCAAACGGATCGATTTGGATCTCTTTTTGAAAGTCGATATCGGGACGCCCGTACAGTTTGTACATGGCTTCTTTGGCGCACCAATAAAAGGAAACCAGTGTGGTATCGGTCAGATTTGCAACGGAGGCCTGCTCTTCACGGGTCATGAATCGTTCTTTTACACGAAGGATGCGGTCACTGATCCTTTCAATGTCGATACCGGTTGCCTTTTCAGGGTTGATTACTGCAACAGCCATATCCCCTGAGTGGGAGAGTGAGAGGTGACGGATTGGCGGGGAGAGAAAGGGTTTTCCGTAAGGATCCTGCTTAAGGCTGACCTCGTCAGGATAAAGCATCTGTTTTACCAGGATCCGGCAGGCCAGCCACTGTTTTTTTCGTTTATCGTTAGTAAATTGTCGGTAAATATTTTCCTCATCCTTCCGTAATCGGATCTCCTGTAACAAGGTTTCGCAGGATTCGGTGATTCGCCACACCCGTGCATGGTTTTCACTGAAATCAAATTGATGAATGACCGGCATGGGTACAATGATAAGCTAAATATTACTAATTTTGCCCCTCCAAATGACAAAAAACGATCCTATTATGAAAAATGTTGCACTGGAAAACGACGTGAAATACAAAGTTGCCGATCTGTCGCTGGCTTCCTGGGGACGCAAGGAGATTGAGATGGCGGAAAAAGAGATGCCCGGTCTGATGTCGCTACGAAAAAAATACGGAAAAGAAAAACCTTTAAAAGGGGCCAGGATCAGTGGTTCACTCCACATGACGATCCAGACAGCGGTGTTGATAGAGACGCTGATCGAGTTGGGCGCTGAGGTAAGATGGGCCAGTTGCAATATTTTTTCGACTCAGGACCATGCCGCTGCGGCGATTGCCGAGCGGGGAATTCCTGTTTTTGCCTGGAAAGGGGAGACTCTTGATGAATATTGGTGGTGTACCCGGATGGCATTGTCTTTTCCTGAAGGGAAGGGACCTCATTTGGTTGTTGATGACGGCGGCGATGCAACCCTGATGATTCACAAAGGATTCGAGATAGAGAAGAATCCTTCCTTATTAACAGCAGTGGGAGAGAGCGCTGATGAAAAGTCACTGATTCAACAGATTCAGGCTTTGTACCTGGAGGATAAAACCCATTGGCAACGGATGGTTTCGGAATGGAAAGGGGTATCGGAAGAGACCACTACCGGCGTACATCGGCTTTACCAGATGAAGGAAAGAGGAACATTGCTGGTTCCTGCTATCAATGTCAATGACTCGGTGACCAAATCAAAATTTGACAACTTGTACGGATGCCGTGAATCATTGGCCGACGGGATCAAACGCGCCACTGATGTCATGATTGCCGGCAAAGTGGTGGTTGTACTGGGCTATGGTGATGTGGGAAAAGGATGTGCCCGTTCCATGAAGGCTTACGGTGCACGGGTCCTGGTTACAGAGATCGATCCCATTTGCGCTTTACAGGCAGCCATGGAAGGATTTGAGGTGACCACCCTGAAGGAGGCTTTGCCGGAAGGTAACATTTTTGTCACTGCCACAGGGAACAAGGATGTGATCACTGCCACGGATCTTTCACAGATGAAAGAGGAGGCCATTGTTTGCAACATCGGTCATTTTGATAACGAAATACAGGTTGAACAGCTCAATACATGGCCGGGGATCCGGAGGATCAATATTAAACCCCAGGTCGATCAATACATTTTTCCTGACGGCCGTACAATTTATCTTCTGGCAGAGGGAAGGCTGGTCAACCTGGGTTGTGCCACCGGTCACCCGTCATTTGTCATGTCCAACTCCTTTACCAACCAGACCCTGGCCCAACTCGACCTATGGAAGAACGATTACCCGGTGGATGTTTACCGGCTTCCCAAAAAACTGGACGAAGAAGTCGCGCGGTTACACCTGGAACAACTGGGTGTCAGATTGACCCGGCTGACTACGGAACAAGCTGATTATATAGGAGTTCCGCAGGAAGGCCCTTACAAACCAGACCATTATCGGTATTAATTGCTGATATAGAGCATGGACCCGTCGTAGATCGCCGTGTACTGCTTCAGAGGAAAGTGGGAAGGACCTTCGAAAGGTGTTCCGTCGGTCAGGATAAAGCGGGAACCACAAACGGGACAGGAGCAGGTGATATCACTTTCATCCACCCTGACCTGGGCTCCTTCGGTGAGCGGATCATAAGGACAGGCGCGCTCAAAAGCCACAAACTCGTTCAGGGATTTTCTGAAGATCAGGATCCCGTTGTAACCACCGTAAACCGTTTCCCAGCCATTGACCCTGTTGAGGTTGATGTATTGGGTGCCGTTGGGATTGAGGCTGAAACCGACATACACGTACGGGATCTCCGGCGCCTGTTCCTCTTTTTTACAGGAGGGAAACAGGGTCAGCAATGCAGTTGCAAAGAGGAAAAAAATGATGAAGAACCGGTAACGGTTTGAAACCATGCCACAAATTTCGTTAAAAAACGTACATTTTCATAAAAATATTATTTCCATTCTCAAGGGTTTTCTCTTTTTAAAGGTTCTTCATCTTAAGGGAGATTTTTTTCAGAAAAGAAGGTTGGGAACCGTTCCTTCGGCCCTGAAAAACCGGTTTTTTTAGTCGTTATTGTGAAAAAATTAACAAGGAAGGAAGCCTTGTCGCGGGTAGTTTTCAGAAGCAGTTCAAATGGTACGAGTAATGCGCGAAACCAGCGATAAAGAATCATTTCAGATTTAATTTAGAATGGTTATATATTTCCGGCACGGGGAAAATTATTTTGAATATCATTTTAAATAATTATTATTTTTACCAACTTTTACAGCGCATTTATAATCTAACATAAAATTATATGGTATGTTAAGAAATTTACTATTGTCTATTGGATTAGTACTGGCAACAAGTTTGTTAGTATTTTCACAAACCGGCTCCGGTACGATTAAGGGAAAAATCGTTGATAAACAGAGCAAGGAGCCGATCTCGTTTGCGAATGTGGTTGTAGAAGTGGGGGGTGTCCAGGTCGGAGGCTCTACTTCGGATTTTGACGGGAACTTTCAGATCAAGCCGGTACCTCCCGGAAAAGTTGATTTAAAGGCCAGTTTTGTCGGTTATAAACCATTCATGATCAAGGGGATCATTATTGCTCCCGATAAGATCACGTTTCAGAACCTGGAACTGGAGGTAGCTACCACTACCCTCAATGAAATTGAGATCGTACAATATAAGGTGCCCCTTATTTCCAAGGACCAGACCACTTCAGGGGGTACGGTAACCTCGGAAGAAATTTCCAAGATGGCCAATAAATCGGCTGCAGCCGTAGCTACGACGGTCGGTGGTGTTACAACTGACGCTAACGGGAACATCACCAGTATGCGAGGTCAACGGTCGTCCGGAACGGTTTACTACATCGACGGAATGCGTGTAACCGGTAGCAACAACCTCCCGCAGTCAGCCATTGAGCAGGTGGAGGTCATCCTGGGTGGTACCCCTGCCGCCTACGGGGATGCCACAGGTGGTATCATCAATGTTACGACCAAAGGCCCTTCCAAAGATTTTTCAGGGGGAATCGACCTGCAATCTTCTCAATATCTCGATGCTTTTGGATATAACAGGGTGGGGTTG
>Ga0209098_1004090_pt1 | contig 11557 bp, 8 predicted proteins | sample AD_JPNHW1_MetaG_FD_184429 | JGI IMG/M metagenome (GOLD analysis project Ga0209098, IMG submission 184429) | Active sludge microbial communities of municipal wastewater-treating anaerobic digesters from Japan - AD_JPNHW1_MetaG (SPAdes) (version 2) | ecosystem: Engineered > Bioreactor > Anaerobic >... | reverse complement strand
GGTCGGTTATTTGGTCGAACTCTATAATCTGAAAAAAGATGATCAAATTGTCATCGGCGGCTTGGGACATCTGGGCAAGGGAATTTATTTCCATCTGAAGAGCCAGGGATTTAATAACATGATTCTGGTTAGCCAGTTTAACTTCCGGGAAGACAAGGCTGCCAGGGTGGTTAAGTCATATGATCAGATTCCTGATGGCAAAACCAAATTGTTTCTGGCCTGCGCTCATACCAATCCGATTAGCCGGGCCGATATTTTGCGGATTAAGGCTAAGAAGATGGCGATGATCGATGTAGCAGTGCCTCACGGCATTAAAGCTAATATCATTGCCGGAGTAGAAGGCGTGCAAAGATTTGATGGCGGAGATTACTTTCTACCGCGCCTAATTTGTCATTTTCACCCTCTGTTAATGGGCCTCCAGAATCAAGGAGACTTCTATGGCTGCTTCTTAGAAGCCACTATGATTGCCTTTGCCAAAAGCGGCGGCAATTGTGACTTCCGTAATTTGGACCTGTTCCAAATTAACGCCACCAACCTGGCCGCGGTGAAAACATTATTTGAACTGTATCATCGGGAAATCTTTATTCCCATCAGTTCATTTAGCCAAAGCATCGTGGGCTTGCCGCGCAGCATTGAAATTTAAAGTAGTATTGATATCATTAGGGGTTCCCAATCGGGAACCCTTTTTAAATATTCCCCAAATAATGGAAAAGTGATAAAATAGAAGTAAGATTATGCAGAGTATCAACCTAGCTTTTATTGAATCTTTTTTAATCACCAGCATGGTGGTGGTTTTTCTGTTGGGTCTTATCGTATTGCTAAAAGGGAAGAAGGCGACTATTAATCGTCTTTTCTTTTTTGTAGCTTTTGTTTGCGCCCTCTGGGAGTTTTGTACTTTGATGATGTTTAACAGCCCTGATGAAGCGGGAATCATGTTTTGGGACAGATTGGTCTATGCCGGCGTAGTATTCTTTCCGGCGGTAGAATATCATTTCAGTTGCGCCGTGACTTATTACAACCGCCAACGCCGCTGGATTTTAGCTTTAGGCTATTTATTATCTGTTTTCTTTTTATATTTAACTTGGACCCCTTATTTAGTGGATAAGGTTTATTATTACCGCTGGGGAGTCCATACTCAGGCTCAAATTGGTCATCATTTCTTTTTCGCCTTCTTTATTCTGTATGTAGTGGCCTTCTTATTCAATTTTATTAAACAATATCGGATTACTACGGTTAAGGTGGACAAAAGCCGTTTAACTTATTATTTAGTGGCTTTTACTATTTTAAACGTCTTGGGCGGCGCCGGTTTTCTGCCGGCTTACAAGATCTTTGTGTATCCTATTTTTTTAATCGCCCCATTAATTTTTTCTATTCTCATAACTTACGCCATTATTCTCCACGGCCTCATGAATATCAAGTTGATTTTGCGCCGTTCTTTGGTTTATTTTTTCTCTTTCATTTCCATATTGATTCCGGCCTTTATTTGGCAATTCTTTTTTTATCGCTTTTTCCCGCAATATACCATGGTTTCCTATATCGCTATTTTTGTTCTTTCCATGTCTATTTTTTCCGGTCTCAAAAAATATTATTTCCGCGTGGCCAACAGATACTTCTTTTCTTCTCTCTATGATGTCCGTGATCTGATTTCTGATTTAAATAGCGAGTTGCGGTCTTCTTTGGATACCGGAAGAATATTTAGCGGGGTCTCTCAGATTCTATCTAAAGCTTTTCACAGCAAGTCAATCGGAGTGATTAGCTACAATAAACGCCGAGACTTATGGAATGTGATTCATAACAGCGGCTTCTTGTTTGATAATCAGCAGGAGATATCCTTAAATTATGAGATCTTGGAAATCATTTTTAATAATCGGAGCAAGCCGGTCATTGTCCGGGAAATCAAGGAAGGGCCTTGGCACCAATTTTTCTCCATGGTTAAATTCTTTGATAATCTAGGGGTGGAAGTGGTGGTGCCGGTGGTTATTAAAGGCAAGCTCAATAGCTTGATGCTCTTCGGTTTTAAGGAGTCTAATGATAGTTATAACCAGGAAGATTTAAAAGTTTTGGAAGTGGTGAGCGAAGAAGTGGCTATTTCCATGGAGAACGCTGCTTTATACCAAAGAACCAAACAATTCAATGTGGAATTGAAAGATAAGATTGATAAAGCCACTAAGCAATTACAGGAACAGAATGTGGAGTTGCAGAAAGTTAATAAAATCAAAAATGATTTTATTTCCGTCACCTCACATCAGCTCAAAACTCCTTTGGCTACCACCAAATTGAATTTAGAGATTTTTGGTTTGAAATTTAAGAAAGATTTGAAGCCTGAGGCAACTGAAATGATAGATAATTTGAATAATGTTAACAATCAATTGATCAATCTAGTGGAAGAGCTTTTGGATGTGGCCAGGATTGAAGACAGCCGTTTGAAGATTGATATTGAACCCTTGGATGTTGCCACCATGATTTCGGCCACGGTCTTGGGATTTAAGCCTCTGGCCGATCGGCGACAGATAAAGATAGTGGAAAATGCCGAAGCCGTGCCCACTATTAACTTTGATCGCAGTATTTTGTCTAAAGCCATTTCTAATTTGATATCTAACGGTATCAAATATAACCGTGATCAGAAGAATTTGACTATTAACGTCAAGAAAAGTGATTTGGGCGTGTTAATTGCGGTGAGTGATGAGGGGATAGGCATTCCTCAGGCGGAACAACCTAAGATTTTCCAGAAATTCTATCAAGCCACTAATGCCGCTAAGGCTAACTTTGAAAGCAGCACCGGGCTGGGCATGTATATCACCAAGAGCTCCATTGAACAACTGGGCGGCCGGGTTTGGTTTGAATCTAAGGAGAATGAAGGCAGTACTTTCTTCTTGGATTTGCCTCTCAAAGCGACCATCAAGCAATAGTCTGTGGATAACTGTTTGAGGCCTTTAACCGGCTTAGTAAAATTAGACTAAAATTAGATAAAAATCGGATTGTTGTCCGGTTTTTTATTTTTTGCTATAATAACCAATGTCCAATATGTTGTGGTTTAAACATCAGTCTAGCCACTATATATAGTAAAATTTGGCAATCTATGAAATGTCCCATCTGTTATTTCCCTGATACTAAAGTGCTTGATTCTCGCGTCGCTACTGATGGTTTATCCATCCGCCGCCGCCGAGAATGTTTGAAATGTGCTTTCCGCTTTTCTACTTACGAAGAACTAGAAATTTTGGATGTGGCCATTATCAAACGCGATGGCCGCCGAGAGGCCTATAGCCGGGATAAAATGGTGGCCGGCTTGAAGAAGGCTAGTGAGAAACGAATTGGCGATGACAAGTTCAAGAAGCTAATCCATGTCATTGAACGCGATATTCAAGCTTTGAAGACTAATGAGGTCAGTTCCCAGGATTTAGGCAAGATTGTGATGAAGAACTTGAAGAAAGCCGACCAGGTGGCCTATATCCGTTATGCTTCGGTTTATGAATCGTTTAAAAATGTCCAGGATTTTAAGAGGGAATTGAATAAGCTCTTAGGTTCCAAGAAAAAATAGTTATTAATTTATATCTTTATGCCTGAAAAACTGTCCAAACTTATTAAGCGTTCCGGAGACATCGTGGAATTTGATGCCTCTAAGATTACCAAGGCGATTATCAAAGCGGCTGAAGCCGTGGATATCAAAGATGATCGTTTGGCTAAGCGTTTGAGCGATGAAGTGGTGCGCCGTTTGAATCAGAAGTTTCATTTTCACAGCATTCCGGCCGTAGAAGAAGTGCAGGATATGGTGGAAGAAGTTTTGATTGCTAGCCGCCAGGTCAAGATTGCCAAGGCTTATATTCTTTACCGCGATCAACATCGTCAATTACGCGACATTGGACAGACTACCGAAGAAAAGTTAATGGAAGATTATTTGGGCAAAGCCGACTGGCGCTTGAAAGAGAACAGCAATATGAGCTTTTCGGTCCAGGGACTTAATAACTATTTAGCCTCAGCAATTTCCGCTAAGTATTGGTTGAACAAGCTTTATCCGGATAATATCAGAAATGCTCATATCAATGGTGATTTCCATATTCATGATTTAGGCATGTTGGCTCCTTATTGCTGCGGTTGGGATTTAAAGGATTTATTAGTGCGCGGTTTCGGCGGCGTCAGCGAAAAGACTCAGAGCAAAGCCCCGAAGCATTTTCGGACCGCCTTGGGCCAGATTGTTAACTTTTTCTATACCATGCAAGGCGAAGCGGCCGGCGCTCAGGCCTTTGCCAACTTTGATACTTATCTAGCTCCCTATATCCGTTATGACAATTTGTCTTATCGCGATGTGAAGCAATGTCTACAAGAATTTGTTTTTAATGTTAACGTTCCGACTCGGGTTGGCTTCCAGACCCCTTTCACCAATGTCACCTTAGATGTCACTCCTTCCAAACTAATTGGCGAAGAAAATGTGGTGATTGGCGGTGAGATCAAACCGGAAAAATACAAAGACTTCCAATTGGAAATGGATTTATTTAATCAGGCTTTCGCCGAAGTGATGTTGGAGGGCGATTCTACTGGAAGAGTATTTTCTTTCCCGATTCCGACCTATAACGTGGACAAGAATTTTGATTGGGAACGTCCTAGTTTAGTGCCGATGTGGGAAATGACCGCTAAATACGGCGTACCTTATTTCTCTAACTTTGTGAACTCCGATATGGATCGCGATGATGCCCGTTCTATGTGCTGCCGCTTGCGGCTAGACAACCGGGAATTAAGAAAGCGTGGCGGCGGTTTGTTTGGCGCCAATCCTTTGACCGGCAGTTTAGGCGTAGTTACTATTAACTTGGCTCGCTTGGGCTATCTATCCAAAGATAAAGATGATTTTAAAGAACGTTTATTTAAGTTAATGGAATTAGCTAAAGAGAGTTTGGAAATTAAGCGCAAGATAATTGAAAAGTTTACCGAAGTTGGCTTGTATCCTTATTCTCGCCATTATTTAGATAATATCAATGCTCGCTTCGGTACTTTTTGGAAGAATCATTTTAGCACCATTGGTATCAATGGCATGAATGAAGCTCTATTAAACCTAATGAAGAAGGATATTACCACTCCAGAGGGGCATGCTTTTGCCGGGGAGGTGTTGGACTTCATGCGAGAGAAATTAATGGACTTCCAAAATGAGACTAATAACTTGTATAACTTAGAAGCTACCCCGGGAGAAGGCTGCACTTATCGTTTCGCTAAAAAAGATTTAGAACTCTACCCGGAAGCTATCTTCGCTAACGATCAAGCGGTGAAATGCGATCATGCCGATCCTTATTACACCAACTCCACTCATTTGCCGGTGAGTTTCACTGATGATATCTTTAGCGCCTTAGACTTGCAGGATGATTTGCAGACCAAATATACCGGCGGTACCGTGTTGCATGGTTATATCGGCGAACGCTTGAATGATCCGGAGGCAGCTAAGAAGCTGGTCAAGAAAATCATCTATGGTTATCGCTTGCCTTATTTCACTGTTACTCCGACTTTCTCCATTTGTCCTTACCATGGTTATCTAGCTGGAGAGCATAAATATTGTCCGAAATGCGATGAAGAAAGAGGTTATGTACCGCTTGAAAATGAGGAGGAAAAAGTGGCAGAAAACGCCTAGTTTTTCTCTTTACAAAACCATAAAATTTTTATATAATATTAATAGAAATTCTGGTTATCGGCTCCATAGTTGGGAGGGGATAATCGGAGCAAAAAATATATGGCACCAACTACGGTGAAACGCACTGAATGTATCGTCTACAGCCGTGTCGTCGGCTGGTTGACTCCGGTCAAAAATTACAACAAGGGCAAAGCGGCCGAGTACAAAGACCGCAAAACCTTTGTAGTGAAAGATTTAGTCCTTTAATAACTTTACCAATATGCGCATCGGCGGCGTAGAGAAATTAACCCTGATTGATTATCCGGGAAAATTAGCAGCGATTATCTTTACCGTCGGATGTAACTTCCGTTGTGGTTTTTGTTACAACCCAATGCTTGTCTGGCCCCGAATGGAGGAGCTCGACACTGAAAATACGAAAGGCCAGCGCCAGGATTTAGAAGCGAACGATGATTCGCCTCTGACTTCTGTCGCTGGCCTGTTTCATTTCCTAAAAAAGCGGGCGGGAAAATTAGAGGGTGTGGTAATTACCGGCGGGGAACCGACTTTGCACGCTGACTTGCCGGAGTTCATTAGTGAGATTAAGAGTTTGGGCTATAGTATTAAGCTGGATACCAATGGTACCAATCCGGAGATGCTTGAGAAATTAATTGCTGATCAGTTAATTGATTATATCGCCATGGACATTAAAGCTCCGGCTGACAAATACTCAGAAACGGTCCAGGTGTCGATTGACTTTAATAAAATAGAAAAATCTGTTAAAATGATAATGCAAAGTGGTCTGCCCTATGAGTTCCGCACCACAGTCGTTCCGTCTTTAATTACCGATCAGGACATTGCCGCTATGGGGAAAATAATTGCTGGGGCGGATAAATGGTATTTACAAAAATTTAAAGCCGATACGGAAATTATTAACCCGGAGTTTAGGAAGCAAGCGGGCTATAGCGATCAGAAAATGAAGACCCTGGCTGAAATTGGAAAAGAATTTGTTAAACTTTGCGAATATCGCGGTTAAATTATGCCTGAAGAAATAGAAAAAAAATTACCCGAATCCGAGCGCGATCTCTTGATCCGCCAGATTGAGTTGAGCGAAAGTATCTTGGAGCGGACAAAATATATCAAGCGCTATATTATTTGGCAGAAAGTTTTTGGTTGGATTAAATTCTTTTTAATATTAATACCTTTGTTGATAGGACTCTTTTATCTGCCGCCTTTAATTAAGCAATTAACCGGTACTTATCAAGAACTTTTGTCCGGCCAGGCCGTGACTGGCAACGGTTTATTAAACTCTCGTTAAACTTTTATGAGTATAACTTTTTTCGCCCAAACTACTTTCCGCAATCAAATGCGTCGGTTCGGCATCAAGGAGGATGACCGCCGCCGTCATATGTATTTGGTGGGAAAGACCGGTATGGGAAAATCCACGATTCTGGAGAATATGATTATTGATGATATTCGGGCCGGTCATGGTGTGGCCGTGGTGGATCCGCATGGTGATTTGGCGGAGAAGATCATTGAATTTATTCCTGATGATAGAATTGAAGATGTTATTTATTTTAACCCGGCGGATATTGAATATCCGATTGCTTTTAATGTAGTGGAGCAAGTTGATCCGCATTTGCGCCATTTGGTCGCCTCCGGGTTAATTGGCGTCTTTCAAAAATTATGGGCTGATTCCTGGGGGCCAAGATTGGAATATATTCTTCGCAACGCTATTTTGGCTATTTTAGACTATCCAGGCTCCACTCTATTGGGAGTGGTGCGAATATTGTCCGACAAAGCTTTCCGCAAGAAAGTGGTTTCTAATATTAAAGACCCAGTGGTGAAGTCCTTTTGGGAAAAGGAATTCGCTTCTTATGCCGACAAATTCGCCTCGGAAGCTGTTTCGCCTATTCAGAACAAGGTTGGTCAATTCTTGTCCACTGCCTTTATGCGCAACATCATCGGTCAAGTCAGCTCTTCCTTAGACATGAGGAAGATAATGGACGAAAGCAAGATTTTGATTATGAATTTGAGCAAGGGAAGAATCGGTGAAGACAATTCCGCCTTGTTGGGAGCCATGATGATTACTAAAATTCAGCTAGCTTCTATGAGTCGGGTGGACATTGAAGAAAAAGATCGCAAGGATTTCTATCTCTATATTGATGAGTTCCAAAACTTTTCCACTGACAGTTTCGCCAACATCTTATCCGAAGCCAGAAAATATCGTTTGTGCTTAATTATGGCCCACCAATATATTGAACAGCTTTCGGAGAAGGTGAAGCCGGCTGTTTTTGGCAACGTCGGCACCATGATTGTTTTTCGGGTCGGAGCCACTGATGCTGAAGAATTAGTCAAAGAGTTCACCCCGACTTTTACCGAAGAAGATTTAGTTAATTTGCCGAAATATGAAATGTATCTGAAATTAATGATTGATGGCGTCGCTTCGGATCCGTTTTCAGCTCGCGGTCTGCCGCCTTTAACTAATGAAGAGAAGACTCATAATATTGAACAGGTGATTAATTTTTCTCGGGAACATTATGCCAGCCGCAAAGCTGATGTGGAGGAAAAGATTTTGCGTTGGCATGAAAGTCATGATGATGAAACCGGCCAAGGCGGTGGTGGTACTCCCGGCGCTCATGTTGAACATCAGTCGGCCGCTAAACAACCGGCAATGGTTGTGGAGAAAAGGGAAGAAAAGGTTGAAGCTCCGGCTCGTCCTAAATTTGATGCCTACAAATATTCTGCTATCTGTGCCAACTGCGGCCAGGAAACTAAGACTGTTTTTCAGCCTGACGGTGTCCGTCCGGTATATTGTGCCGAGTGCTTGCCGAAGATGAAAGAAAAGAAGCAGAAAGATTTGGAGGCTCGCCGACTAGCCAAGCAGGAAGAGTTGCAAAGGGTTAATCATCCGCAGTTGAAACCAGTTATCAAGGGTTTGTCTTTGAGTGAATTGGCCCAGAGCAAGCCGGTGGATTTTAAGGGACGGGAAATTAAGGTAAAGCCAGTGGCCGCACCTAGTCTTGACGAAGGCGGGGCGGAAGAGTTAAAAGAAGGAGAGGACGTTTATTTTAATACTTAGTATGGATTACTTAAAGATCGGTAAAGCTACCGATTTAACAGGCAAAGAACGCAAGTGGTATCGGGTGCTGGAAATGCTACCCGGTTTTTTGTCATTAGGAACTTTATTGGCTTTAATCTTGCTATCTTGGCTGAAACCGGTCTGGGTAGCTTATTTTTTAATCGCTTTTGACGTTTATTGGTTATTACTGGTTATCTTCCTAGCTATTTATTTATTAGTCGGCTTCAAACAATTAAAGAAGCATCGGGCCATGAATTGGCAAGCGAAATGCGAAGAGTTGAAAACTCAGCCGGCCGGAGCGGGCAGCCTGAGCGCTCAAGGTGTGGTTTGGAATGATTTAACCCAATTGATTATCTTGCCGACCTATAATGAAGATTTGGCTATTTTGCGTACCGCTTTAACTTCTTTGGTTAATGACGGTTGGCCGACTGATAAAATGATTGTGGTTTTGGCTATGGAAGAAAGAGTGGGGGTATCGGCGAAAGAGAAGGCCCAGGTGATTACTGCGGAATATCAAGATAAGTTCGGAGAGTTATTAATTACTTTTCACCCCGGCGATATTGCCGGCGAATTAAAAGGCAAGGGGGCTAACCAGGCTTATGCCGCTAAGGCGGTTAAAGAAAAGATAGTCGATGCCCGGCAGATGGATTACAGCAAAATATTAGTGAGCGTTTTTGATATTGATACCGTGGTTCATCCCGGTTATTTTTTTCGCTTTACTCATTCCTTCTTGTCAGTTTTAAATCCTTATCGGGCCAGCTATCAACCGATACCGATTTATCATAATAATGTATGGCAGGCGCCTTTCTTTGCCCGAGTGGCGTCTTCTTCTAATACCTTTTGGCAGATGATGCAACAAATCCGTCCGGAAAAATTGGCCACCTATTCTTCTCATTCTATGACCTGGCAAGCCCTAGTGGATATTGGTTTCTGGGGGGTGAATATGGTTTCCGAAGATTCTCGGATTTTCTGGCATTGTTTTCTTCATTATGATGGTGACTATCGGGTCGAGCCTTTATATTTTCCGGTTTATATGGATACCACCATGGACCAGAACTTCTGGCAGACCGCCAAGAGTCTTTACAAGCAACAGCGGCGCTGGGCTTGGGGAAGTGAGAATGTGCCTTATTTAATTTTTAACGCCAAGAAGAAATGGCCGGCCTGGAAGAAAAACAAGGGCTCTATGTTCCGTCATATTTTTGTTCAGATTTATGGCTTTCATTCTTGGGCCACCAATGCTTTAATTGTCGGTGTAGTCGGCTGGCTGCCACAGATTTTGGGAGGGGATAGTTTTAACTCCACGGTCTTATCCGGCAACTTGCCAGTGGTGACTACCTATTTGATGAACATGGCAATGATCGGAATGATTTTGTCGGCGGCTATTTCTAATATTATGTTGCCTAAGCGCCCGAAGGGCTACAGCCCTCTCAAGAGTATTCTAGTGGTGGTGGAATGGATATTCGTGCCCGTCTCTATTATCATCTTCGGAGCTATCCCTTGTTTGGATGCGCAAATCAAATTGGCACTGGGCAAGTATATGGGCTTCTGGGTTACCCCGAAAGCCAGACAATAATTGCAGGTGTCATATAGTGGCTATTATGCCAGCTTCCCAAGCTGGAAAGGCGGGTCCGATTCCCGTCACCTGCTCAGCTATTTTAGGCGGGTTTTTTTTGGGGATAAACCCCTGTAAAATTGGCCTGTTTTCCCCTTGACACCATTTTTAAATAGTGTATAATTATAACCAGTGTTTTTTAATGTGACTATCTTATATATGAATAGACAACTTTTCAGTCAAAAAATAGGCGGGTAACAAACGTTCATTTTTCGTTTGTGTCTCAAACCGCCAGCAGCGGTTTTTTTGAACTCTAAGGTTTTCTCCTCTAAAATAGATTCTCTTTCATCAAAGATTTTGGTGGACGAGAGACCTGTTTCTAGAGCGGACATTAACAACTGAATCGAGGAAAAATAAAAATATAAAACTATTGCAAAATCGTTTGAAGATAAAAATGTGGGAAAATCTCGATAAGAGTATATGGTGAATGCCTTGACATAAGTAGACGATGAAGGACGTAGCAGCCTGCGATAAGCTTCGGGGAGGTGGCAAGCAACCTTTGATCCGTAGATTTCCGAATGGGGAAACCTATCCTGGTGAAGCCAGGATGCCCAATCTTTGATTGGGGGAAGACCCGGTGAACTGAAACATCTTAGTAGCCGGAGGAACAGAAAAAAACTTTTATTCCCTTAGTAGTGGCGAGCGAAAAGGGAGCAGTCTAAACTTTTTATACCGCGCATAACTTGTTTTACTTTTGTGAAGCTGTTATGCAGAAGGCTCTGGGGCCACATGTATAGAGGGTGTTGTAAGATGCTAGTGCCCGTTTCCTAGACGAACGAGGCCGAGTCAGAAAAGATAATTTTTAGCTGAAGCTCACTGGAAAGTGACATAAGATAGGGTGATAGTCCCGTAAGCCAAAAAAATTATCTCTCGGTGGTTAGCACTCTTGAGTAGGGCGGAACTCGTGAAATTCCGTCTGAAGCCAGGTCGACTATGACCTAAGACTAAATACTACTTATGATCGATAGTGAACTAGTACCATGAGGGAAAGGTGAAAAGCATCCCGGTGAGGGAGGTGAAATAGTACCTGAAACCATATACTTACAAGGAATCGGAGCCCGAATTTATTCGGGTGACGGTGTGCCTATTGAAGAATGAGCCAACGAGTTTGTTCAATGTGGCTTACATAATCTCCGTTTGGAGAGCATGTGGAGTGAAAGCGAGGGTTAATAGCCCGTGTCAGTTATTATATAAGCGCAAATGCTTTTGCGTTTATATAATGATTGACGTGTCGCATTGACAAGACCCGAAGCCGGGTGATCTAACCATGGCCAGG
>Ga0209098_1004088_pt1 | contig 11560 bp, 15 predicted proteins | sample AD_JPNHW1_MetaG_FD_184429 | JGI IMG/M metagenome (GOLD analysis project Ga0209098, IMG submission 184429) | Active sludge microbial communities of municipal wastewater-treating anaerobic digesters from Japan - AD_JPNHW1_MetaG (SPAdes) (version 2) | ecosystem: Engineered > Bioreactor > Anaerobic... | reverse complement strand
CGAAGAATCACTGCAGCCGAAGAACAATGCCAGTACCGCGACGTGGGGAAGGAACTTGATGTTTCGCATGGATGGCTCCGCATGTGTGAAAGCGATGGTTAGCGGGTGCTGGTTGCCCTGGCAGCCCATTGACTATAATGATAAGTCGTTATCATTATAGTCGGCAAGTCCGATGGTCCATGGCATTCGAGGGAATGGATCACCTACGTGTGATGCTCCTGGACTTCGCCGAAATCACGCCCCCGTTCCGGGCGCTATCGTGTTTCGCTGGGCGGGGAGGGATTGGAACACTTGGCGCAGGTGCCCACCAGCGTAAGTTCGTGGCTTTCGACCACGAAGCCTTTGGGAATCGATTCGGCATGCACGTGGACGGGGCAGCCCCCGAAATCGGTGACGGTCGAGCAGACGCGGCAGAGGAAATGGTGGTGGTGGCCACGGTCCGACGATTCCCATTGGATCTCGCCGTCGGGAAGCGTCACCGGGCGGATCTCGTTGGATTCTTCCAGCAACCGCACGGTCCGGTAGACGGTGGCGATCCCGATCTTGTCGACCTCCGCCTGAGCAAGTTCCAGCAACTTCCGGACCCCCAAGGGGCCAGGCGCGTGCCTGAAGATCCGTTGCAGGATCTCGCGCTGGCGCGTGTTGCGTTGTCCGAGCTTTCCGGCGTTCATCGATTGGCTCAAAGGTACCTTCCTCCGCCTCCGGGTTCGAATCGGGGACCGTGGCCGGGGATCGTGGCGCCGAATCCCTTCCGGCGGGATTTGGACCCAGCGGATGCCTTGGAGGGATCATATAGTTGTATATTGCATCCTTAAGAGGCGCCCCACATCATCCAAATCCGAGGAGTACAATCTCATGCGCATCGCTTTGCCCATTTCCGAAGGCAAGTTCAGCATCCACTACGGGAGGGCCGAAGCCCTTTCCCTCCACGACATCGATCTCGCCACGGGTACGAGTGCCGATCTGGGAATGCGACTGTTCCCCGCCGAAGGCACCTGCGGCGCGGGTCCGTGGGTGGCCCAACAGGGGGTGGAGGTCCTTCTGGCGGGCGGGCTGGGCTCCGGCGCGGCGCAGAGTCTGGCCAAGGCGGGCGTGAAGGTGTTCGCGGGCATCGCCGAAACGGATCCCCGCAAGGTGATCCAGCAATTCCTCGCCGGCGTCGCCGAGGCCCGTGAACTCGCTCCCGGCGAATCGATGTGCCAAGGCCACGAGGACGGCGAGGAGCACGGGCACCACCATGGCGCCGGCCACGTCTGCACCTGCAAGCACTGAGAATCCCATCCATGGCCCATCTGACCATCCTGGGTCGACAACTGTTGAGAGGCCCGGGGCTCCTCGCCCAGCATGGCTTCGCCGCCTGGCTGGACACCGGGGCCAGCCGGGTCCTGTTCGACACGGGAGCGACCGGACGGGTCCTTGCCGAGAACGCCGCATGCCTGGGAGTGGATCTTTCCACCGCCACGGACGTGGTCCTGAGCCATGGGCACTGGGACCATGGAGGTGGAATGGCCCTGGTGCTGGAAACCTGCCCTTGCGCCAGGATCTGGATCCCAGCAGGCGCCTTCCTGCCCCGATGGCACAGGACCGACACGTCCATGCGCGACATCGCCCTGCCGCGGGTCGTTCGGGAACTCCTCTTCACCGAACGCGATCGTTGGACGGAAACCACCGGACCGGTGCGGATCTCTGACGGAATCTGGCTTACCGGTCCGATCGCCGGTCCACGTCCGGAATGGACCCATCGCCACCTGGTGCGCAACGAAATCCTGGACATCCCCGACGAGGTCCCCGAGGAACAGGCACTGGTGCTCGACGCTCCCGATGGGCTGATGGTCGTGGTGGGGTGCGCGCACTTCGGATTGGACAACCTGCTGGACCACCTGGCCGTCCGCTTCCCGGACCGACCGCTCGGGATCCTGGTGGGTGGGCTGCACCTGGAATCCGCTCCGGAACCGCAATTGCCACGCCTGGCGGATCGCCTGCGGAAAGCGGGTTCCAAGCTCGTCGTCCCCTGCCACTGCACGGGGATGTCCGCGGCGCATCGACTCGCCTCGATGGAAGGATTCGCCTGCGAGCAGGGGTTGGTGGGAAAGACGCTGTCCTTTTCTGCTCGAATGGATCACCACCAATAGCCCGGCAACGGTCGGGCCCGAAAAGAAAGACTGTTCCGGATGGAAGAACACGAACACTGCGAATTTTCCAGCATCGCGATCGATCACGCCCGTTCACCTCGCAACCATGGAATCTTGCCGGTATTCGATGGTCATGCCAGCGTCGCAAGCTCTTGTGGCGACAGCATGGACATGTGGATCCGGGTGCAAGAAGACCAGATCGAAGATGTGGGGTTTTCCACCGACGGTTGTGGATCGTCCCTTGCCTGCGGAAGCATGGCCACGGAGATGGCGAAGGGGCGATCCCTTGCCGGAATCGCGCTCTTGCGTCCTCGCGATGTCCTGGATCGCTTCCAAGGTTTTCCGGAGGAATCCGCCCACTGCGCTCAACTCGCGGTGGATACCCTCAAAGCCGCCTGCGAGGATTATTTCCGATCGACGCCAATGGGCTTGGTCACCCGGAAGATCCTGGTCCTGTCCGGGAAGGGCGGCGTCGGTAAAAGCACAGTCGCCCTCCACTTGGCACGCTGGCTGCATGGCAGGGGGTCGAAGGTCGGAATCCTGGACGCGGACATCCACAGCCCGACCATTCCAGTCCTGATGGGGATGTCCCAGGTTCCCCTCGAACGATCCGGTGATCGCCTGCTGCCCCATAGGCACGATGGAATCAAGGTCATGTCCATGGCATTCCTGTCCCCCGACCCGGACCAGGCAGTGATCCTGAGAGGACCTCGAAAGACCATGCTGGTACGCCAGTTCCTGCGCGAAATCGATTGGGGAGAACTCGACGCGATGGTCATCGACACCCCGGCTGGAACCGGCGACGAGCTTCTGACGGTGGTCAAGTCCGCCGGCACCATGGAAGGTGCCGTGGTGGTCTGCACACCTCACGACGTCGCCATTTCCGGAGCAAGGCGTTCCATCGGTTTCTGCCGGGAAATGGGTGTTCCCGTGCTCGGGCTCGTTCAGAACATGTCAGGGATCGCCTGTAGTCGGTGCGGACATCAGGAAGGCGGATCCGAGTCGGGCAAACGATTGGCCGACGAACTGGGCATTCCCTTCCTCGGGAGTCTACCCAGGTATCCCGAAATACTCCTGCCACCCCCCTCTTTCTCGACCGCTCTCGATCGCATCGCCGTCAAGCTCTTCCGCGAATCCGACTCGAAATCATCGCGTATCCAATCGACATAGGAGAGGCCACGAATGCAGACAACGAACCCCAGAATCCTCTGGCTCCTTCTGGCAGGATGCGCGATCCTCGCGATCGCCAACAACCTGCGTGTGCCCTCTGAATGCAGGGTGAGCTGGTTCGGCGGACAACCGGTCTTCCCCGGTCCCGAAGTAAGCCAGCCATGAAGCGCCCAGATCCATTGGCCATTGTCTTCATGGTCCTATCGACCCATCTGCTGCTGTTGTCGATCCTGGAAATCTCCTTCCCCGGGACCTTCTCCATTTCCATGCGCAGCGAGAACCTCAAGCATTTCCGCATGCACGTCGGAATCGCCGAAGTCGTCCTCGCAATCGCGTTGCTCATCCCCGCCTTCCGCCTGGACCGGACACTTTCCGCACGCATCCTGGAATCGACCTCTCGCGTGGGAATCGGAGGCATGTTCGTCTTCGCTTCCTGGTTCAAGATCCAGAATCCGCAAGCATTCGCTCTCCTTGTCGCCCAGTACCAGATGCTGCCCCAATGGTCGATCAACCTGTTCGCCCTCTTCACCCCTCAGCTGGAACTGTGGGCGGGTCTGGCGCTCGTCCTCACCAAGTGGACTCGGGAAATGTCCATCGTCCTGTCCGCCATGTTCATCGCTTTCATCGTCGCGCTTGCCCAGGCCGTCTGGCGGGATCTTGGCATCACCTGCGGATGCTTCGAAATGGAGGGAGCCCTCAGCAAGAAGGACGCATGGATTTCCCTGGTCCGCGACCTGATCCTGATCTGGCCCACCCTCTGGCTGGCGACCCGCCCGAATCGGACCCTGATCGGCGTCTGGCGGGGAAGGGAACAGTAGTCGATCAAGCCAACACATCCGATTCTCCGCGGGAAACATCCGACGCGGAATCGACAGGAGTCATTCCGATGAAACCAAGAGGAATCCGGGAAATCGCGATTTTGGGCGGCGGAGATCCGACTCGGAGACGCGAGATCGTCGAGGCGATCTGGAACCAGACCGAGCATGCGTTGCTTGTGGACCTGAATATGGGATCCGCCGAGCGTGATTCGGCATTCCCGGCAAGTCCCATACAGACGATCCAGGTTCGAACGAAACCAGCCGCATCCATTCGACCGGAAATTTGCAGATCTTGCGGGAGATGCCTGGATGTCTGCCCGTCGAATTCGATCCATCGAGTCGATGGCCGCATCGAAATCGATCGCACCACCTGCAAGGCTTGCGGAAGCTGCCTGCGCTCCTGTCCACGGAACGCGATTGGTCTGGAAGATGCGGCGGAAGCGATCCTCCAGGTTTCGGCAGGCCCCCACGGCAGAGTCGTCCACGGGCGGCTGATGGATGGCTCCAAGGAATGCCTGGACCTTATCCGGCACCTGCTGGATGTCGCAAGGGAAGAGGCGCGTAGATACGGGATCGAGATCATCCTCGTCGACCTCCCGTGGAAATCTGGTCCGCTCTTCGATGCGGTCGTCGAAGATTGCCGTGAGCGGATCGTGATCCTCGAAACAAGCTTCGATGCCTTCGCCGAAACACTGGTCGATCATGGATCCACGAGATTCGCGATCCCGACCGACGATGCGATCGGGTACCGATTCCTGTCCAAGGAAGAGATGTCCTTCCAGCCAGAGGTTGCGCACTCGGGAAAGTCCTTCCGATGAGCAGTCGCGACCTTCTGGTGGATCCCATCGGGATCGTCCATTCCCCATGGAGCGGTGCGGACGGGACGCCCATCCAGTCCTTCGTCTCCTGGCACCTGGACAATGGCTGGCAGAAGTCCGAAGTCGACAGGCTGGACATTCCTTTCAAGGACAGGAAGGGAGGAAGAGGCACACTGGAGGTCCACGACAGGTGGCGGGAGGCCCTTCGCGATCTCGATGGATTTACGCACCTCTGGGCTATTTTCTGGATCGACCGTTCCAGCCCACCGGAACCGACCGTGATCCCCTACCGTGACACGGTCCGACGCGGGCTGTTCGCGACAAGGACGCCATCGCGCCCCAATCCAATCGGCCTCTCCTGCCTCCGGATCGTGTCCGTGGTCGGAAGATGCGTCCATGTGTCCGGTTTGGACATCCTGGACGGATCTCCACTCATCGACATCAAACCGTACATCCCCGATTACGACAGTTTCCGAACCGCCAGTCGTGGCTGGCTGGAAGGTCCCAGTTCGCGCGAAGAGGTCGTGGCCGCCGACGACCGCTTCTACGAGGACATCGCGAAGTCCTCTCGCTGAAAGCGACGCTCACTGCGATAGCAACGAGGTCATCCGATCGTGGAACGCCCGGTAATCGTCTCGTTCCGGAGTCTTGCGCAGATCCAATGCATCCTGGGGGTGCAAGCCGAGCTGCCCCGCGATCATGTGGGGAATGATGTACCCCCATTCGTGGCGTCCTCGCAGTTCGATGAACTCGTCGGCGATCAGATCCAGCACCGAACGGACATCGTAACGAGGATTCTTCAGGAACCCCAGCAGGAGTTCGAGTGTGCAATTTCCCGCAGCGCGCCCCATTCCATACACGGTCGCGTCCAGGAAATTGACTCCGTGGATGATCGACTCGATCGTGTTGGAAAACGCCAATTGCTGGTTGTTGTGACCGTGGAACCCCAGTTCCTTGGTCTTCACGAAGCGACGCGCACGATGCACCAGTCGTTCGATGTCTTCCTGGTCAAGCGACCCGAAGGAATCGACCAGATAGACCGCCATCGCCCGGGATTGGGTTTCGCACTGGTCCATCGCCTCGTCGAGCTCCGGTCCCGCGTCCCGCGAGATCGCCATGATGTTGATCGTGGTCTCGTATCCCAGGTCGGAAAATCGGTTTTCCATGGCGATCGCCTTGTCGATTCCCTTCACGTAGCTGGCCACGCGGACCATCTGGAACGGACTCTTGCTGGCAGGGAGGATCGCATCCATGTCGACCCTTCCGACATCGACCATCACGGAAATCTTGGCGCCATTTTCCACTCCCTGGGTGGCCTTGCGGATATCCTCGTCCTTGCAGCACTTCCAGGGACCGAACTTCGCTCCGGGGAAGAACTCCGGACTGTTCTTGTAGCCGATCTCGAAGTAGTCCACTCCCGCGGCCGAGACCCCCTGGTAGACGCGGCGGACGAATTCGACGCTGAAATCGTGGGCGTTGACCAGCCCTCCGTCGCGGATGGTGCAGTCGAGGACCTTGATCTGTTCCCTGTACATGGAAAGGCTTTCCGGAGTGGTGGTGGGGGCGGGGGACGTCAATTGTCGGTGCGAAGGACCATGCCGAACGATTCGATCATGGCTTTGTCTTCGTTTTGCGAGGGGTTCTCGGCGGTCAGGAGCTGGTCACCCAGGAAGATCCCGTTGGCACCTGCCACGAAGCACAGGAGCTGCAGTGCGTTCGACATGCTCGAGCGTCCGGCCGACAATCGAATCTGGGTTGCGGGCAGCAGGATCCGCGTGACGGCGATGGCGCGCACGATCTCGAGGTCGTCCAGCGGGGCCGCGTCGGAAAGGGGCGTGCCTGCCATGGGCATGAGCTTGTTGATGGGCACGGATTCCGGCGGGACGGTGAGATTGGCCAGTTCGTGGAGCAACCCCGCACGGTCTTCGCGGGATTCGCCCATTCCGAGGATCCCTCCGGAGCAGACGCGGATCCCGGCTTCCTGGACGCGACGGATCGTGTCGAGGCGATCCTGGAACGTGCGCGTGGTGATGATCCGGGAATAGTATTCCGGAGAGGTGTCCAGGTTGTGGTTGTAGTAGTCCAGTCCGGCTTCCTTGAGGTGCCTCGCTTGGTCGTCGTCGAGCATTCCGAGCGTCATGCAGGCTTCCAGTCCCATCGCCTTCACGCCGCGCACCATTTCGAGGATCGCGTCGAACTGGGGGCCCGTGCGGGGACTGCGCCATGCGGCACCCATGCAAAGACGCGTAGCGCCAGCGGCCTTGGCCTTGCGTCCGGCTTCCAGAACTTCGGAGACGGACATCAGGGGCCGGTAAGGGACCGGGGTCGCGTGGTGGCTGCTTTGTGCGCAGTACGAGCAGTCTTCGGTGCAGGCACCGGTCTTGATCGAGACCAGCGTGGAAGCCCGGATCTCGCGGGCGTCGAAATGCTCCCGATGGGCCGCCTGGGCCCGGACCAGGAGATCGGGAAGCGGCAGATCGAAAAGGTCCAGCACTTGGCGACGGGTGACGGATTCCAGTCTGGGAATGCTTTTCGGGTGCGCGCCGAAGCACGCGTTTGCTGTGTCCATGAGGCCTGGAAAGGTAACCAAATTAGGATGTATTAGACACCCATAGAGTCGCGCCGCGATTCGAAGACGGAAGTCAAGGCGAAGAGGGGGACGGAAGCGGCGGGAAATGCCTTCCCTGGATCATCTGGAGGTTCCCCAGGGTCGTTCCGGAGCGTCGAGCCGTCGGGGGGCACTTGGTGCGGAACACGAAGAATACCCGTTCGTCGGCGTCGTCGATGAGGCTGGAAAGGTTGCCCTGCCCCTTGCTCACGACAAGATCAGACGACGAAAACTTCAGACGAAAATCGACGGAACATTCGTCGAGCTTGCTTCCGGCCAGGCGACTGCCGCTGGAGAAGACTTCGGCCCAACCGTCGATCCCCACCGCGAGGGCGTCCTGGACGGTCGCGTCGTTGAGGATGGGCGCGTCGCGGAACGCCGCGTGGATCTCGAGTTCGGGACGGAGCCTGCGCATGGCCTCCATCAGGAGGCCGTCGAAGACGATCTCGCCCGCGTTGTCGCAGATGTAGAGCAGCGAGGCGGCCGAAGCCAGGCGTTGCCGGAAGGGCTCGATGTCGAACCGTTCGAACGGCTGGGACGTCACCGCGCGCAGCTCCGATTCGATGTCCATGTGGCTGTGGTCCTTGGCCCCGAAATCGATCACGTTGCCGGCTGCCGCCACGCGGATGGCCATGGCCAACGGGTCGTCCGATTCCAGGATCGAACGGCGGAGCCGTTCCGTGTGGGTCTGGGCCAGACGGTTGGACAGCGCCTTGGGCTCGTGGTAGATGTCGAAATCCCTCTGGAGCTTCGCGCGTGCCACCACCTGGTCGGCGATCAGGCGCCCAAGATGCAGGGTCGAACGCGAGCGAGGGTACGGGTAGGACATCCACTTGGCGGTCTGCTGCACGATTTCGGATTGCTCCGATTCGGGCAATCCGGCTTCCCGCGCGGTGCGCATCGCCTGACCCAGGATGCAGGATCTGCATTCCAGAGGCATTTCCAGGATCGTCTCGTCGGTGGTCACGACATCGACCATGTCAGCGTCTCCTTCCAGATCTCTTCGAGCCTTCTTGCGAGCTCCGATCCCGGGAACCGGAGCGGGATCGGGAGCGCAGCCATCTGCGAGTGGGTGAATTCATTGGCGTAGGGAAGCCTTTGGGCCACGGAACATCCTTTGGCCTGCGCCAAGGCCTCGATCCGAGCGGTCAACTCCGGATTCAGATCCCACTTGTTGACCAGCACGCGCGCGGGTACCGAGAAATGTCCCGCCAGATCCAGGATGCGTTCCATGTCGTGCATTCCCGACGGTGTCGGCTCCGTGACCACGAGTGCGGCGGTGGCACCGGTGAGCGAGGCGATGGCGGGGCAGCCGATCCCGGGAGGGCCGTCGATCAGGACGACATCGGCTCCTTGTGCCTGAGCCTGGTCGCGGGCCAGCTTGCGCACGAGCGAGGCCAGCTTGCCCGAATTTTCGGCACCAGGCCGCAGCCGCGCATGCACCATGGTCCCCGCGATGGAATCCGAGACCATCCAGGACCCGGTGATGGACGGATTCCAATCGATGGCCTTGGCGGGACAGAATTCGACACAAACTCCGCAGCCTTCGCAATTGGAGATCCCGAACCAGCCGTCGATCTCCAAGACGGATCCGAACCTGCACAGTTTCCCGCACAATCCGCAGCTGGTGCAATCGGATTCCCGGATGGAGGCCTCGTGACCTCCGGTGAACGTGCCGGTTTCCGTCACGCAGGGCGTGAGGAGCAGATGCAGGTTCGCCGCGTCGACGTCGCAGTCGGCCAGCACGGTCTTCTTCGCGAAGGTGGCGAACGCCGCGGTCACGGAGGTCTTGCCGGTGCCGCCTTTGCCGCTCAGGACCACGATTTCCCTTGGACTCACTGGATGGGCCCTCCCGACACCTGGAAATGGAGGTCGTCCAGGAGCGTCCGAAGCCGTTCCCCCATGGAGGAATCGGCATCCAGGAGGCTACCCCCGTTGGAATAGCATTCGGCGATCTCCCGGCGTTCCGGGATGCGCAAAAGGACCGGAATCCCGCGGCGTCGGCAGTGGCGGGAGGCGAGATCGTCGTCTCCGCTGGAGCGGTTGATCACGACGGAAAACGGCTTGGTCATGGCTTGGATGGCCTCGATCGCCAGGTCCAGGTCGTGTAGCCCGAACGGCGTGGGGTCGGTGACCAACACGCAATGGTCAGCTTGGTGGACACACGAGGCGAACGAACAGGCCGTGCCTGGAGGAGCGTCGAAGATCGTCACCCCTCGTTGGAGCGCGGGTGGATTCTCGATCGCCGCGCGGATGACCGTCGGGGCCGAAGGGCTTCCCACCTCGAGGCGCCCGGTCACCAGCTCCAATGTTCCGTCGATCACCCGGGTTTCCACGGTTCCACGCAACACCTTGCGCTCGGAAAGGGCCTTGCTGGGGCAGACGAGGATGCAGCCTCCGCAGTCGTGGCAAAGTTCGGGGAACACCATGAGGCCGGCGCTTCCGGCCAGCGCGAGCGCGTTGTACTGGCAGAAGCTGGCGCACCTCCCGCAGGAATCGCACCGCGACGCATCGACTACCGGCACCGAAGCCCAGACGGATGCGGTCGTCGATTCCCCTCCGCGCAGGAACAGGTGGGCGTTGGGTTCTTCCACATCGCAGTCCACCAGCCTGGCGCGGTCCCGGTTGGCCAGCGCCAAGGCGACGGAAAAGGTGGTCTTTCCGGTGCCTCCCTTCCCCGAAGCGACGGCGATCTTCATCCCGCGTGCCCGGCGTTGTCCGGTGCGGTCATTTCCTTCAGCGAACCCGCCTTGAATTGCTCGATCAGCTCGGAAACGGGAGCGATGGGACTTTGCAGGACTGGAAACTTGGCGGACTGGAACACCTTGAAGGCCTTGGGCCCGCAATGGCTGGTCACCAAAGCTGCGGCTCCCGAGCCGATGACCACCTGCGCCGATTGGATTCCCGCCCCTTGCGAGGCATCGGTGTTCCGAGCGTTTTCCAGGACCGTGAACGCGTTGGAGTCCGTTTCGACGATCAGGAAGCGCGGGGCGCGCCCGAATCGACCATCCAGTGGCGAGGAGAGATCCGTCCCGACGACAGGAAAGGCGAGTTTCATCTTGTAACTCCTTCATCAAGCGAGGGCAAGGTTCAATCCCGCCAAGCTTAGATGTAATATACACCCTTTTATCATTCTGTGCGCATACCACGGTTGCCAGCCCGTATCCGAAGCGGTACGATGCCATCTCCACCCAATTCCAGGGAATCGCGCCATGTCCGAATGCCCCAGCCTGCCCCGGTGCCCGTTCTTCCAGGACAAGATGGCGAACAAGCCAGCCACGGCCAATCTGATGAAGTCCAAGTATTGCCAGACGGACAACTCGCAATGCGCCCGATGGAAGGTCTCGCAGGCGAAGCTTCCGGGCGGGGTTCCCGCAGACCTCTTTCCCAACGAATGGGAAAGAGCATCGCAATTGGTGCGCTAGCCCCCGGGATTCCACGCGATGGCGCTGTAACCTTCGCCTCCGGGGAAGCGTCCTACCCGTAGAGCAAACAGCCACCTCGCCGCATCCCGTCGGTCTCGACGGAGCCGACGTGTGGTCGCCCCTTCCTTCCCGCATTCCTGCGGGAATCGATCGTCCCATCGTCCAATACGGAAATGGAGTCAGCCATGCATGAAATCCTGATCATCGGCGGAGTCGCCGCCGGAGCCACCGCGGCCGCCAAGGCACGCCGTCTTTCGTCGGACGCCAAGATCACCATCCTCGAATCCGGACCCGACATCTCGTTCGCCAACTGCGGATTGCCCTACTTCATCGGGGGCGACATCCCCAACCGCTCCTCCCTGATCCTGCAAAGTCCGGAAAGCTTCAAGCAGCAGTACGATGTGGATGTCCATGTGAACACGGTCGCAGAATCGATCGACCGCAAGGCCAAGGTCGTCCGCGCACGCGACGCGGCCACCGGCGCGATCCGTGAATTTCCCTACACGCGGCTGATCCTCGCCCAGGGGGGGCGTCCCATCGCCCCCGACCTTCCCGGCGCCAAGCTGCCCCATGTGTTCACCTTGTGGAC
>Ga0209098_1004086_pt1 | contig 11562 bp, 7 predicted proteins | sample AD_JPNHW1_MetaG_FD_184429 | JGI IMG/M metagenome (GOLD analysis project Ga0209098, IMG submission 184429) | Active sludge microbial communities of municipal wastewater-treating anaerobic digesters from Japan - AD_JPNHW1_MetaG (SPAdes) (version 2) | ecosystem: Engineered > Bioreactor > Anaerobic >... | reverse complement strand
CTCAAGCTCGCCGCCAACGGGATAACCTCGAGCGTGGACAAGGCGCTGAGCCTGACGCGCGAGATGGATACCCTCTGCAAGCGGTTCGAGGGAACCGCCGACGAGAACGGCGAAAGCATCAGGAAAGTCTCGGAAACGGTCGATCGTTTCGTTATATAGTCGGCGCGGCGACGCGCCCCCGTCGGAGAAGAAATGAAAGCAACGTCCCTTGTCCTCGTCGCGATGGCCGCGGCGCTCGTGTCCATTACGGGATGCGCGCGAACGGAGGAAGTTAGCCGCGAGGAATTCGAGAAACTGTACCTTACGGGGAAAAGCGAAATACTCTCGAAGACCGTGTCCAAGCCATGGAAAGGCGAGGAGTACCTTCCCGGAAAGCTCGGCGGTACGTGGTACGCGAGCATCACCGAGGACCCAAAGAGCTTTAACCTACTCGTGTCCGAGAGGGATAGCGTGACCGCGACCCTGGTCGAGTACATGTGCGATCCCCTTCTGGATTACGACTATGCGAGGCGCGCGTTCAAGCCGAATTGCGCCACGGGGAAAATTTCCGTTAACGCGAAGGACGGCTCCATGGACGTGGAGTATACCTTGAGAGACGACCTCTATTGGAGCTTTCTCGATGGACGCAGGGTAAAGGTAACGTCCGACGACGTCGTGTTTTGGTACGACGAAATACAGGGAGACCCTGCCTTTAGCAGTTCCGCGTATAACGGGCAGTTCGTGCGGCTTGACGACGGGACCGAGGCGCGCGTGACGATCCGCAAGATAGACGATCTACGGTTTTCGTTTCATTTTCCGACTGTCCAGTCCGAGCCATTTCTCGCGACGAATATGGTGTTCGGGCCGCGGTTCGCCTACGAGAAGGCGAAGCGAGAGGGCGGCGTTCAGGGCGTACTGGGGCTTTACGGCGTCGATACTAAGCCCGCGGACATACCGTCGATGGGAATGTGGCGATTAAAGGAATACTCGCAGGGACAGCGACTCGTGTACGCGCGCAACCAGGATTATTGGAAGAAAGACCTAGCCGCCATATCGATCCCGTACTTCGAGCAGAAGGTGATACAGATCGTCCCGGATCGAAACACGCAGCTCCTCCTTTTTAAGCAGGGCAAGATCGACTCCTTCACGATTACCTCCGAGAACCTTGACGACCTGGTTAACAAAAAGTCCGGCGACTACACGGTCTTCGTCAACGATGGGTCTCTGTCGTCCTATTTTTGGACCTTTAACCAAAACCCAAAGCACTCGGCGGAACCGAACTATAATTGGTTTACGAAAAAGGAATTCCGTCAGGCCATGAGCTGCCTGGTTAACAGGGACAGGATGATCGAGCAGGTATACCGAGGGCTCGGGGTACCTGCGCTGACGCTGTTCAGCGAGCCGAACCCGTTCTATAACCCGAAGATCACGAATAAGTACCTGTTTGACCGGGACCGCGCGCTAAGCCTGCTCGAGTCGATCGGGATGAGGCGCGACGCCGAGGGAACGATGCGGGACTCTTCCGGCAACGAGGTAAAGTTCGATCTCGTTACTTACTCCGATAGCGTGGAGATGAGCGATACGGCGATGATCCTCTCCGACGAGTGCAAGAAGATCGGCATAACCCTGAACGTTCGGACCCTCGACTTTCAGAAGGTCGTGGAGGAACTTACTTCGACCTATAATTGGGAATCGATGCTCATATTGTTTGGCGGAAACATATGGCCTTCCGGCGGGTCGAACGTGTGGCCCTCGTCGGGAAACCTCCATATGTGGAACCCGCTCCAGAAGAAACCCGCGACCGAATGGGAGGCGCGAGTTGACGTCCTGTATGGCGAAGGCCAAAAAACCGTGGACAAGGCAAAGGCCTGGAAGATATGGGACGAGTATCAGGAGTTGATCCTTGAGCAATGCCCGATCATCTACACGGTCAGGCCTTATGGGTTCAGCGCGATAAGCAATCGAATGGATTTATCCAACGTATATTTCGATAATATCGGCGGGTTGGCGACCGATCACGCCTGGGTGAGGGAATAGCATGAAAGTATCGAATATTATGCATGTCGCGATGCGGCCTTTCTTCACGTTCAGGAAGCGGATGCCCCTTATCTCGTATATCGCGGGAAGGTTCGCGACGATGGCGGCAATCCTGTTCGTTCTGGGTTTCGCCATCTTCGGCCTAATGGAGCTCGCGCCCGGGGACATCGTCGATCAGGTCGTGATGCAGCAGGTTTTCTCCGGAGCCGACGCCGGAACAAAGGCCGACAGGACGCTGACCGCCGAGCAAATAGAGGCGACGCGGGCCTCGCTGGGGCTCGATAAGCCGTTTTACGCGCAATACTTCCGATGGCTGAAAAGGGTTTTCGTGAATCACGACCTTGGCACGAGCCTGGTGTCGCGCGCGCCGGTTCTGTTCCTGATCGGGACGAGACTCGCGAATTCGATTCTGCTTAACCTGATATCGCTCGTATTCATAACGATTTTCTCGTTCGCGCTCGGCGTATTTTTCTCGTCGAAGGTGGGAACGCGAACCGACCTCGTCGCGACGTTCGCGGCGCTGACGCTTCACGCGTTCCCGGGAATCCTGCTGCTGATCCTGCTTCAGCTTTTCGCGTCGGTCTCGGGGCTTTTCCCGGTGACGGGTTATCCTGATTTTCCGTTCGCAGAGGCCCCGATCAAGTTTACCTTCAGTTACGCGCATCACGTTTTCTTGCCGCTCTTATCGGCGTTTCTCGTCGAGGTTGGCGGCACGATGAGGATGATTCGCGCGACGATGCTCGACCAACTGGGCCAGCCGTACGTTACGAGCCTGCGCGCGCGCGGCATCGGGGAGTTTCGGGTGTACTTCAACCATGCGTTCCGGAACACGCTGAATCCCTACATCACGGGAAGCGCGAACCTCCTCGCGGGTCTCTTTTCTGGATCGCTCGTGCTCGAGATCATATTCGCGTATCCGGGGATCGGCCGATTGATGTACGAGGCGGTGATGCAGGAGGACGTTAATCTCGTCCTCGCGAATATCATGTTCATTTCGTTTTTGGTCCTGCTTGGCATGGTTCTGGCGGACATAGCGCTCGCCCTCGTAGATCCGAGGATAAGGTACGGAAAAGAATGACCCGCTTTGCGTCTTTTTTAAGGAAACGCCCGTTGGGCATCGCGTCGGTCGCGATCCTTTGCGTCCTGTATCTCGCGATGGCGATGGCCGAATTCGTCGCCCCTTACCCGCAGACCATGACGTTCGAGGGAAAGACCTTTAATCCCCCTAACGTTCGCGTAACCTCGAGCGGCATACGGGTTCAGGAAACGCGCGTGGTTAATTCCGTAACCTGGAAATACGTGCGCATTAAGGACTCGTACAGTCCCGTAAGGTTTTTCGCGAAAGGCGTCCCCTATCGCCTTTGGGGGATCGTGCCCTGCGATCGTCATCTTTTCGCGACGGCCGACGGGGGATATCCCGTTTTCCTAATGGGTACTGACAGCCTGGGCCGAGATCTATTTTCGCGCATCGTGTACGGCAGCCGCATATCGCTCACGATAGGCTTTATCGCGACGGCGATCGCGCTATTGCTCGCGGTCGTCTTCGGCGGGCTCGCGGGATATTTCGGCGGCGCGGCCGATTGGGGGATCATGAGGTTCTCCGAGTTCTTCATGCTGATTCCCGGACTGTACCTGATTCTCTTCTTGCGATCCCTTCTTGGGAGCTCGATGGACTCGGGACAATCCTATATGACCATCACGCTGATACTGTCGCTGGTCGGTTGGCCGGGAATGGCGAGGACCATTCGCGGCCTCGTGCACTCGATTAAGCGCGAGGAGTTCGTGCTTAACGCGCGGCTCGAGCGCGTGCCTTCGCTCGTGATTATCTTCCGTCACATAATCCCGCAGATGGCGAGCCTGTTGATCGTCAGCGTGGCGCTGAGCGTGCCTGGTTTCATAATGAGCGAGACGACGCTTTCTTACCTGGGCGTCGGCATCGTCGATCCGGCAGTGAGCTGGGGCTCGCTGATCAAGAGGGATATATCGACGGTATATAACCTTAAGAACTATCCCTGGCTGCTCACTCCCGTGTGGCTTCTCCTCGCGACGACGCTCGCGTTTAATTTCCTCGGCGACGCGCTACGGGATTTTCTTGATCCCTATCATGTGGTATTTCCGCGAAGGTTCTTGTTTGGAAAGCGCAAGGGTAAGGTTCCGGAGGCGCAACCGGCGGGGGAACCGGCTCTGGAACCGGCTGCGAGCGTATGCGCGTCAACCAGCGGCGAATACATGGATATTTCGTCGGAGAATTTCCTGAGCGTGCGGGATCTGCGGGTTTCGTTCGGCGCCGTGCGCGCCGTGCGAGGCGTGAGCTTCGCGCTCGCGCGGGGGGAAATTCTTGGAATCGTCGGCGAGAGCGGTTCCGGTAAAAGCGTCACAACGTCCGCGATACCGGGCTTGCTCCCCTCGAACGCGAGCGTATCCGGTTCGGTGAATCTTGAGGGCATGGAGCTATTAGGGCTTGGCCCCTTGGCGCTCCGCGCGTATCGCGGCAAGCGGATCGGCATGGTGTTTCAGGAACCCGGAAGGTCTTACGATCCCCTCCAGACCATGGAAAGCGCGTTTCTCGAAACCTTCAGGAATACGGACCCGCGGATTTCTCGCGAGGAGTCCGCGCGGAGGGCTACCGCGCTTCTCGAGGAGGTCGGACTCTCCAATGCCCGCGAGCGGCTTTCTGGATTCCCCCATCAATTCTCGGGCGGTCAGCTTCAGCGCATCGGCATCGCGCTCGCGCTCGCGCAGGGATGCGATTTACTGATAGCCGACGAGCCGACGACGGCGCTTGACGTGACGATTCAGGCCCAGATCGTCGCCTTACTAAGGGAAATCCGAGACACCCGGAAGATATCGATTATTTTCATTAGCCATAATATCGACCTCGTGGCCGATATATCGGACCGAATCATGGTGATGTACGGGGGACTCGTGATGGAGAGCGGGAAAGCGGCCGACGTTATAGCCTCGCCCATACATCCGTACACGAAGGCCCTTCTCGGCGCCGCGCCGCAATTCGGCTCGCACCGCTCGATCGCGCGGCTTGCGTCGATCCCGGGAAGGGTACCCGACCCATCGAGCCCGGAACCGGGTTGCCCGTTCGCGCCGAGGTGCGGCCTTGCCGAGCGACGGTGCGCGGAGGCCATTCCCGTTTTGCGGCCGAGGGATTCCGGCCCGCCCGAATCCGGCGCCCTGCGGTGCGTTCTTGAACGGGAGGAAGCGCGATGAGCTCGCTTGAGATTCACGGACTAAAAAAGCGCTTCAGCAAGGAAGCGGGGTTTTTCGCCCATTACGGGGATTTCGTATACGCGGTAAACGACGTGTCGTTCTCGATAGGCGAGGGCGAGACATACGGTCTGGTCGGCGAGTCTGGCTGCGGAAAGACGACGACCGCGCGGCTCCTCGTGAGGATGTACGAAGCCGACGAGGGAACGATATCGTTTGGAGGGACCGACGTTCGCGCGCTCGCCGGTAAGGAACTTTCGGCTTATCGTGAGCGGGTGAAGTACGTGTTTCAGGATCCCGCTCGCTCGTTAAACCCAAGGATGTCCGTCGCGGACGTGCTGCTTTCGGGTTATCGCTGGTCGACGAAATGGGGCGGTAAGCGCGACGCGAGGGACGCCGCGGCGCGAATAATGGAGGAAGTCGGGCTTAGCGCCGGCGACCTTGACCGTAGGCCGACGGAGTTCTCCGGCGGTCAGCGGCAGAGGATCTCGATCGCGCGCGCGTTACTCCTTGAGCCTGAATTGCTGATCTGCGACGAGGTCGTCTCCGCGCTCGACGTTTCGATTCAGGGTCAGATTCTCAACTTGTTGCTGGACCTTCGCGAAGCGCGCGGGCTCTCGATGCTGTTCATCGCGCACGACCTGAAGGTCGCTAGTTATTTCTGCGACAGGATAGGGGTAATGTACGGCGGGGAAATGATGGAAGAAGCCCCGGCGCGCGAACTCTATCGCGACGCGCGGCACCCCTATTCAAGGCTTTTATTCGCGTCCGTCGCCGGAGTTGGGAATGCGGATCCCATCATTGCCGGCGTACGCGAGGAACCGGGGCGAGGCGTCGCGATCGGTTGCCCGTTCGCCCCTCGCTGCCCACTGGCCGAGCCGCGTTGCCGGGCGAGCAAGCCCGAGTACCGCGACCTTGGCGAGGGGCATCGGGTCCGCTGCTTTCTCGCGTGATGCTCGCGGGCCCGCGACCCGTCAGATTCCCGCGCAGATATGGGAGAAGAGTATTCGCGCGCCGATGCCTATGAGTACGACGCCGCCGGCGATCTCCGCCCAAAGGCCGAATAGTAGGCCGAGCTTCTTTCCGAAGAAAAAACCCGCGCAGCAGATAAGGAACGTTACGATGCCAATAACGGCGGAGGGCTGAAACGCGGCCTTCCCGATCAGCGAATAGCTCATGCCGACGGCAAGCGCGTCGACGCTCGTCGCCACCGCGAGCGCCAACACGATTCTCTTGCTTGAAAGGTCCCGTTTCGCGGTTTCATCCTCGGCTGGGCAGGAGGCGCGGTTTGGCGAATGTCTCCATTCTTCGAACACCTCGAAGAGCATCTTGCCTCCGACGAACGCGAGAAGCGCGAACGCGACCCAATGGTCAAACGCGGCGATCGGGCCCTTGAAGGCCGAGCCCAAGAACCAACCGGCGAGCGGCATGAGAAACTGGAAAAGGCCGAAGGCGAACGCCGCGCGCAGCATGTGCCGACGGCTGAGTCCCTTTGAGCATGCCGCGGAGGATACCGAAACGGCGAATGCGTCCATCGAAAGGCTAAGCGCGATCAGAAGCGTCTCTATCATCAAAATCTCCGGACGTGGATTCTAGCATATCGGGAACCGTTTGACAGTAGCGCGCGGGCGGTACAGAATGGGAGTTAAGATGAGCAAGGGAAAAGACAAGCCGGTCGCGGCGATAATGTACGATTTCGACAAGACGCTCTGCACGCGCGACATGCAGGAGTATAGTTTTATTCCCGATCTCGGGATCACCGCCAAGGCTTTTTGGGAAGAGGCGGGTAGGCTCTCGTCGGGAGGCATGGACCGTATTCTCGCGTACATGTACCTAATGCTCAAGAAGGCCCGCGAGGCCGAGCGCCCGATCAGGCGCGAGAACTTCGTCAAGATGGGCGAGAACATCGATTTTTTCCCGGGCGTGCGCGAGTGGTTTGGGCGCATCACCGAATACGGGCAGTCCCGCGGCGTCGCGGTAGAGCACTACATCATTTCGTCGGGATTGAAGGAAATCATCGAGGGCTCGGAACTTCGCGACGAGTTTCGCAAGATTTACGCGTGCGAGTTTCACTACGACGCGAACGGGGTGGCGGATTGGCCGCTCGTCTCGGTGAATTACACGACGAAGACGCAATTCCTGTTCAGGATAAACAAGGGCGTCCTCGATTTCTCCGATGACGAGGCCCTGAACCGGTTCGTCGCGGAAGATGAGCGACCCGTGCCGTTTCGAAACATGATTTACGTAGGCGACGGGATGACGGACGTCCCGTGCATGAAGCTCGTTAAGGCAAACGGCGGGCATTCCATCGCGGTATACGGTAAGGGTAAGAAGGTGAAGGTCGAGGATCTCTTGATGCACAACCGAGTCGATTTCATCGCGCCCGCCGACTACACCGAGGGCGCCGAGCTGGACGCGCTCGTCAAGCGCGTAATCGATCGCATGTCGGTCGTGAACGATCTCGTCGACAGCCACTTGAGGCAAGTCAAGAGTTTCTCGCGGCGCTAGGCTAATGGAAGGCGAATCCGCGAAAGGTTTTATCGTACACGCGTATCTCGACGCCCGGAGAAAGCGGGTTAACGTCATCGGGAGACTTGAGGACGGCAGGAGTTTCGCCGCCGTGTTTCCCGAGCTAGCGCGTCCGCTGTGCGTGGCCGAACGGGATGGGGCGAGGGCCTCCGAGGTTCTTTCTTCGGGGGGATCGCCCGCTTCACTTGCGCCGACGGATTTCGTCTCGTTTGACGGGTCTCCCTGCGTTTCGCTTGTCGCGCCTAACGAGACCGCTCGCGAAAAGGCGGTCGGCATTCTTTCCCGGGAGGGGATACGGGTATTTGGGCGGGGGTATAAGGGCGCGGCACTTTTCTTGATTTCCAAAGGGATTCGGGCGGGAATCAGGATTACCGGCAATCCCCGGACTGGCCATGGCGTCGACGTCGTTTTCGCGGATTGCCTTATCGAGGCGGATCACGGGGCGCGCGCGCCGCTTACCGTATTATCCTTAGATATCGAGACCGAAGAGCCTTCGGGAAAGATCCGCGCCATAGGTTTATTCATGGATTGTCCGCGCGAAGGCGTTTTGCTGTTTGCCGGTAAATGGGCATCTTCCTCTATTCCCGACGAGAATATCGAAATATACGACGGCGAGCGAGAACTGCTTGTCGCGTTTACCGAGCGCCTAAGGGCGCTGGATCCGGACGTCATTACCGGATGGAACGTCATCGATTTCGACTTTCCTCGTCTCGCCGCGGCCTTTGAGAGGCATAGACTTCCGTTTGCCCTTGGTCGCTCGCTCGAGGCTGGGCGGTTTTTCCCCGCGGAAACGGAACGCACGGAAGATGCGGTCTCGGTAAAAAGATCGGCGTCCGCGTTCCTTCCCGGGCGACAGGTACTCGACGGACTCAGACTCGTTAGGACCGGTCAGGATTCGTTCGAGTCGTATTCCCTCGACACCGTCGCGCAGGCAGTCCTAGGAAGGGGGAAAACCGTCGCGTCGACGGGCGCCGACAAACTCGAGGAATTGAATCGGCTTTATGCCGAGGACCCTCTTTCGTTCTGCAGGTACTGCCTGAACGACGCGGAACTGGTGCTTGAGATAATCGCGAAGAAAAATCTTCTATCCCATACGATCGAGCGCGCGGCCCTGACCGGCGCCGGGATCGACAAGGCGTGGACGAGCGTCGCCTCGTTTGAGCGCGTGTACTCGGAAGGGCTTTGGCGGAGGGGCGTCCTGGAACCTGACCTTGAGACCGCGCGCGCGGTTTCCGGCGCGGCCGGCGGGACCGTGCTTGAACCGATGTCGGGGATCTTCAGGGACGTCGCGGTGTTTGATTTTCGGAGCTTGTACCCAAGCGTGATCAGGACCTTCAATATCGATCCCCTGGCGCATGAGCGCGTGACGTTCGGCGGCGCCCCCAAAGAAGGCGCCATTCGCGCCCCGAACGGCGCGTTGTTCGAGCGTACTCCGGGCATTTTGCCTTCGCTCATCGCGGAGTATTTTACCGAACGACTGTCCGCCATTGACCGTGGGGACGACGCCGCGGCGTACGTGTATAAGATTCTCATGAACTCATTTTATGGGGTTTTAGGCGCGCAGAATTGCAGATACGCGCGGACCGAGCTCGCGGGCGCGATAACCTCGTTCGGTAAAACTTGCCTTCATTTCGCGCGGGATTGGTTCGCGTCGCGCGGTTTCCGCGTGCTGTATGGGGATACGGATTCTGTATTCGTGGAATTGGTTAAAGAGAGCGCCGACACGGATGCTCGTAGGGATGCCCGGGCGGATTGCGAGTCTCTCGCGGCCTCGCTCAACGCGGACCTTGCGGCGCTGATTCGGTCCGATTGGGATCTTGAATCGTTTATATCGATTCGCTTCGAAAAACTTTATACCCGTTTTTTTATACCGAGGCTACGGTCGCCCTCGCAGGCGGGACAAGGAACCGGCGGGGGGCTTGAGTCGTCCGCCGACGACAGAGGCCGGGCGAAGGGATACGCCGGCTGCATACGAGAGGCGGGATCGGAACGGGTCGAGATCAAGGGGATGGAGGCGGCGAGGAGCGACTATACGCCGCTTGCCCGGGATTTTCAGCGCGAGCTTTTAGCGCTTGTTTTTCGGGACGCGTCCCCGGAGATTCTTGGGCAGTTCGTTCGCGAGCGTATCGTCCGGTTGTTTCGAGGGGAATACGACGAAAGTCTCGTATACCGAAAAAAGATCAGGCGCGATCCCGATTCCTACGTCGCGTCGACCCCGCCGCACATCAAGGTGGCGCGACAGTTGGGATGGAAGAAACGGTACGGGATCGTCGAGTACGTGATGACGGCTAACGGTCCCGAGGCCCTGAGCCTGCGACGATCGCCGATCGACTATGCTTGGTACGCGACGTCGCAAATCCTGCCCATCGCTCGATCCGCCGGTCAGGCCGCGGGTTTCGACGCGGACGCGATCGTCGGTAAGATCCATGCCGACGGACAGCTGGAGTTCGATCTTTAAATCTTGATAGTTCCGCGGGTATTAAAAAACCCCGGCGCATTGCCGGGGTTTAAGGTTAGAGGGCTAACAGCGCCGTGGTGAACCAAGGCACGTACGTGACGAGCATTAGCACCAGGAACTGGATCGCGAGGAATGGTAGTATGTTTTTCACGACGAAACCGATCGGTCTGTTGAAGGTATACGACGAGATGAACAAGTCCATTCCGACGGGCGGCGTAAGGAAACCGAGCTGTAGGTTCATCAGGAAGATGACGCCGATGTGCACGGGGTTGATCCCGAAGGACTCCGCTACGGGAATGATCAGCGGAGAAATGATGAGTATCGCCGAGTAGATGTCCATGAGGCATCCGACGACGAGCAACAGCGCGTTGAGGATCAGCAGGAAGAGGATCTTAGAGTGGACGACCGCGAGCGTCGCGTCCGCGATCATGTTCGGGATGTTGGCGTCGATCATGAAGAACGAAAGCCCTCGGGCCGCGCTCAGGATGATAAGGACGCCGCCGGAGACGGGGATGCTCTCGAGCACGGCCTTGAAGAGGCCTTTGACCGTCAGGTCCTTGCGGATGAATGTCTCGAGAATGATCGAGTACACGGCCGCGAACGAGGCGACCTCGACCAGCGAGAAGAATCCCGCGAAGTACCCGGCGAGAACGAGAACCGGCATCAAGAGCTCAAGCCAGCTATAGGTGAAGCCGTCCCAAACGCCCTTAAGCGAGAACTTGGGTCGGTTCTTTTCCTTATCCCTGATGACGCCCATCGTGATCATCGCGATCGCGAGGACGGCCCCGGGGATGAGCGACCCGAGGAAGAGGTCGAATACGTTCACGGAGAAATAGTTCGTCGTGCCATACATGATGATGGCGAGGCTCGGCGGGAACAGAAGCCCGATCGCGCCCGAAGACGTGATCAGCGACTCGGCGTGCTCTTTTTTGTAGCCGGTGCCGACGAGGACGGAGGAAAGGATTCCACCGAGCGCGAGGATCGTGACGCCGGATACGCCGGTGAAGGTCGTGAAGATCGTCGCCACGAGAACCGCGGCGATAACCGTTCCACCGCGGACGCTTCCGAGCAGGGCCTTGAAGAACCTGACGAAGCGCTCGCCGGCGCTGCCCTTCGCGAGCACGTATCCCGCGATGGTAAATAGCGGGATCGTGATGATGGTCTTGTCGGTAAGAATCGTGTAGGCCTCGTGCGCGGGCTGCTCGACGTATCCGCCGCCCTGCGAGAACGCGAGATACGCGATACCGCCGATGACGACGTAGAGCGGGACTCCCATGATCGCGAGAGCTATCATGAGAACGACGAGCGGGATGAACGCGCCCGTGGAGAACGCGAGGTAC
>Ga0209098_1004078_pt1 | contig 11577 bp, 10 predicted proteins | sample AD_JPNHW1_MetaG_FD_184429 | JGI IMG/M metagenome (GOLD analysis project Ga0209098, IMG submission 184429) | Active sludge microbial communities of municipal wastewater-treating anaerobic digesters from Japan - AD_JPNHW1_MetaG (SPAdes) (version 2) | ecosystem: Engineered > Bioreactor > Anaerobic... | reverse complement strand
TTCGAGGATGCTCTGGTGGGAAACAGAGCGCGGGGATGCCCGGGTGGGAGCCAGATTTCGAGGATGCTCTGGTGGGAAACAGAGCGCGGGGATGGGTAGGAACCAGACTTCGAGGGATTCCCGGATCAGGACCCTCTTGCACCGGAAACTTGAATTTAGTATATTTCAGCACACGTGTGCTATACCATCTCATTAAATCCTAACCCATTAACAAGAGGAAGGACTATGGTTGACACAAGCGTAGTATTGCTGGGCCAGACCATCGCCTACACCTGTTATGTTCTGGCGATCCTGGCGCTGATGACGTGGTTCTCCTGGAAGGTAACCCGGCAAGGCAGTACGGCTGTCAAACCCGGGCTTTTTTATGCCTTCGTCGGCCTTTTGATCGTCATTGGCGTTTCGCTGCATATCATCACCCACGAGACTATCCCATGGAAGTCTATGGATTTGAACCGGGCAGAGATCAAGGCCGACCGGGAGTTTGTCATCCACGTCGTCGATCACCGCTTCGTCCTCCCCTCCGGGAAGCTGGTCATCAAAAAGGGCGAAAAAGCCCGCTTCATCGTCACGTCCGACGATCTGACCTATGGCTTCGGGCTGTTCCGTCCGGACAACTCGATGCTCTTTCAGATGCAGGTCCTGCCGGGTCATGTCAACGACATCCTCTGGCAGTTCGACCGGCCGGGGCTCTACTCGATCCGCTCGACCGAATATTCCGGACCAAAGGGCATCAACATGATCGTCCGTGATGCTGTTGAAGTCGTTGAATAACCCCATCAGGAGGAGAGGCGCCATGAACTTTTTCCAAACCCTTCTCAAAGGCGAAGCGGGGTTGTTCAAGCCGGACACCCTGACCCCGGTGCAAAAAATGACCCTGCGTTTCGTCGTCGTCGGCCTGGTCTACTATCTCTTCGTGGTGGTCGAGGGCATGATCATGCGGATCTTTGAGGTCACGCAGATCCCCGCGGTCACCCAAACCCAGTTTTTTGCCATCATGACCGCGCATCCCCTGGTGGGCATCTTCGGCTCCACCTATTCGATCGTCTTCGGGGCCTTTCTTTTTCTCGTCCCCTTTTTGATGAAAAAGCCGCTGTGGAGCATCAAGATGGGGCTTTGGACCCTCTGGCTGATCACCATCGGGACCTTCATCTTCTGGTTTGCCGGTTTTGTCTCGCACTATTCGCCGCTCTATACCCTCTACTGGCCCCTGCCCGCCGATTTCAGCCAGTTCAGCGTGGTCGGCGGCACCTTTTTCATCCTCGGCATTGCGCTGGTGATGGTCGGCACTCTGCTCTGGGTGGTCAACATCTTCAAGACGATCACCTACACGCCGGAGGGATGGGAAAAACAGCCGGCGTGGCCGCTGTTGAAATCGGCCCTCGGCCTCACCGGACTCCGCAATCTCTTCTCGAAGAAGAAAAAAGAGCATCTGGTCCCCCTGCCGGTTGCGGCGGTGGCCCGTGGCACGGTGGACACTGCGTTCAATGCCCTGGTGCTCACCTTCACCGGGGTGCTGATCCTTGTCTATATGGTCGCCGCCCTGCTCGGCTATGATCTCAAGCACTCGGCCATCGATGCCCTGCTCTACAAGAACTGGTACTGGTGGGGACTGGACCTGATCGCCGACGGCCTGGTGCTGATCTTCGTCGCGGGCACCTGGTATCTGCTGGCGACGATGATCACCGGCAAAAAGCTCTTCATGGAGAACATCGCCCGGGCCGCTCTCTTTGTCGAAATGGTGGTCTCCTGGACCGTCTGGTCGCACCACCTGATGTCCGATCAGGCGCAGCCGGGTCTTCTCAAGATCCTCTCCGGCGAGATGGTCACGGCCTTCGAGCTGATCACCCAGGGACTGGCCTTCGCCATCACCCTGATCACCCTCTGGAGCGCGCGGCCGCTCAAGATGACCAATCCGCTCAAATTCCTGCTCGGCGGCCTGCTCGGTTTCGCCCTGGCCGTGCCGGCGGGGATCATGCAGGCGGACCTCGGGCTGAACCGCATCCTCCATAACACCCAGTGGGTGGTTGGCCCGCACGTCCACGTCGCCGTGCTCGTCGGCCTGACGATGACCCTCTACTCGGCGATCTATCTGCTGCTGCCGATATTGACCAACGGCGCCAGACTCTGGAGCCAAAAGCTCGCCAGTTTCCACTTCTGGGCGCACCTGATCGGCGGCATCGGCATGGGGGCGTTCATGGGCATGGCCGGACTGCATGGCATGCTGCGCAGAGCCCTTTATTTCAACGGCGAGTTCAATCTTTATATGATCCTCGCCGCCCTCTGCGGGGCGCTGCTGCTTCTCGCCTTCCTCGCTTTCTTCCTTAACATCGTCATGACCGTCGGTGTTCAAGGCGTGATCGGTATCTTTATGCCCGCCAGAACGAAAACCAGAGAACTGCTGCCGGCGGAAAAATAGACCAGCCAGCACCTTCCTGCTCAAAGCTAAAAGCCGGTCCCGGGATATCTCCCGCGGACCGGCTTTATTATTTCTCCTGATGATGGACATAACCACAACCGGGATATGCAGCAGTTACTCCCGAAGAAGCTGATCCTGGTGCAGGGCCCCGGCCGGGAGGATGCGGGGAGAAGGCAGTGCACCGACGGTATTGCTCCCGCTATTTCCAGCATATTCTCGCTGGGGGAGTCCTGGCCGATGCGCAAGCTGATGGGCGATCCGATAGCGCGGAACCGGGCAATGGAGCAGTAATTGCTTGCTTTTTATTCGCTGCCGATTATATTTAAGTATACCCTGCGCCCCCCACCCCATGCTGACCATCCTTGGATCCGGTTTACTGCTTTCCCTTTTTTATCTTCGATGTGATCGCAGGTACCTATCAGAAGGGAGTGAAGGTATGGAAAGTTTGGAAGCCATCCTGAGCGCGCATGCCATTTTCAAGGGCCTCAAGCCGGAATTCATCACATTGCTCGCCGGCTGTGCGAGCAATCACCGATATGCAGCCAACAGTTACCTCTTCCGGGATGGAGAAGAGGCCAACGATTTCTTCCTCGTTGGCCAAGGCCGGGTGGACATCGAGATCCCGGTGCAAGGAGATCCCCCCATCATCCTGCAGTCGGTCGAAGAGGGAGACATCCTCGGCTGGTCCTGGCTGCTGCCCCCCTATTTCTGGCATTTTGATGCCCGGGCCCAGCTGGATACCGAGGTCATCGCCCTGGACGGTCGCTATATCCGCGCGGAGTGCGAAAAAAACCATTCCCTGGGATACGAGATGCTCAAGCGGTTCGCTCAAATCATGGAGCGCCGGCTGGAGGCAACGCGATTGCAGCTGCTTGATGTATATGGAAAATGACCAGAATGAGAAAGAGCCCAAGTTCTGCTGCGAATCAAGGACCTGGATTTGCACGGAGGTGCATTTCCCTTCCCAAAATGGTTTTATGCCTAATTGCATTGCTCGTCCTGGTGCATGTCTGCACCGGGCAGCAAGAGGTGTCACCGGCTGACGTGGTCGGGGTCTGGGAGGGCACGTCGCACGCCTTCGGTCAGGAGAGCCGCCTGATCAACAAGATCTCGGTCCAGAACGACGGCGCCAGGGAGGCCGAGACCGAAGGTCTCCAAGCCCTGCAGAACATCGCCGCTGCCCCGTGATCCATCCCCGCCCGCCTCAGTGGGCGCGCAGGGATTCGATATTGGCCTTGGCGTCGGGCACCGCGCTGAGGATGAACTGGCTCTTGTCGCAGGGGAACTCGGCGCACTCGGCACAGGTCTTGTAGCTCCTGGAGATCGCACAGGCGCGGATCGGGCACTGCTCGCACCAGCCAAAGTGCTCGCCGGCCTCGGTACAGCCGACGCAGTGAATGTCGGCAGCGGTCAACGTGGCGCTGTAATTCTGGGACCAGCGCACTGCGATATCCGCCTTCTTCTCCATATCCCCCGAAAGGGTGGCTTCACGACACTCGCAGCCGAAGCAATCCAGTCCGCAGGCCGAGATCATTTTTGCCTTACTACTCCTCCTGATTTGCACCGCTGTAAAAGTTTTCCTCTTTGCAGGTTATCAAGCCAAAACGAACCGGCACCACCGCCGTCTCTGGCTTATTACCAGTATACTCATTCACCCGGCCAATATCAAGTGAAAAGAGCCCGCATCGGCGCCCAGGGAAAGAGCCGGATCAGCACCCGGACGGATACCATTCTGCGCCAACCTTATGCCGATACCCATTGGCCCGCCATCGGTGAAAATGGTTGCATAAAGCCAAAACTCTATGTATTTTGAGGACCAGATCATGGTCTACTATGTATGGCCCGTTCCAGTATCCGGATAGCAGTGAGGGAGAGTAGCTGATGTACCGATTCGTATTGATGTTGCTGTTGATCGTTTGGCCAGGCCTTGGATGGTCCCAGGGCCTGGTGATCAACGAAATCATGGCTTCCAATCAGAACACCATTGACGACGAGGATGGCAACGCCTCGGATTATATCGAACTTTACAACGGCGGCACGTCGCCAGTACAGCTGCAGGGCTATGGCCTCAGCGATGATCCGGCGCTGCGCAAATGGCAGTTTGGCGTTGCCGAACTGGCGCCCGGGCGCTTCCTCCTCGTCTTTGCCTCCGACAAGGATAAAAAGGGGAGCTACTGGCATACCAACTTCAAGATCAGCGCCTCGGGGGAGAGCATCGTGCTGACCAGCCCCGCCGGTGCCGTGGTGGACCGGGTCGATGCGCCGGCGATGAGCGCCGATATCGCCTGGGGCCGGATCAGCGACGGCGCGACGGCCTGGGCCTTTCAGACCGCCTCGCCGGGGGGCCCCAACACCGGCCGCATTATTCTCCCCCTTTCCGCCGCGGTCACCGTCGCCCCGGCGGCGGGATTCTATGCTGCGGCGGTCAATGTCACCCTGAGCTCGGGCGGCGGCAAGATCTTTTATACCCTCGATGGCAGCGATCCGGACTCCTCGTCGATCCTCAGCACCGGACCGGTCACCATCGCCAAAACCTCGGTTCTCAAGGCGGTGAGCATCGAGACCGGGCACCAGCCCTCGGTCACCGCTATTCACACCTATTTCATCAACGAGACCACCGACCTGCCGGTCATCTCCCTTTCGAGTGATCCCAACAATCTGTTCGACTATACCTACGGCATTTACGCCAACGGTCCCGGCTGGACCGCCACCGCCCCCAACTATGGGGCCAATTTCTGGATGGACTGGGAGCGGCCGGCGCACGTCGAGTTCTTTGAGGACGACAAGAAGCCCGGATTTTCCGAGAACTGCGGCATCGCCATCTACGGCGCCTATACCCGCTCCTTTCCCCAGAAATCGATCTCGGTGAAATTCAAGAATGACTATGGGGTTTCCGGAATCGACTATCCCCTCTTCCCGGGCTTTTGGCTGACCACCTTCAAGTCCTTTATCCTGAGAAACTCGGGCAACGATTTTTATTACACCCATATCCGCGATGCCATGATGCAGACCCTGGTGAAGGATCTGGATATCGACTATCTCGAGTATCGCCCGGCCGCGGCTTTTATCAACGGCGAGTACTGGGGTATCTACAACATCCGCGAAAAGATCAGCGAGCACTATGTCGCCAACCGCCATGGCGTCGATCCCGACAGCATCGACATGCTCGAAGGCAACATGGAGGTGATCCATGGCGACGCGACCCACTACCAGCAATTCATCAACTATATCTCCACCCAGGACATGACCAGCGACAGCGCTTATGCCTATGTCAACCGCATGATCGATCTCGACGAATGCCTGCTCTACTACGCCGCCGAGGTCTATTACAACAGCCAGGACTGGCCCGCCAACAACCTGAAATACTGGCGCGAGCGCAGCGCGGCCGGGAGATGGCGCTGGATCCTTTTTGACCTCGATTTCGGCTTTAATCTCTACGAGACCACCGGCCAGTCGGAGAATCACCTGACCTATCTGCTCTCGGGAATCGAGACCCGGCCGGGTTCCAATCCGCCCTGGTCGACCCTGGTGCCGCGCATGCTCCTCAAGCATCCGCGGATCCGCGAGCAGTTCATCAATCTCATCGCCGATCTGCTCAATACCAATTTCGAGAGCACGCGGGTCGTGGATACCATCAACCGGATGGCCGGCCATATCGCCAACGAGGCCGTCCGCCACCGCAAGCGCTGGAATCTCAGCGAAAAGACCGCCAGCGACCATCTCAAGCGCATGACCACCTTTGCCCAGGAACGGCCGGGCTATCTGCGCGGCTTCGTACGCGATTATTTCAGCTGCGGCATCGACGGCCGGATCACGGTCAGCTCCACTCCGGGCGGCCGGATCCAACTCAACTCCCTCACCCTGACGCCAGTCGCGCAGCCCTGGAGCGGACTCTATTTCCGCAAGAATCTCGTCTATCTGACCGCCCTCCCCGATCCCGGCTTCCAGTTTGACGGCTGGAGCGGCACGGTCACCTCCACCGATTCGGCGGTTTCGCTGCTGGTCGGCAGCTCCACCAAAATGATCGCCACCTTCTCGGCCCGTAACACTGGCGTGGAGGCGCAGACGCCAGGGCAGCCGGCGAAACTGCAGCTGCTGCCGAATTATCCCAATCCCTTCAATCCCGTGACCACAATGGCCTTCGATCTGCCCAGATCCGGCTTCGTCACCCTTAAAATCTGCGATCTGCTCGGTCGGGAAGTCGCTGTGCTGGTTTCAGGAAATCTGACCGCGGGGCGGCATGCCATCCACTGGGATGGCAGCAGCTGGGCGGGCGGCATCTATTTTTGCCGTCTGGAAGCGGACGGGCAGGTGCAGACACGGAAGCTGCTGTTGGTCAAATAAAATTTTCCTAATCGAAAGTGAACCGAACGGCTGCGGAGTTACCTGCTATTTTCGGGCCACCGGCTCCGGCGCTCGGCCGGAAGGGCGGCCGACGTTACCTGGTTGAAAGGAAAGTATCCCGACATGCGCATCCTGATCCTTTGCACCGGCAATTCCAGCCGCAGCCAGATGGCTGAGGCCTTTCTCAAACACTTCAATCCCGCCCTGGAGGTCTATTCTGCAGGCACCGAGCCGGCTGCATCGGTCCACCCTCTGGCCGTCCGGGTGATGGCCGAAAAACATATCGACATCTCCACGGCCCGCCCCAAGCCGGTCCTCCTCTTCACCCACCTGCCTTTCCATTACGTGATCACTGTTTGCGATAACGCCCGGGAAAACTGTCCGGTCTTCCTCGGCGAAGTCAAGGAGCAAATACACCTGGGGTTTGCGGATCCCGCGGCGGTAACCGGGACCGAAGAGCAGCAACTAACGGCCTTCAGGACGATTCGCGATGAAATTTACCAGGCCTTCAAGCAATTCTATCTGGAAAAAATTGTGCGTCCCGATCCGCTTATGAATAACTGACCTCGGTCCGAGATGCAGGCCCCCGCCGTGACAAAGGCGCACTCCTTGCAGCGTGCCGGGGTGAAACGGAAAAAGGTATGACGGCCCAGGCGATAGTCCAGATTCGCTAGGGCGCCGACCTCAAGAACCAGGCATGCTTTAGATCCAGCTTCAGGGGATGGATCTCGGATGTATTGCCGCCATCGGGGTGATAGGTCAGCCGAGATACCTGATGAAGCACTGCCAGCAGAGCATTATTAAAAACTCTTCAAAAATTTGATTGTAAAAACCTGTCAACCGCCAGACCTTCCTGCTCGCGGATTCTCAACATGGTGGTGATCCGGTCCGCCGTTTTATTCAAATTGATATCGAGCAGCTGCTGCTTGCGTGAGGGATCCGAAAAAAAGGCCCGGGCTTTGATTAAAAGCGAATCGGCAGGAATCCGTACGAGTGCAGGAATAATTGTGGAAACCATCAGTGGATCGACCTTTGTGGTCACAACGGCATAATTGTTAAAAAACCAATCGAGCACGTAAGCTTTGTTCTCGCGGTGAAAAGTACCAGCAAGAAAATACCAAAAATCGTTCTGATTCAGAGGTTGCGCCAGCAAGTAGTCCAGTGTCTGGTCGAGGCTCTCCCGCTGAGGGAAGGCACCCAGCAAATAGGCAAAACGGCTCCGTTCATCATGGGTTGTGGCCGATTCAAAACGCTGCAGATATATTTTGTACAGCTCCCGATCTCCGTGCCGCGCTGAGGCCCGTAATACAACATCGACCAATTCGGGATCCACCGTTTCCGGGTTCGTCAGATAGGCATTGCGCAGAGAATCGGCAAAGTATTGTATGCCGGAATCCTTGCCTTCTTCAACCAGCAGGGAAATCATCATCGAACGCAATGCGGGGACGCTGTAGTTCTCATCCGGCCGCTTCTGCCTGCCGATCCTGTCGAGGATCGAATGGCAGGTCGTGCGAACGTATGCGGTAAATTGTTCAGCATTTTGCGGCGTCAGGAACAAATCATGAATGGCCCCGATCGGGCTGCCGGCGCGCTGCAACACCTCAGGGTCAGGATCGGTGGAGAATGCACGCATGATCTCCAGATAGGTATCGCCATGGAGGCGTCCTCCGTACAACAAGGCGCCGGCATTATGAAGAAAGCCGAGGCGCTCGCGCGTATTCATACACCTCTGGGAATTTACCGCCATCTCCAGCAGCATGCTGTCCGGAATATCCCAGCGGTAATATCCATGCTCGCCGGCGTTCATCTGCAGCCATTGCGGCATGATAATGCATTCAAGCGGAAGGATCATGCTTTCATCGCGCAGGAGACAGCTCTGCTGCCAGGTCTTTACACCGTCCGAGTATTTTAAGACAATCGGTATTTTCCATTTCTGCGACTGAACCGGAAATCCGCTGTTCATAAAGCGCGATTGGACCAGTTGCAGCCGGGGACCCGGAAGGAGTTGCGCCTCAATCAGCGGCACACCCGGCTGCTCGATGTAAGAAGCGACGACGCTGTCCAGGGGCGCACTGGCCGCCGCAGAAAGCGATGACCACAGATCGCCGGCGGCTGCCGCGCGCCATTTATTCTTGCCCAAATAATCCAGAATTCCGTTACGCAAGTCCTCCGCCCCGATCCACGCAGAGACCATGTCGAGGACAGCGCCGGCTTTATTGTAGGAGAGTTCGTCGAATGCCTGCTGGGGATCATCCCCTGCTCCGATCGTCCGTTGCACGGCGCTTGCCGAGGGCAGGGCATCGGTCGACATGGCGCTCTGGGCGGATCCAATCTGCCAGCTGAATGGATTATACTGCGGGAAAAGGGTATTGGCGACATCGAGGCCGATCCATGTTGCAAAACCTTCATTCAGCCAGGTATCGTCCCACCAGGCCATGGTGACCAGGTCTCCGAACCACATGTGGGCGATCTCATGGGCGATGGTGATCCAGCTCCCCAGTTTTTGCTCCACTGTGCAGACCTTTGGATCCATCAGCAGGACAGGCGGATAAAAAGTGATCAGGCCAGCATTTTCCATGGCCATCATGAAGCTTGGCACAGCGACAAGGTCCAGTTTGGAGAAAGGATAGGGCCCGAACCGCCTTTCCAGTTCGTTAAAAATCAAGGGAATAGTCTGCACAGCTTCAGCCGCGAGATGGCCTTGGCCTCTGGGCACCACCACCGATCCGGGTACCGACATGCCGGAGAGGGGAATGGTGTCGAACGGACCGACAGCGAACGCCACCAGATAGACCGGCAGCGGCGGGGTTTCCCTGAATACAATGGTTTGTTCTTTGCCGGTGTTATTGATTTTTTCAATTTGCGTATTGGAAAAAGCGGCCAAGCCTGCGGGGATCGTGAGCGTCAAACGGAATGGACATTTGAATCCGGGCTCATCCCAGCAGGGGAAGGCCGTGTGCGCATAGACAGGCTCGAACTGCGTAGCCAGATAGGCATCGCCCTTTTCGATGCTCTTGAAAATACCGGTTCCGAGGCTGCCCATCCGCCCGCTAAATTCGATGTGCAGTGTGCAGTTTCCCGGCAGGAGGGGGTTTCCGGTGCTGATGCGCAGCAAGTCCCTTGATGTGCTCCACCGGACAGGAATTTTCCGGTTCGTGCTTTGCAGGACAAGCTTGCCTATTTTCAGCTCCCTGGCGTGCAGCCGGAAATAATGCGTTTGCTCGTGGACAGTAAGGGAGATGTCGACAACGCCCTGATAGCTCTCTTGGGCAGGATCCAGTTTGAAATGGATTTCCTGCTTCAGTGGAACCACCATACGGCCGAGGCGCAAGGTGTCCACTTCCTGCGCCATGCCGGTCACGTACAAAGCAACCAGCAAAAGGCCGCAGACCATGGCAAATTGCACGGCAAATCGCTTGTTCATAAATCAGCCCTCCAGAATTTTACAGCAGATCGCAAACACTGCCCGCAGCACGCTGCCGGAACATCACAAGAATGATGAGGCTGAGAAAGAAGAAGGGTTGAAAATCGCTCTGGTCCAGCGCGGGAAAAGAGGGGTATCCAGAAGGAGTGAAAACGAAATGCAAAGTCAGTGCGGAAAAAGATCTTGCAAGGGCCCCAGGTTATCGCTGGTATAATTTAAACAGCGCATCTGCTCATGTCAAGCGAAAACGAAAAATTCCATCAGAATACGAGGCATGGGAATGCGGGCAGAATAAAAAGCCACAGGTGCAGTAGAATGGAAATGAATTGCTGAGCCGGACATTACCCACGTGTCCGCCTTTGCTCATTTTAGTGCAAGACTTTATTATTGCCGCGATCCAATGAATAGAGCAGCCTGAAAGAGTGTTGAATGGTACGTAGGAAAGATAATCCCAATACTTTTGACCACGAGAATATCAGGAGTATTGATCATGGCCGGCATCAGCATTTACCTCAACTTCCCCAACCAGACCGAGGAAGCCTTTACCTTCTATAAATACTTCTTTAACATGGAATTGCACGGTGCCATCAGGGACCGATACGGGGTGCAATGGATGTTCAACAGCGCGGCCAAAGAGTAATCCGGGCCAATGAATCCCCCATGAGCCTTCCTGTCTCCACTCCCGCAGAGGGAGCACCCGCGGCGGAAGCGGCCACCGATACGGTAAGGATCCTCTTCCTCGCCGATACCCATCTCGGCTTCGACGCCCCGCTGCGCCCGCGCGTCCAACGGCGGCGTCGGGGCGATGATTTTTACGCCAATTACCTTGCCGCGCTCCAGCCGGCTGGCGACGGCGCAGTCGACCTGGTCCTGCATGGCGGCGACATGTTCTTTCGTAGCCGGGTCCATCCCGCCCTCGTCGAAGCGGCGTTCGCGCCGCTGCTGCGCATCGCCGACCTTGGCATCCCCGTCCTGATCGTGCCGGGCAACCACGAACGTTCCAATATCCCCCGTTCCCTCCTCGAGAGCCATCCGGGTATTCTTATTTTCGACCAGCCGAAAACCTGCTTGTTGACACTGCACGGCCGCCGCGTCGCCCTGGCGGGATTTCCCAATATCCGCCACGATCCGAGGCATGGTTTTATCAAGGCGGTCGAGAATACCGGATGGAGGGAATGCGCCGCCGATATCCGCCTGCTGTGCATGCACCAGACGGTGGAGGGGGCGCAGGTGGGCGTCCAGAATTATACCTTCCGCGCGGGCGATGAGGTGATCCGCGGCAGCGATATCCCCGCGGGATTCACTGCGGTCCTGAGCGGACATATTCACCGCCATCAGGTGCTGACACGGGACCTCGCCGGCCGCCGGTTGAACGCTCCAGTCTATTATCCGG
>Ga0209098_1004072_pt1 | contig 11584 bp, 9 predicted proteins | sample AD_JPNHW1_MetaG_FD_184429 | JGI IMG/M metagenome (GOLD analysis project Ga0209098, IMG submission 184429) | Active sludge microbial communities of municipal wastewater-treating anaerobic digesters from Japan - AD_JPNHW1_MetaG (SPAdes) (version 2) | ecosystem: Engineered > Bioreactor > Anaerobic >... | reverse complement strand
GTCGGATTCTTCGCCAGCATCATCGTGCTGATTATCGGCATGATCTACGGCAGTATTTCCGGCTATGTCGGCGGGCGAACAGACCTGATCATGATGCGGATCGTGGACGTGATCTATTCGCTGCCCGACATGCTGATGGTCATCCTCTTATCGGTGGTCTTTAAGGAAATACTCAGTTTCAAGTCGGGAACGCTGCTGGCCTCGCTGGGCTCCAACATGGTATCGCTGTTTATCGTGTTCGGCCTGCTGTACTGGGTCGGCATGGCGCGGCTTATCCGCGGCCAGATCCTGACCATCAAGGAAAACGACTACGTTCTGGCGGCCAAGGCCGTGGGGGCCAAGTCCTCCCGCATCATCAAGCGCCATATCCTGCCCAACTGCCTGTCCGTCATTATCATTTCCACCGCCCTGCAGATCCCCTCCGCCATCTTCACGGAGAGCTATCTGTCCTTCGTGGGGCTGGGCGTTTCGGCCCCGATGCCGTCTCTCGGCTCACTTGCCAACACCGCGCGTGAGGGCCTGCAGTCCTATCCGTATAAGCTGGTGTTTCCCGCCCTTGTGATCTGCCTCATCGTCCTGTCTCTCAATCTTCTGGGCGACGGTATGCGGGACGCTTTCGATCCCAAACTGAAGAGGTGAGCGGCATGAGTGAAAACGGATACGAACATCTTCTGAGCGTGAAGGATCTGCACACGTCCTTTTTTACCGACAACGGCGAGGTTCAGGCCGTCAACGGCGTATCGTTCAATCTGGACGCCGGAAAGGTTCTGGGCATCGTGGGCGAATCCGGCTCCGGCAAGAGTGTGACGGCCTATTCCGTCATGCAGATCCTGGCCGATACCGGCAAGATCACCCAGGGCGAAGTCCTGTACAAGGGCGACAATATCACCAAATGGGGTGAGCGGCAAATGCGCTCCTTCCGCGGCAAGTGCTGCTCCATCATTTTTCAGGACCCCATGACCAGCCTCAACCCGGTGTTCACGGTGGGCAACCAGATCATGGAAGCCATCGTGCTGCACACCGAAAAGCGCGGCCAGGCCGCCCGGGACCGGGCGCTGGAGATGCTGCAGCTGGTAGGCATCAACGAGCCCGACAAGCGGCTGAAACAATACCCCTATGAGCTCTCCGGCGGTATGCGGCAGCGCGTGATGATCGCCATGGCGCTGGCCTGCGAGCCGGACGTCCTTATTGCGGACGAGCCCACCACCGCGCTGGATGTGACCATTCAGGCGCAGATTCTGGAGCTGATGCAGGACTTGCAGAAAAAGATGGGTATGGCCATCGTCATGGTCACCCATGATCTGGGCGTTATCGCCGAGATGTGCGACGAGATCATTGTCATGTACGGCGGCCGTATCTGTGAGCGCGGCACGGCGGACGAGATTTTCTATAACCCAAAGCACGAATATACCAAGGGCCTGCTGCGCAGCATCCCGGATATCAAAAACATGAAGGAGCGGCTGATCCCCATTTCCGGCACGCCCATCAACATGCTGAATATGCCCAAGGGCTGCGCCTTCTGCCCCCGCTGCGATTCCGCCATGAAGATCTGTCTGGAAGCCGTGCCGGAGGAGATCCGCATCAACGAGAATCATTTGGCTTCCTGTTGGTGCAACGTCCGGGACGCGCGGAAAAACGGAGAGGGGGCGGCTGAGAAATGAGCGATTATATTCTGGAGGTCGATCACCTCAAGCAATACTTCCCCGTGCGTGTCGGCATGATGAAGACTGTCCCGCTCAAGGCGGTGGACGATGTCTCCTTCAGGATCGGTCATGGCGAGACTCTGGGTCTCGTGGGTGAATCCGGCTGCGGCAAGACCACCGTTGGCCGCTCCATCCTGCGCCTGTACGAGCCTACCGGCGGAACCGTTAAATTTGACGGCGAGGAGATCACGAGCAAGAACATTGGGCCCATGCGCCGCAGGATGCAGATGGTGTTCCAGGACCCCTATTCCTCGCTGGACCCGCGCATGACCGTGGAGGACATTATCGGCGAGCCGCTGGATGTCCACCATCTTTACGGCAACCGCAAGGAGCGCCGGGAAAAGATCCTGCACCTGATGGAGCTGGTGGGCCTGAACGCCGAGCACGCCACCCGCTATGCCCACGAATTTTCCGGTGGCCAGCGGCAGCGCATCGGTATTGCCCGGGCCCTCGCCGTCGACCCCGCCTTCATCGTCTGCGACGAGCCCGTCTCCGCGCTGGATGTGTCCATCCAGGCGCAGGTCATCAATATGTTCGAGGATTTGCAGGCTCAGTTGGGCGTCGCGTATCTGTTTGTGGCTCACGACCTGCTGGTGGTGCATCATATTTCCAAGCGCATCGCCGTCATGTATCTTGGCCACATTGTGGAGACCGCGGACGCCGACGAGCTGATGGATGTGCCGATGCATCCCTATACCCAGTCTCTGCTTTCCGCCGTGCCCATCCCCGATCCCAATACGGCCCGGGAGAGAAAACGCATCGTGCTGGAGGGCGACGTGCCCAGCCCGCTGAAAATGCCTACAGGCTGCCCCTTCCGCACCCGCTGCCGCTACGCCACCGAGCAGTGCGCCGCAGAGAGCCCGCGGCTGACGGACCGCGGAAACGGCCACGAGGTGGCCTGCTGGAACAAGTAAACGGCGGGAAGGCCGTTGCGAAAAAAATGGCAATTTAAAGTGTTGAAATATTCTGGATATTCAGTTATACTTTGAATACGCCGAATACGCCGATTTTGTAGTTCACTCTTGCGGTGCAGGAGAAAACAATAATAATTATGGGAGGAAAAAAATGAAAAAGTTTCTAGCATTGCTTCTTGCCCTCGCCATGGTGTTTGCGCTGTGCGCCTGCGGCGGCAGCTCTACCACGGGCGGCGGCAGCGGCGACGGGACCGACGCCAATTCTCTCGTGACGTCCGCGTTCATCGACCCGCTGAACGACTGGTCCAAGTATGATGATCTGATCGCTCAGATCAAGTCCAGCACGGACTTTGCGGCCCGTACCAAACTGATGCATCAGGCTGAGGACATCCTGATGTCCAACTTCTGCATCCTGCCGATCTACTACTATAACGACATTTATCTGCAGAAGTCCTATGTGGACGGCATCTATTCCAACCTCTTCGGCTTTAAGTTCTTCCAGTACAGCACCCTGTCCAACGGCTCCGACACGCTGCGCCTCAACCTCGCCAGCGAGCCTACATTCCTTGACCCCGCGCTGAACAGCACCGTTGACGGCGCCTGCCTCGCGGTCAACAGCTTCGCCGGTCTCTACACCTACGACTCCAACGGCAAGACCGTTCCCGACTGCGCAGAAAGCTACACTGTCTCCGCTGACGGTCTGACTTACACCGTGAAGCTGAAGTCCGGCCTGAAGTGGTCCGACGGCTCCGACCTGACCGCCAAGGATTTCGAGTACTCCTGGAAGCGCGCCGCCAGCCCTGTTACCGCCGCCGACTACGCTTACATGTTCTCCGGCTTTGACGGCTATGACAACAACGGCGCGATCAACGTCACCGCCACCGACGCCACCACCCTCACCTTCGTTCTCAGCGCCCCCTGCGCTTACATGGAAGATCTGATGGCGTTCCCCGCCTTCTATCCTGTCAAGCAGTCTGAAGTTGAGAAATACAGCGATTGGCAGACCAATCCCGGCCACTGGTGCCAGGACGCGGGCTTTGTGTCCAACGGCGCTTATACCTGCACCGGCTGGGATCACAACGTCTCCATGACCTATGAAAAGAACCCGTACTATCATAACGCCGACAAGGTCACCGTCAATAAGCTGCAGTTCATGCTCTCCGCCGACGATACGGCGATCTTCGCCGCTTACAACGATGGCAGCATCGACTTTGCAGATACCGTTCCCACCGACGAGGTGAAGAACCTCCTCCAGAACAAGGAGTTCCATATCGTCGACAACCTTGGCACCTACTATGCGGCGTTCAACTGCAAGAGCAAGCTGTTCGACGGCAAAACTCCCCAGCAGGCCGCCTGCATGCGTGAAGCCATCTGCATCCTGATCGACCGCGACTACATCGTCACCAACATCGGACAGACCGGCCAGGTTGCCGCCAACGCTTTCATCCCGCTTGGCATGGCCGACGGCAACGGCGGCGTGTTCAGAACCGATGATAGCACCGGCTACTTTGAACTGAACGGCATCACCAAGGATAAGGATGCCACGCTGGAGAGGGCCCGTACCCTGCTGAAGGCTGCCGGCTACAAGTTCGACGACAAAGGTATGCTGTCCTCCGACACCCCGATGGATCTGAACTACCTGACCAACAACGGCACCGGCCATGTGGCCGTGGCCGAGGCCATGCAGCAGGATCTGAGCGCTCTGGGCATCAACGTGACCATCAACCAGATGGACTGGAACGTGTTCGTGGAGGAGCGCAAGGCCGGCAACTTCGACTTCTGCCGTGAAGGCTGGCTCGCCGACTTCAACGACCCCATCAACATGCTGGAGATGTGGACCACCAAGTCCGGCAACAACGACTGCCAGTTTGGCCGCGTTGACACTGCCGCCACTACCGCTCCCTGAGCAATCAATCGACCCCGGACAGGGCGCTTCGGCGCCCTGTCTTTTTTGCGCGGTTGACGGGCCGCGCGGCGGGGAATATAATGGGACATCCCAAAAACGGAGCTGATACCATGACCAGAAGCAGCGGCGTACTGCTGCCGGTGTATTCGCTGCCCTCACCGTATGGCGTGGGCACCTTCGGCCGCAGCGCCTACGATTTTATTGATTTCCTCAAGACGGCGGGACAGCGCTATTGGCAGGTCCTGCCCCTGGGTTTTACCGACTTTGCCGGCTCGCCCTATTCCTCCGTCTCAACCTTCGCGGGCAATCCCGACTATATCGATCTGGACATTCTGGCGCGGGACGGCCTGCTGGAGCCGCCGCTGCTGACCGGGCTGGACCGGGCGGGGGATGCGGCGGTGCTGGACCGCGCGGCAGTTCATGCCGGCAGGGAAGCGCTGCTGCGCCGGGCTTTTGAAAACGGCCGGGAGCGGTACGCCGCCCAACTGGAGCAGTTTTGCGCCCGGACCGGCTGGCTTCGCGGATTTGCCCTCTACCTTGCGCTCAAGACCCGCTTTGGCGGAAAGCCCTGGTACGACTGGCCGGAGGAACTGAAAGCCCGCAGAAGCGACGCAGTGGCCGCTCAGGAGCTGGAGAACCGCGAGGAGATCGCCTATCAGGAATTCCTGCAATTCCTGTTTTACCGCCAGTGGCGGGCGCTGCGGGACTATGCCCGCGAAAACGGCGTGCAGATCATCGGCGACGTGCCCATCTATGTGGACGCCGATTCCGCGGACGTGTGGACGGAGCCCTGGTTTTTCGAGCTTGACGCGCGCTGCCGGCCCATCGACGTGGCCGGCGTGCCGCCGGATTATTTCTGCGCGGAGGGGCAGCTCTGGGGCAATCCGCTGTACGACTGGGAGCGCATCCGCGCGGACGGCTGGGGCTGGTGGATCCGCCGCATCGACGGCGCGAGGGCGCTGTACGACGTGATCCGCATCGACCATTTCCGCGCTTTCGCCAGTTTTTGGGCGGTGCCCTTCGGGCAGGCCACCGCAATCAACGGCCGGTGGCGCGCTGGCCCCGGAGAGGCGCTGGTCTCGGCGCTGCAGGGCTGGTTTCCCGGCGTGGAATTCATTGCCGAGGACCTGGGCATCCTAACCCCGGATGTGGGCCGGCTCATTCGCAAGACGGGCCTGCCCGGCATGAAGGTGCTGGAATTCGCCTTCGCGCCCGACGGCTCGTCGGATTACCTGCCCCACAAGTACGAACCCAACTGCGTCTGTTACGCGGGTACCCACGACAATAACACCATTCTCGGCTGGCTGGAGGATATCGGCCCCGGGGAGCGGGATTTCGCAAAAAAATACCTCGCCGTCAACGGCGGGGAGGGCTGGTGCTGGGGCCTGCTGCGGGGCGGCATGGCCTCCCCGGCGAAGCTGTATATTGCCCAGATGCAGGACCTGCTGGAAAAACCCGGGTCGTGCCGCACCAACAGCCCGGGCACGGTGGAGGGAAACTGGCGATGGCGGCTGCTGCCGGGCGAATGCAGCCCCGCGCTGGCCGAAAAGCTGCTGGAATACACGAAAATGTACGGCAGAGCGAAATAAAGAAGAGAGCGGCGGTCAGCCGCTCTCTCGCCTTATCCGAGCTCTTCGTCCAGCACCTCGCCGCTGCACACCGTGTTGGTGGGCCCGGTGAGCAGGATATCCCGCGCCGAGCCGCCCTCCGGCGTGACGGTGACGGCGAGCTCGCCGCCGGGCATGGCGATCTTCACATCCCGCCCCGAGACGGCGCCCAGCAGCGTCAGGGCGGCCACGGTGGCCCCGCAGCCCGTGCCGCAGGCCAGCGTGAAATCCTCCACGCCGCGCTCAAAGGTCACGGCCTTCAAAGCGTCCGGGCCCAGTACCTTCACAAAGGTCACGTTGGCGCCCTTGGGAAAAGCGGGATCGCGGCGCAGGGTTTGCCCCATTTTGCGCAGCTCGTCCGTCTCCAGCGCGTCCCAGCCGTCAAAGCGCACCACGCAGTGAGGCAGCCCGGGGTCCCCCAGCTCCACGTAGGACGCGGCGTAGTCCTTGCCGTGATAGCGGACGGGGTGCTCCAGCGTCAGCACGCTGGGGTCGTTGAGGCGTACCTGATACGTCCGCCGGTCGATGCGCCGGCCGGTGACCAGCCCCGCGGTGGTCTCCACCCGCTGGATATCACCGGCCAGACCGTGCTCGCAGCCGTAGCGGCAGATGCAGCGCGCCCCGTTGCCGCACATCTCGCCCAGAGAGCCGTCGGCATTGTAGAACAGCATGGCAAAATCGCCGCCGTGCCGGGCGGGGGAGACCGCCATCAGCCCGTCGGCGCCGATGGAGAGCCGCCTGGTGCAAAGCCTCGCCGCAAGCCGGGACAGCATTTCGCCGGAAAGGCTCCCGTCTCTGTTGTCGATCACGATGAAGTCGTTTCCGGCTCCCTGCATTTTGGTAAATTCCATCCCGCGCCTCCGAATTTGCAATTTCCATCAGTATAACACACCGCCGCAAGCGGATTCAACGGTGAAAAAGAGCGGCAAAATTCCTTGACATAGGCTATTTGCTATGCTAAGATATTCAGGCTGACAGAATCGATGTTATTTCGGCTTGCAGAAGTACCCAAGAGGCCGAAGGGGCTCCCCTGCTAAGGGAGTAGGGTGTGATGAGCACCGCGAGAGTTCAAATCTCTCCTTCTGCGCCACGCCGCCGCGAACGATTGGGTTCGCGGCGGTTTTCAGTTCCCGATAGGGAGAGATACCCAAGTGGTTGAAGGGTCCGGTCTTGAAAACCGGTAGGTGGGTCACTCCCACGCAAGGGTTCGAATCCCTTTCTCTCCGCCAAAAAAGAGGACCGCCATAGGCGGTCCTCTTTTTTGGCGTTCCCATTAAGGGGATTCGAACGGGAGCGGCAGTGAATGGAGCGGGCTGAATTCTTTTTGCCGTCCTACCGTTCACCTTGTCACCGCGCTGTTTCCCTTTTTGGGCGTTTCACTAAAAATCAGACCCCTTGGAAACCGCGTCCTGACAGATCGTACAAAGTCGAAAAAATGCCTTGCCGTCCGGCGAAAATCGTCCTATAATAACACGCGAAAAGATTTTTAACCCCGGTACCGTGATGCCGGCAAAATCGCTCATATTATGGTATGGCGTGGAATGCGCCTGCCTATGCTGCGTATCTTGCCGCCTGCGGCAGGATATTTTTTTGTGTCTGGAGGATGAAATGAAACTGAAAGCACAGCTGATGGACGAGCAGGGACTAAGCCGGGCGCTGATGCGCATCTCTCATGAGATCGTGGAAAAAAACAAGGGCGCGGGCAATCTGGTGCTAGTGGGCATTCGCCGCAGGGGAGAGCCTATCGCGGCGCGCATCTGCGAGAATATCAGGAAAATCGAGGACACGGACGTGCCCTGCGGCAGCATCGACATCGGCTTCTACCGGGACGATCTGACCCATCTGAACGAATCGCCGGTCATCCGCAAAGCGTCGCTGCCCTTCGACGTCGGCGACAGGGATGTGGTGCTGGTGGACGATGTGCTTTACACCGGCCGGACGGCCCGTGCCGCCATCGAGGCGGTGTTTTCCTGCGGCCGGCCGCGGACGATTCAATTCGCCGTGCTGGTGGACAGGGGACACCGGGAGCTGCCCATCCGGGCGGATTATGTGGGAAAAAACGTGCCCACTGCCAAAACCGAGCTTATCGAGGTTCGGATGCCGGAATACGACGGTGAGACCGGTGTGTTCCTGATGGATAATGCGCAATAAAAATAGAGATAGTTGAAGGAGAAAAAAGGTATGAATCTGGTTTATGACATCAAGGACAAGCCCCGTTTCGGGCAGTTGCTGCTATTCTCGCTGCAGCAGCTGCTGGCCATCATGGCGGCCACGATCGCGGTGCCGTCGGTTATTAACTCCACCTGCGGCACGGCCATGACGGCTGCCGCCGCCCTGTTTGGCGCCGGTATGGGTTCCATCGTCTACCTGCTGTTCACCAAATCCTCCAGCCCCGTGTTTCTGGGCTCCAGCTTCGCTTTCATCGGCTCCATGATGTCCGCCTTCTCCGGCGCGGCCTCCATGGCCGCCGGCTATTGGGGTCTGATTCTCGGCACCGTCATGGCGGGCCTGGTGTACGTCATTCTGGCCATCGCCGTCAAGTGCAGCGGCGTGGGCTGGATCAACAAGCTGATGCCGCCCGTCATTATCGGACCTACCGTAGCCATCATCGGCCTGAGCCTTTCCACCAACGCCGTTGCCGACCTGATGAACCCCACTGTCGAGGGCGGCAGCGTCTATGTGGCGCTGATCTGCGGCCTTATCACCCTGTCCGTCACCATGCTGGCCTCCACCTACGGCAAGAAGATGATGAAGCTCATTCCGTTCATCGTGGGCATTCTGGCCGGCTATGTCGCCGCCAGCATCTTCGCCTTCATCGGCCGCGCCACCGGCAGCGCCGCGCTGATCGTCATCGACTACAGCGCCTTTTCCACGATGAAGGGCCTGATTTCCGCCCCGGGCTTTACGTTCCTTATGGGCTCCGGAGACGGGATCACAGGTACCTATATTCTCACGCTGTTCGCGGCCTATGTGCCGGTGGCCTTCGTGGTCTCTTTCTTGACCGTTTCTGCCGCCTTTGCCGCGCTGGTCTTTACCTCTTCGGAGGTCTTCTTCACGGCCTTGTCAATCTTCTCGGCACTCTTGGAGAGCGATGCACCGGCATCGGCTGCCGCCTTCTTGATCTTCTCCTGTACCGGGGGAGTCTTCCGTATGAGAACCTCGGCCTCATCTGCAAGACCGAGCGTTTTGAGATCCTCCTCGCTCACCCGGACCTGTCCTTCGCGCACCATGGTATCGGCAATCAGCGTGGTGGTGACGGTCTTCTTGGTGGCTTCATTGATGAGATCAACGTGATCTCCCTCGTGGATTCCCAGGTCGGACAGGTGTGCGATATTGAGACGCACCCTTCCCTGGCTCGGAAACGCCCGTTTCTTGATGGTTAACCGGAGTTCCTGCATAGAGGATATGCCACCTTGAAAGGGTAAAAATGTTCCGTGTAGACGCGGGAAAGACAGGGAAAACCCGGTGTGTTCATGCGCGGCCTGAAACACTGTTATCTGCCCGGACCGCCAATAGGTATAGCAAGACGTGGAGATCATGACACGACCCTGTGATGTGCCGGTTGCCCAGCTGCATGTGAAGCCGGGCATGACGGTCAACGAACTGGTAGAGGCAATGGGAAAGGCCGGTGCGTACAACGGCGGATCGCTCGCCCATGCTGCTGATATCTACGAGCAGATGCTTTGCGATCCCGAGACCACGAAGTTCTTCGGTCTGGCAGGCGCGATGGTGCCAGCAGGCATGGGTGGGATAGTCTCGGATCTGATCCGGAACAAACATATCGATGTGCTTGTCTCGACCGGTGCCAACCTGACGCACGACATTATCGAGGCGATCGGGTGCCACCACTTCCACGGTACAGCGTTCTGCGATGATATCGAGCTCCGGCACGATGAGATCAACCGGATCTATGACATCTACCTGCCCAACGAGGCCTTCGAGCACTTCGAGGAGTTCATGCAGGGCGTCTTCGGGGAACTCGAACCCAAGAGCACGATCTCCATCTCCGGGCTCCTGAATCATATCGGCAAGCATGCGAAGTCCGGCATCCTCCACACGGCGGCCCACAACAACATCCCCGTGTACTGCCCGGCCGTGCAGGACTCGATGATCGGACTCCAGTACTGGCTCTTCTCCCAGACCAACAAGGTGACCGTGGACGCATTCGCTGACATGCCGGCCCTCCTCGACCGCTGCTTTTCCGTGAAGAAGGCCGGGGCGCTGCTCGTAGGTGGCGGCGTGCCCAAGAACTTCATCCTTCAGAGCATGCTGATGACCCCGAACGGGTTCAGTTACGCGGTGCAGCTGACCGGCGACCGGCCGGACCTCGGCGGGCTCTCGGGCGCAACGCTCGACGAAGCCCGATCCTGGGGCAAGATCACGGAAGAAGCACAGGCCGTCACCGTGTACGGGGATGCCACGATCACCCTGCCGATGCTCGTCGCAGCCGTGATGGAGCGGCTCGCGAAATGACCGAACTGATCTTAGCGCTGGATGTGACAGAGAAGAAGAAGGCGCTTGCCATAGCGGAGGCCTGCGCCCCGCACCTTGATGCGATCAAGCTCGGCTACCCGCTCATCCTTTCCTGCGGCCTTGCCATTGCAGAAGAACTCGAGGAACTTGATAAGCCGCTGATCGCGGACTTCAAGGTCGCCGACATCCCGAACACCAACCGGTTGATCGCAGAAGCGGTCTTCGATGCCGGCTTTGCCGCCATCATCTGCCACGGATTCGTTGGAAGCGACGCGGTACAGGCCTGCGTGGATGTTGCCGCCGATTACGGGGGCGCCTGTTTTGTGGTCGCTGAGATGAGCCACCCGGGAGCCACAGCCTTCTTCCACGGGGGGACGGCGGAAAAGATCGCGGAGATGGCAGTCACCTGTGGGGCGGACGGGATCATTGCCCCGGCCACCCGGCCGGAGCGCGTAAAACTCCTGCGCGAGATCGTGGGAACACGGAAGATCCTCTCGCCCGGAGTTGGTGCACAAGGGGGGGATGCCCGTGTTATCGCAGGGATCGTGGACGGGATTATTGTGGGACGGGCAATCTATGAAGCAAACGACCCGGTAACCGCGATAAAGGCATTTTCGTCCGTGCGATAACGGGTGAAGATTTATTAACAACCTCCAGATTCAGGCCAGATCATCATATGAACGGTATATAAACGAGAGATCGCGATTTGGCAGAACCTGCAGGTTCTAAAAATTTATTAAGAACATGTGAGATGTTATACTATGGAATGGACCGCTGATCAACGAAGAATGGCAGAAAAATACAAGAGATTAACCGATATTCCCGAAACGGAGCGCAAATACAAGTGCCACACCTGCCATCTCATTGTTGATGAGAACCCATGCCCGAACTGCGGCGAGGTCCACCTGGAGATCATGTGCCCCCTCGATCACTGCCACTGCAACCACGAGGTGATCTCGGGGATCGAATACTGCCCGCTCT
>Ga0209098_1004071_pt1 | contig 11585 bp, 13 predicted proteins | sample AD_JPNHW1_MetaG_FD_184429 | JGI IMG/M metagenome (GOLD analysis project Ga0209098, IMG submission 184429) | Active sludge microbial communities of municipal wastewater-treating anaerobic digesters from Japan - AD_JPNHW1_MetaG (SPAdes) (version 2) | ecosystem: Engineered > Bioreactor > Anaerobic... | reverse complement strand
GCGCGTCGACGAATTCAAGCGACGCGTTATCCTGCCCGAATCGGACAGGATGACCCTTCTCGCCGTCGCGCTCGATTCGGGCTTTAATTCCAAGGGAACCTTTAACGCGGTCTTCCGGAAAAGCACAGGGATGACGCCGTCAGCCTGGCGCAACGCCAATCGCCGAGGCTGAGCGATCAAGAACTTTGTCCGATCCGTCCGGATCGGACGCCTTATCACGCCCTCTGTCGCATAGTTACCTCAAGCGATCGCGATGCGGTCGCGAATGGAGGCTACTATGCAGAAAAAGGAAATCGTCCGCGCTATTGTCGTCGTGTCCGTCGTATTGGTCGTCATCGTTCTCGCCTTGCATGTCGGCGGATCGGCCGTCGAAATGATGCGCAAGCATCTTTCGGGCGCGGGGATGTGAGGCGCGCCGTGTGGATGCACGATAGTGAACTCGTCAAGCTCGAGGGCGTACGGAAGGAATACGGAAGCCGGGCCGGAGGCATCCGGGGCGAAAACTTTCTGGCCCTTAAGGGCGTAGACCTCGCGATCTCAGCGGGGGAATACCTCGGGATAATCGGCAAGTCGGGGAGCGGGAAGACGACGCTCCTTAACATGATAACGGGGATCGATCGTCCATCCTCGGGAACGGTCTGGTTCGGCGGTGAGCGGATCGACGGGCTTGGCGAGAGCGACCTCGCGCGGTTTCGCGGCAGGCGGGTCGGCATCGTCTTTCAGTTTTTCCAGCTGATGCCAACCTTGAGCGTGCTGGAGAACGTCATGCTGCCGATGGATTTCCTCGGCGCCATTCCCGCGCGCGATCGAATGGAGCGCGCGAAAACTCTCCTTGAGCGGATCGGGATTGCCGATCAGATGCACAAGCTGCCGCAGTCCCTGTCGGGCGGGCAACAACAGCGCGCGGCGATCGCCCGCGCCCTCGCGAACGATCCCGCGCTTCTGGTCGCCGACGAGCCGACGGGAAACCTCGACACGGCGACGGCTGGCGCCATCTGGGAGCTTTTCGCCGGGCTGGTCGAGGAAGGGAAGACGCTCGTCGTCGTGTCCCATGACCCGGATCTTTCTTCCCGGGTGGCCCGCTCGATTGTCATACGCGACGGGTTCGTCGAGGGAGGCGGTCATGCTTGATACGCGCGTTCGCAAGATCTTTGGCGATGTCGCGGTGGAGGGGTCCCGGAGCGTTCTCGCCGTGCTCGCGATCGCGATCGGCGTGTTCGCGTTCGGCTCGGTTCTCGACGCGCGCTCAATTTTGGTCCGGGAGCTTGACGCGAATTACTGGCGGACGAAACCCTCTGCCTCGGTGCTCGAGTTGTCCCGCGAAGGCGGTTCGCCCTCCGTCGATCCGGGGCTAATCGAAACGATCGAGAAGGTAGAAGGCGTCAAGGACGTTTCCCTTTCGGGCGAGTTTGCCGCGCGCGTCAGGGTCTCAGGCGGCGAGTGGCGCGCCTTGCGTCTTTTCACTCTTCCTGATTACCTTAACCAGCGTGCCGATGTCGTGACGTCCGTCAGCGGTAGTTGGCCGCCCCGCGAGGGCGAGGCGCTGATCGAGAAGGCGGCCGTTTCCCTTTTAGGATCGGCCGGCGCGAATGAACTGGAGATCAACTTGGGCGACGGCGTCGCGCGGCCCGTCAAGAACGCGGGCGTCGTCCATGCGCCGGGACTACCCCCCGCGTGGATGGAACGTACCGCCTACGCGTGGGTATCCGCGAAGACGCTCGAGTCTTGGGGCGTGCGTTCGCCGATGAACCGGGTGCGGATTCACGTCGCGGGCAACGCGCTCGACGCGGCGCATATCGCCGAGGTGTCCGCGCGCGCGCGGGACGCGGCGGAGAAAGCGGGCGTAGCGGTTTCGCACGTCTCGATCCCTGAACCGGGCCACCATCCGCACGCGTCGCAGATGCTGACGCTCCTTTATCTCTTGGAGTCGTTCGGCTTTCTCGCGATGGCGCTCGCGTCGATACTCGCGGCCTCGGTGATCAGCTCGCTGATGGGACGCCAGCTCAGGCAAATCGCGATAATGAAGGCGGTCGGGGGAACCGCGCGGCAGATCCGCGCGATGTATTTCGGAAAGATCGCTCTTTTTTCCCTCGCGTCGTGCCTTGCGGCGATCCCTCTCGCCAATGTCGCCGCCCTGGCGTATTCGCGGTTCGCGGCCGCGACGCTCAACTTCACGATATTCGACGCCACGGTACCGCGCGGCGCGTATATTGCGGAGATCGCCGTCGCGTTCGCCGCGCCGCTCGCAATCGCGTCATTCTCGGTCGTGAAGGGAAGCCGCGTGACCGTCAAGGAGGCTCTTGCCGATTCTCCGGCGATTTACCCTTCGTCGGGGACGGGAAGGAATTCCGCATTGCGCGGCCGATTCAGCCGACCGCTCATTCTGTCTCTCCGGAATTCGGCGCGAAAGCCCGTTCGCATGGCGCTGTCCATCCTTACCTTGGCCGCGGCCGGCGCTATGTTCATGACCGCGATGAATATCGGCGCGTCGATGGATGAGACGGTGGCTTCAAAGTTCCGGGCTTCCCGCTACGACCTGAGGCTTATGTTTCCCGTTGCCGTCGATGACTCCGTTTTGCGCGGCCTTGCCGACGCCGTCGACGGCGTCGAGACGCTTGAGACATGGGGATATAATCCCGTGTTTGCCGTATCGGGAAACGGCACGGAGAGCGAGCGAATCGACCTTATTTCGATTCCCGACGAGACCGTCTTGCAGGCGAGGCCTCCGCTCGCGGAAGGCCGATGGCTTGAACCGGGCGATACGGACGCCGTCGTCGTCAATCAGCGCGTCGTCGGGTTGCTTGAAACGCCACGGCTCGGCGCGACGGTTACGCTCCGCGCGGCGGGCATGGCGCGAGAGTTCAGGATTATCGGGATCGTCAAGGAACTCATGGCCGCGCCGACGGCTTACGCGAATAAGGCCTCCGTCGATTCCGCGCTCGGTCAGACCGGCCGCTCGAAAAGCATCGCCGTGCGCGGCGCCGCGCATGATCGGGCATTCGCGGCGTCGCTTGCCAAGCGGCTCGAAGCCGCGCTCGGCGCTCGGGGAATACCGGTAACGTCGTCGACGCTTCTTTTGGAATTCCAGCTCGCCGTGCGGGCTCATTTCGCGGTTATCGCGTCGATGCTGACCCTGATGGCCTTGCTCGTCGTCATCGTCGGCGTGCTTGGGCTATCCTCCGCGATGGGCATAACCGTGCTCGAACGAACGCGAGAGCTCGGGATTCTCCGGGCGATCGGGGCCACGGGGCGGTCGGTGGTCATGCTCGTCGTCATAGAGGGCGTGATCATCGGCATCGCGAGTTGGGTTCTTGCCGTCGCGGCGTCGTATCCGGTAAGCGCCTTTATCGCGCGTCGGTTCGGGCTTCTTTTTTTTGAGGCCCCGCTCGAGTTTGCGGTATCCGTAACGGGCATGTTCGCGTGGCTCGCCATCGTTGTCGTCTGCGCGGCGCTTTCGAGCTACGCGCCGTCGTCGGTCGCCGCGCGCGCGCCGATACGGGAAGCGCTCGCCTGGGAATAGCCTCGCGCGGTATGGCGCTTGCGCCTTGGGGCTCGCGCGCCCCGAGGCGTAGGCGCCCGCTCATTGCCCCGCGATGCTTTTCCCGTATTCCTTGCAGCCTGCGACGGCGTCCGCGTCCGGGTCCCACAGGGCCTTTAGCCCATCGTTCAGCAGCGCGAAGCCCGAGGCGACGAGGATTTTATTTATCTTGGCGACCGCCTCGCCGCTCCAGCCGTAGCAGCCGAACGCGGCCGCTTTCTTGCCCTTGAAGCGCAAGCCCTCGATCATCTCGAGGACGCCGGCCATGGCGCTCGTGATTCCCTTGCCGATCGTCGGCGAGCCGACGAGGATCGCGCGCGACTTGAACACCTCGGCGATCACGTCGTTCTTGTCGGTCTTCGAGACGTTGAAGAGCTTGACGAGCGACTTGCTGCCCGTTTCCCTGATCCCCGAGGCGATCGCGTCGGCCATATGCCGCGTGCCGTCCCACATCGTGTCGTAGAGGATGGTAATCTGGTCTTCACGATAGTCGCGGCTCCACTCGATATACTTCTTGACGATGCGCGTCGGGTCCGCGCGCCATATGACCCCATGGCTTGGCGCGATGATATCGATCGGGAGGTTGAGCGCGAGCACCTCTTGGATCTTTTTATCGACGAGGGCGCTGAAGGGGGTGAGGATGTTCGCGTAGTACTTGAGGCACTCGGCGTCGAGTTCCGCTTGGTCCGCGAGGTCGTTGAAGAGGTCGTTCGTGGCGTAATGCTGGCCGAAGGCGTCGTTGCTGAAAAGGACGTTGTCGCCGGTCAGGTACGTCGCCATGCTGTCGGGCCAGTGGAGCATCTTCATCTCGACGAACGCGAGCTTCTTTCCGTTGCCAACGTCGAGCGCGTCGCCGGTTTTCACCGTATGGAAATTCCAGTTCTCGTGGTATTGCCCGGTAAGCGACTTCACCGCGTTCTCGGTGCAGTATACCGGGACGTCCGGGATATGGCGGATCAGCTCGCTGAGCGAGCCTGAATGGTCGACCTCGCCGTGATTGGCGACGATGCAGTCGATCTTCTCGAGCGGCAGCTCTTTCCTGAGGTTCTCGACGAACTCCTTGGCGTAGGGGCGCCAGACCGTGTCGATGAGCACGTTCTTCCCCTCGCGCACGAGGTACGCGTTATACGTCGATCCCCTGTTGGTCGAGTATTCGTTGCCGTGAAACCGCTGGAGCTCCCAGTCGATCTTGCCAACCCATGACACGTTGCCCTTAACGGGAATGTTCATGCGATCCTCCTTAATTTTTTTGTTCACCGATATTTCTTCGCGAAATCGTCAAGAAGGGCGTGCAGCCGTTCGTGGACGCCGTGGCCGATGACGGTTTCTTCATGCCGCTCGAACGCTTCCAGCATTCGCGCTTGCTCCGGTTCGGGGATCGCGCGGTCGCCCAAGGGGAAGAGGATTCCGTTTTCTTTTTGGATGTGCGACCTGAGTAATTCGACATAGGCGTTCGCGTTGCGCGCGAATCCATTCGCGTCAAACGGCTTTTCCCCGATTGCCGCAGTCATGGCGCGGATATAGTTCCTTCCCGTTTCGTGCTCGATCAGCATCTGGCCGATCGGCCCGCCTTCCTTGGGAATGCCATAGCGCTCCATCGCCGGAAAGAGGATTGTTTCCTCCTTTCCGTGGTGGCAGGCGTCCGCGAACGTTTTCAGAAAGTCGACCATCGCGGCGGGGTCTGTTTGGTCGATTAAGTCTCCGGAGGCGAGGCGCGCGGACATCTTCTCGAGGATGACCAGCGCGCCGAGTATCGCCTCATGCTCGTTCATCAGATCTTCGCTCGCGTATTTCATGCTTGCCCCCATACCGTTAAGGATAGGGTAATCCGCGGGGATGTCAAATTTTCGCGAGTGTGAGGCGATTCGCCCTTGCGGGGACTTGTCGTTCGCGGGGGCTCCGCGCGATGACGTTCGCCGGGCAAGGGCGCGCTGCCTCGTTTTTTATTTCTTTCTTTGTATCCCGTTCGACTCAGACGCGGCCTCGGCGTATAGCCGCTCGACTTCCTTCTTGGGGACTGAGAGCTTGAGGGCGAAGGCGATCGCGACGATGCCGACGAGGTCGATCGCCAGGCGCGCGAGGGAGAAGCGGTACCCGAGGCATTGGGTCTCGAAGAGGAACATCGGGACTTTTGTGGTCGACCAGGCGCCGATGAAGATGAGGATGTTCGCGAAGCTCGCGCCTTTTCGCATGAGGACGGCGGCGATCGGGAAGGCGCCGTAAAGGGGGCCGGCCGCGGCGGAGCCGAGCGCGAAGGCGATGAGCGGCCCCTTGAGACCGGAGCCGGGGCCCATGAAGCGCATCATGGTTTCGCGCGGGACCCACACGTCGAGAAGCCCGAGGATGAGGAAGATCGGCGGGACGACGAGGAGCATCGTCTTCGTCTGGCCGACGAGGGACGAGGCGGTTTTGTGCGCGAGGCTCGGGACGGCGATCATGAATAGTACGAGGCCCGCGAGGGCGACGATCGGCGCGCGATAGCGCTTGAGGGTTTCTTTGAGTTTCACAGCGACACCGCCCATGCGACGAAGAACGCCGCGAGGATCGAGAACGCGAACGCGAAGGCGTTCCGGAGGATCGCCGTGCGCTTGCCGAAGTACGCGATCTCCATCGGCAGGGTGACGACGCCGACCATCATGAGGCTTGAGACGAAGGTCGCGATTTGGAGGACGCCCGCGCCGTGCCTGAGGAGCTCTCCCGCGAGCGGAAAGGCAACGAAGCCCGGGATGAGCGTGATCGCGCCGAGCGCGGCCGCGATCGCCACGCCGACGGGACCGGTGTCGGCGCCGAGAAAGCGCCCGATCGCGTTCGCGTTGAGGAGGGCGAGCGTCGCCGCGATGAGGATGAGCACCGTGACGAACTGGGGAAGAATTCCCTCGAGGGCCTTTAGTCCCTTTAGGAAAGCTTGCCGGGTTTTCTTTCGGTCCTTGGCGAACGAGATCGCGAAGAGCGCAATCGCGACGATATAGAAGACGAGCGCGTCCATGGTGACTCCTTTACGGGGGAGTATAGCGGAAAGTGGCTCATGAAAGAAGCGCCTGAGTGGTCCGCACGGACGCGCGCCGATCCGGTATCGTATCCTCATGCCGCGCGAGGACGTGAGTCCCCGCGGCGCGGAGGACAATAAATGAAACGGATACTGGGACGAAGCGGGATCGAGGTGAGCGCGATGGGGCTCGGCTGCTGGGCGATCGGCGGGCAGTGGAGCTTTGGCGAGGGGCCCGGCGGATGGGGCGCGGTCGACGACGCCGAGTCGATTCGGGCGATCCGCCGCGCGATTGACTTAGGGGTCACCTTCTTCGATACCGCCGCGAATTACGGTTGCGGACGAAGCGAGCGCGTGCTCGGCGAGGCGATCAAGGGGATGCGGGACAAGGTGGTGATCGCCTCGAAGTTCGGCTACTCGGTTAACGAGGACGCGAAGGTCGTATCGACGTATCCTCCCACGGAGGCAACTTCCGACGTCGCGCCGCACGTGCGCGCGGACGTCGAGCGTTCGCTCAAGCGGCTCGGGATCGATTGCCTCGACGTCTGCCTCCTTCACGTCGGGGGGCTTGCCGAGGATCGCGCGCTCGAGGTTCGCGGCGAGCTCGAGCGTCTCGCCGACGCGGGGAAGATCCGAACGTACGGGTGGAGTACCGATCGGCTCGAGGCGGTGCGCGCCTTCGCGACGACGCCCCGCTGCGCCGTCGTCGAGCAGCAGCTCAGCGTTTTCGACGGCAACGCGGAACTCCTCGCGTTTTGCGAGCGCGAGAATCTCGCGAGCGTGAACCGCGGCCCGCTCGCGATGGGGCTTTTAACCGGTAAGTTCGGTACGGACGCGCGCTTCGCGAAAGACGACTTTCGCCGGACGGTTTCCTGGCATCCGGGCTACGATAACGGCAAGCCCCGTAAGAGCTGGGTCGACGCGCTCGGGGCCGTTTGGGAGATCCTGACCTCGGAGGGCAGAACCCTTGCGCAGGGATCGCTTGCATGGATCTGGGCGCGAAGCCCGAACGCAGTGCCGATCCCGGGGTTCCGAAACGAGCGGCAAGCCGAGGAAAACGCCCGAGCGATGGAGAAGGGCCCGCTCACCCCGGCGCAGATGGCCGAGATCGCGCGCGTCCTTTCGGGGATTACGCTGTAAGGGGTGCGAAGCTCGCTTGCGGGGTGCGTCGCACGTTCGCGGGGTGCGAAGCTCGCTGGCGGGGTGCGTTGCACGACGACGGGATGCGTCGCACGTTCGCGGGGAGCGTTGCCCGCCCGCCGGGATGCGTCGCACGTTCGCGGGGAGCTAAGCACGCCGCCGGGTGCGTTGCACGACGGCGGGGTGCAGAGCCCGTCGCGGGATGCAAAGCTTGCCGCTAGGGCACAAAGCACGCTTTCCGTTGTCGTTATTCCCGCACGGTCGCGTAGTCGCCGGTGACCGTGCCGACGCGCGCCCAGGGGGAGATCATGAGCGTGCCCGAGCAGTCGACGGAGTTGATATGACAGCCGCGGCCGATTCGGACATCCTTTCCGTTTACCGAATCGGCGACGACGCCCCGAAGTTCAACCGTGGTCGCCTCGATCAGCTTGATGCGGGATTTCGCGTGGTGGAAGAATGGGCGGAAAAAATGCCCATGCGAGCGGACGAAGATCGAGTCGCCCGTGATCTCCTCGGCGTCTATGCAGCCGTCTGCCTTGATCACGTCGGCGGATATTTCCCCGCGTATCTTGATCATCCCGTCGCACGAGATCTCGTCCGCCTCGAGCTTGCTGCCGCCGACCTTGAGCATCCCGTCGACCTCGAGCTTTCCCGCCTTCACGTTCCCGCGAATCTTGGCCATCCCGTCGCATTTGAGCGCGCCGACCGAGACGTCGCCTTCGCCCGTGAACATGCCGTCAACGGTTGCCGTTTCCGCGGAAAGGTTACCCGAGCAGGTCGCCATTCCGTCTACTTTAAGCATTCCGTATTCGCCGCCGTCTATTTTGCTCATTCCGTCGATCGTAAGGTCTCTCATTGTTTTTCCTCCGTAAGTTCGCCGGAGCTTCCGGCCTCGAGCGCTACCTTGAGCGCGTTCATCGTCTCGCCGACCGACACCGTTCCGAGGGCCTCGAGGTCCCCGTCGAAGATCGGTCGCGCCGATCCCGCTGAAAAGCACGCGTGGTACTTTCCGTGGGCGGCAAAGATCGTGCACAGGGTATCGTGGAGCGCGTGCCCCTTCATCGCCTGGATCGACGCGCGGATTAAGTCGGCGCGCGCCGCTTTCGCGATCCCCAGTTCCTTTCCCTTTTGGTGGATCGCGTAGGCGACCGCCGCATCGCCGATGGTGGAACCATCTTTCCCGAGAACCCCGGCGAGCGTCGCCGGGAAGTCGCCATCGATACCGCGAACGCCCGTAAATCGCTCGGGGGCGATGACCGTGTCGGGAGTGGCCATAAGAAGCCGCGAAAGTTCCTCGAGCGAATGCTCGTCCTTCAGCTCAAGGATTGCCTTGATTCGGCTTAAAACCTGCTCCTTCGGGAAAAACGTTTCTTGACCGGTGTAGGACGATTGCTTGATGAACCATTCCTCGGGGAGCAGCCGTTCGCGTTTCCACCGATAGAGTTGCCCATACGATATTCCTGTTGTTGCCAGTAGATCCTTTTTGGATATCAAATCCATTCGTGACCTCCCCTCTTGTAACAAAACATTGTTATGAAGAATATATAACAAAACATTGTTTTATTGTCAAGCAACGCAGGGTGAAATTTCGCCGAAAAAAAACAATCGCGTTTTTTGACTTTTAACCCCGTAAGGAAAATACTTACGGTATCACTGCTCTGAGGAGGATCTATGAAGGGAAACGAAAAAGTACTCGCGAGCCTCAATAGCCTGCTCGCAGACGAGTTGACCGCCATCAATCAGTATATGGTGCATTCGGAGATGTGCGACGACTGGGGCTACGAAAAACTTCACAAGCACTTCGAGAAGCGCGCCATCGACGAGATGAAGCACGCCGAGAAACTCATCGGCCGGATCCTGTTCCTCGAGGGAATGCCCATCGTGAGCGAGCTTGGGAAGATTCACATCGGAAAGGACGTGCCCGGGCAGCTCGCGAACGACCATGCGGCGGAGGATGGGGCGATCAAGGCCTATAACGAGGCGATCGTCCTCGCGGGCGAGGTGAAGGATTACGCGACACGCGACTTTCTCCAGCAGATCCTGAACGACGAGGACGCGCACATGGATGGGATTGAGGCGCTTCTAAGCCAGATCGAGCAGATGACCGCGCAGGTGTTCCTCACGACGCAGGTCAAGGAATAAGACGCATCCATGCTCGAATCCCTCAAAGGCACCGATCCCGTACTGCTCGCCCTTATCGCGACCCTCTTTACCTGGGGCGTTACCGCGCTCGGTGCCGCGTTGGTCTTCTTATTTAAATCGATTAACCAAACGATCCTCAATGGCATGCTCGGTTTCGCTTCGGGAATCATGATCGCGGCGAGTTTCTGGTCGCTCCTCAGTCCCGCGATCGAGATGGCGGCATCCATGGGCGTCGCGCCTGTGATTCCCGCGCTTTCGGGCTTTCTCGTCGGGGGCGCCTTCCTTTTTCTCGTTGATCGCCTGCTACCGCACCTTCACGCGGGGCTCGATACCGATCAGGCGGAGGGCATAAAGACCTCATGGCAACGCAGCGTTCTCCTCGTCATGGCGATTACCCTGCACAATATTCCCGAAGGTCTTGCCGTCGGCGTCGCGTTCGGTGCGATCGGTCTCGTGGGATCACCGGCGACCCTCGGTTCGGCCATAGCGCTCGCGCTCGGCATCGGTATCCAGAACTTCCCGGAAGGCGCTGCCGTCTCGATCCCGCTTCGCCGCGAGGGCATGTCGAGATCGAAAAGTTTTATGTATGGGCAGGCTTCTGGCCTGGTCGAGCCGATCGCGGGGGTGCTCGGCGCTTTCTTGGTCGTAATGATACAGCCAATACTCCCGTACGCGCTCGCTTTCGCCGCAGGCGCGATGATCTACGTCGTCGTCGAGGAACTGATCCCCGAGGCCCAGCAGCATGGAAGCTCTGACTACTCAACTCTCGGCGCCCTGATCGGTTTCGCCGTCATGATGCTCCTCGACGTGGCGCTCGGGTGATTTCAAGGCCCAAAAAGACCGGCCGGGCGCGCCAGCGCGCGATTCGCCGATCGCCGCCGCCGATGGGAAACGATTCCCTGATTTCGGCGGGCGTCCAACTCGCCCGTATCGAGTTTATCCATCCTTCGGAGATCTCCGTGCCGATTCTCTTGCGCGCGAGCCGCACGATCAGCCATTCCGCGAAACCGAGATCGCGCCGCTCGTCTGCGACGTAGACCCCGCCCGTCCTCGTCAGAATCCGCTCCATTTCCCCGAACGCCTTCGCGGGATCGATCCAGTGATGGAGCGAGTCGCGCGAGATGACCGCGTCGAACGAGCCCGCCGCGAAGCGGGAAAGGTCTTCAGCGACGCCTTCCTCGTAGGATACGGCGGCGAGTATCCCCTCGTCAGCGACGTTCTTCCGCGCTGCTCGGATCATATCGGGCGACGCGTCGATCGCCGTGAGGGTGATGTCAGGCCGTAGTTTGAGAAGCTCTATGCCGGCCCAGCCGGGACCGGGGCCGATTTCTAGCACCCGCGATCCCCTCGGCAAATGGAGAACTGCGTTCGCCCGACGCGCGAACCGCCGGTATTCTTCGCCGAGCGCGTCACGCATGCGCTTTCCGTACTCCTCGCAGGAGAGGAGGCTAGAATCCCGAATCGCCCCGCCCTCGGGTACCCGTTCCATTGGTTTCATAGAAACTCCTTAATATACAATAAGTAAATATACAATATTGTATATATACAAAAAATAAAACGACTTACATGCTACCGGACACTTCGCGAAGCCAGGCAAGCTCGGCTTTAAGCTGATAGCGGGCGTGCGAGAAGATCAAGCGGCTTTCCTGCGGCATGCCGGGCTCTGCGAGGGTTTCCCGTTCGTGCTCGCGGAGGCGGCGAAGGTGTCCTTCCAAGGCGTCGATCCGCGTCGCGAGATAGCCTTTGATTTCCGCGGACGGGATGTCTCTCATAAAGGCG
>Ga0209098_1004070_pt1 | contig 11586 bp, 12 predicted proteins | sample AD_JPNHW1_MetaG_FD_184429 | JGI IMG/M metagenome (GOLD analysis project Ga0209098, IMG submission 184429) | Active sludge microbial communities of municipal wastewater-treating anaerobic digesters from Japan - AD_JPNHW1_MetaG (SPAdes) (version 2) | ecosystem: Engineered > Bioreactor > Anaerobic... | reverse complement strand
TGTATCCGGCCGTCGGTGCCATATGCGCATACCGCGTTCTCCAGCTCGAGCCCCACGCCGCACGCCACCTGCGCCGCGACCCCGCCCTCGAAACTCATCGTTGCCGCGGCATGCAGATCCGTTCCCTCCTCGGGATGCAGCCGCGCCGCGCCTGTGACCGACACCGGGTCGGCATAGGGCAGCCCGGCCGCGGCACCGGCCAGCAATCGCGCCATCGAGACGGGGTAGCCGCCCACATCGAGAATCCCGCCACCGCCGAGCGCGTTGGAGAACAGCCGGTGCCCCGGGGCATACTCGCAGCGGAACCCGAACGACGCCTCCACGATTCCAAGCCGGCCAATCGCACCGTCGCGCACTAGCTCCACGAGCTTCGCCGTCTGCGGATGGCAACGGTACATGTAGCCCTCCATCAGGGTTACCCCCGCCGCTCGCGCCGCAGCGACCATGCGTTCGCCGTCGGCGCGGTTCAGTGCCAGCGGCTTTTCGCATAACACATGCTTGCCCGCCCGCGCGGCGGCAATCGCCAGCTCGGGATGCAACGGATGGGGCGTGGCCACGTACACCGCCTCCACCTCCGGATCAGCGATCAACCCAGCATAACTTGGGTGCGCTCGTATGCGGCCGCAGCCTGCAGCAAACCGCTCCGCAGCTTCGCCGCTCCGACTTCCCACAGCGACCAAACGCGCAGCTTCGATCGCGCTCAATGCCTGGGCAAACGTATGAGCGATCGTTCCAGTACCAAGGATTCCCCAGCGAAGCGGCACAATGGGCATAGTGCCATCCTCGCCGCGTCAGATCCGGCACCGCAAGAGCCGAGCCACGCCCGCACTGTTGCCACAGGGAAATCCGGGATTCCTCCGCACCCACACCACCGGCCACATAGGCTGGTCCACGATAGCACAACCGGGGCTCGCCAAACCGCACCCATCACGCTTCGCTCGCGACGATGCTCACCGCTGCCGAGATCAAGCGCCTCCAACGCCTCCGCGACGACGAACGCCACCGCCGCAGCGAAGGCGTTTTCATCGTCGAGGGCGACAAGGCCGTGCGCGAGTTCGTCAACTTCGGACGGTTCACCGGCGACCTCTATGTCACGCAGGACTGGTCCGGATGGAAGCGCGAGCCGTCCGACCATGAGCAGCCCTACGCCTTCCATGAGGCGACCGACGCCGAGATGGCCCGCATCAGCCATCTTCCATCCCCCACGTCGATCCTCGCCGTGCTCGCCCGCCCCGTCCCCGCGCCGCTCGACATCGCGCAGCTCCGCCTCGGCTTCACCCTCGCTCTCGATGCCGTGCAGGACCCCGGCAATGTCGGCACTATCATTCGCATCGCCGACTGGTACGGCTTTGACCGGCTGCTCCTCGGCGAGGGTTGCGCCGACCCGTTTTCCCAGAAAGTGGTGAACGCCAGCAAAGGCTCGCTCGCCCGTGCCGAGCTTCACCGCGTCGACCTACCCGCCATCCTGGCCACCGCCGGAGTCCCCGTGCTCGGCTGCGATCTCGACGGCGTCCCCATACACACTCTTGCCGCGCCCGCTGCAGCCATCGTAGTCGTCGGCAGCGAAGGCCGCGGGCTCTCGCCAACCGTGCGCGCCGCGGTCACCCAGCAAGTGACCATCCCCACCTACGGCCGGGCCGAATCGCTCAACGCCGCCGTCGCCGCCGCCATCGTCTGCGACAATCTCCGCAGACTAGCCGACAAGCGCTGAAGCGGCACCATCTGCGGTGCGGAGCCTCACGCAGCCTGTCCAAGCAGGAGGCCACGGGCACCCGAACGATAGGGACGGTAGTTCGCGCCATCGCAGCAGTCCTCCAGCCAGGGCTTTCTGCGGGCTTGGTCACCGATTGTGCCTTTCGGCCACACGCCCATAGGCAAATCCCCCCAGCCTCAGCAGAGGCGAAACAGCTTCGCATCGCCTCTGCCGCCTCGACCGCGGGGAGCCTATCGTTGTCACTGCATGAAAACTGCCCCAAAAGATGCACAGACTGCACCGCGACCAGCGCGAGGTATCCCCGCCAGTGCGGATAACATTGGGTTTACTCTACTGGAAGTGATGATCGGCCTGTTCGTCTTCTTGGTCGCATCAACCGGTATCTTGGTTGGCCTTATCCAATCCCGGAAGATCTCCGAGGCCGCTCTCCGCGAGGAAACCGTGCTCACCGTGGTGCAAAGCCACATGGAGGACATCAAAGGGGTCCCATATGCCAACATCGTTCAATCATTCACCGACTCAACGAAAGCGCTCGGGACGCGAGTCACCCTCAAGAACAAAAATTCCAGTACACTTTCGGCATTTGATTTCCGGGGAACCACCCACGCCACCGATGACATGACCGTGCAGATCACACCGGTCATCACAAAGGTTCCCGACGTCACGGTTACCGAGGAGGTGACCAACGCCGACGGCACCAAGGTGACCAACACCTACACTCGGAGCATCGCGGCCTACCTGATTACGCTCAACTACAGCTGGTGGGTCGGCCCCTCCTCCAAGAAGATTCACTCGGGCAGCGGCACACTGAAGACGATCCGCGCCAATATGACGCCTTTGGTCATCAGCAAGGGGTTCATCCCGCCCAAAACCTAACTTTCTCCCATCATGTGCGCCCTCCCCGTCATCGCTAAACACCGCCTCCCATGCGATCGGAGCGGCTTCACGTTGGTCGAAATCATGATTGCGTCGACCATCCTGATCACCGCCATCGGCATGATCCTCACCTTCCTGATATCCGCACTCGACATCTATGGACTCAGCGTTGGCAAACTCAACGTCAACGGCGAGGTTCGTCACTTCGCCGAGGTTCTCACCCGAGACACCACCCGTGCTTGCAAGGTGGAGCCCAGCACCGATGGCACGACACTGACTCTGACATACCGCAACAAGACCGGCACAACGACCGGTGCCGTAACCTATACGCACAACTCTGCGACCGGCACGGTCACCCGCACTGATCTTGCCACCTCGGTTTCCACGGTCGTTGTACGAGGTGTCAGTCCGCGGACCGCAGGCGGCAAGCTCTTCAACCCACTGAACAGCACTACCGCTGGGGCCAACACCGTCCACGTCACCGGTTTTATCACCACCAAGGCCCAATCGCGACAGCAGCGCGAGGTCCGCAACATCTTCGAATTCGCAGCGACTCAACACGGCTAGCCATGAAGTCCACCCGAAACAACGCCGGTTCAGCAATCGTAGCCGCCATCGTCTACGCGACGATACTAGGCCTTCTCCTTGCCTCAGCCCTCGCCTTCGGCCTCACCGAACGCCGGCTCAACAAGCAGCATGCACTCATGATCCAAGCCCGTTATGCGGCCCAATCCGTACTCGAGCACGGTATGGGAGACCTGCGCCAGCGAATCAGCCAACGCTCGATTGTCTCCGGAGACATGCTCCTTTCTGCCACCAACCAGCCCAAGCTCTCCGATGCACTCATCGCCTCTCTGACGAGCGGCACCAATATAGTGCCGTCCTCCCTCAAGATCTTCGCCGGCAAATTTTCCACGGCCGTTCCGACGGCGATCACCGATCCGGCCGATCCCCTCTTCGGATCGACCGTCGACCGGAGCACGGCCGAGATATTCGCTACCGCCACTGCGACGGACCCCTCGGGGCGCTACAGCTCAACCGTCCGGTGCTCGAGCTCCGTCGAGATCCGCTACCTCAAATGGATGCAGGATCTAGGCGACTATATGCCAACCTGCGAGATCGCGCCGGGCGAAAACACGACATTCGACGGCACCTTCCGCTTCAATGGAGACCTCTGGGTGCAGATCAATAGCGGGAAGACGCTCTCATTCAAACAGAAGGTATTGTGTGCCGGTGGCATGTACCACGGGCGAATGAACTACACAAATGCCGGCTACACCAACATGGACACTGGCACTGTGAATTTCTATAATAGTGCAAAATCCAAGGATGTGAGCATGCTCGATGCCGGTACGTGGGTTGATCAAACCTTGTCCAACTTCGCGGATAAAGCCTCGGAGCTCTGGGGAAACAACGTAATGACCAGCGCCCACGGAATCGAAAAGCTTCCACCACCAGCCTTCGAGCCCTACGTCCCCGACAATCCCACCACCACTGACGTCAACGAACGCTGCAACGGGGCGCACAAGCTTATCGAGCCTGCAATCCTAAACGATGCGACCGCCAAGGATTCCAACGGCAATCCACTCTATCAAGAGGACATCGAAGTGCAGAAGCTCTCCGTCTCTTCCGGCTTGGTAATCTCTATCGATAAGGACAGTAATATCGTAAGCGACCGGCGGGGTGCCTTGTAGACAGGTCGTAGTGGTGACCAATCTGAAGCGTGGTTCGTAGCCTGCCGTCGTAGTGGTGACTACTACTCCGAGCCGTGGGCTGGCGTGGGTGGCTGCCAGTTGGCAGGCAGGAGCTGGGCGAGATCGTCGTGGTTGGTCAACTTTGGCAGGCGGGCGAGGACATCGCGCAGGTACGCGAGGGGCTCTTTGCTGTGGCGCTGGCAGGTGATGAGCAACGAGTAGATGATGGCGATACGGGGGCCGGCGTCGGGGTGACCGACGAAGAGCCAGTTCTTCGCGCCGAGTTTCGTGGGGCGCACAGCGTTCTCGACGAGGTTGTTGTCGAGCCGAGTGCGGCTGTGCCGGCAATGGGCGACGAGCGCCTCCCAGTGCGCGAGCAGGTAGCCGCAGGCCTTGCCGAGGGTGGATTGGTTGAGGTGCTTGGTGCGCAGGCCGGTGGCGATCTTCTTCAACCAGTACAGCGGTCGGGCAAAGTCCTTCTCGCGCAGCGCGGCGCGCTCGGCGGTGACGCCGGCCTGGTCCCAGCGCTGTTCGCAGGCGTAGAGTTTGCCGATGACGCGCAGCACGACCCCGGCGGCCTTGGGATGATCTTTGAGGGAGTCGAAGAAGCCGCGGCGGGCGTGGGCCCAGCAGCCGACCCACTCGACGCCGGGATGCGCAGCGGCGAAGGCCGGATACGCGCCGTAGGCATCGGACTGGAGCAGGCCGCGGTAGTCGCCCAGCAACGCCTCCAGCTCGGCGTGCCGGCGGGAGTTGGCCCAGCGGAAGACGGTGTCGCCGCTGGGATCGTCGGCGACCCAGAGGTAACCCTGCACGGTGCTGCCGGGATGATCGGGGTCCTGGCAGCGGATCGGGGTCTCGTCGACCTGCAGGTAGCCGCGGGCGAGCAGGTGCTGCAGGAGCAGCTTGTGGAGCGGTTCGAGCAGGTCGGCGACGAGCGCGACCCACTCGCCGAGAGTTTGGCGGGAGATCCGCGCGCCCCAGCGCGTCAGCATCTTCTCCTGACGGAAGAGCGGGAGGTGGTCGACGAACTTGGCGACGATGACCCACGCGAGCAGACCGGCGGAGGCGTAACCGCCGACCACGGGCCGCGCTGGCGCGGGGGCGAGCACGGGCGGAAGGCTGCGGTCGGCCTTGCGGCGGAACTTCGGGCGGACGATCTCGCGTTTGAACAGCTGCGGGGCGACGATATCCACCTCGAAGGTCCGCTCCTCGCCGATCTGCTCGAAGGCCGCGGGCTCGGCCTGCACCTCGTCGGGCACGATGACGATGGTCTCCTTCACCGGCAGATGGGCGAAGGTCTCGGCGGGCGTGGGCCGTGCAGCGCGCGGGCCCTTCTCGCGCTGGTAGGTGATCGTCTCCACGGGCCGCTCGGGGGCGGGGGCCGTGGCGGCGTCCAATGCGATGAGCTGTTGGGCGCGGTCGAGCGTCTCGCTGCAGCCCGGGCCGAAGACCTTCTGTTTGAACCAGGCGAGCTGATCGCGCAGCGTCTTGACCTCGCCGCGCAGGAGCACGATCTCCTGCTGGAGCGCGGCGGGATCGGCGTTGGCGGCGGCGGTGGACATCGGCTCTCGTATTATAGCAAAGGACACGCCAACGGGGCGTTGTGGACGCTTTTTGCGACGACTTTTTGCGGCCCGAAACGGCGCCGGCTTCAGCGCTCGTACCACGCCTTCAGCGTGCCGCTTTTGAGGTCGATGCCGCCCAGGATCAACGCGAGCGCCTCGGCGGTGAGCGCGAGCTTCGCCTTGCCCGCGTCCGCCGGCCAGCTGAAGCGGCCCTGTTCGAGTCGCTTGGCCAGGACCCACACGCCCGTGCCATCCCAATACAGCAGCTTGAGACGCGTGCGGTCCTTGTTGATGAAGCCGAACAGCGCGCCGCCCTTGGGGTCTTCGCCGAGCCGCTCGACGGCGGCCGACCACAGCCCGTTGAACTGCTTGCGCATGTCGACCGGCTCCAGCGCCAGGAAGATGCGCGTCGAGGAGGTGAAGGGCAGCATGGGTCAGCGACTCAGGGCGCGGACCAACGCCGCCAGTTCCTCGACAGCGCCGCCGCGCACGGTGGTGCCGTCGGCCAGTTGCACTTCCAATCGCAGGCTGGGTGCGCTCGGTGACGGCGCCTGCGGCCAACGCACCTGCGCGAAGCGCACCGCCGGCGCGAGCGCGCCCTTGTTGGCCTGCTGCACCCAGTGCGCGAACGTCGGGTAACGCAGCCCCTCGCGCCGCGCGAACGCCGCCTGCGTCAGTCCGCTGCGACGCCACGCCTCCACGTGCTCGGCGCGGCGGCCGGCCGGCGTGATCCGCCGCCCGCGCCCGTCGCGCTGTTCCCCGGTCTCGATGACCTCCGTGCTGATCGCGTGCTTGTTCATCGCCAGCGATCATACCGCCTTCAGCCCCCGCCGACTACGAGGTCCCCGGTCGGTCGCTTACGTAATATCAGTGTGTACAAATACACGAAAGATGCCGCCGGGAAATACACCCGCCTCGTTGATGAGACGACTGATAAATTCAAAAGGGAAGCGGTAACCCTACCTTCGTCTTCGATCATAACAAAAACAACGATGTACGATCAACGGATCGGCCTCACCACTCAGGATGCTATGACAATATACGATATCGACATCGCAAAACTGAAGGCCGCGCTGACCGCAACCGATACTGCAAAAAAGATCGGCAACTTCGATATCGCCAAAGACTGGAATGGAAAAATCTTCGTCGAAGTCGCAAATCCCGCGAAGCGAGGCGTCCGCGTCAGCAATGGATCGAGCCTCCCTAGCGTGGGAGCCACCAAGGGGCTGACCTTGGGCACCAATACCCAGCTTTATATTAAAGGGGATTACAACGCCGACGGCACCATCCAGAGCAGCATGAGCACACCAGACACCGGTGAAGTACCAGCTGCGTTGGTGGCAGATGCGATCACCATCCTCTCGAGCAACTGGAGTGACACCAAAAGCAAGAATGCACTTTCTGGTAGAAATGCGCCGAAAACGACCGAAGTCTCGGCGGCATTCGTCTGCGGTCTCACCGCTACCACAAGCGGCGAATACAGCGGCGGATTCCAGAATCTCCCTCGTTTTCTGGAGAATTGGACAAGTAGTACGACCTTCGGTTACCGAGGCGCGATGACAGTGCTCTTCGAGTGCGAGGTGGCTCCAGGTTGGTACGCGCCAGGCTCCTACGGCGTCCCTACTCGAAATTGGGCCTACAACTCGTCGTTCAAGACCAACCCACCGCCAGAGATTCTCTCCAACCGTCGGAGTATGAGTCAGCTTGGCTATCAGGAGTTCGGTTCCGAAGCCGCGTTCCAGGCGGCAATCGCCGCCGCCAAGACCTGAGCCGAAGAGCGGACGGCATGGGAACAGCGGCATCCGCAGTTTCCACCCCACCCCAACGACCATCAGCATAACCCGATTCTCTGTTCCCCATGGCCTACCGCCCTGCCCTTGTCGCACTAGCATGCCTGCTTTCGTTCTCATCGCCGCTCACCGCACGATCCGCACCCGCCTTGCGCGACGCGCAGGAACAGACGAAACCAATCCGCTGGCCCGAGTCCGATAGGCCGCAGCTACGCTACACTGCAGAGGAGATCTCGTTTGACGGAGGCATCATCCGGGTCGGCCACCTCGTGGGGCCAACCATCAACTGGGAAACAAACTTCCCTCTGCATTGGGACCGAACCGAGAACACCGACGGGCGCTTCTCGCTATTGCTTAGGTACAAGAATGACGCCCAGGTTTTTTTCGCCATATCGGTATTCGATGAGACGGAATTGCTACCCGATCTCGCGAAAGAGAGCTGGTCGCGACTCAAAACCGGCCTTGGCGAGGGGAAGGAGGATTTCACCATCCAGGCTGAAACAAGTTCGCTCGAAGAAGATGGTGAAGGCCCATACATCATGAGCAACCCGACCCGGACCATATTGTATTCCTGGACTGGAGCTCGGCTCAGCCGGAATGCCGAATTCGACATCTTCTTCAAGGACGGCAAGACCCTCATCGCGTTCCGCTTGATCGGACCCTTGGACTCGGTCAAGGCGCAGATAGGAGAGTTCACCAGGCGCTCCACCCAGATTGGAGAATGGAGATGGGACAAGAAATAGGGCAGCCCGATGCGTTGTCCAAGCCCGGCATAGAGACATCCGGATCAGTCATGCCGGGTTGATCGCGGCTTCGATCCGAGCGCAAGCGCCCGCACTCGGTCGCCGTCTCCGTCGGAAACTCGGCCACACAGGACCAGCGCAATCATCCACTCCGCCCTTCGCCGTAATCGGGGTAATTCGCCGGCCCGCAAGAACGTCTCTCGAAACAGTTTTACACCGCCGCTGCCACACCAAGCCTCCACGCATGCCCGTTGCATCCCCGCGTTCCAGGCTTGTCGCCCTAATCATCCTCGCCGTCCTCGCGCTCCACCCGCCGGCACTCCGTGCCGACACTCTTGTGCTCACCAACGGCGACCGCCTACAGGGTAGGCTCCTGTCGCGCGAAGGCAGCTCTATCTGTTGGGAAAGCCCTGTTCTTGGCGCGATTACCATCGCCGAGTCCAAGGCCACAATCCAAGCCGACGGCACTGCGCAAGCTGACGCTCCGCAGTACCCCAGAACCGGGCCCGGCGCTGTGAGCACACAGACCAGCGCAATCGCAACGCAGCAACCAGACACGAAGCCCACCCCCGACAAAGCGCAATGGAAGACCACCATCGAATCGGGGTTCACGATGCAGTCCGGCCGCAGCGACCGAGCCGACATCAACCTCCGCGCTGAGTCCACCTTCCAGCGACGCCGCAACACCTTCCGCACCCAGGCCAAGTACCTCTATTCGAAAGCCGACGGCTCCGTCACCACCGACCGCACCGAGGGCGCCTTCCGCTGGCGCCGGGAACTCGACAACCGCTGGTTCGGCCAGACCGAGTCATCCTACTACTCATCCAAGATCAAAGGCATCGACCACAACATCGAGCAGAACGTCGGCCTAGGCTACCGCCTCATCAAAACCGACCGCACCCAAGCCGCCATCGGCGCCGGTTTCACCGGGCAGTACCGCGAGATCTCCGGCGCCGACACCGGCAACAGCCTCTTCGGCGAGATCTTCCAGGACTTTGCGATCAAGCTCACCCCGCGCCTCGAGCTCGGCGAGGATTTCACCGTCCTGTATTCGCCCAGCAGCCGCGGCATCCGCATCCTCAACAATGGCACCGTGCAGATCATCGACGCCGACGTCGCCAACTATAAGCACACCCTCAACGCCTACCTCCGCGGCAAGCTCACCGGGACACTCAGTCTCGCCCTGCGTTACGAGTACGAGTTCGACAACACCTACGTCAGCGACAGCCAGAAGGCAGACCAACGTATAACAACAACCCTCGGCTACACCTTCTGAGCTGCAGCAATCCGCCCCACCGACACCGCTTCGAGCGTTCTCAATAACGTCGCCCGGGGTCTCGTGCAGCACAGGCCACAAAGCCTGCGCGGACCCTCGGCCGAAATGCGCCTCCGGCACATGAATAAGGCGCCGCACTCGCGACGCCCCGTGGATGGTGGACTCCCAGCGACTCAGCGCTTCTTCTTGGTCGCGGGCTTCTTCTTTGCGGCAGTCTTGGCCGGAGCCTTCTTCGCCTTCGCCGCCGGCTTCTTCGTCGCGGCCTTCTTGGCCGGCGCCGTCTTCTTCCGGGCCACCGGCCTCTTCTGCGCAACAACCTTCGCCTTCACCGGCTCGGCTTTCTTCTCCGCTTCAAGCCCGAGGACGACGTTCAGCGGCAGCTCGCGACCATCCCGCCAGAGCTGTTCCAGTCCGTAGCGCGACCGCGCCTCGGCGGTGAAGAGATGGACCATAATCTGGTAGGCATCGACGACGAGCCATCCGCTCTGCTGGTTCCTGTCCATGCCCGCGATCTTCGCGCCCTCGGCGTCGATCACCTTCTCCACCTCGATGCGCATCGCACGCAGATGGGGTTCGGCGAGGCCTGTCGCGATCACGATGTAATCGGTGATCGAAGACACCCCCCGCACGTCGATGATTCGGAGGTCCTCGGCCTTCTTGTCGTCCAGGCCTTTGCAGACCAGCGTCAGCAGCTGCCGCTCGCGCGACACGGTTTCGGATGTGCGTTTCATCATGGATTGGGTCGGTACAACGATTGCGATTCGATAAAGTCGGACACTTTCAACGGCACGAAGGGCCATAACGGCAAGCCTCGGTTCGCGCGCCCCCTCAGCTCGCTCGAGCTGATCGCCACCTCATGGCCCTCCACTCGGCGCACCCGCAGCCCCGCGATCGCCGGCCCCGCCAGAGCCGCCACGCCCGGTCGAGCCAGCAAGGCGAACTCCACCAAGCGCACCAGCTCGCCGATCTCTTTCCACTCGGCCAGCCGCGCCATCTGATCCGCGCCGATCACCCAGAACAGCTCCGCCCCGGGATACACCCCGCGCAACTCGCGCACCGTGTCCACGGTATAGCTCGTCCCGCCGCGCCGCAGCTCCAGATCCTGCACGCCGAACCGCGCATCTCCCGCGATCGCCAGCCGCACCATCTCCAACCGCTGCGCCGCCGTGGCCGTCAGTTCTCGCCCCTTCAGCGGCGACACCGCTGCCGGAATGAAGTCCACTCGGTCCAGCCCCAGCCCCTCCAGCGCGTCCTGCGCGATGGCCAGATGCCCGAGATGAATCGGGTCGAACGACCCGCCAAGGAACCCGATCTTCATCGGCTCGGTGAATGACGTCGCTTCCACACCGGAAAACCGATCGGTCTCATCGTTGGGAATCTCGACGGCGTCATCACCGCCCACCTTGGCCGCAGCCGAAACCGTCGCAAGGTCGTTCTACCCGCCCTCGTGGCACAGCTCTCCGGACCCGTGGTTCCGTCTCCTCCTCCGCCTTCCATCATCGTCCTTCGTTTCCCAGCGTTCTGTCCTCCGCCTGCCGTCCTCTGTCATCTGTCTTCTCCCTCCGCCCTCCCCACTACCTGCTACTCACTCCTCGCCACTGTCCCCGACCCCGTTCCACCACGCACCCATTTTTCCAGTCGCACAGTTCACCGTTGCCGCTCCGCCGCACGTCCGGTTTCTTCGGCGACGTTCCTCAACCCCTATCCACCATGGCCGTCGCACTTATCATCATCCTCATCGCACTCCTCGGTCTCGCCCTGGTCGCCGCCCTCGTCGTCGCCGGCATCTACAACAAGCTCGTCACCCTCCGTAACCGCTTCAAGAACGCCTTCGCCCAGATCGATGTGCAGTTGAAGCGCCGCTACGACCTCATCCCCAACCTCGTCGAGGTCGCCAAGGGCTACCTCAAGCACGAGCGCGAGAC
>Ga0209098_1004061_pt1 | contig 11604 bp, 7 predicted proteins | sample AD_JPNHW1_MetaG_FD_184429 | JGI IMG/M metagenome (GOLD analysis project Ga0209098, IMG submission 184429) | Active sludge microbial communities of municipal wastewater-treating anaerobic digesters from Japan - AD_JPNHW1_MetaG (SPAdes) (version 2) | ecosystem: Engineered > Bioreactor > Anaerobic >... | reverse complement strand
CTCTCGCTGAGGGTGAAGCGTCCCTTTCCTTTTGCTCCGAAACAGACCGCTTCGCCTTGAGGCTCGATGATATAGGGTAGAGGACGAAGCTTTCCCCTGATCGCTTTGGCGATGCTCGTTTTCTTTGCCCGCTTGAGTTGATAGACATTGGTGTAGGTCTTGATCAGGATCTGTCTGCCGTCAGGAGAGATATCCGCTCCCGTGACCCAGGTCAGAGGTAGCGTTCCGATCTTCTGCGCGACATTGACCGATGTGGTGGATTGGGGATAGGCAACCCGGTAAACCCCGACTTTTTCTTCGCGCTTGGAGATGATGATAAAGTCCTGCGTCAGAGGATCGACGAAGAAAGCTTCAGCGTCCCTGGGTCCGTCTTCATATTCTATCTCAAACTTGTCCACAGCGTTGATCTTTATCGTTGGCTTGAGCTTATCCGGTTCCGGGACGCGATAGATGAACACGGTCTTCCATCTGGCGTTGTTATCGCCGATCTCACCGATGAAGAGATTGCCGGAGCCTTTGCCGGTTCCGGCGGAAGTGGCGACTTCTTCCCAGTCCCGATTCTTGATATCCTCAAACTCCAGTATCGCTTTGATCTCCCCCTTGCTATTCAGAGCAAAGATCTCCGCGGGTTTGCCGGAATCGTTATTGGCATAAAGGATCCCGGGATGAGTGAAGCTGGAAGCCAGTCCGGAAGCTTCATCCAGCCGCTTTTCCTTAACTTCAGAGCTCTGAGGCGCGCTGCCATTGCTTGCCAGGAATCCCAGCGCCAGCCCCATTAAAACCAGGAAAACAAGTGGTTTAAGATAGCTGATGTTCTTCATGAGAGAATCTTTTCCATCAGACAGGCTGTTCGGTCAAGTACTTTCTTCACTTCAGCTTGATACCCCAGATATCCGTAGCGTACTTTTTGATCGTCTCATCCGAGGAGAATCCCGCCATTCCTGTGATATTGGCAACGGACTTTCTTGCCCAGTTGAGAGGATCACGATAACTCTGGTCAAGTTCCTGCATGACACGCATATAGTCCGGCAGATCGGCGATCAGGAAATACCTGTCGCCCTCATAGAGAAGACTGCGCATGATAGGATCGAACAGACCGGGCGTGAGGGGGCAGAGTTTATCCGTTCTGATGAACTCGAAAACCTCACGCAGACGGGCGTCCGAATTCATCAACTGGTAGGGATGATACCCCGCTTGTGCCAGTTCTCCGACTTCTTTGGCGGTCATGCCAAAGAGGAAGAAATTGTCCTGCCCGACAGCTTCCAGCATCTCGATATTGGCTCCATCTAGGGTTCCCACGGTGAGAGCGCCGTTCAGTGCGAACTTCATATTCCCGGTTCCGCTGGCTTCGGTTCCCGCGGTGGAGATCTGCTGCGAGACCTCGCTGGCGGGCATGATCCGTTCGGCAAGGGTCACCCTGTAGTTTGGCAGATAGACCACCTGCAGCAAAGCGGAGATATCCTTATCTTCCGCGCACCAGACGGCTATGGCGTTGATGAACCTGATGATCAGCTTGGCGAGGTAATATCCCGGAGCAGCTTTACCGGAGAAGAAGAATGTATGCGGAAGGATCTCGGCTGCGTCTCCGTTCTTGATCCGCAGTCCCAGATGAATGATGTGCAAGGCATTGAGCAATTGCCGTTTATACTCGTGAACCCGTTTCGCCTGGAAGTCAAAGATGCTCTCGGGATTGATCCTGATCTTAGTGTTGTTCTTGAGAAACTCAGCGAAGTCTCTCTTGTTGAGTTGCTTGACCTGATTCACTTCATTCAGGAAAGAGGAGTCGCGACCAAAGATCTTCAATTCCTTCAGTTGACTGACGTCGTCCATCCATCCGTCCCCCAAAGCCTTGCAGATCAAGCCGGTTAGCCGTGGGTTCGCCAGCATCAGCCAGCGCCGCGGAGTGATGCCGTTCGTCTTGTTATTGAATTTCCCCGGCATGATCTCGTCAAACTCCGGGAAGATCTCGTGCTTCAGGATCTCGGTATGCAGTTTGGAGACGCCATTGACGCTGTGAGAACCGATGATAGCCAGATTCGCCATGCGGATCGCCTTGACCGGTTCTTCCTCCACGATCGAGAGCTTTTGGACGGTTGCCAGAGGAGTTTCCTCGCTCAGTACAGTCGTCAGAAAATGCTCATTGATCTCATATATGAGTTGCAAATGCCGGGGCAGAAGCCGTTCGAAGAGCTCGACCTGCCATTTCTCCAGGGCTTCCGGCAGGATTGTATGGTTTGTGTACGCCATGACGCCCTGAGTGATCTCCCAGGCTCTGTCCCAGGGAACTGAGCGTTCGTCGATCAGGACGCGCATCAATTCGGCGATGGCGATCGCCGGATGGGTGTCGTTGAGCTGGATAGCCACCTGCTCAGGCAGTTTGGTGAGATCGGTGTCTTTTTTAGTGAATCTGCGGATGATATCGGCGATGGTCGCGGCGACGAAGAAGTATTCCTGTTTGAGCCGGAGTTCCTTGCCCTGCATATTGTTATCATTTGGATAGAGCACCTTGGAGATGATCTCCGAATAGTTCTTCGCAGCCACTGCCTGAACGTAGTCACCCTCATTGAAGAAATTCAGGTTAAAATCACGCGAGGACTTTGCTGACCAGAGGCGCAGAGTGTTGATGTAGTCGTTGCGGAAGCCGGGGATCAGGTGGTCATAAGCCATTGCCATGACCTCCTCCGCGGGTTGCCAGCGCCAGATCTTTTTTAGCTCGGAATTGTATTGCTCGTGCACGACTCCACCGAATCCGACCGGGATCAGGTGTTCTGGGTGGGGAATTTCCCAGATCGAGCCGTAACGAAGCCAGTTGTCAGGGGTTTCCTGCTGCTCTCCGTTGCGAATATGCTGAAAGAAGATGCCATATTCATAGCGGATCCCATAGCCATAGGCGGGGATCTTCAGAGTGGACATGGAATCAAGGAAGCAGGCTGCCAGCCTGCCCAGTCCGCCATTGCCGAGACCAGCGTCCCATTCGAGCTCGCGGATCATTTCCATGCTATAGCCCATCTCTTCCAGAGCCTTGATGCTCGCCTGCTCCAGATCGAGATTGAGGATGGCATTGCCGAGGCTTCGTCCGATCAGATATTCCAGAGAGAGATAATAGACGCGTTTGTGATGATAAGCATATTCTTTGGGTTGAGTTCCCAGCCAGCGGTCGAGCAGGATGTCACGGATCGCTCCGGCAAAGGATTGATAAGCGTCGAAGGGCGTCGCGGAATACTGGTCTTTACCCTGAATGTACTTTAAGCGGTGGATGAAACGGGAGACTATCTCCGCCGGATCTCCCTGAAGATGTTCCCCCGCGATGCGATCTGCCAAAGCTCTTTTCATGACCAACCTCCTGAACCGGAGTTTATTTTCTCACTATAATATAAGCAATAATCTGCCTTCTGACCGCCTGATCTTTTCCGGCTATCATCTTGCTATCCTCTCTCTATCATCTTACGTCATGACGTAAGATGATAGAGAGAGGATAGCAAGATGAGTAGAGGCGACATCCTGTCGCCTTGGAGACATAAGAAGGGGGTATCGATCAGAGAGTAAGAGAGATCTTTACGTAAGCAGTGGTGCCTGTTTTGAGAAAATGTCCGGTCGGGTCGGCCCAGCTAAAATCCTGATCCTGGATCTGACTGCCGGATAAACCCATATAGAGAAAGTACTCAGGCAGGAATTCAAAACGCAGGTTGGCGTAGTAACTGAGATTGGCAAGGATCCCGTCAGATTCATAAGTGGATATCCCATAGCCTACTTTGACGCGTACCTTCTGGTTTGGCGTCAGGCTCACATAGCCATTACCGACCAGATAACTATTGTCCAAAACAACCGTCAGGGTGTCGCCATCTAGGATCACGGTGTTGACTTTGGGATAATCCCAATCGATGACCCCGCAGGAGATCAATGCCTGTACCTTGTTGAACAGGTTGCTGGAGATGGAGAAGCTGACGTTTTGACGCCGGTATGTGTCATAGAGGCTATAGACAAGAGATTTTGACCTGCCGATATTCACTCCGCCACCCAGTTCTTTGATGGGATAGTAGTTCAGGCTGGTCGAAAAACTGCTGTACTTATGAGAATCTCCGGCTAGGTCCCGTTCCATCCCCAGGTAAGGATATAATCCCCAGAACATCTTGATCGAGGTGTTGACAAACGCGCTCGCACCGATGGAGTATTCACTTAGTGAGCCGGTATCCGGATGTCTGTTCAGATAATCGCCCGAAAAGCCCAGCGAGTAATAGCGCAGGAAACGCTCCTTGGTGTCGCTGGTCCAGGTCAGGGAAGCACCGGTTCTATCCAGATTTTTATCGGGGTAATAGCCCATATCCTCATTGAAATCACGGCTAACCCTGGTGTAGTAAATATAGTTCTCCCAATTCTTCGTGCTATGGGTCAGGGTTCCGTTTGCCAGATAGCCATACTTCGCGTCGGGATCGGTATCTGTCTCGTCCCTGCGGATAGATCCCAGTATCTCAGCCCGGAAAAAGAGATTCTTGAGGAATTCCCACTTGTTGCTGCTGCGCAGGACGTGATTGTAATAGCCCTGATTCACGCGGCTGAGTAGAGCGTTGGTTTGGGATAAAGTCTTCCAGGTGGGATTGACAGCCAGAACCTGATAGTAATCATCCCGGTTGATCAGCGTACCCTCATCGGTGATCTGCCGGTCGAAGGCACCCAGCGCACCCCAGTTCACGATCCCGGAATTGCCCGTCGCCTTGAAGGCAAGATGGGGCTTGACGATGTTGCGTGTGTAGAAGATATCCGTATTCAAGCCAAAAGCGTCGATGTCCTCGGTGAAGAAAAAGCGGTTTTCCGAGAAATATGGCGGGTATTTGCTGTTGTAGTTGTCGGATGCATCGTCCGGAGGAGCATCCGAATAATCGGGATTGAGAGCGATCTTGATGCGGGTTCGCTGGCTGGGATTGAGGGATATATCCAGGCCAAGATTGTCAGGATCGAAGCTGGATGTCTTTTCCATGAGATCGTAGCTTTTTACGAAGTAGGGACGCAGGGAAAAATCAATGCTTCGCTTTACCTTGTGAGTAAGTGTGATATTCGTCGCGTTGGTAAAATAGTCCTTGCGCATGCTGGTATTGGCATAGGGCATGCTGTAGTACTCTCTGGATTCATTATAGTAACGGGTCAGGATGATCTTCCATTGATAGGGAAGTTTCTGTTCGAAGCGCAGCTCTGCCAAGGGAATGCTCATGGTCACCGTCCAGGAATCCGCTGAATACTTCGTCTCATAAGAATAGTGACTGTTCCAGCCATAATCGACGTTCATGTCCGTGCCACGAACGCCGTCTTCCAGCCCACCGGAAGGCGAGGCAAGGTAATAATAGGCAAAATAGGCATCCGGAATGGTGACTAGCTGCACCCGAACGTAGTCACAACTCCCGGAGCTGTCCCTGGTAAATATAGGTCCTACGGTGAAATTGGAATCGATCGCGCAGGTGAAATTCACCTTGAGAAAATCCCCGTCCTGCCACACGTGAGCAACGGTGATGAGTTTTTCAGGGAGTTTATCATCGGGATCGACGCGGACAAATCCGCTTAGGAGGTTGGATTCCTCCAGTACTGGTTGGTCGGAAAAAGGTACACTTATAGCCGAAAGGCAGGCTGTAAAAAGAAAAAGAGCCAAAAGACACCAAGTTTGTTTCATTCTCACCTCGTTGCGGTATTGGGGTAAATAAGACTTCTTGTGCAACAAAGTACTATTATGCAATAAACATACCTAATCCGAAGAAAAGATTAGGAGGTTGCGGAAAAACAAGTGCGGAAGACCGCTGTCAGAGCTCAGGTTCTGGGCACGCGGGGGATAAATGAGCTGGTTTGGCGGATATATTCTCTGTATTCGGGATTATCGGCGTATTTCTTTTCCAGTAGGGGAACTCCAGAGACGCGCACCAGCAGGAAGGTGATGATCGTCGGGCTGAAAACTGCCAGCCAGCCGTGAGGATTGGATAGCGCGATGAGGAATAAGCCCCACCACATGGTCGATTCCCCGAAATAGTTCGGGTGACGAGTGTATCTCCAGAGGCCCTGGTTCATGATCTTACCCTTATTCGCGGGGTTCTGCTTGAAGCTGCGCATCTGCTGGTCTCCGACTGCTTCAAAGAAGAATCCGGTCAGCCAGATCAGAAGTCCGAGGTAGTCCAGCCAGTTCAGTCCGGGAGACAATGCGGGATCTAAGCTGAAGAGGGGATACGCGATAGTTAGCATGAAGAAACCCTGGAGCAGAAAGACCTGAATATAGCTGCGCAGTATCCAGTATCTGCCCCAGTCACGCCTCCACTTGGCATAGCGGAAGTCCTCGCTCTTGCCCCGGTTGCGGATAAAGATGTACAGCGCCAGCCTTACGCCCCAGATCAGCACCAAGGCGCTCTGCAAGAGCATCCTGGGCGCGTTGATGGGCTGCAGGATAAAGGAGACGATGGCGATCAGGATGAAGCCCAAGCCCCAGGCAATATCCACGATGTCGTTCTTCTTCAGCGCCACAGCCAGCAGGAACAGCAGATTCATGTAGATGAAAACGGAGCCGATCACGCCGAAGATGATCTCAGGAGCGTTCATAAGATACTCCAATGCCTACGGCTCCATGTCCGTTGTGCACTCCCACAACGGGAGACAGGGGCATGATCCAGGCAGGCTTTTTACCGGTGAGAGCTGTGAGCAACGCGGCATACTGGACTGCGCGCGCTTCGGCGTCGGCATGCACGATGGCATATTCCCAAACCTTGCGCTGCTTCAGTTCCGTCCTGATCATGCTGACGATCTTGCGCATGTTACTCTTGCGGCTGAAGCTCTTGCCATAGGCGAGGGCTTTGCCTTCCTTATCCAAAGATACGATAGGTTTGAGATTGAGCAGCGCTGCGATGAAGCCGGTAAGAGGCTTGACTCTTCCGCCCCTGACCATGTATTTTAAGGTGTTCACGTCTGTATAGATCGTAGTGTTATCGCTCCACTCCGGAGCCTTTTCCATGATCTCAGCGAAGCTCATGCCGGTTTCCACGGCTCTGGCAACGCGCAAAGTGACCAGTCCTTCCGTGACGGAAAGCTGACGGGAATTGATCACGCCAACTTGGGGGCCATGCTCTTTAGCTGTTTGAGAACAGCTCTGGAAGATCCCGCTGAGTTTATCCGAAAGATGCACGGCGATGACCTGCTGGTAGCTCCGGCAGGCGAGATCGAGGGTATTCTTCACGAGCGCTGGAGAAGGCTGGGAACTCACCGGATGCGCAGGATCGTTCTTCAGGAGGGTATAAAAACTCTCGGGAGTGAGGGTGAGTTTATCTAGGTAAGACCTCGTACCAAAGCTGATCCCGAAAGGAATCTGGAGGATGTGGTAGCGATCCAGGATCTCCGGGGGAAGGTCACAAGCGCTGTCCGTGACGATACCGATGGGAAAGACCGGATCATGGCTTACCTGGTATTGGCGAAGCATGTCCTCGACCTTGGCTCCGCTGACCTCTCCCAGCTTGAAAAGCTCCTCGAAGACCTTGTCCGGCTCGTTGGTATGGATATGCAGGTGCAGCTTTTCCTCGCCGCCGGCAAGGATGAGCGAGTCGCCATAGCCTCCCAGAATTCCCTTGATCAGATTGACCGAGCAGGAGAATCCGGTTAGTAGGGCTTCCGTGCAATAGCGGTATTTCTCCGGTACTCCTGCGTGAGATTCTGCGATGTCTGCTACTTCGATGTGGGTCGTATCTGTCTCCTTGCCCCGAAGCGTTCCCTGATGGATATAGTCCATGACGCCTTCCAGGAAGTTTACGAATCCACTCGCTCCTGCATCGACAACCCCTGCGTCAGCCAATACCTTCAGTTTCCTGGGAGTATCCTGGAGGGATTGTTTCGCCGCACCGAGCGATTCATTCAGGGCATGGAGGAAATCCTGGGTGTTCTGACTCTGTTCAGCGAGCTTTTCAGCCCAGTCCCGGATCACGGTCAGCATCGTACCCTCCACGGGATTCATCAGTGAACCGTAGAGATGGGCCACTGCTTTCTGCGCGCTCTCGGCGAAGTGTTTGACCGTGAGAGCCCCCTTCTCGGGTAGTTCCCGGCTGAGTCCGTGCAGATACTGGGCAAAGATGATCCCTGAATTGCCTCTGGCACCGCCCAGAGCAGCATCTGCGACCGAGCGGAGAGTCTCTTTGAGGCTGGTCACTCCCCGGCTGCTTTCGAGGATCGCCTTCATGGTCAAGGCGAGATTCGAGCCAGTGTCGGCATCGGCAACCGGGAAGACGTTGATCTTATTGAGATACGCTTGATTCTGAATGACTCTCTTTCCCCCCGCCAGGAGCCCGCGGTAAAACCTCTTTCCGTCGAGATAGGTGATCTGCACTTGTTGTTTTCCTTACCAGACCTGGGGCATCTTCTTGATCTTATTGGTGTTATACCCCGCCTTGTCCAGCCGGGTGATGATCCCGCTATAGTCATTCTGCGAGATATGTGGTGTTCTGCTCATGATCCACAGCCACTTGCGGTTTGGGACTCCTATCACCGTATAGCGGTAGTCATCAGCCAGGTCGATGACCAGATATGCCGCCCAGAAGGGCCAGAGGAACTGCACCCTCCATTCCGCGTTGGTTTCCTTGTTATAGACCTTAGCCCGGGGATGCATCACCTTCTCTTTGCCGTCCGGGCTGCCTTTACGGAAGGTGTAGGTGATCCCTATCCTGCCATTTTCCTGCAGGCTGTAGCTTTCGATCCCGTTGGCGGCATTCTTCTCGATGAAGTTTGGCAGGATGCCGATCACGTACCAATCGCCCATGAACCGCTGCAGATCGACCTTGGCGACCGTTTCATGATTCCTGCTGCAGCCCAGGAGCAGAAGGAGGAGCGGGGTGAAGAGCAGCAAAAGGCGTGTCATTTGAGTGCCTCCTCCAGAGCAGAGACGATCGCCGGATCCGATGGCGTCGTGGCAGGCGCGAACCTGCCGATCACCTTGCCGTCCCTGGAGATGAGGAATTTCGTGAAGTTCCAGCTGATCTTGCCTGCGTGCTCAGGGTCGCTATCCTTCCCGGTCAGATACTGATACAGGGGATGTATGTTCTTGCCCCGCACGCTGATCTTCTCGAACATGGGGAAGCTGACGCCGTAGTTCAGCCGGCAAAACTGCATGATCTCCTCATTAGTGCCAGGTTCCTGACGCAGGAAGTTATTCGCCGGGAAGCCAAGGATCACCAGTCCCCGGTCTTTATAGCTCTCAAAAAGCTCCTGCAATTCGTCATACTGTCTGGTGAATCCGCACTTGCTGGCGGTATTGACGATCAGCAGAACTTTGCCTCTGTATTCTTCAAGCCTGATGTTCGTGCCATCCATGGCTTTTGCTTCGATGTCATATATACTTTGTGCATTGATCATAAACGTCGCTCCTATCAGAATAATCGTTAAGAGGATACGTTTCGAACCGGATCGGACCTTCTCGAACATGGCATTTCCTCCTTGCGCTCAGATATAATATACGTGAATAATATAGTCCGCAATCCCGAATTGCACAATTCCTGAAGCGCTCGAGGCGAATGAAACGGGAAAGTCCTTGACACATATCCTGACTTATAAATTCCATTCTGTCAAAATACTATATCCCACTTAATAAGGAAGGACTTGATGAAATGGTTTTCTCTTATCATGATGCTTGTCGTCGCCACGATGGCATTCGCCGTAACAGAGGCAGAGCTCAGCGCCAAGATCGAAACCCTCTACGCAAATTCTAAGTTTAAGGAAGCGGCTGCGCTGGTCGATCAATACATCGTTGACACCGGCGCCACGGTCGATCTCCTCTATGCTTCCGCATCATTTCATACTCTTGCGGGCGAAAAGAAACCCGCTCTCACGTCTCTGGAACGCGCTGTCGACAACGGACTTATTGAAATAGAATGGCTCAGCAAAGATGAACGCTTCAACCCTCTGCACAAGGATAAACGCTGGAAGAAGATACTCGCCAGGATCGAGGCTAAGAGAGACAGCATGATCTCAACCTTGCCTGAGACACGTGAAGAAAAAGACGGCATCGAACTCCCGCCACCCCGCTTGGATAGCGATGTCTCGGTGGAGAAAGCCATGAATCAGCGCCGCTCCGTCCGAGGCTACAAGAATGAACCCCTCAGTCTGCAGGATGTCTCTCAGATCCTCTGGTCTGCCTATGGCGTGACGCAGGAACTTGCCCCGGATAAACTCAGAGGCGGGCTCAAGACCGCTCCTTCAGCCGGGGCGCTCTATCCGCTGGAAGTCTATCTGGCGGCCTGGGAAGTGACAGGCCTGGAACCCGGTTACTACCACTACGAACCATGGGGACACAAGCTCTATCCAGTGCGCCTGGGTGATTTCCGCCAAGAGCTCACGGAAGCCGGATACAGCCAGGAGTGGATACTGGACGCGCCTGCTTCATTGGTCTATTCTGCGGTTTATTCCCGGAACACGGTCAAGTACGGTGACCGCGGCAGAGAGCGTTATGTCTGCATGGATCTCGGTCATTCGGGAGAAAACGTCTATCTCCAGGCCGAAGCGCTGGGCATGGGAACGGTTGCCATCGGCGCTTTCGATGACCTCAGGCTGCGCTTGAGCGTGCGGATGACACGTGAGGAAGAACCTCTTTACATCATGCCCTTAGGGAGAAAGGAATCGGAGTGATCCCACCGAAAGGATCGCGCATGTCTCGTGCGCTCCGTTAGCCTCCTCTTGCAAAAGCTGTTTGGGCTGCTGATCCTTGATCTTTTTGTGAGATAAAAAAGCTTGGAGTACGAAACACCCTGCCCTGTCCATGCGGAAACCACATGATCAGGACGGTACTTCGAACTCCAAGCTGATATTTATCCGGTGCACACGTTGCGTGTGCCGATACTACTGCCTCAATATCAATATCTTACCTGTTCCCTGGTGCTTATCCTGCTTCCAGTTGATAAAGTATATCCCGGAAGCGAGGGCTTTGCCGTAGGTATCACGCGAATCCCAGGTAAGATCAGCCTGACCACGATCCAGAGTCAATTCCCGAACCAATTGTCCCCGAACGTTATAGACGCTCAGCTTCGTCTCCGCCACGCCTTTCGTGGAGAAGCAGAAACGGACGTTTTCTCTGACGGGATTGGGCGAGATACTCAGCACAGGTAAAACTGCAGCGACGTCGTCTTCCGCGTCCGATGATGTGGAAAGGATAAAGTTCGCCGAACCGACGGAACTTATTAAGGTATTATTGAAGTAAAAGTTAGACGGCGTGACCTGGGTGACGACCAATGACGGTCCATTGCCGATCGCACGGAATTGCACCTTGATCAGAGCTCCGGATCCGGCAAATTCAGGGCTTGCGTCGCAGGAAAAAGCCACCGTTCCGGGTGTGACGACATTCGCGACAGGTTCGAGACCTTCGCTGAGGGTTCCCGCAGCGTCGATTCCGACAAACTCCAGTTTGGAGGGATCATAGCCGAGGTTGAATTGGTAATGCGCCACGTCCCATGAGGGCAAGAGATAGGTCGTGCGGACTTCCGTCGTGCCGATCTGCTGATATCCCAGATGCATCACATTCTGCAGGCTGATGTGGCTTTCCGCGAGGGTCGCGACAGGCGCCGTCACGGTTGCCATCAGATACTGGATATTGGTCACGGGATTGCT
>Ga0209098_1004060_pt1 | contig 11605 bp, 8 predicted proteins | sample AD_JPNHW1_MetaG_FD_184429 | JGI IMG/M metagenome (GOLD analysis project Ga0209098, IMG submission 184429) | Active sludge microbial communities of municipal wastewater-treating anaerobic digesters from Japan - AD_JPNHW1_MetaG (SPAdes) (version 2) | ecosystem: Engineered > Bioreactor > Anaerobic >... | reverse complement strand
GAATTCGTCGCGGCCGGGCACGTACTCGAAATTGGCGCCGAAGCCGAAATCGGTGTCGTAGAGCATGAAGCGCCAGCGCGCGTCGTGGCCGGCGGGGGCGCCGGCGACGCGGTTGGTGGCGACGGAGCGCCAGGCGCGGACGTTGTTGCCCGGCCAGTCGGTGTTGGCGAAGAAGATGTTGGCCTGGTAGAAATCGATGAACGAATCGACGGCGAGGCGGTCCTGGACGGCGGCGTAGACGTTGGAATCCGTCAGGTCGTGCGTGCGCACGTAGTTCCACAGGTTGGAATAATCGCCGCCGAGTTCGGCGTTGCCGCAGTCGTAGACGGGGACGTCGGGCGAGGCGGTGGTGCGGTCGATCTCGACCTGCACGAATTCGTCCTCCTTGAGGCCGTGGTTGTGTTCGGCATAGCCTTCGTCGAAGCGCTCGCGGAGGTCGTGGAGGCCCCAGTATTCGCCGTTGAAGAACACGAGGACGGGCCGGCCGTACTGGCGGTCGAGGTCCGTGTTTTCGGCCAGCGACTGCAGGAAGAGGTCGCGGATGACGCCGTTGCCCCAATCGTTGCCGCCGTTGCGGAGGATGAACGTGTCGAATTCGTCCACGGCCTTGTCGGCGAAAAGCTGGCATTCGAAGGGACCGTCGCCGCGGGCGTAGATGCGCAGGGCCTTGCGCGGGCGGGTGCGGGTGGTGTTGCCGTGCAGGCGGACGCCGATGGTTTCGTTGAAGGCGCAGACACCGTCGGGCTCGAAGAACTCGAGGGTGCCGGGTCGTTCCCAGGCGCTGCCGGTTTGTAGCATGTTGTCGTGCCACCCGGGGACGTAGATGCCGATGTCGTTGTCGAACAGGTTGGCCTTGTCGGTTGCGATGGAGACGACGGGGAGGGCGTAGCGGTTGGTGCCGGCGGCATCGACGACGTAGGACCGGGTGACGGCCGGGCTGGCCATGGCGCCGGCGCGGAAGACCCGCGCGCGGACGACGTTGAACTTGAAGACTTCGCCGGCGGGCGACTGCCAGCCTTCGTAGTAGGGCGGACCGACGTATTCGTAGTTGGTCGGGATTTCCGAGAGGTCGTTGGGCGTGCCGGTCTTGCTGCCCAGGACGAAGGCGTTGGTGAAGATGGGCGAGGATTCGGTGGGTTCGGACCCGTCGAGGGTGTAGCGGATCACGGCGCCGGTTTCGACGGTGGACAGCGACACCTCGACGTTGGTCGCGTAGATGCCGCCGGGGACGGAGAAGGCCGGCGCGGCGAGAATGGCGTCGTAGCCGGCGGTTGCATTGGCGGCGCCGGGCGTGTGGTCCGCGAAATACTTCCACGGGCCGACGCCGTCGGGCTGCCGGCCGAGGGAATAGTCGGTGGGGATGGCGATCGGCGCGAAATCGTCGATGCGCGTGCCGTCGGGGCGGGTCAGGAGGATTTCCTCGCCGCCGGCGCTGATGGCGAAACTGGTGTGCAGCTGGTTGCCGTTGGTGACGGCGGGGCGGTTCTTGCTCGAGGCCCAGACGACGAGGAACTCGCCGGCCTGGATCGTCACGTCGCCGAAGGTCCACTTGAAGGGATTGGACGCGCTGTCGGAGAGACCCCAGCCGGCGAGGTCCACGGCCTCCGTGCCGGAGTTCCAGATTTCGACCCAGTCGGAATAGTCGCCGTCTTCGTCCTGCTCGCTGGAATCGTTGGAGGAGAGCACTTCGTTGATGTAGAGCTGGGCGGGGGGCGGCTCGCCGGGGACGACGTAGGAATAGCCGGCGCCTTCGTTGTCGTTCCCGCGGAGGGTTTGCAGGGCGGCGTCGGCGTGGGCGGGCGTCGCGACCGTGGTCGTCAGCACGTGGAAGGAACACGTCCGGCCGGCGTAGGCGGCGGCGGGGACGATCGTTGCGGTCCAATTCGTGCCGGTGCCGGAGGCTTCGAAGAAGCTCGAGGACGTCCAGTTGTCGAAGCTGCCGCGGACGAAGATCCGTTCGCCGGCGCTCGGGGCGGCCGACGTGCCGATCGTCACGACGGCGTTGCTGCCGTCCAGGACGTGCGCCACCGAGGTCACCGCGACGGGATCGACGGCCGTTTCTTGCACGATCATGCGGCTTTGCGCGCCGTAGTCCGCGTCTTCCAGGGCGAAGGTGTAGCGGAGGCCCGGCGTGGCCGCGAGTTCCGTGTTGCCGCCGGACGTGTAGGCGGTGCCGATCTGGGCCAGCGGCAGGGCGCCGCCGCAGGTCCATTCGCGGCCCCAGTCCTCGCTGGCGAGCTTGAACTGGTCGTCTTCGGCCTCCACGGCGGCGAGGGTGACGCGCCAGACGCCTTGGGACAGGACCATGGGTTCGTAGCCCCAGCCGTTCCAGCGGCCGCGGTAGCCGCGCGGATCCTGGGCCTGCGCGGCGGAGAGGTGGGCGAAGACGGCGGTCGCGAGGACGAATTCGATGAGGCGCATGCGGTGCTCTCCAAGTTGCGGGACCGGAACACAGGAACCCAACGGATGGCAAATATTGCGAAAAAAACGCTTCACCGCAAGAATATTCCCGCGGCGCGCCCGGGGGCCTCGGTTTTTGACAAAATGATGTTGGGGTCCGAATTTGTATTGCTTTGTAGAAACGCCGCCCGCGAAAATGCGGCCCAAGGATGGCGATCGGCCGCGCGGCGGCGCGCCGTTTCCCCAAGGAGGAGCGACCATGACGGTGTTGGGCATCGAGGATCCGGGCGTGTGGTTGGCCTATGTGTTGAGCATTGCCGGGGCGGCGCTGTGCGTCGGCTACGGCCTCGTCAACTGGAACAAGGGCGAGGAGCCCGTGCAGAAGGAGGACGTGGACTGGGCCAAGGAAGAGAAGACGGAAGTCGAGGACGCCCTGTAACCGGGAGAACGACATGGATCTGCTCAGCATCATTCTCGTCATCGTGTATTTGATGGCGACCGGCTATCTCGGCTACCTCGGCTATCGGCAAACGAAGACCGCGGCGGATTATCTCGTGGCCGGGCGCAGCGCGAATCCGATCGTCATGGCGCTGTCCTACGGCGCGACGTTCATCAGCACCTCCGCCATCGTCGGCTTCGGCGGCGCGGCGGCGAACCTCGGCATGGGCGTGCTGTGGCTGACCGTGCTGAACATCCTGGTGGGCATCTTCATCGCGTTCGTGTTCCTGGGAAATCCGGCGCGGCGGATGGGCCACCACCTCGACGCGCACACGTTCCCCGAACTGATCGCCAAGCGCTACGACAGCCGCCTCCTGCAGGTGCTGTGCGCGCTGATCATCTTCTGCTTCATGCCGCTCTACGCCATGGCGGTGATGGTCGGCGGCGCGGAGTTCATCGGCCCCATCTTCCACGTTTCCTACGATTCGGCGCTCTACATCTTCGCGGTCATCGTCGCGGCCTACGTCATCGCCGGCGGCCTGAAGGGCGTGATGCTCACCGACGCGCTGCAGGGCGGCATCATGCTGGTGGGCATGGTGATCCTGCTGGTGGCGACCTACGGCCGCCTCGGCGGCGTGACGGAAGCGCACCAGGCGCTGGGAGCGTTGAAGGACCAGGTGCCGGGAGCCCTGAAGGCCATTGGCCACCAGGGCTGGACGGCGATGCCGAAATTCGGCTTCGCGGCGGCGGGGCTGGGGCCGAAGGACGGCGGCGTCGCCTACCACATGTGGTGGACGCTCGTCTCGACCATCGTGCTGGGCGTGGGCATCGGCGTGCTGGCGCAGCCGCAGCTCATCGTCCGCTTCATGACGGTCAAGTCGAAGCAGTCGCTGAACCGCGCGGCGGCCGCCGGCGGCATTTTCATCCTGTGCATGACGGGCGTCGCCTTCACGGTCGGCGCCCTGTCCAACGTCTACTTCGTCCAGCAGGAAACCATCGCCTGTCGCATCGCGAACGACGCCGTCTTGCTGGATCCGGGCCCGGACGGCAAGGGCAAGCTGGCGGTCGTGCCGGCCGACGCGTCCGACGAGATCAAGGCCCGCGCCAAGCGGTTCGTCAGCTACCGGCTGGCGGACGAAAGCGACGACGTGCCCCTGAGCTACGCGCTGTGGACGGGCCAGACGGAAATCGTCCGCGGGGAGGCCGGCCAGAGCGACCAGCTGCGGCCGCACCTGATCGCGGCGCTGCGCTCGGCGGGCCCCGGCACGCCGCTGGCGGGCAACACCGACACCATTATTCCCGCCTACGTGCGCAGCGCGATGCCGCATTGGTTCGGGGTGCTGTTCCTGCTGACGCTGCTGTCGGCGGCGATGAGCACGATGTCGAGCCAGTTCCACACGATGGGGACGGCGCTGGGCCGCGACGTGTTCGAGCAATATCGGCACCACGAGCACGGGACCAAGTCGATCTTGGTGACGCGGGTCGCCATCATCGTCGGCATCGTGGTGGCGCTGGTGTTGGGCAAATACGTCCGCGGGAACATCATCGCCTTGGCCACGGCGATCTTCATGGGCCTGTGCGCGTCGTCGTTCCTGCCGCTGTTCGTTTTCGGCCTGTTCTGGAAGCGGATGACCAAGCCGGCGGCGGTGGCGTCGCTGCTGGTCGGGTTCTTGACCAGCGCGTTCTGGCTGCTGTTCGTGAACGGCAAGACGGCGGCGGGCCTGGGGCTGTGCAAGGCCTGGTTCGGCCGGGAGAACCTGATCGTCGATGCCCAAGGGCTGCCCCTGGCGAACTGGAGCCTGACGTGGACGGTGGTGGATCCGATCGTCGTGGCCCTGCCGCTGTCGATCTTGACGGCCGTGGTCGTGGCGCTGGTCACCAAGCCCATGGCCCAGGCCCACGTGGTCTACGTCTACGGCGGCCCGAAGCCGCAAGCCTGATCGCGTCCGGCGCGCGGACGGGCTGGCCCCCCCATGCGGTTCGGCGCCGCTTGGGGAACTTGATTCGTTGCCGCGCGCTCGGCGCGCATGAATACGGGAATGCGGTTGTCAGCGGCCGCGTCGCGGCGTAGGATGACTCGACAATGGCGCAGGAGAATTCCATGAAGAAAATCGCGATCGGATGGATGCTGGCGGCGCTGGCGGTGGCGACGTGCGCGGGCTGCGGACGGGGCGGGGCGGGCAAATGCCTGGTGCTGGGCACGGATGCGAAATTCCCGCCGTTCGAAATGCGCGCCGGCGACGACGTCGTCGGCTTCGACGTGGAAATCGCGAAGGCCATCGCCGCCCAGGCGGGCTTGCCGCTGAAGATCGAGAAAATGGAATTCGACCGCCTGTTGCCGGCCCTGGCCGACGGCAAGGTGGATTTCGTGCTCGCGGCCCTGTCGATCACCGAAGACCGCCGCGCGCAGGTCGATTTTTCGGTCCCGTACTACAAGGCGACGCAGGTGGCCCTGATCCTCGCCGGCGGCCCCGTGCCGGAATCCAAGGAAGAGCTGAAAGGCCTGCGGACCGCGGCCCAGGCCGGCACGACCGGTTACGCCGCGGCCGAGGAACTCGCCGCGCCTGAAAACATCCGCGCCGTGGCCTCGCCGCTGGCCGCCGCCGTGGACCTGATGAACAGCCGGGTGGACGTCGCCATCCTCGACGAACAGCCGGCCATGAAGCTTGCGGCGGACCACCCGGAATTGTATCTGATCCGTCCGGAATACCCGGAGGAGTTCTACGGCGTGGCCGTCCGCAAGGGCAACACGAACTTGCTCGAGACCATCAACCAGACGTTGGGCGCGCTTTCCGCCGACGGCCGCTACGACCGGTTCGTGGACCAGTGGCTGGTGGGCGCGCCGGAATCCGAGGAGTAAACCCCGCATGTCGTTCAATCGCGTTCTCGCGCCGGCGCTCGCCGCGCTGGCTCTGATTTCGACCTCCGCCCGCGCCGGCGTGGAATGGGGCGGTTGCCTCGTGCCGGGGCACGACCAGAACCTGCGGTTCACCGCGGGCGCCGTGATGAACTTCGAGGGCATGGTGACCGAAACCACCCGCAAGCTCTACGACGTGACCGGCTCCACGTGGAAGCAATCCTTGGCCGAGAGTTACGACACCGACGATTTCAACCTCGACGGACCCTTCGGCACCGTCGGCCTGTCCCTCGACGCTGCCTGGAAGTTCGTCCGCTTGCAGGTCGATTCGACCTTCCTGAATCCGTCCACCGACGCGACCGCGAAGCGCGACTATTACCTCGCCGTCGGCGAGGACATCGACTACCAGGGCCATGCCTACGACCATCTGATGATTCCGGCCGGCACGCGCTTCTCGGCCGACCTGACGGGCAACGCGACGGAACTGAATCTCCTCTTCGTGCCCATCGGCTTCAACGCGGGCGACGTGCTGCGCATCAATCCGTCGTTCGGCTTCGGCGTGCTGCTGTTCGGCGGAAAATACGACATCGACGCCGGCGCAACGACCGGCGTGAAGACCTACCAGAATCCGCCGGAGGATTTCGCGATCGGCGGCAGTTCCAGCGGCTACACGATCTTGGGCGCGCCGCAATGGGGGCCGGGCCTCGACGTCCGCCTGGGCCAGGCGGACGGCCTGCAAGTCGATCTGCTGGTGCAATACCTGTTTGCCAGCTACGACGGCAGCACGGCGTGGCTGACCACGGCCAACCACCGCGAGAAGGATCTGGATTTCGACCACGAAAACCTGCGCCTGCGCGGCCAGGTGGAAATTCCCCTCCAGCGCCTGGCGCTGACCTTCGGCGTGCAGGCGCAGTGGATCCAGACGGACGGCACCATTTCGTCTTCGGCGACGGATCCGGACGTCATCCTGGAACGCCAGGAACGGTTCGACAAGGAGTTTTCTTTCCAGATGGACTCCGTGATGGCCACGGTGGGCATCGCTTTCTAGCCGCCACGAAGACAAAGGAGCGCGCATGACGCTGAACCTGACGACCCTCGAAGCGCGCATTCTCGGCTGCCTCGTCGAAAAGGAACTCGCCACGCCCGAGTACTATCCCCTGACGCTCAACGCCCTCGTGGCGGCGTGCAACCAGAAGAACAACCGCGATCCGGTCCTGCAGCTCTCCGCGGAAGACGTGGAGCGGGGTTTGGCGTCGCTGCAATACGAGCGGAAGCTCGTCAGCACCTACGCCGGCGCCGGGTCGCGCGCCGTGAAGTACACCCACCGACTGCTCGAGACGCTCGGCGTGGACGCGCCCGAGCTGGCGCTGCTGTGCGAACTGCTGCTGCGCGGTCCGCAGACGCCCGGCGAACTGCGCGGCCGCGCCGCGCGGATGCATCCGTTCGCGTCGCCGGCCGACGTGCGCGCGACGCTGGACGCCTTGGCCGTGCGCCGGCCCGAGCCCTACGTCGTGGAATTGCCGCGCGCCGCCGGTTGCAAGGAAAACCGGTTTGCCCACGCTTTCGGCGACCTGCCGCCCGCGGCGGCGCCCGCCGCCGCGCCCCCGCCGGCCATTTCCAGCCCCGCCCCGGCGCCGGAAAACGCCGACCGCATCCAGGAACTCGAGCGGCGTCTGGCCGAACTCGAAGCCCAGATTGCGGCCCTCCGCCGCGCGTGATTCTTCGCCGTTTTCCCGTCCGCACCGCCGAGCGATCCTTGCCATTTCGCGCGCTTGCGCATTCCGCCGGCTCGGATATGCTGGACGCGAGAATGGAGAGCCAGCCGTGGAACCGGGATTTCGCCGAGGACCTTCGAAAAAGCCGTTGACCGACGACGAGCGCCGCCGGGTGCTGGCGGAGCTGCGGCGCGAGACGGCGCAGCGGGCAGCGGGGTATCGCGAACGCGCGCTGAAGCTGTTTCCCCACGTGTGCGCGAGCTGCGGACGGGAATTCAAGGGGCTGCGGCTCAAGGAACTCACGGTCCACCACAAGGACCACAACCACGACAACAATCCGCCCGACGGCAGCAACTGGGAGTTGCTTTGCCTCTATTGCCACGACCACGAGCACGAGAAAAATTCCATGGCGGGCTACGGTGGCAGTGGGACGCAGGACGGCCCGGATCCCAGCACCTTGTTCAATCCCTTCGGCCAACTCGACGGAAAACTGAACCTCCCGTCCGAGTGATTCTCCGCCGACCGGCGCAACGACAAATATGTCTCGTACGAGATTGATCGAGACAAGGATGTTGCGCGATCGGCCGTCGCCTCCAAAATCGTTTTCGCTTTGTGCATTTTGTATCTGCAACTGCATCAAGTAGATAAGTCGCGCATTGGCGCATTCGGCGTCACAGTTGGCACAGGCATTGCTTCTTCGGTGGGGAACCGTTGCGCGGACATGCGGACGGCCAAATGAGAAGGAGATGAAGCAATGAAGGCGATGGGACGATGGAGAATGGCGTTGTTGGCGCTTCTGCTGTGGGGCGGAGGAACGGCCTGGGCGCAGGAAGCGGTTGTGGATGAAACGGCGGGGGGAGCGGCGTCCGCGGTGGTGGAAGCCGTCGCCGCCGCGCCGGCGATCGATACGGGCGACACGGCCTGGGTGCTGATCAGCAGCGCGCTGGTGTTGCTGATGACGATTCCGGGCTTGGCGCTGTTCTACGGCGGCTTGGTGCGCAAGAAGAACGTGCTGTCGATCCTGATGCAGTGCTTCATGGTCGCCTGCTTGATCAGCGTGCAGTGGGTGCTGTGGGGCTACAGCCTTTCGTTCGGGCCCGACGTCAAGGGGCTGATCGGCAACTTGGACTGGGCGGGCCTGAAGGGCGTCGGCTTGGCGCCCAACCCGGACTACGCGGGCACGATCCCGCACCAGGCGTTCATGATCTTCCAGATGATGTTCGCGATCATCACGCCGGCCCTGATCGTCGGCGCCTTCGCGGAGCGCATGAAATTCCTGCCGTTCGTGGCGTTCGCGCTGCTGTGGGCGACGTTCGTCTACGATCCGCTGTGCCACATGGTGTGGGGCGTGGGCGGCCTGCTGCGGAAGATGGGCGCGCTGGATTTCGCGGGCGGCACGGTGGTGCACATCAACGCCGGCGTCGCGGCGCTGGTGGCGGCGCTGGTGCTGGGCAAGCGGCTGGGCTATCCGGCCAAGATGTCGCCGCCGCACAACCTGCCGTTCTCCGTCATGGGCGCCAGCCTGCTGTGGGTGGGCTGGTTCGGCTTCAATGCAGGCAGCGCGCTGAGCGCCAACGGACTGGCCGCCGGCGCATTCGTGGCGACCCACGTGGCGACCGCGGCGGCGGGACTGGCCTGGGCGGGCATGGACTTGATCTTCAACAAGCGTCCGACGGTCCTGGGCCTCATTTCCGGCGCGGTGGCCGGCTTGGTCGCGATCACGCCGGGCGCGGGCTTCGTCACGCCGCTGGGCGCGCTGGGCATCGGCGTCGGCGCGGGCGTGATCTGCTATCTCTCGGTTGCGTTCATGAAGGCCAAGCTGGGTTACGACGATGCGCTCGACGCGTTCGGCGTGCACGGCGTCGGCGGGTTCTGGGGCGCGCTGGCCACGGGGCTGTGGGCGACCAAGTCCGTGAATCCGGCCGGCGCCGACGGCTGGTTCTACGGCAATCCGGCGCAGTTCTTCGTGCAGCTGAAGGCGGCGCTGATCACCGTGGTCTTTTCGCTGGTGGCGTCGTACGTCCTGCTGAAGCTGGTGGGCTTGTTCGCGAGCCTGCGGGCGAACGAGCGGGAAGAGCGGATCGGCCTCGACCTGACGGACCATCGCGAAGCCGCCTACACCCTGCTCGATTGACGAGGAAAGGAACATGACCATGAAATACATTGTTGCCATTCTGCAACCCGACCGGCTGGACGACGTGCTCCAGCTGCTGGCGGAAAAGGAAATCCACCTGGTCACGGTGACGAACGTCCTGGGCCGGGGCCGGCAGCGGGGCATCAGCGAGGTGTACCGCAGCCACAAGGAGGCCGGCAGCCTGCTGAAGAAAGTGAAGCTCGAGATCGCGGTGAACGACAACTTCGTGAAGCCGACGGTGGACGCCATCATCCAGGGCGCGCGCACCGGCAACATCGGCGACGGCAAGATCTTCATCCTCGACATGTCCGAGTGCATTCGCATTCGGACCGGCGAGACCGGAAAGGAGGCGATCGGTTAGGATTGTTCGACCCGCATCGTCGGCACCGGCCCGAGTTCTGACCTGCAGACTTGGGCCGGCGCCGTTCCCTCCGGCGAAAGCGTCGAACGGCCCCCGGCAGCGGCCATCGGACGCCTGTTGCAGTCTGCCGAAAATGTCGCAAATTTTGCAATTTGAAACATTATTGTAGCTCATATTGATGCATGCCTCACGATTGTTCGAATCCGTAGATATTTTCATCTGATTGCACGACAATCGCTTATATTAATATTAGGCGCGCATTGCGCCAAATTTGGCATGCTCTTTGCTTGATCAGGGGGTAGATCGCCACGATGCGGCGGTCGAAAAGACGAAAAGGAATTGCGATGAAAGCCACCGGATTGTACGACCCGCGGAACGAACACGACGCATGCGGCGTGGGTTTCGTCCTGAACCTGAATGGGCGGGCGGAGCACCGGATCGTCGAAAAGGGCATCGAGGTGCTGATGAACCTGCTGCACCGCGGGGCGACGGGGGCGGATCCGGACACGGGCGACGGTGCGGGGCTGCTGATCCAGATTCCCGACGGCTTTTTCCGGGAAGAAGCCCGGCGGCTGGGCTTCGCGCTGCCGGAGCTGGGGCAATACGGCGTAGGATTTCTGTTCTTGCCGCCGGGCGGCAAGGAATTGGCCGACGCAAAGGCGGGGGTGCAGCGGATTTTGCTCGAGGAAGGCCTGTGCGCGCTGGGCTGGCGCGAAGTGCCGACGGATCCGCAGGCGGTGGGGCCGACGGCGCGGGCCTCCATGCCCTCGTTCTGGCAGGTGTTCGCCGCGGAGCCGAAGGGCAAGCTGGCGGGCGATGCCCTCGAGCGCAAGTTGCTGGTCGCGCGCAAGCGCGCCGAGCACGAGCTGGGGCGCAAGACGGCGGACCATTCCCCCAACGCCTACGCGGCGAGCTTTTCGTGCCGCACGGTGGTCTACAAGGGCATGATGATCGCCCCGCAGGTGCCGAAGTTCTATCCGGACCTGACGGACGCCCGGCTGATCAGCGCCGTGGCGGTGGTGCACCAGCGCTATTCGACGAACACGTTTCCGTCGTGGCCGCTGGCCCAGCCGTTCCGCATGCTGGCGCACAACGGCGAAATCAACACCCTGCGCGGCAACCGCAACGCGATGGCCGCGCGCGAGCCCAAGCTGAAATCCGAGGCGTTCGGGCGCGACGTCGAAAAGCTGTTGCCGATCCTCGAGGATTTCGGCAGCGACAGCGCGAACCTCGACAACGTGCTCGAGCTGCTGACGCTCGGCGGACGGGAAATCCACCACGCGATGCTGATGCTGATTCCGCAGGCCTGGGGTTCGAAATACCCGATGGGGCCGGATCTGCGCGGGTTCTTCGAGTACCACGCGGGGCTGATGGAACCATGGGACGGGCCGGCGGCGGTGGCGTTCACCGACGGGCGGCTGGTGGGCGCGTCGCTGGACCGCAACGGCCTGCGCCCGGTGCGCTACGCGGTGACCAAGGACGGTTTCATGGTGCTGGCCTCCGAGGCCGGCGTGCTGGACTTGCCGGCGGACCAGGTGGCCGAAAAAGGCTCGCTGCGGCCGGGCACGATGCTGCTGGCGGACCTGGCGACGGGGCGCCTGATGAAGGACGCCGAGATCAAGATGCATCTGGCGCGGCGGCGGCCGTACCGCCGCTGGGTCGAGGAAAACCACATCGCCATCCACGGCTTCTACGGGGCG
>Ga0209098_1004057_pt1 | contig 11615 bp, 6 predicted proteins | sample AD_JPNHW1_MetaG_FD_184429 | JGI IMG/M metagenome (GOLD analysis project Ga0209098, IMG submission 184429) | Active sludge microbial communities of municipal wastewater-treating anaerobic digesters from Japan - AD_JPNHW1_MetaG (SPAdes) (version 2) | ecosystem: Engineered > Bioreactor > Anaerobic >... | reverse complement strand
TTTTGTTACTATCTGTACGAAATTTAGGGAACATTTTTTCGGTGAAATCGTGAATCATGACATAAAATTATCCGCCATCGGGAATTGCGCCGTTGAAAATTTGGAAAATATTAACCATCATTACCCATACGCCGAAATCCCCCTATTTGTCGTAATGCCAAACCATATCCACGCGATTATTGTGATTAATGATAAACCGGTTAAACCGGTCGTGTCGGTTGAACCGACCGAATCGACCGATACGACCAAACCGGACGTTTCGAACGGTTCGGACGTTTCGGACGTTTCGAACGGTTCGGACGTTTCGGACGTTTCGAACGTTTCGGACGTAGAGACGATGTGCACATCGTCTCTACAAATATCCCCATTCAACGAAATATCCCCGTTCAACGAATTATCGCCGTTCAACGAATTATCGCCAATCAACGAAATTGACGAAATAAATCCAAATCCCGAAATACCAAACAACCGTTGGAAAAATGATACGGTTAATGAAAAAATGCAAACCATATCGCATAAACGGGGAAATCTGTCGGTTGTGGTGGGTGGTTTTAAACGTGCCGTAACCCATTTTGCGAATCAGAATCATATTGAATTTGGTTGGCAGGAACGTTTTTATGATAGAATCATTCGGAATCAAAATGAGTGTAACCGAATTGCCGATTATATCGTAAATAATCCTTTAAAATGGTTGGAAGATGAATTTAATAATGGAATAGGTGGTTTAAATGGCGATACAAAATTTAACGCCAATGATATTTGATAAAATGAAATATAAAAAATGAAATTTACCGAGGAAAAATTAGAACAAACATTTACCGAACTGCTGGGTCAGGAAGGGTATCCCCATCAACTAGGGATCACCATCGCCCGTAGAGTGGATGAAGTGATTCTGGAAGAAGATTTAATGCGTTTTCTGATGTATAAATATCGAAAACAAGGAATCACCGAAAATGAGTGTAAATCGATTATACTAAAACTGAAATCTTTACCCGCTTCCGATCTATATGAAAGTAATAAAACTTTTATGCGCCTCCTTTCAGATGGTTTTATTCTCAAAAGGGAGGATCGCTCTCAAAAAGATATCTTTATCGAACTGATCGATTACGCAGGCCTTACCAAACAACAGCATCCGGATGAAAGACATGCTCAAATTATTGAAGCTTTACTGTCATCTCAATACGGACAAGATGCCAATATCTATAAATTCGTGACCCAAATGGAGATTGTGGGTTCAGAAAAGAGGATCCCGGATGGAATTTTATATGTTAATGGGCTCCCTTTGGTTGTTTTTGAGTTTAAAAGTGCTATCCGAGAAGATGCCTCCATCTTCAATGCTTATAAACAATTAACCGTCCGTTACCAAAGAGATATCCCGGAACTATTCAAATACAACACCTTCTGTGTAATTAGTGATGGTTTTAATACAAAGGCAGGTTCTTTCTTTGCTCCCTACGATTTTTTCTATTCCTGGCGAAGAGTGGAGGGGCTGGCTAAAGATGTAGATGGTCTTGACACGATGTTTACCCTTATCCAAGGGATGTTTCATAAAAATCGTTTTCGGGATATCATTCGAAACTTTGTTTATATTCCGGACAGTTCCAAAAAGAACGAAAAGATTGTTTGTCGGTATCCGCAATACTACGCAGCAAGGGCTTTGTACAATAATATCAAGAAAAATCAAAAACCGGAAGGAAACGGAAAAGGGGGAACCTATTTCGGGGCTACCGGCTGTGGAAAGAGTTTCACAATGCTCTATCTCACCCGATTATTGATGAAAAGTGTCCATTTTGGAAGCCCAACGATTGTTCTTATCACTGATCGTACCGATTTAGATGACCAATTGGCCTCCCAATTCACCAACGCTAAAACCTTCATTGGTGACGATAACATCATCAGTGTAGAGAGTCGTGCACAATTGAGAGAACTCTTACAAAACCGACAAAGTGGCGGGGTTTTTCTCACAACCATCCAGAAATTTACCGAAGATACAGAGATATTAACCTCTCGAAATAATGTGATTTGTATTTCTGACGAAGCGCATCGTACTCAAGTAAATTTGGATCAAAAAATCAGAGTTACCAAAGAGAAAGTTACTAAAAGTTACGGTTTCGTGAAATATCTTCACGATTCTTTACCCAATGCCACTTACGTGGGATTTACCGGCACACCGATTGATGCCACTTTGAATGTATTTGGTAAAGTGGTGGATGCTTATACCATGTCTGAGTCGGTAAAAGATGAGATCACGGTAAGGATTGTTTATGAAGGTAGAGCAGCTAAGGTATTGTTAAACAATGCCAAACTGAAAGAGATTGAGCAGTATTATGCTAAATGCGCGGAATTAGGAAGTAATGAGAATCAGATCGATAAAAGCAAACAAGAGATGGCTCAAATGAATGCCATCATTGGAGATCCTGATCGTCTGAGAGAAGTGGCTTTAGATTTTGTAAAACATTACGAAAATAGAGTCTCTGAAGGATCAACACTAGTTGGAAAAGCGATGATTGTATGCAGTAACAGAGAGATCGCTTTCGAATTGTACAAAAATATCATCACCTTAAGACCCGAATGGAATGAAATTCGGGAAGCTGATTCACATATTGAACTTAGTTATAAAGATAAAAGGGAGCTCAAACCTATTGAAAAAATCAAACTAATCGCTACTCGTGATCAAGATGATCCGAAAGAATTGTATGATCTTCTAGGAACAAAAGAGTATCGCAAAGAGCTCGACCGACAATTTAAAAATGAAAAGTCAAATTTCAAAATTGCAATTGTTGTTGATATGTGGTTAACCGGGTTTGATATTCCATTTTTGGACACGATTTACATCGACAAACCGATCCAACAACACAATCTCATTCAAACCATATCTAGGGTAAACCGTAAAATTGAGGGAAAATACAAGGGTTTAGTTGTTGACTATATCGGGATCAAAAAACAGATGAACTTGGCTTTAGCAAAATACAACAAAGGGGATGAAGAAAACTTTGAAGATATTGAAAAATCGATTATCGTTGTAAGAGATCATCTAGATTTGTTAGCTAACATCATGCATACTTTTAATGATCATTACTTTTTTTCAGGCAACTCCATTGAACAACTTCAAACCTTAAAATTGGCGGTAGAATTTATCCAGAAGACTAAAGAGACAGAAACTCGTTTTATAGAATTAGTAAGAAGACTCAAAGCAGCTTATGATATATGTGTCGGGAGTGAAAAATTGACCCAAAAAGAGCGGGATTACACCCATTTTTATTTAGCCATAAGATCAATCTTACTTAAACTAACCAAAGGAGATGCTCCGGATACAGCACAGATGAATGCTAAAGTAAGAGAGATGATTCAAGAAGCGATTGAAAGTGAAGGGGTAGAAGAACTTTTCAAAATTGGAGATGAACAGGAAACGGAATTGGATATCTTTGATGAAGCGTATCTGGAAAAAATTGCAAAAATCAAACTTCCCAATACTAAAATCAAATTATTGCAACAATTATTAGCTAGGGTAATCAAAGATTTTAGAAAAATAAATCGTATCAAAGGGATAGATTTTACGAAGAAAATGGAAACTATTGTTCAGAAATACAACAATCGTGAAATCAATGATATTTTCAGGAGCGAAGTATATGAAGAGATGGCGGAATCACTAACCAATTTGATCTGGGAAATCAAAAATGAGTATTTAGCAGGAGAAAAAATGGGCATTGATTTTGAGGAAAAAGCATTCTATGATATTTTGAAAGAGCTTTGTATCAAATATGACTTCACCTATCCGGAAGACAAATTAGTTGAATTATCTAAGGAAGTAAAAATCATTGTTGACAGTCAGGCGCAATTTCCGGATTGGAATAAAAGAGATGATATCAAATCGGCCTTAAAAGTAGCATTGATTTTGATATTAGACAAATACGGATATCCTCCGGTTGAAAGAGATGAAGTTTATGTAGAGATCTTTGAACAAGCAGAAAACTTCAAGAAAAATAGACGCTAAACACGCATAGACATTCCACATGCAACCCCTTTCGGGGTAGTAATGACCAGAGACGAGGGACCAGAGACTAGAGATTTTTTACATCCTTTCCCTTTGAAGTTTGAATATTGATTTGTTTTGTGCTCTGTTTTCCATATTATTCATTTTTTCATATTTTTTATTGTATTCATTTTCCATTTTCGAAGATATTAACCTTTTTGGAAGTGTTCCGAAACGGTTTTGAGTGTCTTCTATCGAGTATATAGTGTCTTCAATTGAGTATTTAGTGTCTTCTATCGAGCATTTAGTGTCTTCTATCGAGTATTTAGTGCTTCCGAAAGAGTTTTGTGTGAATTGGAAAAGAAATAAACACAGTGATAATGAATAATTAATAATGAATAATGAATAATTCTTTAGCGCATTTGCGGCTTTTTTGACACAGTTTATTGAATAGACGATATAGAATAGCCTCCCGCCATTATCAAATAGCGATTGGGAATTTTCAAATAAGGGATGGCAACGGCGCTACGATTTTTATCAGGGGCGTTAGCCCTGACATCTTAGTAGCAAAAGGATAACTGACATCCCTCCGCTCCTCCGGAGCGGTTTTCGTCGAACGTCGAACGTCGAACGTCGAACGTTTAACGTCGAACGTTCCTTCACAGACTTGCAATTCGCTTAAAACAAACCAATTTGCAAGACTATTCACTCTTCACTCTTCACTCTTCACTCTTCACTATTCACTATTCACTATTTTGAGCCCCCTGATATCTTCACTCCAGGTTTCCCCATTGAAATAGCTGGTATGCGGACTTAGTGTGAGCTTGTAAAAAGCCTTGTTCCCGTAGCAGGTGCCGATGTAATAGTGCTTGTATCCCGCTCGTCTGGCGTACATAATTGTCTGTAGTAAAATCCACTTGCCGAAATCACTTTGCGTAATCGTGGTGTCGTAAAAGTTGAACCAGATATGAAATAACTCCTCATCTTCTGAGATCGGAAAAAGATTGGCTAATAACCGATCCTTTTGCCAAATCTGCATGATCTGCCTTAAATAGGGGCGCGATAAAATGTACAGCAACCGCTCCTCCGTTAAGAAATGATCCTTAGCATAAACTAAACACCATCGGATAAATATGGGATCGTCGTAGAACTGCTCTTTGTCAACCATCCGAAAGGTGATCTCCTCATCAGGAAACTTTTTCCGAAACTTGTTAATGACATTGTTCTGCTTGTAGTTAAACAGAGTTTCTTTTTGTAAATCGATCCGGACACTACGCGCTAAATAGTATATTTCGTCCTGAATACTAAAGTCGTTAGAGTAGGGGAGGAACCCTCTCGAATAAAGATCTGTGTAGTGATCTGTTGATTCTTTAACCGCATAAACACAATAAGGGAACTCATACTTTTGGTACGAAATTCCCTTATGTTCTTTGTATATTAACCTCATAATCCGGGTTAAATGTGTTTTTAATTTCCGAAATCGTCAAAGAAGATCATCTCCCTGGAAACACCTAGGTTTTCTAACATGGTAATCACAGCATTGGACATCACTTGTGGTCCGCAGATGTAATACTCAATATCTTCAGGGTTTGGATGATTTTTGAGATAGTTGTCGAAGATCACCTGATGGATAAATCCGGTTTTGCCGGTCCAGTTGTCTTCAGGAAGTGGAGCACTTAGCGCAACATCGAAGGAGAAGTTTGGAAACTCTTTTTGGATCGCTTCAAACTCATCGATATAAAACAACTCGCGTAACGAACGACCACCGTACCAGAAAGTGGCTTTGCGGTTGGTTCTTTGGGTCAAAAACTGATCAAAGATATGGGATCTCATAGGAGCCATACCTGCACCACCACCGATAAACATCATTTCGTTTTGGGTTTCTCTAATGAAAAACTCTCCATAAGGTCCCGACATGGTGATCTTGTCGCCTGGTTTTAAAGTAAAAATGTAAGAGGAACAGATCCCCGGATTCACGGATTTAAAAGTTTTCTTTTTAGGATCCCAAGGGGGAGTTGCAACCCGAACATTTAACATAATTCGGTCATCTTCAGCAGGATGATTGGCCATAGAGTAAGCTCTGGTGATATATTCAGAACTTTCGGCTTTTAAGGCAAACATGTTGTTTTGTTCCCATTCTGTCCGGTATTCTTCACCGATCTCCATATCACTGTAGTTTGAAACAGTAGGTGGAACATCAATCTGAATATAACTTCCCGATTTGAACTTCAACTTTTCACCTTCCGGCATTTGAACAACCAATTCTTTGATATAAGTAGCAATATTATCATTAGATTCTACTGTACATTCCCATTTTTGGATACCAAACACCTCTTCCGGAATCTGGATCTCCATATCGGATCTTACCTTTACCTGACAAAAGAGTCGGTAGTGTTCCTCTTGCTCTTTTCTACTGAGGTGCCCTTGTTCGGTTGGCAACACATCACCGCCCCCTTCAGTAACTATTCCTCTACAGAATCCGCAAGTACCTCCACCACCACAGGCTGAAGAGATAAAGATTTTCTGATTCGATAATGCTTGCAATAAGGAAACACCCCGTTCTTGTTCGATGATGTGTTCCTGATTGATTTTGATGGTCACATTACCCTCTGGGACCAATTTTTTTCTTGCATACAATAAGATGGCCACAAGAGCCCATATTAAGAGCAAGAAAACAATAACTGCAATAATGGTTACAACAGCAATCATAAAAAAATATTTTATTTTCTAACTTTTTTGATAAATTCTTCCACTTCAGGAACGCCACCTTGATATACTAAATATCCGTTATATGGTTCACGTTGTGTAATTTCATCGTTGATAGGTGTTAACATGATTCTTTTAACCTCTTCAGGATCATGTGTTTGACCTAGAGCCCAGCTTAATTTGATATAAGCTACTTCAGGTAACATATTACCTGCAGGGATAATACCCTTTTTCATCATGTCACGTCCGGTGTCGTAAACAAACATGTGAACATAACCCCAGATGGTTTGAAGTGTCATATATTGGTGAACACCTGCTTTTTGAGCTCTTTCAACAGCAGGATACATCTCTTTATTGATGTGTCCAAGACCGGTACCAACCCAAACAACCCCTTTGTAGCCGTTTTCCACGATGGCATCTAACATGTCCGGTTTCATGCCGGGATAGTAATATAACATCGCAACACGGTCATCGAAAGTAGGGATAATCTTCACATCCTTATCGTTACGTCTTTGATTGTAGGTTTTATGGATAGGATCAACCCCTTTTCTGGTTACCATTGCAACCGGAGTGTCACCAATTGTTCTGAAAGTGGATCTGTAAGAGGAGTGCATTTTACGAACGCGGGTACCTTTATGTAAGAATCCATAATCATCAGATGTTGGTCCAAACATACAAACCAAAACTTCAGCGATATTTCCGCGACCGGCAGCAGTCATGGCGTGCATTAAATTTAATGCAGCATCAGAACTTGGACGGTCGGAAGATCTTTGAGAACCTACTAAAACAACAGGTACAGGTAAGTTTTGACACATGAAAGTCAAAGCTGCCCCGGTGTGGTGTAAAGTATCGGTACCGTGACCGATAACGATGCCATCCACCCCTTTTTCAATCTCTTCGCCAATTTTCTTAGCGAGAGCGATATATTGGGTAGGTCCCATGTTTTCAGAGAAAACTGCAAAAATCTTTTCGGTATCCAGATTACAGATATCTGCTAATTCAGGAACGGCGCCATATAATTCACCGGGAGAGAAAGCAGGGATAACCGCACCTGTACGATAGTCGAGACGGGAAGCAATTGTTCCACCGGTTCCCAATAGTTTTACATGAGGTAAGCCCGGAGTTTTTGGAAACTCTTTTTCGGGAATTTTATAATTGGCTTTTTTATAACCGGTTTCTTTCATGTCGGTGATTGTATCGGTATCAATACCAATATTATAACCGGTAATAATCTTCATAACGATATGTTTATCGTCATCAAATTCAGCTCTTGGAAGGATGGTGCCTGCGAAATCACCACGAGTGGTTTTTACTTCTGCAGTTCCCCATACTCTAACACTATATTTCTGAAGCAATGCTAATGCTTCACCTTTATAACCTTGAAAAATATCTTCACTCATTATTTGATCAATTGTTAATTTGTTCTGTTATGTTAATGCTTATTTTTTAGAGAATGTGTTGATCTCAGTGTACAGATCGGCCAAATTGATATTTCCTTCACTGAAGCTTCTCAATTGTCCCATGATGCTGTTTACTTTGTCCCCATCGCATGTGTTTTTGCGAGCAGGGCTAAACTTGTCATGAAGCACTTTAATTCTGTCTAGAACATCCTCTTTGCCTTTTTTCTTGAATTTCAAAATCGTTAATATAGACTCGAAATCCAATTTAGGATGAACAAATAACTCTTTGATCATTCGGTAAGCGATGGCTGAATCGATACTTTCTTTTTTCAAATAAGCAAAAAGATCGAAGATTCTTTGAGTTTCGAATGGGATATTTTTAAATTGACCATGTAAATGTTTTATTCTTTGTCCAAATAAAACGCCAATCATTTTAGGACTATATCCAAGTTCTTCCACTATTTTTCTGATTATTGGATAATGGTTGTTGGTGAAAATATAGTTGTAACAATCAGTTGGAACATTCCAGGCCAACAATTGTTGATATCTGTCATACACTTCATCAGGAACGTTTGCTCTAAGTTCTTCAATTAAAGCGGAAGTAACCGGAATAGGAGCAGAGTCAGTATCAGGATACATACGGTCAGCACCCGGTAAAACGCGTTCGAAGATGGTAACACCGTTTTCGAAAGATTTGCGGGTTTCTTGTGGAACACCGTCGAAAGCCATTTTTGCTCTCTCTTCGATGGTCTCGATAGCTGTTTTTACATCATTTTCAGGAGCCCAGAAGATGATTTGAGCATCTTGTTCACTAGCATTGAAAAGGGTTTGAATCTTTTCAATAACATTGCTGCTCACAACCTCTTCCATATCTTCACTGCAAGTCATGTTTGGTCTTTCCACACATGCGATCACTTTCAATCTATGAACGAACTCATCAGCAAAAGGAACGCCGGGTTGAGTGAAATGGGAAAGGATACCTGCAAAAAAAGGAAGATTTACAGCGTATAGTTTCTCTTTACGATCTATTGCATCGGTAATTGGACTATAATAGAAGTTGAAGTCCTTTGGATTTAGTTCAATAGCTTGAACTTTGAAGTTTTCCTTAGAGGTTCTTTTGTTTAATTCATCTTTAATAGCTAAAAGAGCCCATTGACGGAAACATTCAATGTGAGTCAACTCAGGGATCCATTTGGTATGAGCAACCCCTTTGATCTCGATACGGGTACCACCTGTACAGCTCACGTTAACATCTTCACGGCCGGCACCGATTCCGGTACGTACTTTGTTGGTACTTCTGTTTAAGAAACGGATATAGTCACAAGCCTCTTTCACTTCATCCGGATTTTTCATGTCAGGATAAGTAACGGTTTCAATAAGTGGCATACCAAGACGGTCAGTTCTGTAGATACGGGTGTGGCCGATATCAGAAATCTCACGACAAGAATCCTCTTCAATACTCATCTGAATCAAGCGAACTTTTTTATTTTTCAATGGAATCTCACCACCGATACCAACGATAGCTGTTCTTTGGAATCCTGTAGGGATAGAACCATCCAAGTATTGTTTACGGGTAATGTGAACTTCCCCAACGATATTCATTTTTGAGGTCAAAGCGATCTCAATAGCGATATTTAGCGCTTCTCTGTCGATTGGAAATGGAGGGGTATCATCCACTTCATAAGTACAAGCAGTAGGATGAGAGATACGGTAGATGATCTCTTTTCTGGTTCTGAATTCCATCAGAGCAGTTCCATCATATTCACCTAATTCAGAAAGGGTAGGGCGCATGTGACGAATCACTTCAGCATCGTACTGTTCTTTCGTTTGGTAAATACCTGCAGGACAGCGGCAAAATAGTTTTCTTTTGGTAAGTAATTGTTGATGCACTTCCAAACCGGACATAAATCCGATTCTATCATAGTCTGACTGTCGAGCATCTTTACGGTCCACATAACCGATTTTGGAACGAGTTTCGTCAAAGTTTTGGCGAGGGTTAATTTTCTTCACTTGTAATTTATTTAAGATGAATATATTATATAATATTAATAAGAATATACTAAATAATTAAAACAAGAGGCAAAGTTACAAAAAAAAAGAATAGAAAAAGTTGTAAAATGTGCTAATGTGCTAATGTGCTGATGTGCTAATTAGGCGAAGGGTGAAAGCGATTTCTTGGGCATTCCGGCTCGCAAGCTCGCCGTCGGTCTCCGGCCTGTACTCCTCGCCGGTACACCAAGCAGTCCATCCGGCATATAGGAGCTCACAAGTTCGCTCTATCTGCCGGTGGTCTGCTAGGCGTCCCGGCTGTGGGGTACTTGGCCTACGCCCTAATGCGGAGGAAATTCAGTCTGAGTTTTACAATGAGTCAAAAAAACTATTCTAATCAAAAACGGTTTTTAAAAATTTCAACTATTTCATTTATAGCTGCAAGATGAAAACATTCAAAAATGCTTAGAAACAGTACCCTGCATTTAATAGAATATTAAAAAGAAAGAAGTGAAAAATAAGAAGTGAAAAATAAGAAGTAAGAAGTAAAAAGTAAAAGCTGAACTAAGGTTTAATTTCTATTGGAGTTCCGATTGGAATGATCTCATAAAGTTCATCGATCTCTTTGTCTGTTACAGCGATACATCCTAGAGTCCAGTTTTTGAGCAAATGTAAACGACCAATCCATCCATATCCGTTTTTGATTCCGTGAATTTTAATCAGTCCTCCCGGGGATTTACCCATTTGTGATGCATGATCTATATCTATTTGATTAGGATAGGAGATTCCCAAATTTTTATGATATCCACTATTGGCATTTTTATCGTTGATCACATATAATCCTTCCGGCGTTTTCATATCTCCTTCAAATTCTTTTGCTCCTTTTTGAACTTTTCCCAAAGATATTTTATAAGATTTTATCAAATTTCCATTTTCAAAAACAGATAACTTACGATCACTCTTATCAACGATAATTTTATCAATAAGTAAAGATTTATCAAGAGGTTTACTTGGACAAAAGAGGAAAAATATCATAATTAAAATGGAACTTATTACAATTAAATATAAAAAATATTTTCTTTTCATAATCACACTAGCACATTAGCACATCAGCACATCAGCACATTATTTTTTCTTCGGTAAAAACTGCCCCTCATAGATATCGATCCACTCTTGTACCGTAATTTTCTTCATCAATTCTGCGATTAGATCGTAAGGGATCTGATCCATTTTTTTGAATCGGATACAGCTTTTCCCCATATCCAGTTTTTGTTTGGAGTGTTTAGGGTATTCATTTACAAACCATTCCAAAAGTTCAGGGATGGCATAGATTCCCATGTGATAGAAATTGATAGATCCTTTTTGGGACGCAATTCCGGCAAAGGGGAGTGGCTCAATCGGTTTGCAATGATATCCTTTTGGGTAAATTGTATGAGGAACGACATATCCTAATCCGCCGTAACTAATAGCCGGAACGAACCCTTTTGGGAGGTTTTGAATAATGATTTGATGTAGTTTATTAAAGGGTTCAAAACGATCCTCAGGCA
>Ga0209098_1004055_pt1 | contig 11619 bp, 14 predicted proteins | sample AD_JPNHW1_MetaG_FD_184429 | JGI IMG/M metagenome (GOLD analysis project Ga0209098, IMG submission 184429) | Active sludge microbial communities of municipal wastewater-treating anaerobic digesters from Japan - AD_JPNHW1_MetaG (SPAdes) (version 2) | ecosystem: Engineered > Bioreactor > Anaerobic... | reverse complement strand
ATACCCGAATCGGGGTTCTCATCGCCCTCCTTCGAGAACTTCACATCGCTGATTACACAAAGCAGGTTCTCTTTGTAACGATCGACCAGTTCAATAGCTTCCTCATAATTGCTCACCAACAGGATTTTTGGCCGGGCTCTCATCTTTAGGATGATATGCAGTTCGTCGGTCGAATCTTCCGAAACCAGATTTTGGGTCTGTAGCATGATGTTAGTGTACAAAATGGGGAGATAACGGGAATAGTATTTCACCGAATCTTCTACCAGCAGGATAATGCGAACATTCCCGATATGTACGTCGCGGGCAACATTTTTCTTATCCTCAATGTATTTGATCATGGCCAGGAAGATGTTGGTATCACCGTTCCACACAAAAACCCGGTCGATGTATTCCAACGGTTCCGAGACGTTTGTAAAATAGGTCAGATCGTGATTGTTGTTAACCAGCAACAAAATTGGCAACCTTGGTTTGGTTTCGTTGATTTGCCTTGCGGTACTGATCGGCGTTTCGCGGTCGACACCAGCCATGATGATTACCATATCAAAATGTCGGTTTCGGGTAGCATCGAGTGCCTCAAAAACGGTCGAGACACTTGTAAAACGGGGTGCTGAATAAAGATTTAGCTGAAGGTATTCCCCAAAAATCCGATCGGAGAATTGTCCCTCACGAGCAATGGAATAGGCATCGTAACGGGTTGCGATCAATAAAATTTCCTTCACTTTGGAAGGCATCAGCTCCTGAAAAATATCACGGTCGTTTTTTCTTTTCTCGTAAATTGAAGCCAATGAAATGGTATCGATATCCAACATAAAAATCCCTGTTTTGAATGTTGAAAACAAATTTAGAAATATTGGAAAGAAAAGGAGTCTGAAAAGAGATAAATGATTGGAACCGGGAAAAAGGTACCGGAAAAGATTTCAAAATTGAACCACTTCCTAACTGGTAAAAACCAAAAAAAGAGCATGAATCAGTTCAGATCGTCGGGCAAAGAAGGCAATATTCCTTTGGAGAGATAAATGCTCCGGACATTCTTCCGAAAAGCGGGTCTTCTCAAAGCAAACCAAATTCCTGCAAGAACTGCTATAATACCCGAAATAAGTAAGGTGCCTGCAATACCTATTCCACTGGCAACTGAACCTGAAATCAGATTGCCGATCGGCGTTGTTCCCATCAGCGCCATGGCATAAAAGCTCATCACACGGCCCCGTTTATCCTCTTCGGCAATGGTTTGCAACATGGTATTGATCGAAGAGAGCAGAAGAATCATCGCCGCTCCCCCAAAAAACAGGATAACAAGTGAAAGATGCAGGTTTACCGAAAGCGCAGCCAGAATAATCATCACCCCCAGTAAAAAAGAATTGATCAGGATAATACGGCCCAGTCCCAGCACCGTTTTACGTGAAGCCATAAACAAAGCCCCGCACAAAGCTCCGGCACCCATTGCCGACATGAGGTAACCCAGTGTTTCGGAGCCACCTTTCATGATTTCTTTGGCATAAGCGGGCAAAAGAACAATAAAAGAGAGGGCAAACAAACTAAACACCGTCAGCAGGATAATGAGCATTCGGATGGGTATCGTTTTGAAAGTATAGTTAAACCCTTCGGTGAAGCTCTCTTTAAAATTGGTCTTCTGAGGTTTGGCCTCTCGTTTTTTGATCTTGACCAATGATAAGGCAATAAGCACCGCAGCAAAACTCAGGGTGTTCAACAAGAAACAGATCCCTTCACCAACCGCCGCAATGGTAACACCGGCAATGGCAGGACCAATTAACCTTGCGCCGTTAAAAATGGCAGAATTCAAAGCAATAGCATTCCCCAAATCTTCGGGATGGTCAATCAGGTCGATAACCAGCGACTGACGGGCCGGAGCATCAAAAGCCGTGATTGTGCCAAAAACAACACTCAATGCAATCAGGTGCCACACCTGCACCACGTTGGTCATTGCCAGAATAGTGACCGTAAGCGCCTGCAACATGAAAAACAACTGAGTCAGCTTCATAATCTTCAGCCGGTCAAATTTGTCGGTCAGCACACCGGTAAACGGAGAAAGGATGAAGGTTGGTATCTGGCTGGTAAAACCAAGGAGCCCCAGCAGAAAAACCGACCCCGTGATCCGGTAAACCAACCAGCTAAGGGCAATGCTTTGCATCCAGGTACCAATGAGTGAAACTCCCTGCCCGATGAAATAGATCCGGTAGTTCCTCGACCGTAAAGAAGAAAAGATATTCCGCATTACGGCGAAATCGTTGGGAAGAATGTTGCTAAACGCCATGTGATTCAGGGCTATAAATCGCGACAAATGTATGGAACATTTTTTTCTCCTTCAATGGGTTGGCTTCGTTGATCGTTAATTTTAATAATTTCATGAAATTGTTACTGGGTGAGATTGAACCTTCACAGGGAAGTATCAACCGGGCAACTGTTAAGTCAATTTATATCGATCAGGATTATTCGCTCATCACTCCGTCTTTTTCGGTATATGAACAGGCTGAGTTCTTTAACGAGGATCATTTGCCGGAACACGAAATCATTGAAATCCGTACCCGGGCCATCAACGAATACTCCGGCACCCTGCTGGTTGTTTCGCACGACCGTTACTTTCTGGAAGAAATCGGTATTACCCGGATTATTGAAATACTGAAAAAATAACGTTTTCCGGAATCAGGCAAATTTTTCGATTGCCGCTTTCACATAGGGTTCGGGCATCATACTTGCCGTTGAGATTTCTTCGACGGTAAGGCCCTCTTTGTGCAAGCGGAAACAGGTGTATTCCATTGGCTCACCTACTTCAATGATGTGGTGATCGGGATCGTAGAACCGGACCACTTTTTGCTGCCAGGGTTGTTTCCTAAGCGGATGAACCATTTCGACCCCGTTTTCTTCGAGCCGGTGACAAAGCTCGTCGAGCTGATCGTATTCGAAGTAAATTTCGAAATCGTTTCCTCCGGTGGTAACCTTCTTTCCATCAATCAACATCTGATAATGGCTTTGGAGATGAAGTGCAAAGTTGCCTTCAAGCGTGATGTTTTCGCCATAATCAATGATAACCTGTAGTCCCATCACTGTTTCATAAAATTTTCGGGCACGTGGCATGTCGGCTACTACCAGCAGCGGACACATAAATTTTGGTTTCTGTTCCATTTCTTAAGCTTTTTCTGCAAATCCTAAAATATAACCGTTCAGGTCTTTCATGTAAAACTCCTTTACTCCATACCAAGTTGTTTTCAACCCGGTGATCTCGCTTACCTTTCCTTTCACCGAATCATACAAACTGGTGATTTCTTCGGTCTCAATGTAAAAAGAAACCGAAGCTTCAATCTTTTCATTGGAAGCAATTTCAACATCGTGTTTAAAACTGTCGGAACGCTGGAACATCAATTCCACGTTGTCGCGCTTCATGATGGCGAAAACATAGGGTTTCCCCTCAACCAGCTCCATATCGGTGCCATCCTGTGTTTCGGGTACAGCCGCTACCAGCGAAAAGCCCAAAACCGATTGATAAAAACGAACGGTTCCGACAATGTCCGAAACCTCAAAATTGGGTGTCAATTTATTGAATATCATAGCTACTTAATTTTTGTTTGAAGGCAAAGCTACGATTTGGATTGGGTCGATAATTGTAAATATCGGACGTTTTTATTTTTGTGAAGCTCTTTTGGGGTTACACCGGTATACCGTTTAATCTCTTTGATGAAATGGGCCTGGTCGTAATATGCTTTTGCCGCTCCGGGTTCTCCGTTGGCAATGTGCTGGTATGCAGCATGGCATTTCAGAATATTGGCAAAGGTTTTGAGCGAAAGCCCAAACTGACGGTTAAACCACCGGTTGATTTGCCGGCTGCTCCAGCCAATCTGTTCGGCCAGTTTACTCACTTCAACATCTCCTTTCTGATCATAAAGAATTTGAATCAACCGGAATTTCCGGCGGTCAACTTCCGAATAATCCGGAAGACAGGAGGCAATCAGCGGGCTCATTGTTGCAGAAAACGATTCCATGGAACCAAAAACCTCGCGGTCGACATTCCAATAATCGAAAGGCAGTTCGGTCGATGTATCCAAAATCTTTTCGATCGACTCGTGAAAAATGTATTCCGAAGCAATCAGTTTAAAACGGATCCCAAAGAAACGGACATGTTTGGTATAGTTTACATCGACCGGTTTTGTCCAGGTGCCGGTAAGGAACACACTCTCCAGTTGTTCGCCTGAAAAACGGTAAATCAAATCGAAATAACCATCGGGCAGCACGGTGTGGATCCCTTCGGTCTCCCCGCTACCCGACATCCAGAAGCATTTCACAAAATTGGAGAGTTCACCCGATATTTCTTTTTCGGCATAAATCATCGGTCAGTAATTTTTTGCGAAGATAAAACCAGAGAACCATTAAACGCAGGCTAATCGAAAGAAAATAGTTCAAACAAAAATGGTTCAAAAAGATGATTATTTCTATTTTTATCCACCCAAAAGCAACATAACAGAAAACACAAATCCATGAAACTACCCATTTTTTCAATCGGGAACAGCATTCTTCGGAAAACGTGCAGTGAAGTATCACCCGGTTATCCGGAGCTTGAATCGCTTATCGACGACATGTGGGAAACTATGTATGCCGCCAATGGTTCAGGGCTTGCAGCCCCGCAGGTTGGACATGCCATCCGCTTGTTTATTGTCGACAGCAAAGCCGCTTTCGAAAACATGGAACCCGAAGACCAGGAATTTTTCTTTAATCCCGACGACAGTGGTATTACCGAAACATTCCTGAATGCCCGCATCATTTCCCGTTCAGAAGAAACATGGGATGAATCGGAAGGCTGTTTAAGTGTTCCCAATATGTCACAAAAGGTAAATCGGCCGTGGACCATCACCATTGAATACTTTGACCGTGATTTTAAAAAGCAGGTAAAAACTTTCGGGGGAACAACCGCACGGGTTATCCAGCACGAATACGACCATACCGAGGGAATTATCTATCTCGACCACATTAACCCGTTGACCCGAAAACTGATCAGCGGAAAACTTAAGAAAATATCCCTGGGAGAAAACCCGGCATCGTACCCAATGGTCTATGCAAAATAAATAACGATGAAACAGATTGATATCGAAAACTGGAAACGGAAAGAACAGTTCAACTTCTTCTACCGGGCAGATTATCCACAGTATAACATCTGCATGAACATCGATGCAACCAACTTTCTTGCATTTGTAAAAAACAACAAACTATCATTTTACTATTCCATGATCTATGCGGTTACACGCATTGCCAACGAAATGGACGATTTCAGGTACCGGATCCGGGATGGAAAAGTATTCCTTCACGACACGGTCCACCCCTCATTTACCGACTTGAACGAAACCGAGGAAGATCCGTTTAAACTGGTAACGGTCGACTACAAGGATGATCTTCTGGAGTTCATTCAGCAGGCCAAAGAAATCAGCGTCAACCAGCACCAATTTATCGATTTCAGTGTGTTGGAAGGAAGGGACGATTTTCTTTACATCACCTGTATTCCGTGGATCTCTTTCACCCACGTCTCCTATACCTTTTCGTTAAACAGAAACGATTCGGTACCCCGCATTTCGTGGGGCAAATATTTCCGCGAGGGAGAAAAAGTGATGCTTCCCTTCTCTGTTCAGGTACACCATGCGCTGATTGATGGCTACATGGTAGGGAAATACGTTGAAAAACTCCAGAAATTCCTCGACAATTGCTGATTTGAAAAATCAGGGTGATCAAGAGGAACTAAGAATTTCCATGACGCCGGGAATATCTCATCCAGCAACCTCTTCTTTGTTGCTTTTTTCTTCTTATTTTTGTTCTGCCATTTTTTAATACTGATTGTAAAAGAAAGTTTTATGAAACAAATTACAGTGACCATACCCGACAATAAAGAGAGTCTCTTCATGGATCTTATGAAAAATCTTTCTTTTGTCAAAAATGTTGAACGCAATGAAAATAGTGACATTCCTGAATGGCATAAACCAGTGATTGACCAGCGAATGGATAATTACAAGGAAAATCCTGACAGTTATAGAGATTGGGATGAGGTTCAAAAAGAGATAACCCAAAAATATGGCGTATAAAATCATAATTGGCCCTCTTGCAAATCTTGATATCACCGAAAACATCGAATGGTATAACAAAGCTCAAGCAGGATTAGGCACAACATTTTATAACCAGATAAAACAGATTATCAATACCATTCGTAAAAATCCTTTTGCTTTTGCTTCCCGCTACAAAAAGATCAGGACTGCAACATTAAAGAAATTCCCCTTCATGGTACATTATTTTGTTGATGACGAACAAAAATCAATTGTAATCATTTCCATACTCCACACAAGCAGAAACCCCAAAACTTGGGATGAACGATCTGAAAAATAAAATACTAAATAAGTTTCAAGAGAATACTAACCTGTGAAAAGTTTTTTTGTTCTTTTGTATTTACAAAAACTCGAATACTTAATTTATGAAAAATAGATCATCGCTTTTGCATAAAAATCTCCTTCTGATCATGGGATTTATTTTCACTTTAACCGGAATCGCCGGGGCAACCAACACCATACCGGCCAATGATCCAAACATGGAGTATACCGGACGAATCGATTTTTCCGATTCGCTGGCACCAAAATTCTCCTATTCAGGAGTATCTATCCGGGCCTGTTTCTCCGGCACAAGCGTTGCTGCCATTTTGAATGATGATACCGGTTCCAATTACTATAACATCCTTCTCGACGGGAAGCTGATCGACACGTTAAAAGTTGATGTAGGCCAGAAAACCTATCAACTGGCAAGCGGTTTGAGCAATACAACCCACGAGATTGAACTGTTTAAACGCACCGAACTCACTTTTGGGAAAACCCAGTTCATGGGTTTTGTGGTCGACGACGACGCTTCGCTGGTTCCCATTACCAACCAACGGAATATTCTGATCGAATTCATCGGAAACTCCATTACCTGTGGTTACGGGAATGAAGGAACTTTAGGCGAGGTTTTTGGGGCAACTACCGAAAACCATTACATGAGTTATGCCGCCCTTACCGCCCGGAATTTCAACGCCCGCCATATAGCAGTATGCCGCTCGGGAATTGGAATCTATCGGAATTACGACGGCCCATCGACCGGAAGTACCGATTGCATGAGCAATTACTACACCCGTACTTTTCTTTACGATGAAAACCCAAAATATGATTTCAAAGAACGCCCCGATCTGGTCTGTATCAATCTGGGGACAAATGACTTCAGTACCACCGGAGGAGATTCTGCACGGTATGTCAGCAATTACCTGCGTCTGATCGACACCATCCAGACGAAATACGCCATGCCCGACATTGTTTGCCTCATTGGTCCGATGCTTTCCGGTTCAACCCTGATCAACATCCGGAAATACACAAAATGTATTGCCGAAACAGCAACAGCAAAAGGGAAAGGCAACGTAACATACTTTGAAATGTCTGCCCAGGGAGAACTGGGTTATGCCATCGATTATCACCCAACCATTGCCCAGCACAAGAAAAGTACTCAGGAACTGACCGCGTATATCCATTCGCTGAAAGGATGGAAAATTACACCTTCGCTGTCGAGTGCTTCTATTGTTACAGCCAAACAATTGAAGATTACCTTTACCACACCGATACAGGATCCCACAAACCATTTCGCCGGATTCAACCTGTATGAAAATGGGAAACTTCTTCCCTTCACAGCTTCTTCCGATTCATCCGATAAGCGGATTCTCTACCTGTTTCCACAGCAAAGTTTATCCATTGGCGGAGCCATCAGCCTTGGCTATACTCCCGGAACTGTTGAATCGTCTGACTCAATCCGGTTGGGGGTTATCGAACCATTCGATATTCAAAACACACTGACTGAAACAAAGCTTTCCAAAGGGACCATCAATACCAACGGAAATACAGTCACCCTCACTTTTAACAAGAAGATGAAGGATGTCGGCTCTATCGACGGGCTAACCATTACCGATAGTGAAGGAACTGCAACCATCGACTCTTTTCAGCTTTTCAATAACATGATTACCATTTATGTCAAAGACAATTTTTTGAAAGGTGATTCCGTTTTTGTGAGCTACAACGGGAATTCAATCCTTGGGGCAGATGAAATTGCACTGGAAAGTTTTTCGAATACCGTTATCAAAAACAACTCAAAATATACCAGTGCCACAGAGCTAAAAAATGTTACTTTCAACATTTTCCCCAATCCAAACCCTTCCGGACGCTTTCAATATTCGCTGGGTAATATGGAAATTGACAGGAACACAAAACTCGAAGTTTTCAACGCCTGTGGCGCCATCATCTACAACCAGCCGGTAAAAGAAACCAAAGGCTCCATTGATTTGATGTTATCCAAAGGAATCTACATTTTCAAAGTCACAGCAGGAAAAAACATATTGACTCAATCGGTGGAAATAAACTAATTACATAGAACAACGATTCCTTAAGTATCCAAAGCACATTGAGCTCAGGAACCACGGTAACCATTTCCCTGCCGGCAAATATTACGGCGCCCAACGAAAGCAATAAAGAAAATCTAGTCCGGGAAGTCGTTCTTTGATCCAAAAATGATTTCTTTTGCATTCTAAAATCAACACGAAAACTATGGCTTTCACATCGTTTACCGGAATTTTCATTGGACTGGGCGCTTTTCTCATCATTGGGATCCTTCATCCTGTGGTTATTAAAGGAGAATATCATTGGGGAGTGAAGATATGGCCACTGTTTCTCATTGGGGGAATTATTTGTACAATTCTATCGGTCATGATTGAAAATATTGTTGGTTCGAGTCTTATAGGGGTTCTTGGCTTTTCGCTCTTTTGGTCAATCCACGAACTTTTTGAACAAAAACGAAGGGTTGAAAAAGGATGGTTTCCATCAAATCCCAAAAGAAGCGGGAAAACCGATTCAAACTTCAACCGATTCATTGAGACGAGCGAAGTTTTTGAACGTCCGAGCGAACCAAAAGTCTAAAAATGCACGCAAAATCCGGAAGAAACATCGCTCGGTTGGCAAAAAACATTACTCGATTGTCCAAAAAACACGCTCGATCGGCAACATCTTTTACTCGATCGGCAAGATCTTTTACTCGATCGACATAATTATTCGCTCGATTGGCAAAACCGCGTACTTCGACCAAATAACCTTTGCTGCAACGCTTCATTTTTCTGCTTTTTCGATCGCCAAATATTAAATACATTTGCCGATATAATTGAACAAACAACCAAAAATGAAATCAGCGAAAGTCTTACTGCTATTCCTTTTCATCATGATACTTCAGGAATCAAACGCTCAGCAACCCGGCCCATGGAACGGGAAACAGTGTGCCGTTGTCCTCACCTACGACGACGCACTGAATGTCCATCTCGATAACGTAATCCCTTGTCTCGATTCCTTTGGTTTTAAAGGAACTTTCTATCTCATTGGCGAATCTCCTATACTTGCAAAGCGAATGGATGAATGGAGAAAGGCTGCGCAGGAAGGCCATGAACTGGGAAACCACACTCTGAACCATCCCTGTGACGGGCAACTACCAGGACGGTCATGGGTCTCGTCCGAAAGCGACCTGAGCAAATACACCGTTGCCAGGGCCATCAACGAAATCAAGGTAACCAACACCCTGTTGCAGGCCATCGACGGGAAAACCGAACGGAGCTTTGCCTTTCCCTGCGGCGACTGGATGATCGACACCACAAACTACTACAAAGCCATGGAGAATGACTTCCCCGGAGCCCGTGGTGTGCAGGAAGGGCTGAAACAAGCAAAAGAAGTCGACCTAAACAACATCAACTGTTTTGCCATAAACGGACAATCGGGCGACTACATGATCTCACTGGTCAATAAAGCACTGGAGACCCACACCTTGCTGGTATTCCTGTTTCACGGGGTTGGCGGAGAACACAACCTCAATGTTTCAACTGAAGCACACCGGCAGTTGATTGCTTATTTAAAACAGCACGAAAAAGAAATCTGGGTTGCCCCGATGGTCGATGTGGCCAGATACATCAGGGAAGAACAACTTCAAAACAAAAAATAACATCCTGTTTTTGAACAGACCGAGAAAACAAACAAACCGAAAAGTTTTACTTTCCACAGAATAAAAGATCAAGGTTATGGATAAGAATTGCACCGAAAAAAGAAGAATGTACAAAGCCGTATTCCCCGGGAAATATATACAGGGCGAAAATGCCTTGCAGGAGTTGCCTTCATTGATTGAGCTACTGGGTAAGAAAGGGCTGATTCTTGCTTCGCCAACCGCGAAAAATAAAATATTGCCGCAATACAACCTGAAGTTTTCGGAAGGCTCGGTGCTGGTTGAAGAGTTCCATGGCGAGAGCAGTGAAAAAGAGCTCATCCGGGTTGCTGAAATCATTCAAAATAACCAGATCGATGTGCTGATTGGCATGGGCGGTGGCAAAACCATCGACACGGCCAAAATTGCATCCGATCGGGCCAACATCCCGGTCATTATTGTCCCCACCATTGCCTCTACCGACGCCCCGTGCAGTGGTTGTGCCATTGTCTATTCCGAAGAGGGGGTTTTCGAGTCAGTCTATTACCAAAAGATGAACCCTCAGGTCGTGCTGGTCGATACCCGGATTATTGCCGATGCCCCGGCCCGCTTTCTGGTTGCCGGCATGGGCGATGCATTGGCTACATGGTTTGAAGCCCGCTCGTGCGACCGCACCACTTCGACCAACGAATGTGGCGGATACAGCACCCTCACCGGCCTCAACCTGGCCAAACTGTGCTACGAAACCATTACCCGCTACGGAATAACTGCCAAAATTGCCTGCCAGAACCACGCAATTACCCCTGCGTTAAACCATGTTATTGAAGCAAATATTCTTTTAAGCGGAATTGGCTTTGAAAGTTCCGGGCTGGCAGCTGCCCACTCTATACACAACGGGCTGACCGCCCTCGACGAAACCCATGCGTTCTATCACGGCGAAAAGGTTGCCTTTGGCGTACTGGCTGGCCTGCACCTTACCGACGCTTCACCGGATGAAATTGAGTCGGTTTATGCTTACTGTGAAGAAATTGGATTGCCCACAACCCTTGCTGATCTGGGAATTACAACCACCGACCGCGACAAACTGATGAAAGTGGCGATCAAGGCATGCGCCCCGCAGGAGGGAATCCACCACGAAGCAGGGATCATCACTCCCGAAAAGGTCCTGAATGCCATGCTGGTGGCCGATGCCATGGGAAAAGCCAGAAAGTAAAACAGGCATTCAAAAAGAGTTCACCGTCAGATCGCGAAAAACCTAACGTGGTTTTAAGTAAAACCTAGCGTGGTTTCAGGTAAAACCAAGCGTGCTTTTAATGAAAACCTAACGTGGTTTATGACGAAACCTAACGTGGTTTTTTGAGATTCATTTTTCTAAAACACCCGAAGGGTTTAATATTAATCCCCCCCAAAGTATTGGGAGGAAAGAACAATCGCGAACAACAGAACCAACCCAGAAAGGGTTGAATAATTATCTTAATAGAAAAACTCTGCAAGCAATAATTGATTCGATTTTACGGAATGAAGGCAGATTCAACTCCTCCGGAGTTGATATATCGAGAGTGCCTGCAATCCCCCGGCTTCACCGAGGGTGATGAACATCAAACCCTTTTT
>Ga0209098_1004054_pt1 | contig 11623 bp, 9 predicted proteins | sample AD_JPNHW1_MetaG_FD_184429 | JGI IMG/M metagenome (GOLD analysis project Ga0209098, IMG submission 184429) | Active sludge microbial communities of municipal wastewater-treating anaerobic digesters from Japan - AD_JPNHW1_MetaG (SPAdes) (version 2) | ecosystem: Engineered > Bioreactor > Anaerobic >... | reverse complement strand
GGTGGACGATCTGCTTGTCCGGATTCTGCCGGGCGAAATCCAGCGCCTGCAGGGGCGAGGTGATCATGCGGACGTCGCCGCCGCGGGCCTTGGCGGCATAGAGATCGCCGGAGGCGGCAGAGGGCACGCGCAGGAGGTCGCCGAACGTGGTGACGATCGCGTTGGGCTGCCGGGCGATGAAAATGGCGTGGTCGAGAAAGGCCGACGGCGTGACGCACACGGGGCACCCGGGACCGTGCAGGAGCTGGACGTGCGGCGGCAGCAGCGTGTCGAGCGCGTGGCGCAGGATGGCGTGGGTCTGGCCGCCGCAAACTTCCATGATTCGCGCCGGGTGCTTCGAGATCCGCGCGATCTCCGCCGCAAGGGCGCGGATCTTGTCGGGCTCGGAGTATTCGGAAAAATGTTTCATGGGGATGAGGCCAGGATGGCGCGGATGGAAGAAGAGGAACAGCCCGCCAGCAGGACGCGCTTGTTGCGGGAGGTGGCGCCGGAGAGGAGCTGGACGCGGGCGCGGGGGAGATCGAAAGTTTCTGCGAGGAATTCAATCAGCGCGGCGTTGGCGGCGCCATCGACCGGCGGGGCGCAAAGGCGGATTTTCAGGGCGTCGCCGTGTTCGCCTTGGATGGCATTCTTGCTGGCGCGCGGCACGAGCCGCAGGTTCAGGACCGCGCCGGCGGGCGTGTCGGTCAGCCACGGCATGAGGAGCCTCGGAAAAATATCCAATAACCAATGTTCAATGCCCAATGTCCAAATCCGGAGAACGGATCGTGAACATGTTCGGTTGGATGTTGGTTATTGGATATTGGACATTGAGATTTCAATGCCTCAATCCCCGATTTTTACCAAGGACGGGTCGTAGCCTTCGGGCGACTGGTAGCCGAGCAGGTTGAGGCAGGTGGCGGCGAGGGACGAGATGCCCAGGCCAGTCTTGGCCGTCAGCTTGGCCTGCGCGGCGTTGGCGGGGTCGTAGATGATCGCGGGCACGGGGTTGAGCGAGTGCGCGGTCTTGGCCTTGGGAAGGCCGGTGGCCTTGTCCACCTTGACGGAGCCGTCCTTGGCGTGCTCGTACATGTCGTCGGAGTTGCCGTGGTCGGCGCTGATGACGAGAATGGCGCCGGTCTTCTTTGCGGCGGCGATGAGGCGGCCGAGGCAGAGGTCCACGGTTTCGACGGCGATTTTCACCGCCGGGAAAATGCCGGTGTGGCCGACCATGTCGCCGTTGGGATAGTTGACGCGGATGAAGCGGTACTTGCCGGAGCCCATGGCCTCGATGACCTTGTCGGTGATTTCGGCGCCCTTCATCCAGGGCCGTTCCTCGAAGGGCACGCGGTCGGAGGGAATTTCGACGTAATCCTCGAGGGAGTTGCTGAATTTCTCGGCGCGGTTGCCGTTGAAGAAGTAGGTGACATGGCCGAATTTCTGGGTTTCGGAGATCGCGAGCTGGCGCGCGCCGGCGTCGGCGAGGTACTCGCCGATGGTGCGAGTGATGCGCGGAGGCTCGACGAGGAAGTTGGCGGGAATGCCCGCGTCGCCGTCATATTGCATCATGCCGGCGAAAAGGACGTCGGGGCGCGGGCCGCGGTCGAAGGGCTTGAAGTCGGCCTCTTCGAAGGCGCGGGTCAGCTCGATGGCGCGGTCGCCGCGGAAGTTGAAGAGAATGACGCTGTCGTGGTCGACGATGGGGCCGAGAGGCTTGCCGTCCTTGCCGACGACGAACGCAGGGAGGTCCTGGTCGAGGACGCCGGGGTTGGCGGCGCGGAGGGCTTCGATGGCCGCCTGCGCGGAGGGATAGAGCGTGCCCTCGCCGCGGACATGGGTCTTCCAGCCGAGCTCGACCATGCGCCAGTCGGCTTCGTAGCGGTCCATGGTCACCTTCATGCGACCGCCGCCGGAGGCGATGGCGTAGTCGATGGAGCCGTCGGCGTTGAGATCGGCGAGGAATTGTTCGAAGGGCAGAACATAGTCGAGCGCGGAAGTGGGCGGCACGTCGCGGCCGTCGAGGAGGGGATGGATGCGGACGCGCCGGATGCCTTCCTTCTTGGCCTGGACGAGCATGCCCTTGAGGTGGTCGATGTGCGCGTGGACGTTGCCGTCGGAGAAGAGGCCGATGAAATGGAGCGTGGAGCCTTGGCTCTTCACGTTGGCGACCAGTTTCTGCCAAGCGGCGCCTTGGTACAGCGCGCCGGAGTTGACCGCCTTGGCGACGAGCGAGGCGCCTTGGTCGTAGACGCGGCCGCAGCCGATGGCGTTGTGGCCGATTTCGGAGTTGCCCATGTCTTCGTCGGACGGCATGCCGACGGCGGTGCCGTGGGCCTTGAGGGTGGCGTGTGGGCAGTTCGCGAGCAGCCAATCGAGATTCGGCTTGTTGGCGGAGAGGACGTAATCGCCCTCGGCGTACTTGCCGATACCGACGCCGTCCATGACGACGAGGACGACAGGGCCCTTGGGGCCGGAATAATTCGGGATTTTCTCGAGTTTCAAGGTCATGGCAGCTCCAATCGGGTCAAACGTTTCGGGGAATATGCCTCACCGCGAGGACTTGTGCAAGCCAACGGAAGGGCTCAAAACGTGCGCGAGGCGCGGTGGAGGATTTGGCGTTCGGCTTTGGTCAGGGATTGGATGCCCTGGGCGGAAATCTTGTCGAGGATGCGATCGACTTCGGCCTGGTCGGGCGGGGGCGGCGCGGGCCGCGCAGTGGGGGGGCGCTGGGCGACGTAGTCGCGCACGCGGGCCCACAGGCGGCGCAGGGTGGTGTTTTCGAAAAGCTGGTCGATGTAGAGGAAGCCGGCGAAGGCGCCCGCGAGGTGGGCGGTGTGGGCGATGCTGGAAGCCTGGTCGCGGGCGAGCACGAATTCGACGAGCGCGAGACCAGCCACGAGTTGCCATGCCATCAACGTGACGGGGAAGATGAAAAAGATCAGCAGCGTCAGGCGCCGCCGGGGATACAGCGTGGCGAAGGCGGCGAGGACGCCGTAGATGGCGCCGGAAGCACCGACGCAGAGGGCATGGGGCTGCGGCGAGAGCCAAATCCAGCCCAGGCCGCCGAGGAGCCCGCTGAGCAGGTACATCGCCAGGAAATGCTTCGAGCCCATGGCGCGCTCGGTTTCGGGCCCCAGGAAATAGAGCGTGAACATGTTGAAAAGCAGGTGCGTGAATCCGCCGTGCAGGAACATGTAGGTGAACGGTTGCCAGAGGAAACCGTGCCGGAGGCCGTCGAGCGAAAGCGCCAGCATTCCGTAGAGCGATCCGGGTCGGAAAAGCCAAATGAACAGAAAGACGGCGACGTTGGCCTTGATCAGCCACGCGCAGACCGGCGGCAGGTTGGCGAAGAAACCCGGCGAGCGGGAGGCGAACGGATTGGTTGGGTAGGCGCGGTAACTCATCGGGCGGAAGCCAACATCTGGTGGACGGCGACGGAGGCGTCGAATTGGTTGAGCGGCGTGCGATAAATGCCGATGCCTTCCTTGCGGGCGGAGGCCAGCATGTCGGCCGGGATCGGGCGCGAGGAACACGCCAAAATGGCGCGGATGCCGGCCAGGGTGGCGACGGCGATGGCGTTCTGGTGGGCCTGGATGGTGATGAGAATGGAATTTTCCACGGCGTGGGCCAGGACGTCGCTCAGGAGATCGGAAGTGAAGGCGGCCGAGACTTCGATGTCCGCGGGAGCGGGCAGAATGCATTCGGTGCCTGGAATTTCAAGCAAGCGGTCCAATTTCATGGCGGGGAACATACCGCGCGACAATCGGAAACGCCAATCCCAAAAGATGAAGGCGCCGGTCGGGTCTGCCGTCGCCGGCGGCGCGCGGGACGCGGCGCAAAACGCACTTGCCACGGGCGCAGGGGCATCGGATAGTGGCGCGGACATGGGCGAGGTTTTGCTCCAGGTGGAAGAGTTGCGCGTCGGCTTCGAGGCCGCGGGCGGATTCGTGCGCGCGGTGGATGGGGTGTCGTTCGAAATCCGCCGCGGCGAAGTGCTGGGACTGGTGGGTGAATCGGGTTGCGGCAAGACGGCGACGGCGCTGGCGCTGCTGCGGCTGCTGCCGCGGCCGCCGGCGGTCATCGAGGGCGGCCACGCCTGGTTTCATGGACGCGACCTGCTGGCGATGCCGATCGAGGAATTGCGCGCCATCCGCGGCGGCAAGATCGGCATGATTTTCCAGGAACCGATGACGGCGCTGTCGCCGCTGCATCGGATCGGCGACCAGTTGGCCGAGGCGGCGCGGCTGCATCGGAATCTGTCGGCCCGGGACGCCTGGGCGCTGGGACTGGATTGGCTGAAGCGCGTGGGCCTGCCCGATGCGGAGCAGCGCATGCGGGATTTTCCGCACCAGTTGTCGGGCGGTATGCGCCAGCGGGCGATGCTGGCGATGGCAATGCTGCCGGAGCCGGAACTGATCATCGCCGACGAGCCCACGACGGCGCTGGACGCGACGATCCAGGCGCAGATATTCGAACTGCTGCTGAATCTGCGCGGCGGGGACGCGGCGGTGCTCTTGATCACGCACGACATGGGCGTGGTGTGGGACATGTGCGATCGGGTCCACGTGATGTATGCGGCGCGGTTGGCGGAAAAAGGCACGCGCGCATCGACGTTCGATCGGCCGGCGCATCCCTACACGCGCGGTCTGCTCGCGGCGATGCCGCGCCTGCATGGCCGGGTGGATCGACTGCCGGACATTCCCGGGCAGTTGCCGTCGTTGGCCCATCCGCCGCCGGGGTGCCGGTTCGCGCCGCGCTGTCCGCTGGCGCGGCCGGTCTGCAGCCGGAATGCGCCGCGCCCGCGGTCGCTGGCGGAAGACCACGAGGTGGCTTGCTGGGATGGAATCTGGGAGCTCGCAGAAGCAGGAGAGGATACATGAAGGCATTGGCGATCAACGGCAGCCCGCGCAAGGGCGGCAACACGGAAACCTTGTTGCGCAAGGCGTTGGAACCGCTCGCGGCGGCGGGACACGGGACGGACTACGTGCAGGTCGGCGGCACGCGCATTCGCGGCTGCACGGCCTGCGGCGCCTGCGGGCGCATGAAGAACAAGCGCTGCGTGATCGAGGACGACGTGTTCAATCTGGCCTTCGCGAAGATGCTCGAGGCCGATGCGATTTTGATCGGTTCGCCGGTCTATTTCGCCGATGCGACGGCCGAAACCAAGGCGCTGATCGACCGGGCCGGGCGCGTGGCGCGGGCGAACGGCGGCTTGTTCCGGCGGAAGATCGGCGCGGCGGTGGTCGCGGAGCGCCGCGGCGGCGCCATCCATGCGATCGATTCGATCCAGCACCTCTTCTTGGCCAACCAGATGGTCGTGCCGGGTTCGACCTACTGGAATTTCGGCGTGGGCCGGGATCCAGGCGACGTGCTGGGCGACGTCGAAGGCTTGGCCAACATGCAGGATCTGGGCGAACAAATCGCGTGGCTGTTCGGTCTGATGGAGAAACGTGACTAACACCGGACAGCGCTTCAGCCTGATCAACCTCGGATGTCCGAAAAACACGGTCGATTCCGAGGGCATGCTGGGCAGCCTGGCGCTGGCCGGGTTTGAATTCGCGGAAGACCCCGCCGCGGCGGACGTTTGCCTGGTGAACACCTGCGGATTCCTGGACGCCTCGCGGCGGGAAGCGGCCGGCGTGTTGGCCGAGTTGGCGGCGCAGCGCGGCCGGAAGGGCCGGCCCTTGCTGGTGGCCACGGGCTGTCTCGTGGAACGGATCGGCGGCGCGCCGGAACTGGACGATTTCCTGAAGGCGGCGGATGCGCGGGTGGGCTTCGCGGATTATCCGCGGTTGCCGGACCTCTGTCGGCGCCTGCTGGAGGGGAAAGCCGCGCCTTCCGCAGCTGGTGGTTACGGGGGGAAAACCCTGCCGACCCGCTATTTAGATTGGCTGAGCCAGCCGCGGATGCGGATCGGCTCGGCCGCCACGGCGTATCTGAAGATCGGCGAGGGGTGTTCGAATTGCTGCGCGTATTGCTCGATTCCGCTGATCCGCGGGCGGCGGACGAGCCGCGCGCCGGAGGCGATCCTGAAAGAAGCGCGGGAACTGTTGGCGGCGGGTGCCAAGGAATTGGTGCTGATCGCGCAAGACACGACGGCGTATGGCCTGGATTTCGCGGGGCAACCGCAGTTGGCGGAGTTGCTGACGGAATTGACGAAGATCCCGGGGGAATTCTGGTTGCGGATGATGTATGCGCATCCGAAACACCTGTCGGACGCCGTGCTCGAAGCCCTTTCGGCGGATGCGCGGATCTGTCCGTATCTGGATTTGCCGCTGCAGCACGTGAACGAGAAGATGCTGAAGCGGATGGGGCGCGGCTATGGCCGCGCGCGCGTGGATGAAGTGCTGGAACAGATCGACCGGCGGCTGCCGGGCGCGGCGTTGCGGACGACGTTCATCGTGGGGCATCCCGGCGAAGGCGAACGGGAATTCAACGAATTGCTGGAGTTCGTGGAAGCGGGCCGCTTCGATCACATGGGCGTTTTCTGCTGGTCGCCGGAACCCGGCACGGTCTCGGCGGGCATGGCGGATCGCGTGGCGCCGGCGGCGGCGGCGGAACGCCGCGACCGGTTGATGGCGGCGCAGGCGCAGGCGTCGGCCGCGCGACTGCGCGCCCGCAAGGGGGAGACAACCCGCGTTCTGTTGGAACGCCGCGAGAAAGACGGCTGGCATGGGCGGACGCCGTGGCAGGCGCCGGAAGTGGACGGCGAGACGGTGTTGGAAAACGCCGGCCGCGGGGTGCAGGCGGGCGATTTCGTGCGGGCGAAGATCGTGCGGACGCGCCAATACGATTGTTGGGCGCGGCGGCCGAAATCGTGAGGTTCCCGCATTCATTCGGTTGGGCCGGGATCTGGGTCGCGGCGCTGGCCTGGACGCTGACATCGGTTTGCGCGCATGCGAAAAATCAACCGGCGAAGGAAGCGAATGCCGCGTTGTCCGCACCGGCGAAAGCCGCCTCCGCCAAAAAGAAATCCCCGTCGCGCGCGAAAATGAAAGCCGGCAAAACCAAGGCGAAAAAGAAATCAACGCCGGAAACGCCACACCATCCGCTCAAGCTGAATCCCCGACACGTGCTGACGCTGCAGATGCAAGCGTTGAATGCGCAATACGAAGGCGAAGACTTTTCCCCGCGCCAAAACCGCTTCACGCGCTGGGTGGACGACGTCCATGCGCGAACCTACCGTTGGATGGACAACGCCGTGCGGCGCGTGGACATGAGCTGGCTGGCCGACGACGTGCCCTACGATCCGGAAACCTCCACGTTCCGGCTGAAGTTGCTGGGGCGGTATGGCGGGCGCAGCAGCGAGCCGGATTCCGAATTCAAGGTGCGGTTTCGCGCGGACGTGGCGTTGCCGGGATTGGAACACCGACTTCATTTGTTCGTGGACAACGCGGATCGCGAATCGCTGCCGGGCACGGACCCGATGAAACAGAATGACGACACCCGGATCGGCGTTCGCGCGGCGCTGCGCACTCTGAAAAACAGCGAATTGGCGCTGGGCGGCGGCTTGCGCTGGCGCCACTCGCAGCCGGTGGCCTACGTCTCGCTGGATTGGAAGTGGGAACGCAACATGAGCGCCGGCCGGTTCTGCCTGAATCCGCATGCCGTGTACTACACCGACGACGGATTCGGGCAGACGATCGCCATGCGCTGGACGCGCGCGCTCGGCGCGCGCACCTACTTCCAAACCCAGACGGCGGAACGATCCTCGGAGAGCCGCGAAGACGTGGAATTCGAGCAAAGCCTGCGGTTCGCCTGGCTGCGCTCGGGCAAGGGGCGGGGGTGGGTTGCGCAGGCGAGCATTTTCCCGCACATCCGAAGTTCGGATTGGTATTGGGACGATTCGCTGGTGAACCTGACGTGGCGCGATGCGTTCTATCGGCGGTGGATCTACTACACGATCACGCCGCAGGTCCAATTCCCCAAGGAAGACGAGTACGAGGCTCGGCCTTCAATCCGCTTCGGGCTGGAAATGTATTTCGGCGGCAAGAGCGGCGATTTGCTGTAAATCGATCTTCGGGTTTGACAGGGGGCGCCGGACTTCCTACCCTAAAATCCAACTGGTTTGGACGACCGGGAAGGAGAAACGTTTCACCATGAGCACGAACAGCTTACTTGGCGTGGCCTTCGGATCGGGATTGTTGGCGCTGGCATTCGCATGGTGGCGGACGCAATGGATCAATCGGCAGGATCCCGGCACGGCCAAAATGCAGGAAATCGGTGCGGCGGTGCGCGAAGGCGCCATGGCTTTTCTGAAGCGCGAATACCGGGTTTTGGCGGTGTTCATCCTCGTCGTGGCGGCGCTGCTGGCCGTGCTGAACGTCAAAGTGACCGGCCAGAAGGCGCTTGGCTTGGTGGCGGTTTCCTTCATCGTCGGCGCGGTTTGTTCGGTGCTCTCCGGCTACTTCGGCATGCGGGTGGCGACGGCGGCCAACATGCGCACGACCAACGCAGCGCGCAAGGGGTTGCCGCCGGCGTTGACGGTGGCGTTTGCCGGTGGTTCGGTCATGGGCATGTGCGTGGTGGGTTTGGGTTTGCTTGGCCTTTCGTTCCTGACGGCGGTTTACTTCAGGATGTTTGGTTCGGAGGCTGGGATCCTGTCGGCGACCGTTTTGCCGATTCTGACGGGTTTCTCGATGGGCGCCAGTTCGATCGCGCTGTTCGCGCGCGTGGGCGGCGGCATCTACACCAAGGCGGCCGACGTGGGCGCCGACCTGGTCGGCAAGGTGGAAGCCGGCATTCCGGAAGACGATCCGCGCAATCCGGCGGTCATCGCGGACAACGTGGGCGACAACGTGGGCGACGTGGCCGGCATGGGCGCGGACCTGTTCGAATCCTACGTGGGCGCGATCATCAGCGCGATGGTGCTGGCGGCCGTGGCGAAGGTGCCGGACGGATCGTCCGGTTCGGCTCTGAATCTGGTCCTGCTGCCGTTGGTGATCGCCGGCGTGGGCATTCTGTTGTCCATCGCAGGCACTTTCATGGTGAAAACGCGCGAAGGCGGCAACCCCCAGACGGCGCTGAACGCGGGCTCCCTGAGTGCGGCTGCGTTGACGGCCGTGGCTTCCTATTTCGTGATCGAAAAGCTGGCGCCGGCGTCCTTCACGCTGGCGGGACTGCCGGGCATGGCGCCCATCGTCTATCAATCGTCCGGCATCTTCTGGGCGACGCTGGCGGGGTTGGCTTCCGGCGTGGCGATCGGGTTCTTGTCCGAATACTACACGGCCGAAGGCAAGAAACCTTCGAATCAGATCGCGGACGCCTCGACGACGGGCGCGGCGACGAACATCATTTCCGGCTTAGGCAACGGCATGATGTCCACGGCGCTGCCGGTCGTCGTGCTGGCGGCGGCCACGGTCGTCGCCTACTTCACCGCCGGCCTCTACGGCATCGCCATTGCGGGGCTGGGCATGCTGGCGACCACGGGCATCCAATTGGCGGTGGACGCCTACGGGCCGATCGCCGACAACGCGGGCGGTTTGGCGGAAATGGCCCATCTCGAGAAGGAAGTCCGCCAGCGCACCGACAAGCTCGACGCCTGCGGCAACACCACCGCGGCCATCGGCAAGGGCTTCGCCATCGGTTCGGCGGCGCTGACAGCCTTGGCGCTGTTTGCCGCCTTCGGCCAAACGGTCAAGCTGGACAAGATCGACGTGATGGATCCGAACGTGACTGCCGGCCTCCTGCTGGGCGCGATGATGCCGTTCCTCTTCTCCGCTTTCGCGATGAAGGCGGTGGGCGAAGCCGCCTTCGCCATGGTCGAGGAAGTCCGCCGCCAGTTCAAGACGATCCCCGGCTTGCTGGAAGGAAAGGAAGGCGCGCGCGCCGACTATGCCCGCTGCGTGGACATTTCGACGGCGGCGGCCATCAAGAAAATGACGGCGCCGGCGCTGCTGGGCGTCGTGGTGCCGGTTTTCATCGGCTTCGTCTTCGGGCCGCGGATGCTTGGCGGCCTCTTGGCCGGCGTGACGGTTTCGGGCGTGATGATGGCGCTGTTCATGGCCAACGCCGGCGGCTCGTGGGACAACGCCAAGAAGCACATCGAAAGCGGCGTGCACGGCGGCAAGGGCAGCCCCGCGCACAAGGCGGCAGTCGTGGGCGACACCGTGGGCGATCCCTTCAAGGACACCGCCGGCCCTTCGCTGAACATCTTGATGAAGCTGATGAGCGTGGTTGCGCTGGTCATCGCGCCGATGCTGCTCAAGATGATGGAAAGCGGCGGCCCGCTGATCCAGAAAATCTTCCCGAACTGGTAACTCGGGCGAAACCAAGCCCCCGCGCCGAGGCGCGGGGGCTTTTTTGCGCGTGGCTTGCCGCCGGCATGGCGCGAGTGCTACCTTCATCCTTCATGCAAGACAAGGCGCGACAACATCTGGTATTGGCCACGATCGACGAAGAAGCGCGCCCGCTGTCCATCCGCGTGCTCGGCGCCTATGCCGAATCCATCGGCGTGCGCACCACCTTGCTGGTCATTCTGCGGCGCTTGGCCACCTTCGGAAATCCAACCGCGTTTTCCGGTTCCGAAGTGCGCCGATTGGTGCGCTTTCTGGCGCTGGAAAAGGTGACGCATTTGGGCTTCTACCTCATGACCGCCAGCCTGAAACCCTATCGGTTGCTGGCGAAAGCGCTGCGAAATGGCGGCTATCGCGGCGTGCTGATGGCCGGAGGCGTCCATCCCACGCTGCGTCCCGAGGAATCGTTGCCGGAGGAGGCGGATTTCGCGGTTCAGGGCGCGGGGGAGGTGCCGCTGCGGATGATTATGGAGGGCGCGGAGCCGGCGACGATTCCGGGCCTCGTCTGGCGAAGGGACGGCGCCATGGTGATCAACCCCACCGCGCCGGCGCAGAATCTCGATTTGAACGCGCTGCCGTTCCCCTTGTTCCGTTTCGACCGCGATTACATCCTGGTGGGCGGAAAACTGCGCCGACTGGACTGGGCCATGCATCGGCGGCATGCCGGTTGGCACGGGCGCTACTACGATTTGGTGACGTCGCGCGGATGCGCCTACCGTTGCGCCTATTGCTGCAACGTGTACGGGGCGCCGGTCCGGCGCCAGAACGTCGAGCGCGTGCTTGCGGAAATCCGCCACCTGAAGCAGACGGAGCCGCGCGTCGCCGGCATCAACGTCCAGGACGACAGCTTTTACGCCGGGTCGGACGAGTGGTTGCGGGAATTCTGCGCGAAATGGAAAACCGAGATCGGCTTGCCGTTCATCGCGCGCATGATTCCGCGCTACGTCGAGCCGGCGCGGTTGGCGCTGCTGAAGGATGCCGGCCTGCAATACGTCACCATGGGACTGGAAGGCTCCGACCGCGTCAACCGCGAGGTCTACAACCGCAAGGAAACCGCCGCGTCTTTCCTGAAAGCCGCGCGGACCGTGCTCGCGGCCGGCCTTTGGCTTTCGATCGACTACATCGTCCACAATCCGTATGAAACGGAGGAAGATCTGCGCGCCATCGCGCGCACGTTGAACGCCCTGCCGCGCCCGCATTGGTGGGTCGTGCATCTCGCGCTGACGCCGTTTCCGGGCACCGCGCTGCATGCGCGCTGCGTCAAGGACCGGACGCTCGAACGGTTCTCCACGGACGCCTACGATTCGATGCTCAATCCTGCGCGCCCAGGGGGATACCTGACGCCGGCG
>Ga0209098_1004051_pt1 | contig 11624 bp, 13 predicted proteins | sample AD_JPNHW1_MetaG_FD_184429 | JGI IMG/M metagenome (GOLD analysis project Ga0209098, IMG submission 184429) | Active sludge microbial communities of municipal wastewater-treating anaerobic digesters from Japan - AD_JPNHW1_MetaG (SPAdes) (version 2) | ecosystem: Engineered > Bioreactor > Anaerobic... | reverse complement strand
TCCGGCTTCGGTTCCATGATCTCCTTCGAGCTGAAGGGCGGCGTGGCAGCTGGACGCACGGTCATGGACCACGTGCACCTCGCGGGGCTGGCCGTGTCCCTGGGCGGCGTAGAGACCCTCATCAGCCATCCGGCCTCCATGACCCACGCGGGCATGGCTCGGCCCGACCGCCTGGCGGCTGGGATCACGGACGGCCTCGTGCGGCTCTCCGTGGGCATCGAGGACGTCGAGGACATCATCGCCGACCTGGATCAGGCCCTCCACCAGATCCGATAGCTCACCTGGGCTCGGCCTCACTTCACCCCAGGTGATCTGGGACTCCATCTCCTATGGACGGCCCCCCATGCCGAACATCTCCGACATTCGTGCCATACACGACCAGCCATTCGAAGAGCTCGTCAAAACCGCGGCTACTCAGCACCGCAGCCGCTGGGACGTAACTCTCAACCAGGTGGGCTATGCAAAGCTGTCATCCGTTGAGACGTGCGCCAGGGTTTGCGATGGTTGTGGATTAGGCAGACCGGAGTCATCGATTGCTTCAAAACTGCAGGACTTTGCAGCATATGTCTTGTCCCTGGCTAGGGCGGCCCGGGACTCTGAACGAAAGCGGTTCTGCCTCGCAACCTCGACCGAAAGTATGAGCGAGGGCCAGGATTTCGGCTCCTTGCTGGAGCTGGTCCATCAGGTCCGTCAGCTGGGCCTGGAGGTATGCGCCGATCCCGTGATCACCAGCCTGGAGGAGGCCAGGCTGGTGAAGGAGGCCGGGTGCGCCGTCCTCAGTCATCATTTGCAGATTGCGCGCAAGGCGATCGGGGAGGCGACAGGACCTTGCCTCTCCCAGCTGCACCTGCAAGGGCTCCGGGCCGCGGCGGAGGTAGGCCTCCAGATCTGCTTCAACTGTACCCTGGGGCAAGGAGAAACCACGGAAGACCGCCTCTGTTTCCTCCAATCATTGGCGAGCAGCGAGGGACGGCCAGATGTTCTGCACCTCCGTCTGTCGTCCGCCCTCCCAAGCGAAGCAGAGCCGATTCCACCCTCGGAGGTCATCCGCTTTATCGCCACCGCGCGCATCCTCCTGCCGGACTGCAGACTCCAACTGGTTATCGAGCGCGCAAGGTTGGACTACCGCAGCCTGATGATGGCTCATCTATGTGGGGTCAACACGATGGGATTCATTCCGCATTGGCAGCCTTCAGCCGGCTCAGGCTCCTTCGCCGATCAGACCTATCTGCCCACCCATCGGGAGCCGTGATGGCTGCACAGGCTCTAGACACCGCTTCGACCAGCTGGCTGCAACCTCTTGCCTGGAAGGACTCGGGGACTGCTGCGTGCCCTGGTTCATGCCTGCCCGGCCCGGAAGGTCCGTCGCGGGAAGCTCATCGATCCGGCTGCATGATGTGTGGAGCGGAGCTAATCTACCTCGCCATCCCTGTCGATTGTGTGTGCCACTTCTGCGGGAAGACGGCCCCGGCCAATGCTCGATGTGTCAGCGGACACTTCATATGCGACTGCTGCCACACTGCAGACCCGACTGCGGTCATCGAGCAAGTGTGTGTGCACAGCAGGGAACATGATGCCGTGTCGCTCATGCAGTCCATTCGAGTCCATCCACATTTCGGGGTGCATGGTCCGGAACACCACCCCCTAGTTCCAGCTGTGATCCTGGCCGCCCTTCGCAACCAAGGACAGGCTATTCCGGACGAAGGTATCCGCATGGCCATCCAGCGAGGGAAGGCCGTGCCAGGTGGAGCTTGCGCTTTCATGGGTGCTTGCGGCGCCGCCATTGGCGTCGGAATTGCGGTTTCCATCCTGCTGGAGGCGACACCTTATGAGGGCCGCAAACGGCAACTTGCGCAGCAGGCCACCTGGCGGGCTTTGGAACGCATCGCGTTCTTCGAAGCCCCGAGGTGTTGCCAGAGAGATTCCTGGTTGGCCCTTCAGGAGGCCTCGCGGTACCTGGATGAAGCTCTTGGCATGACCCTGGTCACGGGGCGGCCCATCGCCTGTGATCAGATGTCCCAGAACAAGGAATGCATCCGGGACCGATGCCCCCTCTGGCACACCGCGGTCAAGGGGGCCATGAGATGACCCACGCCTGGTTGTTGCACTTGTTCCCTCTGTTTCAACTTCGTCTGACGCCCCTGAAGGGGGTGCCGCACCTGCTCAGGAGTCTGCATCATGAACTGGCTTGAACCGATCGGCGCACGCACTGTTCCCGCCAACTATGGCCCCATGCGGGGCTTCAACGCCCATGCCCGAATAGAGGGGACCTGCGGCGACACCATGGAATTCTGGCTGGAGCTGGAAGACGAGACCATCCGGCGGGCCTCCTTCACCACGGATGGCTGCGAGACCTCGGTGGCCTGCGGCTGTGCCGTGGCCCACCTGAGCCACGGAAAGGGTCTGGGGGCCATGAAGCACCTGAGGCCCATTGATGTCCTGGAGTTCCTGGGGCAGTCCAGCAATGAAGAGGCCCACCATTGCGCTGATTTGGCGCTGCGGACCATGGAGCAGGCCCTAGACGAGTATGAACGCAGACCCATGCCTGCAGAGACCTCGTGCGGTAGCTGCGACGGGAGCTGCTGCGAGGAATGCGAAGAGGAATGCACCGAACGCACACCCGAGAAGAGCCCGGCCATGGCTTCCAGCGCCGGCGCACAGGGCATCCAGAAACGCATCCTGGTTCTCTCCGGCAAGGGGGGCGTGGGGAAGAGCACCATCGCCGTGAACCTGGCCATGGGGTTCGCCTTCAATGGCCTCCGGACGGGGATCCTGGATGTGGACATCCACGGTCCCAGCGTGCCCAAGCTGCTGGGGCTGGAGCGGGAGAAGATCCACACGGAAGGTCAGGACCTCCTGCCGGTTCCCCTGGGCGGGCTCAAGGTCCTCAGTCTCGGGTTCGCCCTCCAACCTGACGAGGCGGCCATCTGGCGGGGCCCGATGAAGGCCGGTGTAGTCGAACAATTCGTGAAACAGGTCCAGTGGGGCGAACTGGACGTGCTGGTCGTTGATTGTCCTCCAGGCACCGGCGATGAGCACCTTTCCATCCTCCAGGCTCTGGGCCGGGTGGATGGCGCGGTCATCGTCACCACGCCCCAGGAACTGGCGGTGCTCGATGCTCGCAAGGCTGTCACCTTCTGCCGGACAGCGGGGATTCCCATCCTCGGAGTCGTGGAGAACATGAGCGGCTTCACCTGTCCCTCCTGCGGCACCTCCACACCCGTCTTCCGTATCGAGGGGGGCCAGCGGATGGCCAAGGATCTGAAGATCCCCTTCCTCGGCGCCCTCCCCATCGACCCTGAGGTCGGCACCTCTGGGGATGCTGGACAGCCCAAGCTTTACCAGAACCTGGGCTTCGGGGCCCGGAAGGCCTTCCAGCCCATCCTGGCCGCCCTGCTCAAGCACCTGCCATCGGCTTCGGAATGAGCGGAGGCGTGGAACTCCGGTACCTGGGAATTATCCGTACTCCCCACCAGCAGATGGAACGCACACCGATCCAGCCCTGCTTCGCCCGGGGCATCCGCGGGGAGATCCACCTGGATTCCGCCTTCGAGGAAGGACTGAAGGGCATCGAGGCCTTCAGCCATCTGCACCTCATCTACCAACTCCACCGCTCCGAGCCAGGTCCTTTGGTGGTGACTCCCTTCATGATCGATGAGCCCAAGGGGGTCTTCGCCTGCCGCTATCCCGCGCGTCCCAACGCCCTGGGTTTGAGCGTGGTGAAGCTGGTGGAGGTGAGGGGCTGTTCCCTGGTCATCGAGGACGTGGACATGCTGGACGGCTCGCCCCTCCTGGACATCAAGCCCTTCTATCCGAAGTCGGACGTTCCCGAGCGGACCTGGGGCGGCTGGACGGAACAGGTGGATCCTGCGGAGGCGGAGCGCCGAGGTTCCCGGTCATGCTGAAGCCCTTCCGCCTCACGCTCCTGGTGGATCACCAAGCGGTGAGTCCGGCTCTCGCCACGGAGCACGGCCTCAGTTTCCTGCTGGAGCTGGGAGAGCGGGTGATCCTCTTCGACACGGGTGCCTCCGATGCCTTCCTCCGCAACGGGGACCACCTGGGGCTTCCCCTGGACCGCGTGGCGCATGTGGTCCTGAGCCACGGCCACTGGGACCATACCGGGGGGATCCAAGCGGCCCTGGGCCGGGCGCCGGAGGCCAAGGTCTACCTGCATCCACGGGCCCTGGGGCCGAAATTCAGCAAGCATCCGGAGCGCCCCGTCCGGGAGATCGGGTTCCCCAAGGCGAGCTGGAGCGCGGTCTGTCCCCTCGTGCACCGGGTCAACTGGACCACGGCTCCCCTGCGGTTGTTCCGGGAAGTGGGAATCACGGGTCCCATTCCCAGGCGCCATGCCGTGGAGGAGGTTTCCGGCCCTTTCTTCCAGGATGCGGAGGGCCGCCACTCCGATCCCCTCGTGGACGACCAGGCCCTCTGGATCCAGACGCCCACGGGCCTGGTGGTGGTCCTGGGCTGTGCCCACGCCGGGGTCGTGAACACCCTGGAATACGTGCAGCGGATCACCGGCGAGACCCGGATCCGCGCCGTCCTGGGGGGCCTCCATCTCGTAAATGCTTCGGAGGAGCGCCTGAGCTTCACCGTCGAGGCCCTCCAGGGGCTGGAGGTGGAAGCCCTCTTCCCCTGCCACTGCTCCGGCGAGAGCGGAGTGGCCGTACTTCGAAAGCACCTGGGCGACCGGGTGCGGCCCCTCGCCTCAGGAGGGCAGTTCCTTCTGGACCCCTTTGAACTCTCTTCGAACCGGGAGCCCCTGTGACCCTGTCCGTCCGTCTGCCTGAGGATTCCCTCCCCGAGGGCGGCGCCAGCTTGGCCTCCAGCTTTTATCCGCGCCTCCTGGGAATGTGGATGCAGCGGCTTGGGATGGGAAGCTGGATCACCCTGGAGGATCGGTCATGAGCGGGAAGGATGGGCGTGCCCGGCAGATCGTCTCCCTCGTGCCAAGCCTCACGGAACAGGTGGCCTCCTGGGGGTTGGGCGAGCGCTTGGTCGGGCGCACCCGCTACTGCGTCCAGCCCGCCTGGGTCGTAGATCGCATCCCCGAGGTCGGGGGCACCAAGAACCCGGACATGGCCCGCCTTCTGGCCCTTCAGCCCGACCTGGTGCTTCTGGAGTGCTCCGAGAACAGCCGGGAGACGGCCGTGGCGCTGGAATCCGCCCACGTCCCCTTCCTGGCACTGAATATCCATTCGGTCGATGCCTGCATCCGCGCGAGCCGGGAAATGGCCTGGTCCCTGGGGTGTGAGGCGCAGGGGGAGGCCACGGCTCAGCGGATCAAGGCCCGATTGGCGGATCGTCCCCTCCCAGCCCTTCCGGCCGTGGTCCTCCTGTGGCGGAATCCCTGGATCCTCGCTGGGGAAGGAACCTACTTGGCCGATCTCCTGCGATGTTCGGGCTTCCAGGCCCTGGGACCCCATGGCTACGCACGACTTTCGGATGAGGCACTCGCGGACCTCGATCCCGCGCACGTCTTCCTGCCGGATGATCCCTATCCCTTCAAGGCAACAGATGCCGCCGATTTGCGGCGCCTTCTGCCCAGAGCACGGTTCCATGCCCCGGATGGGCGCGCTCTCGCCTGGGTCTTGAGTCGCACTGCAGACGGACTGCGCGTGCTGAAGGACCTCCGCATCTCCCTAGCCCCCCCAGGAGTACCCCATGACCCTCACCATCCAGCTTCCTGATGCTTTCACCCGCACGCTGCCCGACGGCGCCACCGGCGCCGATCTGGCCCGCAGCATCGGCCCGCGCCTCCTGGAGGCCGCCCTGGCGATCCGGACGGACGCCCGCCTCCAGGACCTCGCGACCCCGCTGTCCGATGGCGCGAGGGTGGCGGTGGTGACCGCAAAGGACCCCGAGGCGCTCGATATCATCCGGCACTCCACGGCCCATCTCCTGGCCCAGGCAGTGCGGAACCTGTTCCCGGCCGCCAAGGTGGGCATCGGGCCTATCATCGAGGACGGTTTCTACTACGACTTCCTGGTGGAGCCCTTCTTCACACCAGAGGACCTGGTGGCCATCGAGGCCGAGATGAGGCGTCTGGTCCAGGTCGCGGTCCCCGTGGTCCGGGAGGAACTGGACCGGGACGAGGCCATCCACCGCTTCGAGGCCTTGGGCGAGCCCCTCAAGGTGGAACTGGTCTCAGCCATTCCCGAGGGCCAGGTGATCACCGGCTACCGACAGGGCGACTTCTACGATTTTTGCCGAGGTCCCCATGTCCCGGACACTGGGAAGCTCAAGGCCTTCAAGCTCCTTTACACCGCCGCCGCCTACTGGAAGGGCGACGAGAAAAACGTCCAGCTCTGCCGGATTTACGGCACGGCCTTCCTGACCCAGAAGGAACTGGACGAGCATCTGCAGCGCCTGGAGGAGGCCAAGGCTCGGGACCACCGCAAGCTGGGCCGGGAGCTGGATCTCTTCTCCTTCCACCCGGAGGCCCCCGCATCCCCCTTCTTCCACCCCAAGGGGACCGTCATCTACAACGAACTGCTGGCCTACCTCCGCAGCCTGTATGCGCGCAAGGGCTATCATGAGGTGATCACCCCCCAGGCCCTGGACGTCAGCATGTGGAAGACCTCCGGGCACTACGAGAAATACCAGGAGAACATGTACTTCACGGAAGTGGACGAGCGGGAGTATGCCCTGAAGCCCATGAACTGCCCCACCCACTGCCTCATCTACGGTACGGGCAAGCACAGCTACCGGGATCTGCCCATCCGCTATGCGGATTTCGGGCGCATCCACCGCTACGAGCGCAGCGGCGTGACCCAGGGTCTCACCCGGGTCCGCACCTTCTGCCAGGACGATGGTCATGTATACTGCACGTCGGATCAGATGACGGTGGAGATGGCCGCCTTCTTCGACTTCCTCCGGGAGGTCTACCGGACCTTCGGTTTCAACGATGTGCGCGTGGCACTCTCCACTCGGCCCGAGAAACGCCTGGGCTCCGACGAAGTCTGGGACGAGGCGGAGAGCGCCCTGGCCGAGGCCCTGCGCGAGGCGGGTATGGAGTACCACATCAATCCCGGGGAAGGAGCCTTCTACGGCCCCAAGATCGAGTTCCAGGTGCTGGATGCTCTCAAGCGCCCCTGGCAGCTTGGGACGCTCCAGGTGGACTACTCCATGCCCGCCCGCTTCGGCCTCACCTACGTGAAGCCCGACGGGAGCGAGGGCACGCCGGTGATGCTGCATCGGGCCATCCTGGGCAGCCTGGAGCGCTTCCTGGGCATCTTCATCGAGCACTGCGCCGGGGCCTTTCCCGTGTGGCTCGCCCCGGTGCAGGCGGTGTTCCTCCCCATCACGGACCGCACCCACGACTACGCCCGGAAGCTCCAGGCGCAGGCCCTCGAACTGGGACTCCGCTCCGAACTGGATCTCCGGAACGAGAAGGTGAACGCCAAGATCCGGGACGCCCAGCTCCAGAAGATTCCCTACATGCTCGTGCTGGGGGATCGGGAGGCGGCCGATGGCACCGTGTCCGTCCGGCACCGCAAGGACGGAGACTTGGGGGTCCAGACCGTGGATGTCTTCTTTGACCGGATCACCACGGAGATCCGTCAGCGAGTGCTCTGAGTAAGGCTTCCAGTAGACTGTCCCCATGACCCAACGGAGAGGAAAGACCGGCCCACTGCTCTCGCCCACCGAGGCGATCCTGGAGAGCATCTCGGACGGCGTCTTCACGGTGGATCCGGAGTGGCGCGTCAGCTCCTTCAACCGGGCCGCGGAGGAGATCACCGGGGTTCCCCGGGAGGAGGCCATCGGCCAGCGCTGCTCAGAAGTGTTCCGCTCCAGCATGTGCGAAGCCGACTGCGCACTGGATCAGACCCTCAAGACAGGTAGGCCTATCATCGGGAAATCCGGGTACATCATCGACGCAGACGGCAACCGGATCCCCATCAGCGTCAGCACCGCCGTCCTGAGGGACTCCGAGGGGAAAGTGGTCGGGGGGGCCGAGACTTTCCGCGACCTGTCCGAAGTGGAGACGCTGCGCCTGGAACTGGCGGGGAAGGTCCGGATGGGCGATCTCGTGAGCCGGAGCCCCGTCATGCAGAAGCTCTTCGAGGTGCTGCCCGCCATCGCTGCGAGTCCCAGCACGGTCCTGATCCTGGGCGAGACCGGCACGGGCAAGGAACTGGTGGCTCGCACGGTCCACGCCCTCAGCCCTCGTCGGGAAGGGCCCTTCGTTGCCGTCAACTGCGGGGCCTTGCCCGATACCCTCCTGGAATCCGAACTGTTCGGCTACAAGGCTGGAGCTTTTACGGGCGCAGGGAAAGATAAGCCCGGGCGCTTCGCCCTGGCCAAGGGGGGCACCCTCTTCCTGGATGAGATCGGCGAGATCAGCCCGGCGCTCCAGGTTCGGCTCCTGCGGGTGTTGCAGGAACGCACTTACGAGCCTCTGGGCTCCACCCGTTCCGAAACGACGGATGCGCGGATCATCGTCGCCACCCACCAGGATCTCCTGGAGCAGATGCGGAAAGGCGTATTCCGGGAAGACCTCTATTATCGCGTGAACGTGATCCGGCTGGAACTGCCGCCCCTCCGGCGGCGCATGGAGGACCTTCCGCTGCTGGTGGAGCAATTCGTGGAGCGCTTCAACCGCCTCCAGCAGAAGTCTGTCCAGGGAATTTCAGCGGAAGCCCTGTCCCTGCTCATGGCCCACCACTGGCCTGGCAATGTGCGGGAACTGGAGAATGCCATCGAGCGGGCCTTCATCCTCTGTCAGGACGGCCCCATTCGCATCGAGCACCTTCCGGAAGAACTTCGATTTCATGGCACTTCTGGAAACGCGGGACAGCCCGTGGGCGTGGCCCACGACCTTCTCGACGCCCAGTCCATCCATGACGCGCTGGAACGCAACGGGAACAACCGTCTCGCTGCGGCAAAGGAGCTCGGTATCCACAAGACCACCTTGTTCCGCCGCATGAAGAGGCTGGGGATTGCGCTCCCCGAGCAGGACGGACGGTCCCGCAGGGACTGATTGTCGGCCAGGAAGCTAGAAGGTCGAGAACCTGTGTTCGCAGGAACCTGCGACGGTAGCGGCTGCGCACCTGTCTGGCAGGGGTAGCGTCCTTGTGATGCAACTCTAGCAGGTCGAACAGGCGAGTTCTTCCGGCCTTATGTGTTTAAATGATTATTGTTGATCTGTATGTGGATGGAATTCGAGAAATGGCAGGCGATTTGCTCCTAATGAATGTAATCGAGAAAGGAGCCTGCATGGAGGTCGCATTTGCATTCCTGGAAGATCGGATCGCACCGGTCTTCGACACCACCCAGCGGATCCTGCTCGCAGAGGTAAAAGGTCTTTCGATCCGCACGGAAACCGTTGCGCGGCTGACCGAACAACAGCCGTTGGAGCGGGCCAAGGCCCTGGCAGGCCTTGGCGTGGACGTCCTGGTGTGCGGGGCGATCACGGCCGAGCTGCAACGATCCCTGGCGAGTCTTGGGATCCGCGTGATCCCTTTCGTGGCCGGGGATCTGCGGGAGATCATGCAGGCTTGGCTTCAGGACCGCCTGGCGCTCGGCGCCTACCGGATGCCCGGTTGCCGTCGACGGGACCCATTCGCTCAAGAGGAGGTCGACATGAACAAGACCGGACGAGAAGGGGGACGCTGCGGTTCCGAGGGCGAAGGACGGAAAAGAGGTGTTGGGTCGCACCAAAGTGCGCGAGGCGATCCCGGCCGGAGAGACGGCCGCGGGCAGGCTGATCTCTGCCTCTGTCCCAAGTGCGGCCATCGTGAACCCCATGAGCAAAGAACACCTTGCAACCACAAGCTGTGCTCCGAGTGCGGCACGGCGATGACGAGGGAATTCCCTCTATTTTAAAGGAGAAAGACATGCCAAGAATGAATGGAACAGGGCCTGAGGGAATGGGTGCCATGACTGGGCGCGGGATGGGACGCTGCGCTGGATCCGCCATCCCCGGCCAGGGATTCGGCTCCGGAATGGGTCGAGGAAGCGGTTTCATGGGTGGTTGCCGACGTGCCGCCGGAATGCTGGGATTCCGCTGGATGCGCAGCCAGGCTCCTGGTCTGGAGAAGGATGCTTTGGCGCTCGAGGCGGAGGCGCTGGAAGCGCGGCTCGCGGCAGTCAAGCGGCGTCTAGGCGCGCTCGAGCCCGAAGCCAAATGACGGTGAAGATGCGTCCAGGATCGATGGCTGGCGGAAGGTGTGAGGAGCTCTCTGCATGAGGACGTCCCTAGACTGCGTGCCCTGCCTACTCCGCCAGTCCATGGAAGCGATTCGGCGGGTCTCCTCGGATCCGTCCCTTCGCGAGCTGTTCCTGCGCGAGGTGCTGCAATGGACCAGCGAGATGGATCTTGAGGGAGCCCCACCGGTCCTGGCCCAGCGCATCCATGGCCGGTTGCGGGAGATTTCCGGCATCAAGGATCCGTATCATGCGGAGAAGGAAGCCCAGAATCGCATGGCTCTGGGCCTCCTTCCGGAACTGAAAGCCAGGGTCGAGGCTGCATCGGATCCCCTGGCTCTGGCGGTGCGTCTGGCCATCGCAGGGAATGTCATCGACCTGGGAGCCAATGGAGAAGTGAAAGAATCCGATCTGTGCCAATCCATCCAGAAAGCGCTGGCGGAACCGCTTGTGGGCGGCATGGGCGCCTTCAGACAGGAAGTGGAGGCAGCCCGGAGCATCCTCTATCTGGCGGACAATGCCGGAGAGATAGCCCTGGACTACCTGCTGATCGAGCAGCTGGGACCCGCGCGGGTGACCCTGGCGGTGCGGGGGGCCCCGACTCTCAACGATGCGACTCGCGCCGATGTGCGCGCCGTTGGGCTGGACCTCATGGTCCAGGTCATCGACAACGGTTCCGATGCTCCGGGCACGGTGCTCGAGGATTGCAGTGAAGCCTTTCTTGGACACCTGGCCGATGCCGACCTCATCGTGGCCAAGGGGCAGGGCAACTATGAGACCCTCAGTCGCGAGGCGCGCAATCTGTTCTTCCTCTTCAAGGCCAAGTGCCCGGTCATCGCGGAGCATGCCGGGGTGCCCCTTGGTGCGCACGTACTGGCCCGGCCCCGCGCTCGAACATTGCTGGTGGACGAGCCGACCTGCAGGAGAAAATCATGAATCCGTCCGGCTTCCGTCATGTGTATGGACCCGTTCCATCACACCGTCTGGGGCGTTCCCTGGGGGTGGATCTCGTCCCCTTCAAGGTCTGCACCTACGACTGCATCTACTGCCAGCTCGGCCGCACGACCTGCAAGACCCTTGACCGGAAAGAATATGTGCCGGTGGAGGAGGCGCTCACGGAGTTGGAAGCGAGTCTGCGTGAAGGCTCCGCTCCTGATTACATCGGCTTGGCGGGCTCGGGTGAGCCGACCCTGAATACCGGCATCGGTGCCCTCATCAACGGCATCAAAGCCATGACCCCAATCCCCGTCGCAGTGCTTACCAACGGTTCGTTGCTATGGATGCCAGAGGTTCGGGAGGCACTGATGAGGGCCGATCTTGTGCTTCCGTCCCTGGATGCCGGGGACCCGCGCGCTTTCCGGACCATCAACCGTCCCCACGAGGGCATCGCCTTCGACCGGATGGTCGATGGCATCGCGGAGTTCACCCGGGACTTCCCAGGGGAGGTGTGGCTTGAGGTGTTCCTGCTCGCG
>Ga0209098_1004050_pt1 | contig 11628 bp, 7 predicted proteins | sample AD_JPNHW1_MetaG_FD_184429 | JGI IMG/M metagenome (GOLD analysis project Ga0209098, IMG submission 184429) | Active sludge microbial communities of municipal wastewater-treating anaerobic digesters from Japan - AD_JPNHW1_MetaG (SPAdes) (version 2) | ecosystem: Engineered > Bioreactor > Anaerobic >... | reverse complement strand
TGGTCTGTCGACTGCTGGGTGCCGGATCCAGCGGCACAAGACCGGCTCCATTCTTGGAAATGCGGTGTTTTCCTAAAACTTAGCTTGGACGCACTACGCCAGGGATGCCGACGGCAATCCCCACTCCAGGCAATCGAGGAAGGACCGAACGTGACCGAGCGAAACGACCCGTGCCCTTGCGGCAGCGGCCGGAAGTACAAGAAATGCTGCCTGGAGAAGGAGGCAGCCTCCCGCGCCACGACTCCGGAAGGATCCAGCGGTTCGGGTGTGGACGAGCGGAATATTCCCAAGATCGTCGAGCTATTCGATCGGTTCGCCGCCCAGGCCTTCGAGTTGGCACACAACCGGGTGATTCCACCCGATTGCGTGGAAGGGATCCAGGCGCTGTCCCGCAGGAGTCCGGAATCGTTCGAATACCTCATGAGCGTGGTGGGGGAAATCGCGGTGGCGCAGCTGGCACGGGATGGCTGGGGACGGAAATTGGCGTCGCGTCTGTCGCCACCGCAGGAGCGCTATCTGCAGGAGATGGCCACACAATCCCTGCGTCCCTGGACCGTGCTCGAGGTGTTTCCCGGCGAAGGGATGGTCTTGCAGGACATCGAGACAGGAGTGACCGTTCGTGTGCGGGAACGAACCGGCTCCAGGGAACTGGTGGCCCAGGAACGATGCGCCGCACGGGTGATCCACGACTTTTCCGAACCATCGTTGTCGCACATCTTCCGCATCACCGATGCCATGTGGGAACGATTGCGGTCACCACGGCGGAACGTCGTCGACATGCTCGCCAAGACTCCCGAGGAAGCGTTGGAGATCGGCCTGGTCCAGGAATTCGTGCGCGCCTTCGCGACTGTGGAACGTCCGAAGCGCGTGGTGGACATGGCCTCCGGAGGCGAAATCGCCTTCGTTCGCGACCGCTTCGCGGTGACGGATTCCACAGCGCTGGCGGGTTGGTTGCGCTCGAGTCCCGAGCTCGATTCCCACCCCAAGGAGCCGGATTCCTTCATCCGTTTCGAAGAGCTTCCAGGTGGGGTGCGACGCGCCTTGGCCCACCTGGAATGGATGGAAGTCCGGGGCAAATGGGTGCTGGAAATCCATTCCAAGAGCCGCGAGGCGGCGAACGCCAACCGGACCTGGCTCAAGGAGAACGCCGGTGCCTGGCTGCGATTCACTTCGCGCAAGATCGAGGAACCCGACCTCGACCCCGACCACGAGGAGGGTGAGGGGGAGATCGGACTCCCGGTGGAGCTGGCAGACGTGATGAGCCCCGACTTCATGGAGAAGATGTACCGCACGCATCTCTACCACGACTGGGCAGACGCGAAGATTCCCGCACTGCAAAACCAGACGCCAAGGCAATGCGCCCGCACTGAGCGTGGCGAAGCGGCGGTGCGGGATCTGGTGCAGTCCTACCAGGCCCAGGAAAACCGCATGGCCAAAAGCCAGAAGCGAGCGCCGGTGGACCTTTCCTGGCTTCTGGAGGATGCCGGCATCCGAAAAACCAGATGATGCGGATGCCTTCCCCATTTGCCAAGGAAGACGATCCCAGTGTCAAGGGGAAGGATCTGCCCCGGATCGCCCGTTGGCGCGGATGCGGTTGGACAATTCCTGGGGCGACCACCGCTTGCGGATGGCCGCGTCCAAGAACAGGAGGCGGTCGTGGTGGGAGGTGCAGGCCTCCAGGAGGACCAGGTGGCAGCCCCACGAAAGGGCGAGCGCCTTTGGGGGCAGATCGCCGTAGGGGCTCCACACCTCGTGGAACCTCTTCATCTGCTTCAGGTTCTCGCTGGAAAATCCCAAGGGGGCGGCGCCCCTCCCGACCAGCCAACGGCTGAGGGAATCCCACTCCTCCTCGGTCCAGTCCGAATCGAGGGATCTTATGGCCAAGGCGGCGCCCACCTGGAAATAGGTGGTGATCATCTGGGCGTTGGCGGCCAGCCATGCCCGCTCGCGCCCCACCCGGACCAACTCCCCCAAGGTTCCAAAATCGAACTTGCGACCGTCTCCGTGCGCGCGCATCGCAACACCTCCCGCTGTGAGATTCATGGCGTTCCATGGTCTCTCCGCGGGTGTTTCGGAGGAGTAATCGCGGGAGCTATCCCGGTGTGGTCACCCTGGGTGGGGAATGTAGAACGGATTTGGGGAGGAGGAGCTAGCGCATCTAGGAGGGAATCGGGTTCTTGAAGTAGGGGCGGTCGGTTCCGCAGGTTTCGCAGACGCGGAAGAAGAATCCGCCTTCGCGTGCGATCAGCTTGGGTTTGCAGGCGGGCGTACGGCACTGGAACCGGATGGGAGTGTTCTTGGCGCAATCCAGGCACTTGAAGTAGAGCGAATGCGGGCCGGTGCGGATTTCCAAGCGGCGCGAGTCGCAGAACCGGCAGGCCTTCGATTCCGGGCGTTCGTCGGCGGCCTTGACCAGACCAGGATCGGGTTCGTGGAACTCCAGAGGATCCACCCGCGGAGCGGACTCCTGGACGCTGCGTGGGCGGTGGTGGTTCAGGATCCAGAGGGACAGTTTCGCGAGGGTCTCCGGGAGGAACGAGTACGGCAAAATGGGGAGGCGCGTGATCCGCGAATCTTGTTTCCCCGATTCGATGGTTTCGAGGATGCCGCCGGGGATTTGATCGGCCTTGAGAAGGTTCTGGTGGGGCGGTTCCAGATCCTGTCGGATGATCCCCTGATCGGAAATGGCCACCCAGGTGTTCCAGCGAAAGTTGCCGTAGTCGAAATCTCGTGAACTGAAAAGCTTGCGGATCAGGTGCTGGCCATGGAGGTTCAGGAACTTCCGCAGGAAGTCGGCTTGGCGCTCGGCCTGCAGCAGCGGGGATGCCATCCCTTTCCAACCGCCATCCCACTGGCGCGACCATTCGTCGCGCGCGTTCACCCGAACGCTGCTGGTCACGCTCTTCGATTCCACGATGTGGAATCCGTAGGGTTCCAAGACCAGATGATCGATCTGCGCCACATCGCCTTTCTCCTCCAGCCGCAGGTCGTGGAACACATGCACATCTTTGCGGTCCTTGAACGCCCGGTCCAGGTAGTGGGCCATCTGGGACTCGGCGTTCCAACCGGCTTTCTCGAACGGCGATAGCAGGGCTCGTGGATCGATGCGCTTGCGGATCATGGATCCATTCTACCCCGGTAGATCCAGGAAGGCCACTGCGCAGCGGCTCCTTTCCTGGTCTTGGAATGCCCCCTGACCCGCAACCTGGACGTCGCGGCAACCGCGAGGCTTGGGATACAGGAGCAAAGCCTGGTGGATTCCGTACAGCTTGTTGTAGACGTACATCTGCTTGAGGTCGGCGTCGCCTGGGATGTACGAGTCGGAAGTCTTCCACTTGGTATCGAGAACCGTTCGTCCCTTGAGGGCCGGGAAGTCATCCTGCCAGAGCCGCAGTTCCTCCGATTCTGGCCCCGGGATGAGGAGCAAATCGGGCTTGATGGTCTTCGTACTCGTCTCGCTTCCGGTTTTGCCGCCTTCCCAGAATGCCTTGACGGATTGCGTCTTGAGCGTCCACGTGGTTCCCTTGATTTTCTTGCGGACTTCGTGGGCGACCCAGGCTTCCCACAGCTTGTTCATGTCGAACAGGAGCGAAAAGACTTCGGAAGATCCCCGCTGCAGGTCGGGATTCTGGTCGAGCAGAAGCAGGCGAGCCAGCTCCATCGCTTCGCGGTATCGATCCGTGCGGCGATCGTAGTGAAGACGATCGAACTCGCCTGCACCTACCGATCGGTTGTTCCAGTCGAGATAGGGAAGCAGGAGGCCTCGGGTCTTCGCCTTCAGGAGATGGCTGCTGGTGCGCTGGACGACCTTGAACAGGCCTGCGACGAGAATCCGGTTCCACGAGTTGTGGATGTCGTATTCCATCGCGTCGGTGTAGACGCGCTCGCGGTGCACGAGGTTGCGCTTGATGTCCTCGGAAACGACGAGTCGTCCTCTCCAGGCCGGCCTGTTGCGCTGGACCTTCCGGTATGCCTTCACGAGGCCTTCACGCAGGAGTGCTTCGGCTTCCTCGACGAACATCCAATGGAAGACTTCCAGGAGGGAGTGCTTCTGCAGTTGCAAGCTGGCGCGTTCCGAATGGCGGAATCGGAAGCCGCGCAGGGCCGCGACCATCTGCAACAATGCGAACTTCCAGTATTGGATCGACTTGTCTCTTCCCGTGTCGGTGTCGCGGTTGGCATCGGCCTTGGGAAGAATCTCGATCACGTCGGTGCCCACCTGGATCACACCGACCCACTGGGTGGCGCGAATCGACCGATGGCCGATCTCGACGTAGCGCTCCTTGCAGCGTTCCTGCCACGCGGCGATGGTGTCGAAGGTCGACGAGGACAGCGTGTGTCCGTCGATCGTCTGCCCGACCCGGATCCTCTCGTGTTCGAAGAGGGTCATCCTTGGTTCAAGATGCCCTTGAAGGTGTCGACGTTCCAGTCCTTCGCGGGGATCAATTCGTAGATGTCCGATGCCTCGAGTTCCTTGTCGAACCCTTTTGCGAAGGTGACCTTCCCCAACGGCGACTTGCGAACGAATCCCGATCCGAGGACCATGCCGATCTTGCTCCATTCGCCGTAGAAGAACTCCTGGAGGAGGGGGACAATCTTCGTCTCGAACGCGCGTCGCACGTCGTCGACACTCTTGGCATCGAGCAGGAATGCGTGCCCGATGGTATGGTCGCGATCCAACAGCGCCTCCAGCCTTCTGTTGATGGTCGTCAGGATGGCGTGCAGGTCCAGTCCATCGTCGGTCGTCTTCAATTGGTCGGGTTTCGGCATCATCTCGACGAATTCGAAGCGGCGCCGCAACGCCACGTCCAAGGCTTCCACGCTGCGGTCGGCGGTGTTCATGGTGCCGATGACGTGGAGGTTGGGTGGAACTTGGAACAGTGTTCGCGAATAGGGGAGTACGATCTCGAGGGATTCGGTCTGGTCCATCCGCTTGGAGGGCTCCAGGAGAGTGATCAATTCGCCGAACACCGAAGAGATGTTGGCGCGATTGATCTCGTCGATCACGAGGACGAATTCTTCGGGACGGTCGCTGGTCAGTTCGGGCTTCGCTTCGATACGTGATTTCAAGTGCTCCACGAGAGCGTCGTAGTAGGTCGAAAGCCCACCTGCGATGCTTCGAGTGCCGTCGTAGATGCCCCGCAAGGTCGATGCGCTGAGGGTGTGCTGCGTATTGCCGTTGCTCTTGCGGAAGCGAATCGTGCCATCGTCGACTTCGTACACCTCGAATTGCGTATTGCCGCGAGTGGTGACCGTTACGCCACCCTGACGTTCCACTTCCTCCACGAAGCTCGCCCAGAGCGCATCGAAGGACTCCGCCACGGTTCCCCTGGACCAGGCGATCCACGCGGTTCTGGCTCGGCTGCAGAGTCGGGCGAAGATTCCTTCCTGCACCTCGTATCGCAGCTGTCCTGCTGTGCTGTCGGCGACGGGGCGCAAGCCCTCGATGAATTCCTCGTAGGCGAGCGATGGATGGAATGTCGTGAAGAGGATCCGTCCGGCGCGGACCATGGCTTCGTATCGTGCGATCACCTCGTCCCTTGAAGAGGGAATCGGTTCGCCGGCGAGTGCGAGTGCCCGGACGCGCGTCGCATAGGTCTTGCCGGTTCCTGGTGGTCCGTACAGGATCTCGTTGGTGCAGGCGAATTTGCGGAGTTCCTTGGTCTCGATCCTGACTGGGATGTCGTCGAGGTTGCCATCCGTGGTGTCGTCGACAGGTGACTTCGCTTTGCGCGCAGCGATCTGTTCGAGCTCTGCGTTGTTCTGAGGTACGTCGTTCCAGATCCAATCGATGGCATTCTGGTACTTCGCGGGATCGATCCATGTCACGGTGGATTGCCACGTCCAACTGTAGATCTCGAAAGGCTTGAACCCCTTCGCCCATCGAATGCGCAGATTCCTGCCATCGCCCGGATTCTCGAGCACCACGCCACGCGCTTTGATGCGCATGCACCCGGTGGGGATGCCGTGGTTGTCGAAGGGGAGCGTGTTCTTGCGGACATAGGCCGCCTTGATCGCCACCTTGTCGCCAGGTCGGATGGCGCGGACCTTGTCCAGATAGCGCTCTTCGTAGCCGTTTTCCCAGCGGGATTCCTTGATGAAGGCTTCGGACATGTCCTCCTCGCCCCAAGTGGCGCCAAGAAGCCAGTGGGAGGGAGGGCCTTCGGCGTCTTCGGTATCCTCCAGATCCTCTGCTTCCGCCTCGGCGTGGATGGCCCATTCCTTCCAGAGGGACATGCTGAAATCGCACCAGTCGTCTTCGCGGTTCCAGTCCTGCCCCAATCGCCTCATGCATCGAGCCAGGCTGCGCGATTCTTCGCCTCGCTGTGCGGCCAGCCACTGGATGGACTTGTCCTTGAAGATCATCGGTATCAGTGGACGCTCGAAGTCCTGGAACAGGAATGCGCTTTTCCACTTGAGGACGTTGGAAAGGTCGATTTCCTCGATCGCTTCGAGGTCGCCAAGGCGGATTTTCTCGATGGCTTCCACGATGAGGGAACGGATGCGCTGGAATGCCTCGGCTGGCGTTGCGCCATGCCTGCCGTGCCAGGCGTAGTCTTCGCTGTAGCGGTATCCGGTGCGGTCTTCCTGGAGCTTGCGGTCCTTGCGATTGAAAATGCCGAATTTGAACGCCGATCCACCCCCGATGCCTCCGAGAATGGTCAGGCGAAATTCGATCCAGAAGCAGAACGTGTCTCTCGATCCCGCCTTCGTGTATTCCTCGAGGGTCATGGAACGGATGCGCTCCAGAGGCCATGTCTTCAGGAATTCGGCGAGCAGTTCTTCACGGGTCATGAGTTTCTCCGAGGCGTTGTTGTCACGCCACCAGTTCGCGCAGTTTCGCGTAGGTGTCGACCACGTCGTACTTCACCTGGTCGGAGGCGATCTTCGCGAAGAACTTGCGGGCGCAGCCGATCTTGGCCTTCTCGACTTCGCGCAGGTCCAGGCTGGACAGCGATCCCTTCGTTTCGGCCACGAAGTACACGTGCTTGACGGTTCCCGTCTGGAAGGCGATGGCCCAGTCGGGGTTGTAGTCGCCCACGGGAGTGGGGATGCGGAAGCCGCGCGGGAGTTTGGCGTACACCACCACCTCGGAGGCGCGGTCCAACTCCTCCACGAAGGTCCGTTCGATGGTGGAATCGGTGAAGACGTAGTCCAGGACGTGGCGCTGGGCGTGAAACGCGCTGCCCACTTCTTCGGAATGCTTGTCGGCGGTGAAGATCTCGATGCAGTGGCGCGACTCCAGTGGGTGGTACTCGATGTGCTCCACGATCACCGTCGCCTTCTGCTCGTCGATGATCCGGATGGCCTTCGCCAGGAAGTCCTCGGGATTGGTCTTGAACTGCGCGAAGACCTGCGGCTGGATGCCTGACAGAATCCGGGCAACGGTGGCGCGGCGCAACTGTGTTTCGCTGGCGATCGTGCCCACGAGGTCATAGGTCACGCGAGAATGGATTGATGCCTGCAGAACATCGGTCCGCGATTCGCCCGCGACAAATGCCGTCTTGGAATCCAGCGAATCGAGGGTGGCTTGGTCTGCCTGGGTGCCGCGCTCCACCACGTACTGCAACGGGCTCACGCGCAGCTCGGCATCCAGCGCGCGGATCGCCTTGGATACGAGTTCCTGCGAGTCAAAGTCCACGGCATAGATGGATTGCCGGTTGATGCGGCTCCACAGTTCCTGGAATTCGGACTTCTCGATGTTCGCGTTTACTTGATTCTCCACCTTGGGCTTGCGGCCGTCGGCGAAGCCGGGAAGCATGCCGTCGCGGAAGACGCTGTCCACCAGTTGGAACAAGCCTTCGGCATGGGGCTGGAGATCGGGCGGAAGCGGCGGAAGGGTCCCCTTCTCGCGGGCGTCGTGGTAGGTCTGCGTGATGGCGTCGTCGGCCGAATCGTCGATGAAGTCGTTCTTGAGCAGGTACTTGTAGAGCTGCTTGGCCATCTCGGGCGTGACTTCCAGGTTCCCCTGCGCGCCGTGTACGACCTTGCCGGTGAAGAACTGCACATTGGCTTGACGAGGCCGCTGCGCCAGCGCTTCGCGGATCTCCTTCTGGAGCGCCGTCACGAAATCCTTGTACGACTCGCTCGCCACCACGGTGAGTTCGTTCACCTGGTGCACGATGGCAGGCTCGTCCACGCGGTTGCCGTCGCGATCCACGCAAAGACGCAGGCCGCGGCCCACCTCCTGGCGGCGCGCGACGTCGTTGCCGCTGTGCTTGAGGGTGCAGATCACAAAGACGTTGGGGTTGTCCCAGCCTTCGCGCAGGGCCGAATGCGAGAACAGGAACCGCACCGGCTCCTCGTGCGAGAGCAGGCGCTCCTTGTCCTTGAGGATCAGGTCGTACGCATCGGTATCGTCGGATTCCGTCGAACGTGCGCCGGTTTCGGGATCGATCATGCGCTTGGTCTTCTTGTCGATCGAGAAGTAGCCGTCGTGGATGCGTCCCACCGTGTCGCGCTCCAGGAACGCCTTGTAGGCGGGCTCCAGGAGCAGTTTGGTTTGCAGTTCCGCCACGCAGGAGGCGTATTCCTCCTCGAAGATGCGGGCGTACTCGCCCTTTTCGTCGGGCTGCGCGTAGTCGCGGTACTTGGCCACCTCGTCGATGAAGAACAAGGAGAGCGCCTTCACGCCTCGCGCGAACAGGTCGCGCTCCTTCTCCAAGTGCGCCTTGATCGCCTCGCGGATCTGGATGCGGCGCAGCGCGAGTTCGGTGACGTCGCCCGACGCTTCGCCCACGCAAACCGCCTCGCCGTTGGTGAAGCGGACTTCGCCGGTGCGCGCGTCGATATCGGAGACCACGAAGCCCTTGTACTGTCCCAGCTCGCCGGAAAGTTCGAAGAGGTTCGATCCTTTGCCCACGCGGCGCAACACCCTCTGGATGCCGCCGCCGTCGCGCTTGATCTCCAGCTCGATCTTCGCCTCGGGAGGCTTGGTAGCGCTCACCTCGATGGAATCGAGGTACAGGTAGCCGCTGGTCCCCGAAAGCCCGCGCACGCTGATGCCGCGCACGCTGATCTTCTTGACCAGCTTCTGGTTGTAGGCGTCCAGCGCGTCCAGGCGGAAGATCTTGTCGTGCTCGGTCTTGTGGGTGGCCGAATAGCGCAGGATGAACAGCGGACGGAATTTGGCCAACGCCTCCAGCGTCTTCTTGCCTTCCATCTTCTGGGGTTCGTCCAGAATCAGGATGGGGCGGTTGGCCGAAAGAACATCGATGGGCTTGCGGGACTGGAAATCGTCCAGCTCGTCGTAGATGCGCCGGTTGTCCTTGCCGGTGGCGTTGAACGCCTGGATGTTGATGATCATCACCTGGATGCCGCTTCCCGACGAGAAGCTTTCCAGATCGTGCAGCGAGCGCGAGTTGTAGACGAAGAACCGGGCCTTCTTCCGGTAGATCTCCTGGAAGTGGTCGGCGGTGATGGAGAGCGTCTTGTGCACGCCCTCGCGGATGGCGATGGAGGGCACCACCACCACGAACTTGCTCCAGCCGTGGCGCTTGTTCAGCTCGAAGATGCTCTTGATGTAGCAGTAGGTCTTGCCCGTGCCCGTCTCCATCTCGATGTCCAGATTCAGGCGGCTGGCGGCGGTGGACTTGAGGCTGGTGGAAAGCGGCAGATTCTGACGTTTCTGGACCGCCTGCACGTTGGCCAGGAGCTGGTCGCCGGTCAGGGAAAAGTCGGCATTGCGGAAGCCTTCTTCGATCGCCGCATGGCGGATCTGCGTCCCCTTTGCCGATCCCGGATCCATCCGGTACGACAAGTTCCCCGTGTAGGGCTGGCCCGCGAAGCAGTCGGCCACGGCCTCCACGGCGCGGGTCTGGTAGGGCTGGATCTTGAACTTGAGCTTCATGGCAGGTTTCTCAACCAATCCATCCATCCTGCGAAATGCGGACAGTTTTCCTCCATCGCCTCGAGACCGACTTCTTCCGCCACTGCGATTCCACGCAGAACTTTCCTGTATCCCCCCATCAACGCGGTGATCCGGTGCGCAGGATACCTTTCCGGAGTCGTATTGATCGCTTCCGGAGTTCCCGCCTCATCGAGGATCGCCTGGAATTCCTTGGCGAGGTCGGGTCTGCCCAACCCCTTCGCCATCCTCGATGGGTCGCTGAACAGAAGGGCTTCGAATTCGTGTGGCTGCACATGGGGGCGAAACCGTTCGAAGAACGTCGAATCCACCATCCGTTGTTTCAGGGTTTCCAGAATAAGCCGCTCCTTTTCCACGGCGGTTCCGGCGCGTCGGTCGCCCCACTCCTTGCCCTCGAGTCCGGAGAGGTCGATGAACGTCGTGAAGTAAGCTCTCCGATATTCCCTGGATTTCGAGGCATGCTCCAGCGCATTCAAGACCAGCGGCAATCGCACGTTTCCATCCAATACAATGGATGTGAATACCTGGTTTGGCACCCCAGGAAGTACCACCTTGTTCAGGAATTTCTTCTCCGTCGGCCCCTCGCAGACCACGACCACGAGGCTCATGGCTGACCACCCAGAATATTCATCTCCCACAGCGTTCCCAGCTTCTCGAACTTCTCGAGCCATTGCGCAAGATCTTCTTCCCGATCCTTCATGGAGCGAAACACGGAACAGCCATTTTCGCTCTCGACGACCACCACATCTTTCGGCGTGAAACAGGACAGGAAGCTGGGCGATTGCGTGGTCATGATGACCTGCTTGCCCTGCGCCACCGCCGACTGCGCCATGGCTGCCAAGATCTGCAACGCCGTGGGGTGCAGTCCCAGTTCGGGTTCGTCGATCAGCACGATGTCCGGCATCAGTTCGATGGGCTGCAGCAGCAAGGAGCAAAGCGCGATGAAGCGGATCGTGCCATCGGAGAGGTGGTGGGCCGCGAAAATCTCGCCGGTGGCCCTGTGTTTCCAGAGCAACGGAATGGAATGCGTCACCGGATCGACCTCCAGGATGAATCCACCGAAGTCCGGGAAGACCTCACCGATCGTTCGCTCGATGAAAGCCAAGTTGTCGGGGTGCGTATGCCCTAGCCGATGCAGCCAAGTCGGAAGGTTCCCACCATGCGCATGAAGGAATCTGTTGAGGTGGTCGCCGGAAGGGGTCCGTATCTTCGAGAATGGCGTGGTGTCGTGGAATTGATAAGCCTGGCATTCGCGCAAGAGGGTCGCGATCACCGCGCACGTTTTCTGTTGCACTGGCGTCAAACCGGGGAATGGAGATGCTTTGCGGATGCCGGAAAGCTTGGACTCCCAACCAAGGTTCGAATCCAGTGGCACCTGGAAGAAGTTTTCCGTTCCCGTCTTCTGGAAGCCGACCACTTCGCGATCGACGAACAGCCCCAACTCGTTGTTCGCCTTCAGGGAGAACTCGTAGAAGTTCCTTCCTTTTCCCGTTTCGAACTGGATCTTCGCATTCAGCACAGGAGTGCGGTTCGCTCCGAAATGCAGGATATTGTTGGCACCTGCCTGCGACTTGACCCACTCCTGCAGCCCTCCGGTCAACATGCGGCTGAGCATGGCAAGGAAGCCCACCAGATTGCTCTTGCCTGCGCCGTTGGCACCAATCAATACCGTGAGCGGTTGCAGCACGATGGTCTGGTTCTTGATCGACTTGAAGCCCTCGATGTGCAGTTCCAGCAACCTGGGGGCTGGGTTCGTCTCG
>Ga0209098_1004049_pt1 | contig 11631 bp, 9 predicted proteins | sample AD_JPNHW1_MetaG_FD_184429 | JGI IMG/M metagenome (GOLD analysis project Ga0209098, IMG submission 184429) | Active sludge microbial communities of municipal wastewater-treating anaerobic digesters from Japan - AD_JPNHW1_MetaG (SPAdes) (version 2) | ecosystem: Engineered > Bioreactor > Anaerobic >... | reverse complement strand
GACGATCGACGGCGTGGAAGGCGTGCATTTCGCGGTGTGGGCGCCGAACGCCGTCCGCGTGAGCGTGGTGGGCTGGTTCAACAACTGGGACGGGCGCATCCACCCGATGCAGCAGCGGGGCGGCTCGGGGCTGTGGGAACTCTTCCTGCCGCACCTGAAACCCGGCGATCTCTACAAGTTCGAGGTCAAGGGCCACCACGCGTTCCTGGCGCAGAAGGCGGATCCGTTCGCGTTCGCGTCGGAGCTGCGGCCGCGGTCGGCTTCGATGGTGTGGGACGTCCAGAAATACGCGTGGCAGGACGCGGCGTGGCTGGCGAAGCGCAAGGCCACGCCCTGGCTCGAGGAGGCGATCAGCGTGTACGAGGTGCACCTGAGCTCGTGGCGGCGCAATCCCGACGACAACAACCGCATGCTGACCTACGGGGAGCTGGCGGAGACGCTGATTCCGTACGTGAAGAAGATGGGCTACACGCACCTCGAGATGCTGCCGATCAGCGAGCATCCGTTCGACGGTTCGTGGGGCTACCAGACGATCGGCTACTACTCGCCGACATCGCGCTTCGGCAATCCGGACGAGTTCAAGGCGTTCGTGGACAAATGCCACCAGGAAGGCATCGGCGTGATCATCGACTGGGTGCCGGCGCACTTCCCGAAGGACGGCCACGGGCTGGCCTATTTCGACGGCACGCACCTCTACGAGCACGACGATCCGCGCCTGGGCGAGCACAAGGACTGGGGCACCTATATCTTCAACTACGGCCGCAACGAAGTGCGCTCCTTCCTGCTGTCCAACGCGATCTTCCTGGCGGACGTCTACCACGTGGACGGCCTGCGGGTGGACGCGGTGGCGTCGATGCTCTACCTCGACTACTCGCGCAAGGAAGGCGAGTGGATTCCCAACAAGTACGGCGGGCGCGAAAACCTCGACGCGGTGGACTTCCTCAAGAAGTTCAACGAGCTGGTGCACGCGGAATTTCCGGGCTTCCTCACGTTCGCGGAGGAATCGACGGCGTGGCCGATGGTGTCGCGGCCGACGTATCTCGGCGGGCTGGGCTTCGACCTGAAGTGGAACATGGGGTGGATGCACGACACGCTCGACTACATGCACAAGGACCCGGTGTTCCGGAAGTACCACCACCACCAGATGACGTTCTCGATGATCTACGCGTTCAACGAGAACTTCATCCTGCCGTTCTCCCACGACGAGGTCGTGCACGGCAAGGGGGCGATGCTCTCCAAGATGCCGGGCGACATGTGGCAGCAGTTCGCGAACCTGCGGCTGCTGTACGCCTACATGTACGCGCATCCGGGCAAGAAGCTCACGTTCATGGGCATGGAATTCGGCCAGTGGCGCGAGTGGCAGCACAACGAAAGCCTCGACTGGCACCTGCTGGAATACGATTCGCACGCGGGCCTGCAGCGGCTGGCGCGCGACCTCAACGAGATGCTCAAGGGCTTCCCGTGCCTGCACCAGATCGATTTCTCGTGGGAAGGCTTCGAGTGGATCGACCTCAACGACTGGGAAAACAGCATGCTCTTCGCGCTGCGCAAGGGGAAGGATCCGAACGACCTGCTGGTCTGCGGCTTCAACTTCACCCCGGTGCCGCGGCAGGGCTACCGCATGGGCGTGCCGCGTGCGGGCACCTACGAGGAAGTGCTCAACACCGACGCGACGATCTACGGCGGCGGCGGCGTCGGCAACCCGCGCTTCGTCAAGGCCGAGAAGCAGGAATGGCAGGGGCGGGAGTTCTCGATTCCCGTCGTGGTGCCGCCGCTCGGCGCGGTCTATTTCCGCTATCGCCCCGACATGGAAAACCACGTCTAGGCCGGCCGCCGCGTTCCAGACTTCGCATCGCAAAGGCAAGAACATGAAGATCGCTTCTTTCAACCTCAAGTGGCTGCTGGTGGCGGCCGTGCTGGCCGCCAACCTGGCGGTCGGCGCGCGCCTCTACTCGCAGGAGGTCGCCGCCGCCGAACAGCCGGCCGCGGCCGAAGATTCGCCCTACGAGATGTACACGCTCTTCTCGAAGGTCGTCGAACAGGTGCGCGCCAACTACGTTGATGCCGACAAGAGCACCTACAAGGAGCTGATCTACGGCGCCTTGAAGGGCATGCTGCAATCCCTCGATCCGCACAGCCAGTTCATGGACGAGGAAGCCTTCACCGCGATGAAGGAAGACACCGCCGGCAAGTTCGGCGGCCTGGGCATCACCATCGGCGTCAAGGACGACGTCCTCACGGTGATCGCGCCGATGGAAGACACGCCCGCGTTCCGCGCCGGGCTGCTCTCCGGCGACAAAATCGTCGAGATCAACGGCGAGGGCACCGACGGTCTGGCGCTGGAAGACGCGGTCAAGAAGCTGCGCGGCGACCCCGGCACGAAGGTGAAGGTGAAGATCTTCCGCCCCAAGACGCAGCTCATGAAGGAATTCGAGCTGGAGCGGGCCATCATCAACGTGCCCAGCATCAAGGACACGCGGGTGCTGGACGGCGGCATCGGCTACGTCCGCATGCTGCAGTTCGGCGAGGAAACCGCCGACGACCTGCAGACGGCGCTCGACCAACTGGAGAAGGAGAAGGTCAAGGCCTTGGTGCTCGACTTGCGCAGCAATCCGGGCGGCCTGCTCACCGCCGCCGTGGAGGTGGGGCAGAAGTTTCTGCGCCGCGGCGACCTGATCGTGTTCACCCGCGGCCGCGACAACCGCATGGAGCGCTCCTACCGCGCCCGGGCGCGCGAGACGTTCCCCGACGTGCCCATGGTCGTGCTGATCAACGGCTACAGCGCCAGCGCCTCCGAAATCGTCGCCGGCGCCCTGCAGGACAACCGCCGGGCGGTGCTGGTCGGCGAAAAGAGCTTCGGCAAGGGCTCCGTGCAGAGCGTCCTGCCGCAGGAGGGCGGCACGGCGATCCGGCTGACCACGGCCAAGTACTACACGCCCAGCGAGCGCGTCATCCACGACGTCGGCATCGAGCCCGACGTGGTCGTGCCGATGTCCGTCGAGAACTGGCGCAACATTCTGCTTTCGCGCAACCGCGCGGAAGAAACCAACGGCCTCTCGTCCGCCGCCGCGGCGGTGGACGAAGGTTGGACGACCGGCGGCGAGGAAGACGAACTGCCCGGCGCCAAGACGGCGGACGCGCCGACTGCGGAGATCGATCTGGACCACGTGTCCGACCCGCAGCTCGAACGCGCCTGCGACATGCTGCGCGGCATTCTCGTCTTTCGGAAGCGCTGACGTCCCGGAGGGCTGCTCCGTGCTCGTGCTCGGCATCGAATCGTCCTGCGACGAAACCGCCGCCGCCGTCGTGCGCGGCGGCCGCGAGGTGCTGTCGTCGGTCGTGAACAGCCAAATCGCGAGCCATCGGCCCTACGGCGGCGTGGTGCCCGAAATCGCCTCGCGCGAGCACGTCGGCAACTTTCCGGTCGTGGCGGCGGAGGCCGTGGCGCGGGCGGGCGTCGCCTGGGAGGCGCTCGACGCCATCGCGGTGACACACGGGCCGGGGCTCGTCAGCTCGCTGCTGATTGGCCTGTCGGGCGCGCGGGCGCTGGGGCAGGCGCTGGGCAAGCCCGTCTGGGGTGTGAACCATCTCGAGGCGCACGTGGCCGGCATGTTCCTGGATCCCGCCGCGCCGGCGCCGGCCGAAGCCTGTCCGGCGCTCGTGCTGATGGTGTCGGGCGGGCATTCGTGCCTCGTGGAGATGCTCGGCGTGGGGCGCTTTCGCCTGCTGGGGCAGACGCTCGACGACGCCGCCGGCGAGTGCCTCGACAAGGGCGCCAACCTGCTGGGGCTGGGCTATCCCGGCGGGCCGGTCATCGAGCGCGCCGCGCAGGGCGGCGATCCGACCTTTGTGAAATTTCCCCGCGGCATGGAACATGCCAAAAACCGCACCACCGACAACGGCCTGGAAATCGAAATGTGCTTCAGCTTCAGCGGCCTCAAGACGGCGCTGCTCTACCATTTGAAGAACCATCCCGAAGACCGCGCGCGGCATCTGGCCGATCTGGCGGCGTCCTACCAGGAAGCCGTGATGGATTCGCTGGCGCTGCGCGCCGAACGGGCGCTGGCGAACACCGGCGCGCGGACGCTGGCGTGCGTGGGCGGCGTGGCCAAGAACGCGTCCCTGCGCGGCAAGCTGGAAGCCTTGGCCCGCCGCCGCCGCGCGCGGCTGCTGCTGACGCCGCTGGCGTATTGCACCGACAACGCCGCGATGGTGGCCGCCGCGGCCGGCCTGCGCGCGGGCGCCGGCCTTGTCAATCCACCGGCGGTCGAGGCCGATCCCAGCCTGCCGCTCGTCGAGGAGCCCGACGAACGCGCATGACGGGCGCGTCGCCAGCGGAGGCCGGCTTCTCGCGGCGCATGCCCGCGGCGTTGCTGGCGCTGCTCGTCGCGGTGCGGTTGGCGGCGGTGGCGATCCAGCCGCTGCTCGCGGAACGCGTGCCCGATTGGGCGTGGGCGAACAACGACGGCTACGACGCCTTGGCCGCGAACTGGCTGGCCACCGGTGCGTTTTCGCTCGATCCCGGCGTGCCGACGGCGCTGCGCCTGCCGCTGTATCCCGCGCTGCTTGCGCTGGCGCGCCTCGCGGCGGGACCGGCCTACGTTTGGGCCACGATGCTCCTGCAGGCGGCGTTGTCCGTCGCGACCGGCGTCGTTCTGTTTCGGCTGGCCGCGGAGCTGTTCGGTCGCCGAGTCGCGGCGTGGACCGTCGTCTTGTTCGTCGTCCATCCGCAGGTGAACAACTTCGTCGTGCGCTGCGCGACGGAGACGCTGTTCACGTTTTTGGCCGCCGCTTTCGCGCTCGCCGCGACGCGTTTTGCGCGGGACCGGCGCGGGCGGGATCTCGTCGGCGCGGCGGCGTGGCTGGGGCTGTCGCTGCTGACGCGGCCGACGCTGGCGGCGCTGGCGTGGCTGGGGCTCGCGAGCCTGCTGGCATGGAGCTGGGCCGGCCGTCGGGACGCCCTTCGGCGTCTGGGCTGGACGGCCGCGGCTGCGGGCACGACGCTGCTGATCGTCGCACCGTGGCTGGCGCGGAACTGGGTGCGATCCGGCGGCGAATGGATCTGGCAGACCTGGGTGGGACAGCCGCTGTGCCAAGGGGTCTATGTGTCGGGCCATTTGGATGAATTCCTGCAGCGGCGCAAGAGCCTGACCGAGCTCGACCAGGATTGCCTGCACGACACCCTCCTGCTGGATCGACGGCTGTCGCGCACGCTGGCGGCGGGCCGCACGGGCATCGCCCGCGAAGTGGTCGCCGACCGCTATTTCCGCGCCCGGGCCCGCCAAATGGCGCCGGACCGGCCGGCGGAGCGGGCGCGGCTGCTGCTGCGCAATCTACTGTGGGCGCCGGTGCTGCAAATGACTTGGCGCGGCACGTGGATCCTGATTCCCTGGAACTGGCCGCTGCTATTGCTGGGCGCGTGGGGCGCGGCGGCGAGCCTGTGGAAACGTCCGCGGTGTTGGCGGGAATTCGCGCCGACGCTGGCGCTGTTCGCCTTCGTGTACGTCGGCCATGCCGCGACGTGGCCGCAGGCGCGCTACGTGCTGCCCGGCCTGGTGCCGTTCCTGGCGTTTTCCGCCGCGGGGCTGGCGGAAGCGTTCACGGCTTGGCCGGCGCGGGCGCCAGCGCCACCGGCGCGCCGTCCATCGTCCACTTGACGAGCGTGGCGCGCACGGGGCCGAAGCGCGATTCGACGTCGGCGAAGAGCACCGCGGGCTTGGCCGTGGCCACCCAGACGGATTTCGGCCGGTTGCGCGAAAACAGGGTGGGGGATTTGGATTCCGCCGACACCGGAATGGCCGCCTGCTTGCCGAAGGGCGTGCGGAGGGTCTTGGGCGCACCGATTTCGATTTTCAGGTCGTGGATGGCGCCGTCCATCACGAGCTGGTAGTCGCCGCCGACCTGCAGCGGACTTCCGGAAATGGCATCGCGCAGATCGAAGAAGAACGACGCGAGATCGCGCGAACCGACCGGCACGACGGAACGATAGGCCACGTGCTGGACGGCGTTGCTCCAATAGGCTTCGCCTTGGTCGGGCCACAACTCCAGCACGTCGTCCTGCCGAAAATCGTTTTCCAGCACCCGCTTGCGGACGACGTGGTGCGGCCCCTGCGGCGTGGATTCGATTTCGCATTCGACGGTGGTGTCCACCGGATACACCAGGGCGATCCACGGCCGGTTCCAGATGCGGAGGGAACGCACCAGATGGCCGGCCGCGTTCGTGCCGCTGCGCACGACCATCGTGCCGACGGAAACCCCGACCCAGGTGATGTCGTAGTCCATTTGCTCGTCCGCCGCGGCGCGCGGCGCCGCCGCCGCCAGCAGGGCGGCGGCCAGCGCGAAGAAAATTGGGCGGAAAATGGCCATTGGAGGCGGCATCATGCCGCAGGCAGGCGCGGCTTGCAAGCGCGGGAGGGACGTGCGAATCTTCCGGGCCAGCACGGGAGAACGAGCATGAGGCGATGGATGGCGGGAGTGTTGGCGATGGGGTTGGCGGTCGGCGCCGCGCGCGGCGAGACGGTGCTGCAACGGGTGCTGAAGTCCTACGATTCCATCCAGAACTTGAGCTGCGAAATCCGGCGCGACACGCCCTTGCCAGACGGCCAGACGATGCGCATGCTCAGCCGCGTCTACTACCAGCGGCCCGACAAGCTGCACGTCGAGAACTTCAGCCCCGTCAAGCGGCGCATCGTTTCCGACGGCACGGTGTTTCGCAGCTACACCGAGGGGGCGCCCCAGGGATTTTCCCGGCCGGTGGCCGAACTGAACGAGGAAATGTTGCGCAACCTGCGGATGGTGCCGGGATCGGCGGCCAACATGCTGGAACCGCTGCAAGGCGGCACGGAAGTTCCGCTGGAAGCCACGGCGGAGTTCCCGGTTCGGGCCGGCTACGACAATGGCAAGTCGTTCGCCGTTTTGAGCTTGGATGAAAAAGGCCGGCTGGCCCGGTTTGAAATCTACGGTTCCGCCGCCCAGACGGATTTGCTGACCCGCACGGATTTCTCGGCTTTTCAGGAAGCGGCGCCGGGCACGTGGATCGCCGGCCTGCAACAGTCGAAAATCACGGTGCAGGGCATGGAACGCACCGAGACCACGCGGGTGGACAATCTGGCCGCCAACGGGGAGATTCCGGCGTCGTTGTTCCAGGCGGAGGCCTTTTTCCCGAACGTGGAGTTCGTGGATGCGTTCGAAAAAATCGGACCGTGACGACTTGAAGCCAATTGACGTTGCGCGAACGCTTTGCGAGGATTTCAACAAAGAATGACGAAACCAAGGAGACGAACGAGCATGAAGAAATTGGTGGCGAGCATGTTGGTGGGTCTGTTCGTGCTGGTGGCGGTGGCGCCGGCAGCGAGCGCGGCCGACAAGGGCAACGGACGGGGCGGATTCATGGGCTTCATCGCGGGTTGCTGCTTCGGCATCCGCGCGGGCAACGCCTACAACGACGGCAAGGAACTGCACTTCCGCGAATGGTGCACGATCATCCCGTACGTGGGCATCGTGTTCTCGATCTGGAACGGCATCGATTGCGCCGGCGGCACGACGACGGCCGATTTGGCCTCGAAGTACGGCGCGACGTACTACTAAACCGACAACCTTGGAAAACTGGAGAAACTAACGTGAAAAAACTGATTGCGAGCCTCATGGTCGTGTTGTTCATGTCGATGGCTGTTGCTCCCGCGGCTTCCGCCGCCGGTCAGGGCGGGGCCATGGGCTTCATCGTCGGCTGCTGCTTCGGCATTCGTTCCGGCGCGGCCTACAACGACGGCAAGGACCTGCACTGGCGCGAATGGGCCACGATCATTCCGATCGCCGGCTTGGTCGTTGCCATCCTGAACGGCTTGGACGGCATGAACGGCTTGGCGACGAAGGACATGGCCGCCCAGTACGGCGCCAACTTCTACTAAGCCGATGGTTCAGCCGCGGACAACCGCGCGAAAGATTCCGGGCCTCGTGCCCGGAATCTTTTTTATGCTGATGGCGGCGAGCGCCGCGGCGAGTTCCGAACTGGAGCTCGCCGCGGACTTGTTCGCCGAGGGGCAGTGGGCGGCGGCGCGGGTCGAGGGGTTGCGCGTCCAGAAGGCGGCCGCCGGGCCCGTGGCCGATCGCGCGGGCTTGCTGGCGGCGGTTTCCGCGTTGCGCCTGGGGACGGACCGCGCCGCGGCCTTGCAGGATCTCGAAGCGCTGTGGCGCGCCGAGTCCGCCGACCTCGAATCCCGCTGCCTGGCGGCCTACGAATTTGGGCTCGCCGATTGGGCCGCGGGGGGCGCGCAGGCGCCCGCCGCCTTGGAATTCGCGTACGTGCGCACCCGGGAGACGCCGCTGTTTTGGCGCGCCGGGTGCTCGCTCTATTTCTACCTGAAGACCCACAAGAAGCTGCGGCGGGAAAAGGCGGCGACGCGGCAATCGCTGCAAAGCTGCCGCGACGCGTGGCCGCTGGAAGTCTGGCGGGAATGCCGGCCGCGTTCGTCGGGACCGGCCCTGACCGCGCTGCCGGGGCGCTGGATCGTGGCGTTCTATCGCGCGCAGATCGGGCCGGCCATCGGCTCGCGCTGCGACCTGCTGCCGAGCTGTTCGGAATATTTCATGCAGGCCAGCCGCGCGCACGGCCTGCTGGGCGTGCCGATCATGGCCGACCGCTTCGTGCGCGAGCCGTCGGTGGTTTCCGCGCGCGCAAATCCCGCAACGATGCCCGACGGCCGCATCCGCTACGCCGATCCCGTATCCGACCACGATTATTGGATGAAGGAAGATTCCCGATGAACAAAACGCTGTGGAGCTTCTGGGGCTTGTTCGCCGCGGTCGGTTCCGTTTGGGCGGCGGAGCCGGCGCAGTTGGCGTTGGAGCTGGACGCGGAAGGGCAGCACGAAGCGGCCGCCGTCGAGTTCCGGCGCTTGGCGCTGGCGGAGCCCGCGGGGCCGAACGCCGCGGGGTGGTGGTGGCTGGCGGGGCAGGAATACGCGCAGGCGGAAAAATGGGAACGGTCCGGTCGCCTGCTCGACCGCGCGGAAGACGCCGCGCCGGGCGCGCTGGCCGCGCCCACGGCGTGGCGGCGCGCGGAAAACGCGCTGCAGGAGAAAGATTGGACGTCCGCCACGTTTCATTTCGACAGCCTGCGGCTCAAGGTCGCAAGCGACGACCTGCGCGAATTCGCCGCGCGAGGTTCTGCCGCGGCGAATTTGCGCGCCGGCGACGCCGCCGGCGCGCGGCAGGCGTTGGCGGACGCGCCGGGCGATCTGGCGGCGGCGCGCGCGGCCATCGACGGCTATGCGTCCCGCCGCGACAAGAAGCCTTGGGTCGGCGGTTTGCTGGGCCTCGTGCCCGGCCTGGGCTACGTGTATTCGGGCGAATACGCCAACGCGGCGCGCTCCCTCATCCTGAACGGCCTGTTCATGTGGGGCATGGCCGAAACGGCCGACGACGATCTGTGGGGCGCGTTCGCGGTGCTGACCTTCGCGGAATTCACCTGGTATTCCGGCAGCATCTACGGCGGCATCGACGCCGCGCATCGCCACAACGTACGCCGGTTGGACGGCGCCGTCGCGGAAATCCGCGGCGAGCGGCGGCTGCAGCCCGATTTTTCCGCGGTGCCCATCGTCGCGCTGAAGTTCGAATTCTGACTTGGGTTTCCCATGCGGTTCGGCGCCGCATGAGGCGGGGGAGAACGGCGCCGGGAGCGGATCCTCGGCCGGGATTCAGGCGGCGTCCGACCGCATGGGGGCGGGCCGCAGGACATGGAGCGGGACGGGGGGCTTGCGGGATGGGCGGGGACCGTGGTAAGTTGCGGGGCTTTGCATTGCGAAGAGAGAAAGACGGCACGACGTGGCGAAGGAAGTCAAATTGGAAGCGGCGGGGCGCGCACACGCGCTGGCGACGATCCGGAACATCGGAATCGTGGCCCACATCGACGCAGGCAAGACGACCACGACGGAGCGCATTCTCTTTTATACCGGCAAGGTGCACAAGATGGGGGAAGTGCACGACGGCAACACGGTGATGGATTGGATGGTGCAGGAGCAGGAACGCGGCATCACCATCACCAGCGCGGCGACGACGTGCTTTTGGCAGGAGCGGCAGATCAACATCATCGACACGCCCGGCCACGTGGACTTCACGGCGGAAGTGGAACGTTCGCTGCGGGTGCTGGACGGGGCGGTGGGCGTGATGTGCGCGGTGGGCGGCGTGCAGCCGCAGTCGGAAACCGTTTGGCGACAGGCGAACAAGTACGGCGTGCCGCGGATCGCGTTCATCAACAAGATGGACCGCACGGGCGCGGGCTTCGAGCGCGTGGTCGCCGAGATGCGCGCGAAACTGAAGGCGCCGGCGACGGCGATCCAGATTCCGTGGGGGTGCGAAGAGAATTTCCGGGGCGTGGTCGATCTGGTGCGGATGAAGGCGCTGACGTTCGACGAGGACGCGCTGGGGACGAAGGTGCAGGAGCAGGACGTGCCCGCGGAGCTGGCGGAGGCGGCGCGCAAGGCGCGCGAGCAACTGCTGGAAGTCGTGGCGGAGAGCGACGAAGCGCTGCTGAACGCGTATTTGGACGAAGGCGACCTGTCCGTCGAGGCGCTGCAGGCGGGAATCCGCCGGGCGACGATCGCGGGCCAGCTGGTGCCGGTGCTGTGCGGGACGAGCCTGCGCAACAAGGGCATCCAGCCGCTGCTGGACGCCGTGGTGGCCTACCTGCCGTCGCCGCTGGACGTGCCGGCGGTGAAGGGGCGGCATCCGAAGACGGAAGAAGAGATCGAGCGGGCGACGAGCGATTTCGAGCCGCTGTGCGCGCTGGCGTTCAAGGTGGCGACGGATCCGTTCGTCGGCAAGCTGATCTTCGCGCGCGTCTATGCGGGCGAGCTGCGCAAGGGCGCGAACGTGTGGAATCCGCGCACGCAGAAGCGGGAGCGCGTGATGCGGCTGATTCGGCTGCATGCGAACCAGCGCGAGGAGATCGACGTGCTGTACGCCGGCGAGATCGGCGCGATTGCGGGAATCAAGGGCGTGGGGACGGGCGACACGCTGTGCGCGGAGCAGAAGCCGATCGTGCTGGAGCGCATCCATTTTCCGGAGCCGGTGGTGTCGATGGCGATCGAGCCGAAGACGCAGGCCGACAAGGAAAAGATGCAGAACGCGCTGGCCGACCTGGCCGACGAAGATCCGACGTTCCAGGTGGGACGGAACGCGGAAACGGGCCAGACCATCATCCAGGGCATGGGCGAACTGCACTTGGAAATCCTGCGGGACCGCATGCTGCGGGAGTTCAAGGTGCAGGCCAACGCGGGCCGGCCGATGGTGGCGTATCGCGAGACGATCACCGCGGACGGCGCGGCGGAATTCGTCTTCGACCGCGAGCTCGGGGGCAAGCGCCATTTCGCGCTGGTCGGGCTGCGGCTGGAAAAAAACGAACGGGGCGCGGGAAATAGTGTTGACTTCAAAATTTCTTCTGATTTAATCCCGCACGATTTTCGATCCGTGGTGGAGGAAGGAATCCGCGACGGGTTGAGTACAGGTGTGTTGGGAAATTTCCCGATCGTCGACGTCCGGGTGGCGGTGGTCAACGGCCAGTGGCATCCGGTCGACTCTTCGGAAATCGCGTTTCGATCGGCGGCCTCGATGGCGCTGCGCGAGGCGGCGAAA
>Ga0209098_1004048_pt1 | contig 11632 bp, 9 predicted proteins | sample AD_JPNHW1_MetaG_FD_184429 | JGI IMG/M metagenome (GOLD analysis project Ga0209098, IMG submission 184429) | Active sludge microbial communities of municipal wastewater-treating anaerobic digesters from Japan - AD_JPNHW1_MetaG (SPAdes) (version 2) | ecosystem: Engineered > Bioreactor > Anaerobic >... | reverse complement strand
TGCGCGATCGGTCATTTTCCGCCATGCCGCCTCACGGTATCTTTGTGCGCAGAAGGAGATAAGGAATGAAAGACACCGTGGTTCTTATTACCGGATGCTCGACGGGCGTCGGGCGGGATCTCGCCGCGCGCCTCGCCGGACGCGGCTATACCGTCGTCGCGACCGCGAGAAAGCCCGAGGCGATAGCCGACCTTCCCGCCGCCCTGAGGCTCGCGCTCGACGTCACGGACCAGCGATCGGTCGACGCGGCGGTAGAGTCCGCCATCGCGCGCTTCGGCCGCATCGACGTTCTCGTGAACAACGCGGGATACTCGATCCGCTCGGCAGTCGAGGAGCTGGACGAGGCGAGCGCGAAAGCGATGTTCGACGCGAACGTCTGGGGACTCGTGCGGATGACGAAGGCCGTGCTCCCGCCCATGCGCGAAAGAAGGGCGGGACGGATCGTTCACGTGGGCTCGGTAGTCGGGAAGTTCACGTGGCCGATAAACGGGGCCTACTCGGCAAGCAAGCACGCGGTAGAGGCGCTCTCCGACGCGATGCGGCTCGAGCTGAAATCCTTCGGCATTCCCGTCGTTCTCGTCGAGCCCGGGACCATCGACACGGCGTTCATGCGAAGCTCGGAGGAAAAAAGCGCGGACCGTTACTCCGATACCAGCTCGCCCTATGCCGGCCTGTACGGGCGCTTCCGCGCCATGATGGCCGATCCCGCGAGGCGGGGCGCGTCGGCCGAGGCGGTTAACCGCGTGATCATCGAGGCGATCGAGGCGAAAAAGCCGAAGGCGCGCTATCTCGCGGCCGTGAGCCCGCTGTACCGCGCGATCCTCCGGATGAGCGACAAGGCTCGCGACCGGCTTATCTCGAAGGCCTTCGGCATCGATTGATTCCTCGATTTGTGACGGTCGCGCGCGGGAGGGAATGCTATTTCCCTTCCGTCGGCGCGACGCCGTTATTCCTGATTTTTTCGATTTCGTCCCAGTGAAAGTCGAGCTTCATGAAGCCGAAGATCGGCTTTCGCGGGGGACGGCGGAGCGCGTTATGAGCCTTGATCTCCGCGGAAAGGTCCGCGACCTTCGAGCGCGCGAGATACGGCTCCCCGAGCGCGAGCGCGGTTCCGTCGGCAGAAAGCGCGTACTTCAGCGGCTCCCGCACCGCGGCGGCGGTTCCCGCGAACACGATCGCGGAGGGCTTGAACGTCAGCGCGCCCGAGGCGCCCGTGAACGTGCCCGATTCGTAGTTGCGCAGGACCTTCCCCGTCGAGGTGACGCAGGTATAGAGCGTGCCCGCGATCGGGATAAACTTCGGAACGGCAAGCGGTTCGCCGTTCCTTCCGGTAAAGCTCGCCTGAACGGCCTTCGGCCGCGCGTCGGTCGCCCAATACCTGATGCGGTAATAATCGCTTCCCCTAAAGTAATAGCAGAAGAACTCTTGAATCGGATCGCTTCGATAGAGCCTCAGGGCGTCGGTGTTTCCCGCGGCGATCCAAAAGCCGTCAAGCGGGCTTGTCGCGCTCGGGACAGCGTTCCCCGCGCCGTTTGCGGGCTCCCCGGTCGCCGACACATTACCCGTCGTGCTTCCTGACGACGTCGCGTTTCCCGCGGATGCGGGAAGCTCCATCTTGCGATAAAACCGAAAATAGATCGCGTCGCCGATAACGGCGAGCGGAATATCCGCGCCGTGCTTTTCCTTCGGATACTGAAGCGTGAGCACAAAGGTAGCGTTTGAAACCGGCGAGGCAGGATCGAGGTTCCCGCTCGGCGACTGCGCGGCAACATTTGAATCCTGCGCGGAACCGTCGCCTTGAGCGACGCCAGCGAGCGGCTTTATGGTATAGGGCATCCAGTCGCGGTCCTCGTACACGAAAGCATAGTAGGTTTTGAGAACCATGCGCATCCTGCCGTCGGGGGCGAACTCGACGAAGCGGCTCCCGTTTGCCCATACGCCCACGAGCGGATTGACCGTTTGGGAGATTGCGGCTTGCGGGAACGCGGACATGGCCGCGGTGAAAAGAGTAATCGCGATAAAAGAAAACGCGCGCCTCATACGCGTAAGGATAGCACGGCTCGCGATCAGTTGACAATCTTCCAGGAAAGCGGGCACAGGGTTTCACTATCGATGAGGGCCGCGGTGAGCTCCACGAGATGCCCCTGAAGCGCGCGAGCCTCGCGCTCGCGGGAATCGGGAGAGAAGGCGTAGGCCTGCGAGCCGTCCTCAGGCACGAAAGCGGCTGCCTCGTGCGGGGCGTTCCCGCGCATCTCGACGTGCCCCACAAGGACGACGCGCTTCCCCGCGATCTCGCCCGGAAGCGCGCTCGAGAACGCCCCTTCTGCCGGAAGCTCAGATGATCGCGCGGGCGCGTTCCCCTCAAGGGTTATCGGGGATCGAGCGTCGCCCGATGCGGACGATGCCGCGCACGAGCGCACGGCGCTGCAACCGGCGACCGCGATGAGCGTAAGCGGCATCACGAGCGCAAGGGCGAATCCGCTCGCCCTCAGGCGGCCATGTCGCGCGCGCGCATTTTTATCCGAAGCACCGTTTTTTTCCCGAAAGTCTCTCATCGGTTTCCTTCCTAACGCACCATGATATAGAGCGCGACGTTTGAGTCAGTCGGCGGCTCTACGTCGAACGTCACGGTCCCCGACACGCCGAGGAGCGCGTCGCAGCTCTCCACGGAAATTCCGTAGGCCCAGAGTTTATCGTCGCCCGACTGAAATATCGACGGGCCATAGCCTGATTTCGCGTTCGGCAGCCCCCAGATATTAAACGGCGTAAAGTCATAAGCGTACGTCGTACCGCTTGCGCCCGTTACCGAATAGGTCGCCGGGGCGCGGTTAAAGGTATTGACGCCCGAGGGCGTGGCGGTCGATGAGTTAAAGACGAGCGCTTCTCCGAACTTGAGAAACGCGGCGTTGAAATCATCCGAATAGCCAAGGGACGAAAGGGCCGCCGACACCGAGTCGAGCCCAACAGAGCTTGAGTCCATCATCCCCTTGACGAGCTTCGCGCCGCCGTAGTTTCGGGCGAGGTATGCGCCGAAGGCATACGAGAAGGGATACGCATACTCCGCGTCCGAGGCGTCGTTCGCCCAGTACGTAAGCCCCGTGCCGCGATAGTAGTAATTGAAATACGGAATGCGCGCCGCGACGGGATGTTCCTTATCGGAGATTTTAATGCCGATGACCGGCGCGAGCATATCCTCGGTAACCATCGAAAGCATCTCGTCGTACCAGGTCGGCATGTTGCCCCAGATATTGAGCTGCAGGTTCTTTCGGTTGTAGCCGATCATGTGCTGAAACTCATGGGCAAGGGTCGAATAGGCGATGTACGGATATTGGTCAATAAAGTTAGCGTCGAGATAAAAGATCTCCGCCTTGTTTGAAACGAGATTCGTGGTGCTTGCGGGCTTCGCGAGATCGGTTACCCCGAAAAAGCTATCGGGAAATAAATCCTTCGCCCAAAAGTAACCGACGACGCCATCGGTTTGCGTCGCCGTGTAATCGCCGTCGATATCGAAGACGAGAATGTTGATGAGCATCGATCCCGCGTCGCCGTAGGGCCTTCCGAGGATGCTCGTCTCGGGCTCGTAGAGCTTGTCGAACATGGAAACGAGGTCATTGATTTGTTTTGAGGCGATCATGCCGTCAGTGCCCGAGCTCGCTTCGTTATAATTCGCGTTCGCGACCCAGACCATACAATGCTTCCCGACGCCCCGGAGCGTCGCCGGCGCCGTTGTCCAATACTGATTGCCGCTTAACTGTTTTTTTCCCTCTACGTAAAAGTCATGCGTCGCGCTGTCTTTTTGGCTTTTATACGCCTCTTCGTATGCGGTGATATCCGCGACGGAAAGGACGTTGTCGGCGAGATTCGCGCTGGTCGCGCGAGACGCCCTCGCCAGAGAGTAATTAAGCGCGCGCGCATGCTCAAGACGCGTTATCGAGCCGAAGTCGCCCGAGGCGGACGCGGTTGATGCCGTCACGCGGGAACCGCCGCCTTGCTCAAGGCCCGCGGTCACGAGCTCGCTTCCCGACGTTGAGGCAATCGCGGAACGATCTGATTCGATCGACGAGGAATCGATCATGCCGGTCGAGCCCGAGGTCGCCTCATTGGCCGAAAGGTTGCATTTCAAAAGAAAGACGCTTTGTCCCGAAAGCCCGCTGACTTGAACGCGGGAGAGGCCCACGGTCGTATCGAGTTTCGTTACGGGATTGTTTGAATCGTACGAAATCGGCACGCTGACCGCGGGATCGGAGGACGAGTCCTTATCGAATAAGGCACAAGACCCGAGCGCGAACGGAACCAAGAACCCAATGAAAGCCGCGTGAAGAAAGCGCTGCGTGCCGCGTGTTGCCATTGAAACTCCCATAAAAGGACGCACGCTACCGCGCGCCGCCCGTTATGGATTAGTGTAACCCGGCTCGGTCGTTTCTTCAAGGTTACGCGATCGCGTGCCTTGCCGATACACGGTAAATTTCTCCGTGCGCCTAAGGCTCATGCGCCGCCGAGGAACGGATTATCAACGACGAAGGAATTACGACAAGAGGAAGGATATCGCGCAGAGCGCGAGCAGGGCGGCGTTCCCCGCGATCGCGGCGATAAGTGACGAGTGGCGCACGCCCGAGGAATAGACGTTCCGGTCGAACCGTTTATAGAGGGCGATAACGGCGTTGAACGCGACGAGGGCGACCGCGAAAAAGCTCGGGGTCGCGGCAACCGAGGGTATTACCTTTACCGAAAGGAGAATCGAGAGCGCGAGAAAACCCGCGAATATAAAGTAGAATACGAGGCTCAATCTCCGGCGAAGGCGCCGCACGTCGATATTGGCGACGCGATCCGCCGCGACGCCGGAAAGCCCGGCAACCGTTTTCCAGCCGGGCAAGCTCAGGTGCAGCGTGACGGCCGCGGCGAGGGAACACAGGGCGCAGGCGGCGCCGATAATCAGCAGGAACATGCGTCTGTTATACCCGCATCCCGCGTATGCCGTCAATCGGGACGGAACGCGCGGGACCTGGCGCACGAGCGCTCAATCGAATCGGCGCCCGTGACATCGCGCGAAGCGCGCGCGTAAGGCCCCGAGTTGGTTACGCCCGCGCCTCCTCGAAGAGAGCCGCGATCTGGGACGCGTAGAGGGCGCCGATACGGTGCCGCATCATCTCCTGCTTACCCGAAAGCTCGCGGCCAACCTGGAAGGAATCCGAGAGGAGCCCAATGCGGAAGATGAACTCAAAGGGCCTGAAGCCCGCGTGGTGATTGATCCGCGCGTCGATCTCGCTCCGGAAGAGCTGAAGGATCGCGGGATTCTCGAGGAGCGCCGCGTAGTCGTCGGTCGGCAGGCCTTCGTCGGCCGCTCGCGCGAGCACCGCGTCCCGCGCCGGCACGATCAGCGCGGCGAGGTATTTCCGGTCCTGCCCGAGCACGACGACCGACTCGACGAGGTCCGAGCCCTTGATCGCGCGCTCGATCGGCGCGGGCTCGATATTCTCTCCGCCGAGGAGGACGATCGTGTCCTTCGCGCGGCCGGTGATCTTAATCTCGTTGTCCCACGAAAGCATGCCGAGGTCGCCGGTGTTGAACCAGCCGTCGGCGTCGATTACCCGCTTGGTGAGGTCCGGCCGCTTGTAGTAGCCCTTCATCACCTGGCCGCCGCGCACGACGAGCACGCCGTTTCGTCCGGGACCGAGCGCCTCGGGGATGCGCCAGTCGCCCCCCGCGGCCTCGTCGATGGCGCGCGCGAGAAGCTCCGGGTCCACGACGCGGCACTCGGTGTCGGTGAACACCTCGCCGACGCAGCCGGGCCTCGGCCTCCATTGGTCGCGGAGCGAAAGGAGCGGCGCGGTCTCGGTGATCCCGTAGCCCTCGATCATATTGACGCCGATCGCGCGGTAGAACGCGTCAACCTCGGCTTGGAGCGCGCCCCCGCCCGAGATGCAGATGCGCACGCGTCCGCCGAGCTTCGCGCGGATCTTCGAGAACACGAGCGCGTTCCCGAGGGCGTTGAGCGGGAAAAACAAAAGAAAAGGAATGAACCCAAGGATCGAGTCGAGCGCGCGCGAGCGGGGCGAGAAGCGCGCGACGCGGCCGGTCGTCATGTCGCGGAAAAGGCAATACCGCTTGCCGACGGCGACGAAAAAGAGAAACAGGGCCTTCTTCGCGCCCCCTTCCTTCTTTACCGTCCGCATGATGCCGGAGGCGAGCGCCTCCCAGAGCCGGGGAACGCCGGGGATGACGTGCGGGCGCATGGCGGCGATATCGGGGAACATGACCGACGCGATCGGCTTCGAGTACGCGATCGCGCTCGCGCGCTCGAGGGCGATGTACTGCATGAGCCGCTCAAAGCTGTGCCATACGGGGAGAACCGAGAGCCACACGTCGCCCGGCTCGCCGAAGAGGCGATCCGGGGTGCGCTCGAGCTGCCAGATATAGTTAGACTCGGTGAGCATCACCCCCTTGGGCTCGCCGGTGGTGCCTGAGGTAAAGATGATCGTCGCGACGTCGCGGCCCCTTCCCCGCTCCATCTCCGCCTCGATCTCGCCGTCGTTCCCGGCGCGGCGCGCGTTGCCGTCGGCGAGGACGCTCTTGAACGAAAGGAGGGTAACGCCGCGCGCGACGGCAGAGGTAACGTCTTCGTCGGACGGGTCCGCGAACATGATCACGGTCGAAAGGAGCGGCAGGCTCTCGCGCGAACCGAGCATCTTGGTAAGCTGGGCGCGGTTCTCGGCTATGGCGATTCGGCAATCGGTCGCCGAGAGGATGAAGGCGATCTCCCGTTCCATGGAATCGCAGCCCCGGGGAACGTCGGCCGCGCCGAGGGACTGGATCGCGAGGTCGGCGATGAGCCATTCCCGCCGATTGTCCGAGATGATGCCGACGTGATCCTCGCGCCGGACCCCGAGGTCCTTGAGCGCCTGGGCGAAGTCAAGCACGTCCCCATAAAGATCGCGGTAGGTTCGCGTCACGTACACGCCCCCATCGCCCTTCCAGGCCTGAGCGACGCAGTCCGGATGGGCTTTCATGCGGTTTCGGAATAACAGGGGAACGGTAACATCGGTCGACATGGGACACCTCCACAAATCGACTAATACATAAATACGTTTAGTGTCATCATGTCAATATTTTTATGCACTTTTTTTGCAACCAAATCTCCCTTTTCGTGTCATCTCGATCACAATCGCTCGAAATTCACCTTTTCTTGACAGTAATCCCCGCTTCGCCCATTATACGGGGCATGGCAAACCGCTCGTGGAGCACCGAAGCCCTCGTCCTCTCGCTTTCCGCCTTCGGCGAAGGCCACCGCGAGGCCCATATTTTAACACTGGACCGGGGGCTCATCCGCGCGGCGGTATTCGGCGGGGCGAAAAGCAAGCTCCGCGCCCTCGTATCGCCGTTCCAGACCGGAACGGCCTGGCTTTATACCGACCCGGTCAAGAAATCGACCCGAATCACCGATTTCGACGTCGTCGCCTGGCGCCCCGGAATCCGCGAAGACCTCGTGCGCTCCTGGTGCGCCTCGTTTTGCGCCGAAATCGTCACCCGAAGCCACGGCGTCGCGGACTGGAGGCTCGTCAACGCCTTCCTCGACGGGATCGCGGTCTCGGGGGAGGATGAATGCCGCCGGGGAACCCTCCGCTTCGTCTGGCGAACCCTCGAGGCGGCAGGCCTGTGCCCCGACCTTTCCGTCTGCGCGCGCTGCGGCGACGGGCTTTTCCCCGAGGAACCCTTCGCGTCCCAAGCCGCCGAGCCCGCCGGAACCGCCCCGATCAATGGCCAAAAGGGCGAAAATGAAGTAGTATATTATTCGCCCGTCGATGACGCGCTCCTGTGCGGGCGCTGCGCCCAAGCGGGCGAACGGCGATTTCCCCTCTCGGCCGAGTCCTTGCGCTACCTCCGGGCGATCGGCTCGGAACGGCCGGACGCAGTCAGGCGACTCAAGGTAAGCCCGCGCGAGTACGCCGAACTCAGGGGATTCCTGTTCTTTCTCGTCTCCCGGATGGTCGACGGTCCCCTAAAGACGCTCGAGGCCGGAGACGGCATCCTCTAGTCCCCCCACGCCCCGATTTCGCCGGGGCATGAAGCATAAGGAGTAAACCCAGTGAGAGCGGTCGACATAATCATGAAAAAACGCGGCGGCCCCGACGCCCCGCGCGGCTCTGAGCTCACCCGCGAAGAGATCGAGTTCCTCATCGGCGGCTACGTGTCGGGCTCGATTCCCGACTACCAGGTCTCGAGCTGGCTCATGTCGGTTTTCTTCAACGGGATGACCTTCGCGGAAACCGGCGTGCTCACCGACGTCATGCTCAAGTCGGGAAAGACGATGGACCTTTCCGGCATCCCCGGACCCTTCGTCGACAAGCACTCGACCGGCGGGGTCGGCGACAAGATATCCCTCCCGCTCGCCCCGATCGTCGCGGCCGCGGGGGTTAAGGTGCCCATGATGAGCGGGCGCGCGCTCGGCCACACCGGCGGCACCCTCGACAAGCTCGAGTCGATCACCGGCTACCGCACCGCGCTCTCGATCGGCGAGTTCCGCGACTTCATCCAAAAGACCGGCTTCGCGATGACCGGGCAGACGAAGGAGATCGTCCCAGCGGACCGGCTCCTCTACGCCCTCCGCGACGTCACCGGCACCGTCGAGTCGGTGCCGCTCATCACCGCGAGCATCCTCTCGAAAAAAGTCGCCGAGGGAGCCGACGCGCTCGTCTTCGACGTCAAGTGCGGCTCGGGCGCCTTCATGAAGAACATAGACGACGCGACGCGGCTCGCCGAGAGCCTCGCCGGGACCGGTAAGTCGATGGGCAAGAAGGTCGTCGCGCTCATCACGGACATGGGCGAGCCGCTCGGCGCCGCCGTCGGCAACTTCCTCGAGATCGAGGAATCCATGGACGTCCTCGAGGGCGCGGGGCCCGCCGACGTAACCGAGCTCACCCTCGCCTTCGCGGCCTGGATGATCGTCCTCGGCGGCAAGGCGCGCGGCTACGACGAGGGACGGCTCCTCGCCGAGGAAGCGGTCAAGTCGGGGCGGGCGATGGCGCTCTTCATGGAGAACGTCGCGCTCCAAGGCGGCGACTGCGCGAAACTCCTCGCCGACCGCGGCAAGAGACGGAGCCCCCACCGCGCGGAATTCCGCGCCGCGGCGGACGGCTTCATCGAGACGATCGACGCCTTCAAGACCGGGCTCGCCGGTGTCTACCTCGGCGTCGGCCGAAACCGCACCGAAGAGGCCGTGTGCCCCGAGGCCGGCATGATCATCAGGAAACGCCGGGGCGACGCCGTCAAAAAAGGCGAGCTCATCATGGACGTCTACGGCAAGGACGAGGCGTCCCTCGCCCCCGCGCTCGCGCTCCTCGGCGAGGCGGTCCGGTACGGCCAGGCAAAGCCAAAGGCAAGCGAACTCATCATCAAGGAAATTACCGCGCTATGATATGGAACAAGAAAGAAGTCGGCCGCGAACTCGTGCGCGAGCTCACCGGGCGCTACGGGTGCGACGCGCTCACCGCGTCGATCCTCGCGCGGCGCGAAATAATCGAAGGAAAGGACATCCTCTTCTACCTCGAGGATGACCTCCGCTACCTCCATAACCCCTTTCTCTTCTCCAGTATGGAAGACGCGGTGGACCGCGTGCTCGACGCGAAGGAAGAGAAAGAGAAGGTGCTGATATTCGGGGACCGCGACGTCGACGGGATCACGAGCACCACGCTCCTGTACCAAGCCCTCACCGATTTGGGCCTCGACGTCTCCTGGCGCGTGCCACAGGGCGACGACCCCTACGGGCTCACGATGGCCGCCGTCGACGAGCACGCGGCGAATTACGGAACGCTCATCATCACCGTCGACTGCGGTATATCATGCTCCGCCGAGATCTCGCACGCGGCCGAGCTCGGCATCGACGTGATCGTCCTCGACCACCACAACGCGCCCGAGGAAGTCCCGGCCGCCGTCGCCATCGTCAACCCGAAGATGGCGGGCTCTGGCTATCCGTTCCGCGACCTCGCCGGCTGCGCCGTCGCGTGGAAGTTCATCCAGGCGCTCCGCTTCGCGAGCCTCGAGCTCTACAAGCAGCAGATCACCCTCCTCAACGTGCGCCCCGCGAACGAGGCGTACGTCATCGAGGCGATAAAGACCGTCAACATGATCGAGGTCGACCGCCTCACCGAAACGATCGTGCCGGGGATGGTGAAGATATCGCAGACGCGGCTTCTCCCCTTCCTCCAGGGCCAGCAGATTTTCGTGTGGGACCGCGAGATGCAGGTCAAGCAGCTCGAGAAGATCTTCGGAAAGGGCGTCGAGTTCAATTTCCTCGACATAGCCCCCGAGGTCGCGCACGAGATCCCGCAGGTACGCGGCATGAGCCTCATCAAGCTCAAGGATCTCTCGCGCATCGCGCGATACGGCGACGCGCCGGTAAGCGAGCTCGACGGCTTCTTCAACATCTTCGTCACCTTCGCGCAGCGGCGGAACGCCGTCTTCGGCAAGCGCGAGACCGCGGAGCTTCAGCTCGTCGCGCTCGGGACCCTCGCCGACCTCATGCCGCTCAAGAACGAAAACCGCATCCTCGTCCGGCGCGGGCTCGCCGCGATCAACGCGAGCCCCTGCCCGGGACTCGCCGAGCTCCTCGCGCGCCAGGGCCTCGCCGGGAAAAAGGTTGGCACGAGCGACCTCGCCTGGCAGATATCCCCGGCGATCAACGCGACGGGCCGCATGGGAAACCCCGCGCTCGCCGTCAGGCTCCTCACCTCGCAGGACCAGGCCGAGCGAAACCGCCTTTCCGAAGAGGTTATCCGGATGAACGCAGACCGGAAGCAGCTCGGGAGCGACAGCTGGGCGGTCGTAGAACCGCTCGCGCGGGAAAGTCTCGAGCGGCACAACGGACGGCTCGTGCTCGCGGCGAGTAAGGAGATCCACCGCGGGGTGACCGGGATCATGGCGAACCGGCTCTCCTCGTGCTTTAAGGTTCCCGCCGTCGTCGTCTGCTACATGCCGGATGGGACGGCCGTCGGCTCCATGCGCTCGTCCCGAGGCTTCGCGCTCGAGAATCTTCTCGCGCCGTGCGCCGACCTTTTCATCGACCACGGCGGGCACGCCTTCGCGGCGGGCTTCAGCCTCAAGCACGAGAACATCGAGGAGTTCCTCGCCCGCATCGCGCGGCTTTCCGCGACCATCGAGTTCCCCGACGTCGCGCCCGACGAGGAGATCTCCGTCGACGCGGAGCTCCCGCGCGAATACCTCACCCCGACGCTCCTCGAGCTCGCCGACCGCTTCGAGCCGTACGGCGAAGGGAACGAGCAGCTCCGCTTCATGGCCCGCGGGCTCCGCGTCATGACCGCCGATATCATGGGGAAGACCGAGAAGCAGCACCTCAAGCTCACCTTCGACTGCGGGAAGTTCAAGTGGCCCGCGATCTTCTGGCAGGCCGCCGAGCGGCTAAACCGCGATTTTCGGGTCGGCGACGTCGTCGACGCCGTCTTCCAGGTGAACCGCAACACCTTCAACGGGGCCGAAACCCCGCAGATGATCCTCGACGACGTCCAGCTTTCTAGCGCGCGGGCTTCCGCCGAAAAGGCTATGCCCGCCGTTGGGGCGCCTTCCGTCAGCGCGGCCGCGCCTTCGGTCGAAGCATGATAGCGCACGCCAAGGATCATCT
>Ga0209098_1004046_pt1 | contig 11634 bp, 12 predicted proteins | sample AD_JPNHW1_MetaG_FD_184429 | JGI IMG/M metagenome (GOLD analysis project Ga0209098, IMG submission 184429) | Active sludge microbial communities of municipal wastewater-treating anaerobic digesters from Japan - AD_JPNHW1_MetaG (SPAdes) (version 2) | ecosystem: Engineered > Bioreactor > Anaerobic... | reverse complement strand
CCCGAAGATGATAAAAATGAAGAAAAAACTATTGAAATTGTGAAAATATTAGTCAAAAACTTGGATTACAACATAGAAGAATATTGCTTTTGATAGAAGTATAACACAAATTCAAGGCTTTATCTTGCCTGATTTTAATTGTCGAAGATTTGCCAATTGTCTTTGTAGTCTTTTAAAGGTCCGTAGTTTATCGCAGGCATAGAAGAAGCATTCTCAACCGTGTAGCAACTCCCGAAGAATTTATTGAGATCAGAAAGAATTTCTGATCCTTTAATGATATAATAGTCTTCATTTTCCTCTGGTTTATTGAGAATTATGAAGATATAAATGTGTTCTGGATTAATAGCTTCCCGTTTGATCAGGAAACAATTCCTTCTCTGTAAAGACTTCACCTGAATATTAAAGTTTCTCCCATTTCGTGGATTAAGCGCAAAAATGTCCACTGATTTGGCATTACCCAATGTCAATGAAGCTTGAATACCCCTTTTAAATAGTTTTCCGACAGTTAAAAACTCTCCAGACATGCCGGACATTTGTGAGTCAATTCTTTCCATTTTTTTTTAGCTTATTTTTCTCTGTGTTAATCTGTGTCATCTGTGGTGAAATAGTTTCTTATAACATCAGCAACCCATTCTCCCGCAATTCCTGCATCGGTTTACTATTCCAGAACAACACAAAATCATCGCCGGTAGCTTCTTCAAAGCTTTTCTCCAGCTCGGCAAAAGTCACTTGTTGCTGATTGAAAACTGACAACGCCGGTATTTGCTCCATCAGCCATTCGCCTTCTTTTTGCTTCAGTTGAATAACCAAATCCTGCTTTTTATTGCTGAAGGTGAGTTCGGCCATCTCGAAGGTTTGGTTTTTCTTCTTTTTGCTAAAGCTGCGTATTGTAGCTTTTCCGCCCAACCAAACAATTTTGTGGTTCGGATTGGCTGGTTCGTAGGCCTGATTGTCGATGGCTTTGCGAATAAAATCAGGAGTAATCGTGGTGCGTGGCACTTTAAAGTCGAACCAATCCTGAAGCGGAAAGTCGAAGCAAATGCCGTGCATGTAGTTGAACAGCGATTTGCGCAAACCTTCGCTAAACCGATCGTGGTCGATGCCGGTCAGGTCGCGGAATTGCAAGTCGTTATTGGCAAACGAGCCGGGCTGCTCATTCTCGATTTTGATGCGGAACTTTTCAGGATTCAATCCCACCGGACTGTGCGCTGTGAGTGCAAAATGGTGCCAGAAACCCGACTGAACCACTCCGGCTTCGAACAATTGCCGCACCACTTCAAGCGAATCGATGGTTTCCTGCACGGTTTGCGTGGGGAAGCCATACATGAGGTAGGCATGAACCATGATTCCCGCGCGGGTAAAATTGTCGGTGACCTTAGCCACTTTCGAAACACTCACCCCTTTGTTGATCAACGCCAGCAAGCGGTCGGAAGCCACTTCCAGTCCGCCCGAAACCGCGATGCAGCCCGACTCTTTCAGGAGCAAGCACAAATCGTAGGTAAAGCTTTTCTCGAAGCGAATGTTGGTCCACCAAACGACCGTCATTTTTCGACGAATAATTTCCAGAGCTAGTGCGCGCATCAGAGCAGGTGGCGCGGCCTCGTCCACAAAATGAAAACCGATTTGCCCGGTTTGGCGAATTATTTCTTCCATGCGGTCGCACAAAACCTGCACGGTGTTAGGCTCGTAGCGGCGGATGTAATCGAGCGAAGTGTCGCAAAACGTGCAGCGGCCCCAGTAGCAGCCGTGCGCCAGCGTGAGTTTGTTCCAGCGACCATCGCTCCAAAGGCGGTGCATTGGGTTCACAATTTCGATCACCGACAGGTATTTGTCCAACTCAAAATCGGAATAGTCGGGCGTTCCGGCTTCGAATTGCGAAAAGTCGGGTAGCGCGGAGCCATTCAGGAAAACCACCTCGCCGTTTTCGATTGCAAAAGTGCGTTTCAGTTCAACTTTCAGGCGTTTGCCGTCGAGGTGCTCAATCAAGTTCAGGATTGGAGCTTCGCCGTCGTCGAGCAAAACAAAATCAAAATATTCGAACACTCGTAGATCGCTCACCGATCGCAGTTCGGTATTCGCAAAACCGCCGCCCATCGCGACTTTCAGTTCAGGATGATGCTTTTTGATGTACTGTGCACATTTGAATCCGGAGTATAAATTTCCGGGGAAAGGCACAGAAAACGCGACCAAAGTTGGTTGCGAAAGTTCGATTTTCTCCTGAAGCAGTTTCAGGGTAATTTGGTCGATAAAACTCTCGGGCGACTGCAAGGCTTTGTGTAATTCGTCGAAAGTGTTGGCTGATCGACCCAATCGCTCTGCATAACGACTAAACCCGAAATGCGGATCGACGGCTTCTACGATCAAATCCGATAAATCTTCGAGGTAAAGTGTGGCTAAATGTTTGGCTTTGTCTCGCGTTCCCATCGTTCCGAAAGCCCATTCAAGGTCATCGGTTTGGGCAAAGCGCGAGGCTTCGGGCAAAAAGTTGCCTTCGCAAATCACGTGGGCAAGTACCTCATTTTTTCCCTGCAAAAATGCGATCACCTGATCGATGGTTTGGATGTAGCTGTCGCGCAGGTTGTAGATACGCTGAGAATTTGCTGAAAGACCGGAGACCGGACACGGAAAACCGGAGAAAAGGGAGGCGAGGCCTTCCGAAGAAAACAGTTTCAGGATTACTTCGATGCCTAAATCGCACTGAAACGAAGCAATATTCTGCGTATTCAGAAACCCTTTCAGGTAAGCCGTTGCCGGATAGGGCGTGTTCAACTGCGTAAACGGCGGTGTGATCAGTAGTATTTTTTGAGCCACATCAGAAATTTTAGTTGTGTAAAAGTAATATTTTCACTGTTTTGTTTTTGCCCCAATAAATTCAGAATTATTTCGGAATAATTGCCCTGAATAAGTCGTAACTTTAACTGAAATTAAAGAGTATAGGCTTGAAAACCAAATATTTAATTTTTATGCTATTGGGGATGTTTTTTTCAACCGGAGGTTTTGGGCAGGATGCCACGCAAAACCGAAAAGCGTATGCTGCCGGGCGATTTTACAGCGACAATCCGGATACGCTGAAAGCCCAGTTGCAACAACTGTTTGCGGGAGCTGAGCCACGCAGGGAAGGAAAAAATCCGCTGGCAATTGTGGTACCGCATGCTGGCTATGTCTATAGCGGCGAGGTGGCTGCGTCGGGCTTCAACCAGATCGATCCCAACCGGAAATTCGAGCACATTTTTGTCATCGGATCGAGCCATACAACTGCCTTTCAGGGTGCATCAGTTTATTGCGACGGCGATTATGAAACGCCGTTCGGCATTGTGAAAGTAGATACGGTTTTGGCAAAAAAGCTGGTTGCCGATAACAAAATTCTGAAATCGTACGCCGAACCGCATTTGTATGAGCACAGTCTGGAAGTGCAATTGCCTTTTTTGCAGTATTACCTGAAAAATGACTTCCGAATTGTACCGATAATTTTAGGACCAAACACGGGCGACACCCCGCAAAAACTGGCAACTGCGTTGAAACCTTACCTGAACGAAAAGAATCTGTTTGTGATCAGTACCGATTTTTCGCACTACCCGAGTTATAAAAATGCCTGCAGGACCGATTTTACAACGGCTGAAGCCATACAAACCAATAGTCCGGCCAAACTTCTGGCTACGCTCGAGAAAAATAAATCGGCCGATATTCCCGGTCTGGCCACCAGTTTGTGCGGTTGGAGTTCGGTGCTCACCTTGCTATATATGACTGAAAAAATGCACCATATGGCGGTTGACTTGATTCAGTATAAAAATTCGGGAGACTCACCCTATGGCGAAAAAGACCGGGTCGTTGGATATTATGCCATAGCATTTAGTCAGGTTGATGAAGCTGATCATGTTGGAACCTATACGCTTTTTGATGAAGACAAGAGCTATTTGCTGAAGCTGGCCCGCAAAACAATTAATGACTATATAAAAAAGGGAATTACCACCGATCCTGATCCGGGCGAATTGAGTCTGGCACTTAAAACACCTTGTGGCGCTTTTGTTACCCTGAATAAGGAAGGAAAACTTCGCGGGTGTATCGGCCGTTTTGAACCCGGACAACCCCTGTGGAAAGTGGTTCAATCGATGGCCATTGCTGCCGCCACACAGGATTATCGGTTCAATCCGGTATTGTCGGGCGAAGTGGATGGTCTGGAAATAGAAATTTCGGTACTTACACCATTGAAAAAGATAAAATCGGTTGATGAATTTGAATTGGGGAAGCAGGGAATTTATATCAAAAAGGGAAATCAAACCGGAACTTTTCTCCCTCAGGTAGCCGACACAACGGGCTGGAACAAAGATGAATTTTTGGGTCACTGTGCTCAGGACAAAGCCGGAATTGGCTGGAATGGTTGGAAATCGGCAGAACTTTATACGTATGAAGCTTTAGTTTTTAAAGAGGAAAAATAGTTTCTGTGGTTCCTTTTGTTTCTATGGTTTCTTTGGTTGGCGGGTAAAGAAGTTATCGGAATTCAGGAAAAGGCAATTGTTTCTGTGTTTTCTATAGTTTCTGTTGTTCCTCTTTTTTGAGGCGAGAAAAATCACGACTGCCGCACCTTTCAGCAATAGAAACCCAGAAACTTCCAGAAACAATAGAATCAAAAATATACCCGATTATAATTTGGGCGAAGACAACGCAGTTGCAGAACGTTTTTTCAACAATAGAAACCCCAGAAACCATTAGAAACAATAGGAACAAAACACATAGTTTATGAGCACAATAAAGCGTTTTGAAGATTTGGAAGTTTGGAAACTTGCAAGAGAACTTTGTAACGATGTTTTTCAACTTACCTCACAGAAAGACTTTTCCAGAGATTTTGGGTTGAGAGATCAAATTAACAATTCAAGCGGCTCGATCATGGATAACATTGCCGAAGGCTTTGAGCGCGATGGTAGTAAGGAATTTTCGCAGTTTTTGGCCATATCAAAAGGCTCCTGCGGCGAGTGTCGTTCTCAACTTTATCGGGCACTCGACAGAAAATACATTTCGCCAGAGCAATTTGAACTGACATCGCTGAAAACGATTGATCTGGGTCGTAAAATCGCGAATTTCATGAGCTACCTTAAATCTTCAGAACTAAAAGGAAACAAATACAAACCACCAACCCGACCTCCAAAACCCTAGAAACCTCAGGACTCTCAGAAACTACAGAAACGATAGGGACAACAGAAACAATAGAAATAAAAAATGACCTCTGATTCATATTTTACAGCAAGTGGCAGCCTTTGGAAATGGAGCAAAGACGCACTCTACTGGACGACCCATCCTCGTGGATTGAAGTGTTTGCTTTGTCCGCATGAATGTTTGATAGGAGAGGGGAAAGCTGGAATTTGTCACAATCGGATTAATCATCAGGGAAAAATTTATACCATTTCATACGGAAATCCCTGTGCTATAAACGTCGATCCGATCGAGAAAAAGCCATTCAATCATTTTTTACCCGGATCAAAAGCTTTTTCAATTGGTACGGCTGGCTGCAACCTTGCCTGCCTGAATTGTCAAAACTGGACGATCTCGCAGGTGAGTCCGAAGGAAACGCGAAATTACGACCTGATGCCCGATAAGCTTGTTGAGCAGGCCATTGCCGCCAAATGCCAATCCATTGCCTACACGTACTCGGAGCCCATCTCGTTTTATGAATACACGCTCGACTCGGCAAAACTGGCCCGGCAGGTGGGAATCAAAAATGTGCTGGTTACAGCCGGCTACATTAATCCGGAGCCTTTAACTGAATGGTGCAAATATATTGATGCCGCCAGCGTGAACCTGAAATCGTTTGATGATGCAATTTACCGCAAACTAAACCTGGGAACTCTCAATCCGGTTTTGAATACGCTTAAAACCTTTGCTGAATTGGGCGTTTGGCTCGAAATTATCAACTTGGTGGTTCCCGGTTGGACCGATAACCTTGACATGATCAAGCGCATGTGCAACTGGCTGGTTGATAACGGACTGGCGAATTTTCCACTGCATTTCGACCGCTTTCATCCAGATTATAAACTTACGCAGTTATCGGCTACGCCCATTGGCGTGCTCACCCAGGCACGCGATATTGCGCTGGCGGCGGGAATGAAATACGTGTACATCGGCAACGTTCCGGGTTTGGAAGCGCAGAATACCATCTGTTCCAAATGCAATCAGGTGGTGGTCGAACGGCGGGGTTTTACCGTGGTCAAAAACGATTTGGCGAAAGGTTGCTGCCCCAAGTGTGGTGAAAAAATTGCCGGAGTGTGGGAATAAGGAATTAGACTGATTCACAAATATTTTGAAGATAGAAGTGAGGGTTTCACTCAAAGTGAAGCCCTCACTATGTATTTAAACGCTGGCCACAAACGGCGCTTTCCGGTAATAACTTTCGTCTAAAAGCTGATCGACCAGGAAAACCGCCAGGCTTTCGGCGTTTATTTTTCCTGAAGGACAATCTTTGAGGTTCACTGCTATTTCTCCGCAGGCTTCCTGAAATTCAATAAACGGAATACGAACCAGTGTCCAATCCAGCAAACTTTGCTCCAGCAGTGCATACGATTTTTGGCGATCGGCATGTATTTCCGGGAAATTGGCTTTCATCCACTCAGTAGCCATTAGTGTTTCCTGTCCTTTTTGGTCAGATGGTGTATCCACATTCAGTCCGGCTAGCAAAATCAGGCGTTTGATGCCGAAGTGGTTCATCGCATCGAGGAGATTTTGGGTTGTCCGGCAGGCCACCAACGGTTCGCCGGGTCGCTGCCCAACCACACTGATGATGGCCTCGCAACCTTCGACCAATTGGTGAATGCTTTCAGGATGGGTTGCATCGCCCTTCACGATTTCGATTTGCTGACTTTGAATGAAAAACTGTTCGGGATGCCGAAGCAGTGCTTTCTGTTGAAAACCCTTGTTGATTAATTGATTGACAAGATATTTGCCTGTGCGGCCACCGCCACCCAACACGGCTATTTTTTTGTATTTCATAAACTTCTCTTTATAAAAATTTGGACATAAAAATTTAGTTCTCAGGAAAGAGAACGAGTCGATAGCTATTTTGCCAGTCAGGGTTTCACTTAAAGTGAAGCCCTGACTAAAAGCTATTCACTAACTGATATTTACAAAGAGAGTTTAATGCTGCAAAAATAGTAAAATTGCCGGAGTCTGGGACTAAAATGATAATTCACGCATCGAATCCCCATGTCAACCTGGCCGGTCAAAATCTCAGAACTTTTTTACCTTTACCGGAAACGATAAACTTTGACTCATGAACGATGCCCTTTCCTTCGGACTTTTATGTTTTACCTCGTTCTTTACGCTGATCAATCCACTGAGTACCATGCCGGTTTTTATGACCATGACCGCCGGTTTGACGGATAAGGAACGTACCCGGACTGCACGGAAAGCATCGATTGTGGCATTAATCACCATTGTCATTTTTGCTCTTTCCGGACAATTGCTTTTCAAATTCTTCGGTATATCGGTTAACAGTTTCAGGGTGGTTGGTGGAGTTATCTTTTTTATCATGGGCATGGACATGCTTCAGGCACGGCTCGGACAAGTGAAAATTAAGGATTCGGAAGTAAAAACATACGTGAACGATATCTCAGTCACTCCGTTGGCCATCCCGATGATTTGTGGACCCGGTGCCATTACCAACTCAATCGTTTTAATGGAAGATGCATCAACGATCACCCGAAAAATTATTCTTTTTAGCATGATTTTGGTGGTCATGTTTATCACTTACCTCGTTTTTTACAGCTCATCGCGCATTCTCAAAATACTCGGACAAACGGGAATCAACGTCATGATGCGCTTGATGGGATTGATTGTCATGGTGATTGCCGTCGAATTTTTCTTTAGTGGATTAAAACCGATCATCCTCGACATGATAAAAGGATAATTTTCTACTTTTGCTGCGTATTGGTTGATGGGTTTTCTTTATTGAAAACTTATCTGAAAAGGGAATCCGGTGCAAAACCGGAGCTGTACCCGCAGCTGTAAGCCTCTGTAATGCTTTTGCAACCTCTGCCACTGTTCCTTTTGGGGATGGGAAGGCCGCAAAAAGCGAGGTGAGCCAGAAGACCTGCCAGTTCAAAATCAACAAAAGTCGAATCTTCGGGAAAAAAGATCGGTGAAAAGCATCTTATCGCATTTTCATTCTGTTTCTTCCGGAATAATTTTTAGAAAAATGAAGTTATTTTCATCGTGGAGCGGTGGCAAAGATTGTATGCTGGCCTTGTACCGCGTCCAGAAATCGGGCGAGCACGAGGTAAAAGTTCTCCTGAACATGTGCGACAGCGATTCTGATTTTTCGCGCTCGCACGGCATCCATAGCAGCATGATTGTGCGGCAGGCCGAGGCTTTAGAAATTGAGTTGCTGCAACCCAAAACCGACCGCGTCAGCTACGAACGGAATTTTAAAGCAGCCATCCTGAAACTGAAAGAGCAGGGAATCTCTGGTGGCGTTTTTGGCGATATTTACCTGTGGGAGCACCGCCACTGGATAGAGCGGGTTTGTGGCGAGTGCGGTGTTGAGGCCATTTTCCCGTTGTGGGATAACCCTGTTCAGGAACTGGCTGTTGAGATTATCCTGTCGGGATTTCGAACCATTGTGGTTTCGGTGAATGCCAAACAGTTAACCGAAAATTTCATTGGACGTGTTTACGATCAGGATTTTGTGTCCGAACTTTCGAAAATCGAGGGTGTTGATGTGTGTGCCGAGCTGGGCGAGTTTCATTCGTTTGTGTTCGACGGTCCCAACTTCAAACATCCGGTGGCCTTCCAAAAGGGAGACGTCAGTTTCAGGGATAATCACTGGTTTTTGGAGATCAATTAGTTTCAGGTTTCAAATTTCAAGTTCCAAGTATGAAAAAGATAGTTTTCCTCAGTATTTTATTGATAGTTTGCCTGTTTGCTCAGGCACAGGAAGCCAAGCGCATCGTTTCGCTGGTTCCGTGGATGACCAAAAGTCTTTACCTGATGGGTGAACAGGGCCGTTTGGTGGGTTGTACCAATTATTGTCCGGTTGAAGCTACCGACAAAATTCCGGTGGTGGCCACAGCCGTGAATGTGAACATCGAAAAGTTACTGATGCTCAAGCCCGACCTGGTTTTTGCGTCGTCGCTCATCAAGCCCGAAATTCTGGATAACATTCGCAAACTGGGCATCAAAATCGAATACATGCCTTATCCAAAATCGTTCGACGAGATTTGCACTGATTTTATCCGCGTTGGCGAATTGGTGGGGCAACAGGCAAAAGCCAAAACTATAGTGGCGCAGCAACGCGACCGGATGGCTAAAATCAAAGCAAAAATACCCGCTGGGAAACACCCGAAAATGTTTTTTCAAATTGGCGCCAAACCTTTGTTTTGTGCCGTACCTCAGACTTTCATGGACGATTTTGTTACGTTTTCAGGAGGAACAAATATTGCAGCCGGGCTTACAATTGGCAGTGTAACACGCGAATTTGTGCTGAAGCAAAACCCCGACCTAATTTTTATCGTCACCATGGGAATTGTAGCAGAAGAAGAACGCGAAAACTGGCTGAAATATCCATCGCTTTCGGCCAGCAAAAGCAAGCAGATTTTCATCCTCGATTCGGATAAAACCTGTAGCCCTACGCCGGTGCTTTTCGTCGATGCGCTGGAAGAAATTGTCAATTTGTCGTACAAGTAGCTTCTCATGAAATGATTACAGGACATGGTGACGACAGTTTTCGCCTGAAATCTCCGATAAAAGCTGATTTTAGCTCCAATGTGTGGTATGGCGGAACATCGCCCGCATTAATCGGTTATTTGCAGCAAAATATTTGTCAGATTGGCAACTATCCCGAGCCCGATGCGGCTTCATTTTGTCGCAGCGCAGCGCAGGCGCATTCGGTTGCTGAGGATCGGTTGCTGGCTTTCAATGGTTCTGTCGAAGCGTTTTATACCATAGCTTTAGCTTTTCGCGGGAAGCATTCAGCACTATTATCGCCCGCTTTTGCCGAGTACGAAGATGCATGCCGGCTACACGAGCACCAGATGAGTTTTTTTACTTCGGAAGAGAAGCTACAGACCGCTGATTTGTGCTGGATTGGCAATCCGAATAACCCCGATGGGCATATTTTTAGTCATACCGAAATTGAGTGCTTTCTGATTGAGCATCCTGAAACAGTTTTGGTTGTTGACGAAGCGTATGCCGGGTTCATTTCTGAATTTCGTTCTGCCATTGAGCTGACTGAAAAATTTGAAAACCTGATTGTGGTTCGTTCGCTCACCAAATGCTGCGCCATTCCCGGGCTTCGGCTGGGTTATGTAATTGCCTCAGAAATGCTGGCTGCAAAACTTCGCAGGTTTCAGCAACCGTGGTCGGTGAATACCCTGGCTCAATTGTCTGGAAAATTTCTGATTGAAAACGATATTCCCAATCGGCTCGATTTGAGAGAAATAATGAGGCTTTCGCAAGACCTTCAGGAAAGTATTGATCAGCTCGACGGGTTTCGGGTAGTTCGTTCGCAGGCGCCCTTCTTTTTGGTTGAGATGCAAACCGGAACTGTCGCTGGCTTGAAAGAATTCCTGATTCAGGAACACGGCATTCTTATCCGCAATGCCTCCAATTTTCGTGGATTGAATGAACGGTTTTTCAGGATTTGCACCCGAAGCGAAGCAGACAATGCGATACTGCTAAAAGGATTGGCAGAATATTTAGAGCGATAAACCACAGAAGCTACAGTGTTCGAAAAGAGTAAAGAAGAGTGCTTTTTTTGTCGATCTCTGTGGTAAAGGCCATCACCATATTTGCTTAAACTTTGACAATTTATTAGGTTGTTTTAGCTAATCCAGATCAATAAACTTTAAACACCTATATCTCAAAGCATATAATTTTATTAATTTTGGATGAGCTATATTTAATAGCATATAATTTACTACATTTGAGCTTGATTATATCTAAAAGCATACCATGAAGAGGTTGGCGGAATTTGTAAAAGAGCACAGAAAAGAGGTAAATCTTACACAGGAGGAATTTGCCGAACGGGCCGGGGTTGCACTTACGGTAATTCGCAAAATTGAACAAGGCAAGACAAATTTGAATCTCGATAAGGTGAACCTGGTTTTGAGTATGTTTGGACATGAGTTGATTCCTGTAAACAGTAAAGAAATAGAAATATGAGGACAGGCAAGGTATTTTATAAGGAGCATTTCGCAGGGATTATCACAGAAACCGATGGTGGGGAATTTGTATTTTGTTATGATGAAACCTTTGTTGCTGAGCATCCCAAAGAGTTTATCACATTTACCATGCCCGTTACAAACAAACCCTATACTGACAAGCGATTGTTCCCTTTTTTTGATGGTTTGATTCCCGAAGGCTGGCTACTGGAGATTGCCTCTAAAACCTGGAAAATAAATCAAAATGACCGCATGGGACTGCTGCTGGCATGTTGCAAAAACTGTATTGGTGCAGTAAGTGTTGAACAAATTCAAGAAGAAAATGAGCAATAAGTGCCTGTATTGTTATCAATTAATTGATGGGGAGGGCGATTTTCATGCGAAATGCTGCACCGAATTCTTTGGAACAGCTAGGCCACCAATCATACCCTATTCGATTGACCAGATGGATGAACTGGCTAAAGACGTTGTTGAACGTAGCGTCGCGGTT
>Ga0209098_1004044_pt1 | contig 11637 bp, 12 predicted proteins | sample AD_JPNHW1_MetaG_FD_184429 | JGI IMG/M metagenome (GOLD analysis project Ga0209098, IMG submission 184429) | Active sludge microbial communities of municipal wastewater-treating anaerobic digesters from Japan - AD_JPNHW1_MetaG (SPAdes) (version 2) | ecosystem: Engineered > Bioreactor > Anaerobic... | reverse complement strand
TGAGTGAGGCACCGAGTTATGGCAAACCAATTTCGCTGTTCGACAACGAATCACGCGGATCGGTAAATTATCAGGATCTGGCCAAAGAGCTGATCACCCGACAATAATATACACACAATCAAGCAATAAATATGGCAAAAAATACAGGTCTCGGACGTGGACTGGGAGCACTAATCGATATTGGTTCAGTCAGTACAAGTGGTTCATCATCCATTAATGAAGTGGAAATAGCACTTATATATCCTAACCCCAACCAGCCGAGAACACACTTTGACGAGGAATCACTCACCGAACTGGCCAATTCCATTCGGGAACTTGGAGTTATTTCTCCTGTCACACTACGTAAAAACGACGATGAAACCTATCTGATAATAGCCGGTGAACGGCGCTTCCGGGCAGCTAAATCTATCGGGCTAACCAGTATCCCGGCGTATGTGAAAACAGCCGCCGATGAGGAAGTGATGGAGATGGCACTGATTGAAAACATTCAACGCGAAGACCTCAATGCCATTGAAATTGCGCTTACCTTCTACCGTCTGATGGAAGAATACAAACTTACCCAGGACCGCCTGAGTGACCGTGTAGGCAAAAAAAGGGCTACAATAGCCAATTATCTGCGTTTGCTGCGCCTTCCGGCAGAGATACAGATGGGCTTGAAAAATAAAAAAATCGACATGGGTCATGCCCGGGCTATCCTGGGACTGAGCGAACCGGCCGTACAACTCAAGTTATATGATCTTATTCTGAAAAAGGATCTCAATGTCAGAAAAGTGGAAGAAATGGTACGAAATTTTCTGGCCAACGGAAAATTTGAGGGTAATCCGGGACAGGGAAAAACCAATATAGTTAAGGATTTAAAAGAATTAAACGACCTGAAAAGCCAGTTAAGTACTATTTTTGACACCAAAGTCCAAATGTCGGTCGACCAAAAGGGAAAGGGCAAAATTACCATTCCTTTCGCCAATGATGATGAGTTGATGCGTATCATGCAACTGATAGATAAAATATGATTTTCAAAAAAAATAAGTTAAAAAAAACACTTGTTACAAATCTGTTTCTTCTGTTTTTTATAATTCCCGGCTTTGCAGGAGTTAATATATGCATTGAGAATAACGATTTGAATATCGCCGTGGCTGTTGACGATACCACCACGCTGACACCAATGGATATTCAGCCCAGCAATAAATATATGAACATGCCTCCCGTTATGGCCGATACGGTTGTTGTATCCTCACTCGAGAAGCCAAAATTCAAACCCGATCCGGTACGTTCAATCTGGATGGGAGCTGCCATTCCGGGATTTGGGCAGATTGTCAACCATAAATACTGGAAACTGCCCATTGTGTATGGTGGTTACCTTGGATTTGCCTATGCCATTTCGTGGAACAACAGCAACTATATCACCTATAAAAATGCGTACCGCGACATCATTGATGGCGACCCCACCACCAACAGCCACATCGATATTCTGCCACGCGGATACACCGTTCAGATGATCGGTGAAGGCACTTACACCAATATACTGAAAACCCGCCAAAGTACTTTCAGGCAGTGGCGGGATTTGAGCATTATCCTGTCGGTGGGATATTACGCGCTGGTACTTCTTGATGCCTACGTTGATGCTCAGTTGTACGATTTTGATATCAGCCCGGATCTGGTACTCAATGTTCAACCTACCCGTATAGAGCGGGAACGCCAATCGCCTCCTGCTTACGGAATGCACTGGAGTATTAAATTTTGACTTTCCACCAGTTTTATTCCTGTTTTCTTTGTTATACATTTTATATATTATTTTTTGGGTTTGAATTGATTTTCAGCTTTCATCTGTAATTTTTCTCAATCAACTTTTTTAACTGACCTGCTTATAAATCTTAGATTTTTATGTAAGTTTGCTGTTCGCTTCTAACGAAATAATAGTCGGCAGAATGTTTCTAAACTGACTTAATACCTGAAATATGACTAAAAGCCATGTTTTCCACATACTCCTTTTTCTGTTCCTATGCTTGCGGGGAGTTGCACAAAATGATAACCTGAAAGCGAATGACACAGGGTTTAGTCCTGCGGTGAGTGCCGATTCAGCGTTAATTGTTCCCGAAGATTTTTCCGGCTCACTGGACCACCTGCTGCATTCCTGGGCGGTTGATAAAGACACTCCCCCGGATTGCTGGTCACAGACCAATCCGGCAACCACCGACGAGCAGTACCGAGAAAGACTGGCGAAATTGCCGCATGAAATTGAAATGCCCTTTAATGAGGAGGTTAAGTCATTTATCGAAATTTACACCCGGAAAAACAGGCGCGAAGTGGAATATATGCTTGGAATGAGCCGACATTATTTCCCCATTTTCGAAGAAGCCTTAGAAAAAGAACAACTGCCACTGGAATTAAAAATACTGCCAATCATAGAATCCGCCTTAAATCCCACAGCGGTTTCCCGTTCGGGTGCTACAGGACTTTGGCAGTTTCTGATTGGCACCGGTAAAATGTACGGACTGGAAGTCAATACGCTGGTGGACGAACGCATGAATCCGGTAGCTTCCTCTAAAGCAGCCGTGCAATACCTGAAAGAACTTTACTCCATCTATTCGGACTGGCACCTGGTCATTGCAGCCTATAATTGTGGTCCGGGAAGTATAAATAAAGCCATCAGGCGTGCCGGCGGTAAACCGGATTTCTGGGCCATCTACCCTTACCTGCCCGTTCAGACCCGTGCTTATGTACCGATTTTTATTGCCGCCAATTACACCCTCAATTATGCTGCCCAGCACAACCTCTGCCCTGTAAAAGTGAGAATACCTGCACTTACAGATACAATCATGATCAATACCCGGATGCATTTTGAGCAAATTTCAGCCATTCTGAAACTGCCCGTTGAGGAACTACGCCTGCTTAATCCGCAGTACCGGCGAAATATTATTCCCGGCGATATTAAACCTTATCCGCTGTGTCTTCCGCAAAACTACGCCGGACTGATGATTGACAAAAAGGATGAAATACTGGCTTACCGGGCCGACATACTGATCAATAACCGCCGTGCCGAAATTGAGCAGGTTAAACCTACAACAACCGCCAAGACATCCGAACAAAAAAAAGAACAAAGCACTTTGCACAAAGTAAAACGGGGTCAGACACTGGGAGGCATTGCTGAGAAATATAATGTGAGTGTGTCGAATCTAAAAAAATGGAATAACTTAGGCAACAGCAAAATAAAAACCGGACAAGTGCTTAAAATCCGACATAGTTAATATCTTTCATCATGGAAAAAATTTATTATTCAATATCCGAAGTGGCTGAAATGTTTCAGATCAATCAATCTAACCTTCGGTTCTGGGAAAAAGAATTCAAACAACTGAAACCCCGACGTAACGAAAAAGGAACACGTTTCTACTCAAAAGATGACTTACAACTCATCAAGCAGATTGTATTCCTGGTCAATGATCAGAAACTTACGCTCGAAGGGGTAAGAAAAAAACTGAGTGACAAAAAGGATGTAGTGGCCAAACAGCAAGAAATTAAAGAGAGGCTAACAACAGTAAGGGAAGAGCTAAAGAGTATGATAGCTCTTATCGACAAGAAATAAAAGAAAAAAGAACAAAATGTCATCCATAAAATACGAGAAAGAGACTGTAGAAAAGATGATCGGGCTATATTGCAGCCGAAAGCACGGAACTGACAGAGGTCTGTGTGCCGAATGTGAAGCGGTTAACGACTACGCCTCCGCCCGATTGGACAAATGTCCCTTTGGGGACGACAAAAAAGCCTGCTCAAAATGCAAAGTGCATTGTTATAAGCCTGAAATGAGAGCCCGGATTAGGGAAATAATGCGGTATTCAGGTCCGCGGATGTTGCTTTATCATCCTTTCGATTATCTGAAACACCTGCTAAAAGACAAAAAAGAAAGCTGATTCGAGGTATCGAATCAGCTTTCTTTATTATAAGAAGTTTCCCTATTTAGCAGCAGGTGCAGGTGCAGCAGCAGGTTGGTCTTTCACACCTAATTTTTTCTTTACCAGCGGAGTAATGTCATTGGCTGTTTTGGCCTGAAAAACAACTCCCTGTGTTGAAATATCGAAAATATAGGTATATCCACCTTCAGTAGCTACATCGCTGATTGCTTTCTTTACTTTATCAAGCACCGGGTTAACCAGTTCCTGTTGTTTTTTTACAACATCAGCATTGGCTGTCTGATTGAAAGTGGTGATACGTTGTTCGATTTCGGCAATTTCAGACTGACGCGCCGTTTTGATGGTTTCGGGCATCGTAGCCTGTTTATCTACGAATTCTTTTACTTTCGTGTTATATTCTTCACGCATTTTCAGCAATTCTTTTTCCCATTGATCCTGAAGTTCCTTCAGCGTTTTTTCAATAGTTTCAAGTTCAGGCATTACTGAGATTATTTCCTGAGAATTAACGTGACCTAATTTTACGTTTTGCGCCATTGCTCCCAGCGGTAACAAGGCAATCAAGAACAAAGCAACTTTTTTAATCATTTTCTTTTTATTAAATTAATTTCTGGTGATTTATATTTATTTTTTTGGCTTACAAAAGTATATAATTATTTTGAATAACCCAATTTTTTCAAGACATCGTCGCTGATATCCAGTTTTGGTGAGATAAAAATGGCACTCATGGCTGAACTTTTGTCAAATACCAGTTGAAAATCCTTGTCTTTGCTTATCTCCTGAATGGCGTTATACACTTCATCCTGAATCGGTTTCATCAGACTTTCCCGTTTTTTGAACAATTCGCCTTCGGGTCCGAAGTACTTGCGTTTTAGTTCCTGAGCCTCTTTTTCTTTGGCTACAATTTCTTCTTCGCGTTTCACTTTCATATCGTCCGACATAAATACAAGTTCTGTCTGATAGTTCTTGTACATTTGCTGAACATCTTTCATGCTGGTTTCTACTTCTGTCTGCCATTTTTTCGAAACCTGATTCAGTTGATCATTCGCGCTTTCATACGCGGGGATGTTTTTCATAATATAGGACATATCCACCGAGGCAAACTTTTGTGCCTGTGTGCCAATACCTATTCCTGCCAACAGACAGAGGGTTAAAAGTAATTTTTTCATCGTTGAGTAAGTTTTTTCAGTTTGATATTACAAATACGTGTAATATACATATCAAAATCTTTGCCAAACTTTTTTGAGTTGATATTCAGATAATTACAATCAGGATAATATCTCTCTTTTTATAATTCCTGACCTATTACAAAGTGGAACTGGCTTCCATGGGCTTTTTGCTCATTCACCTGCGGATCAAATCCGTAACCCCAGTCGATGCCCATTATACCAAACATAGGCAGGTAAATACGCACGCCCACACCGGCCGAACGCTTCAGATTGAAGGGATTGTAATCAGATATTTTATTGAAGCTGTTACCCGCCTCTAAAAATCCAAGTGCCCAGATATTGGCCGATTGTTCCAGTGAAATAGGTACGCGAAGCTCCATGGTGAATTTGTTGTACAGATAAGCCCGTTGAGCGTAAGCCTGACTTTGTCCGGCCGAATTCAGGCGATACTCGTAGGGAGTAAGAGCTCCGGTTTCATAACCGCGCATAGCCACATATTCGTTGGCATAACCCGAATACCCCGACATACCGTCGCCCCCGAGCATATAGGTACCGAATGGAGTGCGTGCATCTTTATTGTAATGCCCTACATAGGCAAATTCGGCACGAGCCATGAATACCGGAGTTTTATTCACAGCCATCAATGGAGTGAACGTTTTGGCACTGAATTTCCATTTGTGATACTCAAGGAACTTGTATCTTTCAGCATCGGTCATATTTACATTGGAATAATCCTTACCGTTGAATGCGGAGTATGGAGGAGTTACCTGTAAACCCAGTGAAAAATTAGAGCCTTTGCGTGTAAAAATTGGATTGTCGATAGAATTTCGTGCAATGGTCAGATTTAATCCGATATTATTAAAAACACCGTTTGTCACATTCGTTTCCTGCTGATACCAGTTGTTGATCATATAGCGCTGCAGGGCTACTTCTCCGTAAAACGTAAAGAAGTCATCGGGCCAGCTCAATCGCTTTCCATATCCGATAGAAGCACCCAGGGTGCGGAAGTATTTATTTTTGTCCACTTCGGTTTCGTAGCTTGTATTGCCATAACCCGAACCATATCCATAACCTGAACCGTAACCACCGTAACCACCGTATCCACCATAACCACCATATCCGCCGTACATACTTGACATACTGGAATAAGCATTCAGATAACGGTCGCTCATACCGGATGTAGCTGTATAGTAAAGTGAAACTGATAGCGAATTAGGTCGTTTGCCGCCTAACCAGGGTTCAAGGAACGAAAGACTGAATGAAGAATAGTAATTTCCGTTGGTACGTGCGTTGATGGAGAAAGTCTGACCTTCGCCCTGGGGAACGATACGATACGTTTCTGGTTTGAAAATATTCTGAATAGCAAAGTTGCTGAATTTAAGCCCCAGACTACCAACAATACCGGCTGCTCCCCATCCGGCCGAAAACTCCACCTGGTCGCTGCTCTTTGTTTCGAGTTTGTAGGTCAAATCGACCGTACCATTTTCAGGATTAGGTTTCAGACCACCTTCCATCATATCTTTCGATAATTTTTCAGGATCAAAATGTCCCATCTGAGCAAGTTCACGCAGTGTACGCATGATGTCATCCTGACTGTAGAGTGCTCCGGGCACAGTACGAAGTTCACGACGAACCACATTTTCGTACACCCGTGTATTTCCGGTGATTTTTACTTCGTTGATGGTTGCCGGTTTACCTTCCACCATGTGAATTTCGAAATCGATGGAGTCGTTTTGGATGGCAACTTCAATGGGTTGAATATTGAAAAACAAGTATCCCTTATTGGAATATAGTTTTGCTACAGCATCTTCATCTTCCTGAAGTCGTTTATTGAGCAACCGAAGATTGTAAACGTCCCCTTTTTTTATCCCCAGAAACTGATTTAAGGTTTCGTAAGGATAAATTGTATTGCCAATCCACTTGATATCGCGGAAGTAATACTTTTCTCCTTCATTGAATTTCATATAAACATCCACCGACTTGTCGTCGAATGGCACCACGCTGTCGGACACCAGGTAGGCATCGCGATAACCGAATTCGTTGTATTTTTCAATGGCAGCTATTTTGTCCTTTTCGTAGAGGTCTTTTACAAATTTCTTGGTTCTGAAGATATTGATAATGTTGTTATCATTGGTTTTCTTCATCGCCTTGTTTATCTGCAGGGCATCCAGTTTGTCATTGCCCGAAATGTAAATTTTGTGAACGCGTGTTTTGAGTTTTTTATCCACATCTATATCCACTTTTACAAAACCCGGTTTGGCGGGATCATCCATCTGATAAACCTTAATATCCGCATTTGAAAAACCCTTTTCGTCGAGGTATTTCTTGATAGATTTGGTGGCACGGTCCGACATGTTCGGTGTAATTTGTTTATCCTTCAGAATGCCGATGCGTTTCTCAATGTCTTCTATTTCAGCCTTTTTAAGTCCTTTGTAAATAATTTCAGACACCTTCGGGCGGAGTTGCAGGTAAATAGTCAGCCATGCCTTATCGCCTTCCACTTTCGTCAGTTCAATTTTTACATCCGAAAACATGGATTGTTCCCAGAATTTTTTCACGGCACTGGTAATATCATCACCGGGTATAACAATTTTTTGACCCACTTGCAGGCCGGAAAATCCGATAAGGACAAAGTCGTCGTACGAATCGGCACCTTCTACCTGAATATCAGCAATCTGATATTCTTTGGGTTCGTTGTAATCGATCTGGGGAGTAACTACTGAGTCATTGGGAACAACCGTCTGAGCTGAAATGAGATGACTTAAAAAGAGCAGTAAACAAAAGGTAAGTATTTTTTTGTATTGCATGTGTATCTATTGGGTGTCTTCTTATTTGTACTGTTTATTTACCGAATCTCCGTTCACGTTTTTGAAATTCAACGATAGCTTCAAAGAAATTCTCTTTTCTGAAATCAGGCCAGTGCGTATTGGTGAAATACAATTCGGTGTATGCCAGCTGCCAGAGTAAAAAATTACTGATCCTTAGTTCTCCGCTCGTACGTATCATCAGATCCGGATCCGGTATGTCTTTTGTTGTCAGATAGTTCGAAATCAAATCTTCGGTTATATCGTCTGTCTTAATTTTTCCTTCGGAAATTTCATGAGATATCAGCCTGAAGGCATTAGATATTTCCCAACGCGAAGAGTAACTCAATGCCAGAACCAACCTTAGGCCGGTATTATTTTTAGTTTGAAGAATACACCGCTGAAGTTTTTCGTATGCTCCTTGTGGCAATCGCGACAAATCGCCGATGGCCATCAGGCTTACGTTGTTTTTATTCAGCGTGGGTGTTTCTTTTTCTATGGTATCAATCAACAATTCCATCAAAGCATCCACTTCCTTGCGCGAGCGGCTCCAGTTTTCGGTCGAAAAAGCGTACAGAGTCAGATAGTTGATCCCAATCTCTGCAGCAGCTTCAGTACATTCACGTACCGAAGTTACACCGTGCTGATGTCCGTAAATTCGGTCAAATCCCCGTTCCTTAGCCCATCGTCCGTTGCCATCCATGATAATGGCCACATGCTTTGGCAGACTTTTGAGGTCTAATTGCTCTTTGAATGACATTGGTTCAATTAAATTGAAAATTACTAAACATTGAAACTCATAAAACTATTTTTACCGCTGAAATACAGAGGTTTTCTTTTTCATTTTATCGCTTTGATTACAGTCGCAGCCTTTTTTCCAGAAATCAAAGCTTATTCCAATCATCAACCCGGAAAGCAGGTCATTATTCATAGGATTGATGCGCTTAGTCCAAGTGGGTATTGGTGATAAATCATTTGGCCAAACGGGATTACCATTCAGATCCCAATCTTTTATTAATTCACCATAATCCAATTTGATTTTTCCTTCCAGATTATCACTAAGCAGCAAATGATTGGTCCATTGTATATTCAAATTCCATCTTTTAGCCATTTTCCATTTCAATCCAATACCAAATGGAACGGTTGGTGCATACTTTTTTTGAAACAATGTTTCAGCATCCGGAATGTATATTACTCCAAGTCCGGCAAAAATATACGGCGAATACTTCTTACTATAACGCTTATACGGATCATTTTCGAGATCAAAAAAATTATATTCGCCCGTCATATCAACAATGTGAAGCGTCTGATTCAATTGTTGAGAGGTATTGACATTATATATGTACGATCCATTGACAGTGCTGTAATCATATCCCAAGCGTAACGCCGTACGTGGATTGAACCGATATCGAAAAAAAAGACCGAAATCGGGTTGAATATTCTTCATGTTTTGCAAAAAATAATCCGGCTTTGCTACGGTATTGACATCACCGGTATAGATATTTGCACCTCCCTGCAGTCCAATTTCAGCCCTGTATTCATCCTGACTTTTCGAGTTGAAGGAAAAAAATAAAATAAAGAAAAAACATAATAAAATGGTTTTTCCGGAAAACACATTCATATTCTTAACAATAATGAGTTATTAATAAATGTAGAACGTATTTTTGAGCCATAAATTTTATTTTTTTTTCTGAAATTGGAAACAAAAGTAGTGATAATCTTTGTAATATAAGGTAATGGGCAGAAATTAGGCGGATTAATTTAACAATTTATTGCTAAATGCGAAGGTCTTTTTGGTTACTTAAACCTTCTGTGAAAAAAACTCTCAGTTGATCTCATTTTGCAATATTTCAAGCGCAGCATTTTCCTTTGCGGTCATTTCAGTCTGTGTCTCGGGCGTTTTATCGTCCTGTCCGCACAAATGCAAAATTCCATGTATCAGAACGCGGTTTAATTCGTCGTTGTAAAGGACTCCAAGCTGACGGGCATTATCGGCCACGGTATCCAGACTGATAAAAATATCACCGGCTATGACGCTTCCGCTGCTGTAATCGAAGGTAATAATATCGGTGAAATAATCATGCTGAAGATACTGTTTGTTCACTTCGAGAATGCGGGCGTCTGAGCAGAAAATGTAGGTGATATTTCCCACTTTTCTCCCCCAGTGAGCGGCAATCACCTTTATCCAGCGATTGATAACTGCCTGATTAATATCCGGCATTTCGATATTTTCGGTAATGTAATGGATCATGAGAAGCCCCCTAAATCCCCCCAAGGGGGACTTGTAGATATGGTTAAATTAATATCCTTTTTTTTATAACGACTTATGTTTAACAGCCTACAAATATCTTCTAATTAATGAAAACTTTCGCATTTTTACTTATAAAATCTACATTACTATATCAACATTTCAATATTTTTATTCGGTTAGTTGAAATATAATTCTTTTTCAAAGTCTTTAAGTCCCCCTTCGGGGGATTTAGGGGGCCTCTTTTTAATGAAAAAACAAATACCCCAGCAAAATTGCAGCCGTTATTCCTACAAAATCGGCAAAAAGTCCGGCCATAACCGCATAGCGGGTATTGGTTACTTTTACAGAGCCAAAATATACAGCCAGAATATAAAAAGTAGTATCGGTAGAACCCTGAATAATGCACGAAAGCCGTCCGACAAACGAATCGGCGCCATAACGCGTCATTGTTTCAATCATCATACCCCGGGCACCACTTCCGCTCAATGGCTTCATAAAAGCTGTGGGCAGTGCTTCCACAAAATCAGTATTCACACCCGTTAATGCTACCAGATAACGAATTCCGTCAATCAACAAATCCAGTGTACCCGATGCCCGAAACATGCCTATGGCCACCAACATCGCTACCAGGTAAGGAATGATGCCCACGGCTACCTGAAAGCCTTCCTTAGCTCCCTCGATAAAGGAATTATAGACATTTACCTTTTTCTTCACAGCCATCAGCACAAAGATGACGATAATTGAAAGTATAATAAAGGCAGCCGAGAAACTTGAATAGGCCGTAATCTGTTCTTGCGAGAGGGTACTGAAAAAATATACCAACCCGATGACGAAACCCACCAGTCCGGCTAAAACGCCCATTACCACGCGATTGAAAAGATTGATTTTCTGAATAACAGAAACGGTGATAAGTCCGGTGATAAAGGCACAAAGTGTGGCAACAATAATCGGGAGGAAAACATCAGCCGGATTGACGGCTCCCAACTGTGTACGATACATCATCACGGTCATTGGCACCAGTACAATACCGGCAGTATTTAGCACCAGAAACATGATCATGGGATTGGAAGCGGTATCTTTTTTCGGATTTAACTCCTGCATTTCTTTCATAGCCTGCAGCCCCATGGGCGTAGCCGCATTGTCGAGTCCCAGCATATTGGCCGACATATTGAGAAAAATACTGCTTAGTGCCGGATGGTCTTTGGGTATTTCGGGATAAATGCGGGTGAAAAACGGGGCCACCATGCGCGAGACTACTTTCAGCGCTCCTCCGTGTTCGGCTACTTTGAGTATTCCCATCCAAAAAGTAAGAATACCGGTAAGTCCCAGCGATATTTCAAAACCGGATTTTGCAGAGCCAAAGATAGATTGCAGAACCTCGTTAAAAATGGAAATATTGCCAAAAAAAATCATCTGCAACAACGCAACAAAAAAAGCAATGACAATAAAAGCAATCCAGATATAGTTTAAAGCCATAGATGTATTTTTTTTTCAGATAACCGGTTCTAATG
>Ga0209098_1004040_pt1 | contig 11644 bp, 14 predicted proteins | sample AD_JPNHW1_MetaG_FD_184429 | JGI IMG/M metagenome (GOLD analysis project Ga0209098, IMG submission 184429) | Active sludge microbial communities of municipal wastewater-treating anaerobic digesters from Japan - AD_JPNHW1_MetaG (SPAdes) (version 2) | ecosystem: Engineered > Bioreactor > Anaerobic... | reverse complement strand
GCGTGCCCCTTCGTACGTGATGGCAAGGGCGGATGAGATGGAGAACGGTGAGAAGAAGACGTTGTGGGTGGCGTCTCCTGCTGAGAGCTCGCGGTACAGGCTCGCAGAGAACCGGTTGTTCGCTTCAGAGACGCTGGCAGCGGAACTCGTGCCGGGGGTGGAACCGGCCGGAGTGGCGGTTACTGTTGGGGAAAGGGTTCCGGATCCCTGTCCTGGCTGCGCTGCGGGGGTCGTCGTGCATCCTGCCGCGAGTATGAGGATGGCAAGGGAAGAAACAAGGATCAGAAAACACGGGAAACGGCGTTTCATGGCAGAACATAGGAAGGCCGTTCCATTAAATCTGGCGATAATTGCGGATATTTTCGCAGTTATGCACCGTGCCTGCAGAGGCGCTTTACCGTCCGTCTTTTCTCATGGCCTCCGCTTTGAGATCCTTTGGCATCAGCTCGATCGCGTACCGCAACGCCGTCCGGGGCATGACCTTTTTGTTGCGCATGACATACGCGAAGACCTCTTCCGTATGTTTCCGGCTCGCCTCTTTTAAGAGCCAGCCGTACCCTTTCTGCACCATGTCATCGGTGTCGGTCAGGAGGAGGTCGGCAATTTCAATCGCTTCTGGGAGAAACTTCCCGTGTTTTGCCGGGACGATCAGGGAGACTGCTGCTGCCCGGCGCATCCAGCGGTTCCCGGACTGTGCCCAGTCCTTAAGCTCCCCGGTAAACTCGGGGTACCGTTCAAAAAAATCGCCCAGCGCGTGGTTGCAGAACCCGTCGCACGAGGCCCAGTTGGTGATGTAAGAATCGATCCAGCGCCGGAAAACGGCGAGATCTTTTTTATCGAACCGGTCGGAGAGGGCATACGCCCAGTGCGAGACGATAAAGGTCTCCTCTATATAGCCGGACCGGTAAAGCTCCTCGCAGAGTGAAAAAATGTCCTGCTTGTCGCGGTCTTTAATCTCTTTCCAGTACTGTTTTGCGAGGGAGACCACCGCTGCGGTTTTGATCCCATAACACCGGATCTCCTCTTTAAAAAACCGTTTCGACGTCTTCTGGATCTCGGGATCTGCCATTGCCCTGAGATCTTGTTGTATGCGCTCAATGACCGGGTCCATACTAGAAGATATTTAAAAAAACAAAGAATAAGAACCCATGCGCAGGGAAGGCGAAAGTGGCATACCGGGCCCGGGGACCGGCCGGATCAGGTCTTTACGCCTTTCTTTACCTTAGCAGTACATTTCGGAACCGGACTGTTCCCGTTTTCGAGATAGGTTGTCCCCCATGTACAGAGCGCCTCAAGGATCGGGATAAGCGTCCTGCCAAAATCGGTGATGGCATACTCCACCCGGGGCGGCACCTCGGGATAGAGGGTCCTTTTTATCACGCCGTCTTTTTCGAGTTCGCGCAGCTGCTTGGTGAGCATCTTCGCGTTGACCCCGGGGAGGGATCGCTGCAGTTCGCCAAAACGCATGATATTGTCTCCCAGGTGCCAGAGGATGAGGGGCTTCCACTTACCCCCTATTACGTCCAGGGCTGCCTCGACAGCGCAATGGTATACTTTCCCGTTCTTGGAAGTGATCATGGTTACACCAATGAAAGTCTCTTACAATATTACCGTATGTTCTATTTAATCTGTTGAAGCATATTTCATCATAAGGGTTATAGATTACCATGGCATCCCCGGGTTTTCACGAGGGCGGCATTGTTTTCTGACCGGATTCCCGCGGGTTGCGGGATGGGGGGTCCCTCGTATGGAAAAAACCGAAATCCAGAAGAATTTTTTCATCCCGATGCCGGTCGTCCTTGTCGGCACGCAGGTGAATGGGATAGCGAATTTCATGGCCGTGGGCTGGTGTGCCCGGGTGAACGGGAACCCGCCCATGATTGCCTGCGGGATTGCGAAAAATCACTATACTCCGAAGGGAATGGAGGAGTCAAAGACCTTCTCGGTCAACATTCCCTCATCGGATCTTCTTGAGAAGACCGATTACTGCGGTCTGGTCTCCGGTGCAAAGACCGACAAATCAGGGGTCTTTACCGTCGTCTATGGCTCGCTTGAGACGGCACCTATGATTAAGGAATGCCCGGTCTGTCTGGAATGCCGGCTGGCCCGGACAGTGGATCTCCCGACGCACTATCTGTATATCGGGGAAATTGCCGGGGCATACGCGGACGAGAGGGTAATTAAAGACCAGAAACCGGACTTCCCGGCCATCGACCCGCTCTTCCTGACGATGCCCGACAACCGGTACTGGGCGCTTGGCAAATGTGCCGGGGACGCGTGGAGCGCCGGAAAGAACCTGGTGCAGCATGCCAATACAAAGAAAGGAAACTGACATGACCGCGATACTTGTTGACCAGGATCTCTGCACCCGGTGCGGGATCTGTTCCGATGTCTGCCCGATGGGAATTATTGTCCCGGCACAAAAAGAGGACCCCGGGGCCGTCCCGGAGTCTCATGCAGAGGCCTGCATCCGCTGCGGGCACTGCGAGGTGTTCTGCCCGGCCGGGGCGCTTACCGTAAACGACCGGCCCGCCGAAAAGGAACCCCTCCCGGCCGGTGCCGGGGAGATCCCGGGAGAAACCCTGGCGCTCTACCTGAAGAACCGCCGGTCCGTCCGTCGGTTTGCCAAAGAACCGGTCCCTAAAGAGAAGATCCTGCAGGTGCTCGACATTGCCCGGTACGCTGCGTCGGGGGGGAACGGCCAGCAGGTCCAGTGGCTGGTGATCCATGACAAGGACGACGTCCACCGGCTCGCCGGCCTGACGGTCGACTGGATGCGGACCATAAAGAACAGCAGCCATCCGATGAGCGGCTATGTCCCGGGCCTTATCGCCGCATGGGATGCCGGCATTGACCCCATCTGTCGCGGGGCCCCTCACCTTGTCGTTGCCCATATCCCGGAGAACAACCCGGTTGCCTCGGTGGACGCATTCATCGCGCTTACCCATTTCGACATTGCTGCGCCGGCGTTTGGCATCGGCGCCTGCTGGGCGGGTTTCCTCTCGATGGCGGCACGTTCCTACGAGCCGCTCAAAGGGGCGCTTGCCATTCCCGCGGGCCGCGAGTACTCCTACAGCCTGTTCTTCGGCACCCCGAAGTACAAGACCCACGGGATCCCGCGCCGGAACCCGCTGAAAGTAACGTGGGGATAGAGGATCCGGGATTAGCATCCCCGAAAAAAGGGATCTCCTGCCCGTTTCCGGGAAGGATAGTATAGCCGGACAGCACATGCCGGTTACGGTGACATGATGACGGATTTTACTGCAACAGGAAGGAAAAAACTAGAAGAGATCGATGGCGAGGCCGGAGTCGCGGTTGAAGCGCGGCTCAACGCGATCTGCCCGGACCTTGCCCGGTACCTCATCGAGTACTCGTTCGGCGAGATCTACGCCCGGGAGATCCTCGACAACCGGACAAAGGAGCAGGCCGTGGTTGCCGCTCTTACCGCCATGGGTACGGCAGCACCCCAGCTCAAGGTCCACATCCATGCTGCGCTCCACGTGGGCTGCACCCCCGAGGAGATCCGGGAGATCATCATCCAGATGGTTGGCTACGCCGGGTTCCCGGCGACCCTGAATGCGATGGGAACGCTCATGGAGGTCCTTTCCGAGACCGGGCAGACGCTCTCGAAAGAGTCAGTCCACGCCGGATCCCCGGGAAGGTACGAGCGCGGGAAAGAGCTGCTTGCGCAGATCGCTCCCGACCAGGAACGGGTACTCAGGGAGACCTTCGATCCGATCAATCCCGATATCACCCGGTACGTTGTCGAGTTCGGGTACGGGGACATCTATGCCCGGGGGATCCTGCCGATCCGGATCCGGCAGGTGGCAACGATCGCGGCCCTTGCCGCGAAAGGTACGGCCCCCTCGCAGCTCCGGTTCCACATCGGCGGCGGGCTCCGGGCCGGCCTTACTGAAGCGGAGATCGTGGAGATCATGCTGCTCGTCTCCATCTATGCCGGTTTCCCGGCAGCATTGAACGGCATCCTTGCCACCCGCGAGGTGGCAGAGGCCCTCAAAAACGAACAACGGTGAACAGGAGAACTAAAACGGTGATCTGATGGCAAAAGTCGTTGCATTCAACGGGAGCCCGAGAAAGGACGGGAACACCTCCATTCTCATCGGGCAGATGTTTGCGGAACTGGAGAACGAAGGGATCGCAACCGAGCTCGTGCAGGTCGGGAAAAAGAAGATCCGGCCCTGCACCGCCTGCATGAAGTGTTTCGAGAACAGGAACGGGCACTGTGTCTTTGACGACGACATCGTCAACGGCTGCATCGATAAGATGGTCGAGGCAGACGGAATCATCCTCGGCTCCCCGGTGTACTTCCTGGACGTGACCCCGGAGATGAAGGCCCTGATCGACCGGGCGGGTTTCGTGTCCATGGCAAACGGCGGCCTGTACAGGCGCAGGGCCGGCATGGCCGTAGCAGCGGTCAGGAGGGCCGGGGCGAGCCGCACGATCGATACCATGCTCCACTTCCTGCTTGCCGGGGAAATGGTCATCCCGGGTTTCCCCGTCATCGGGGTGGGACGGGAGATCGGGGACGTGAACAAAGACGAAGAAGGAATCAGCCGCGCCCGGGATGCCGCAAAGAACATGGCCTGGCTGATCAAGGCGACAGAGAAGGCCCGGAAATCCTGAATAGACCCCGGAAAAACCAACACAAGACTTCACCGGAACGGTACAACCCATGACAAACGTTATCGCAATCAACGGAAGCCCGCGGAAGAAATGGAATACGGCAACGCTGCTTGAACACGCGCTCGAAGGCGCGAAATCAGCAGGTGCAGAGACCGGGCTCGTGCACCTGTACGACCTGGACTACAAGGGATGCATCAGCTGTTTTGCCTGTAAACTCAAAAGCGGAAAGAGCTACGGGAAGTGCGCCGTAAAGGACGATCTCGCCCCGGTGCTCGAACGGATCCGCACCACGGACGTTTTGATCCTGGGCTCCCCGATCTACTTCGGGATCGTCACCGGCGAGATGCGCTCCTTTATGGAGCGGCTGATGTTCCCGTACCTTGTCTATGACCAGCACCACACCTGCCTCTTCCCGAACAGGATCCCGACGGCGTTTGTGTACACCATGAACGTCTCCGAACAGATGATGAAGGAGCAGTACTACTGGCCCATCGGGGCAAATGCGACCGTCTTAAAGATGATCTTCGGGCAGTCGTCCGAGACCCTCTTCTGCAACGAGACGCTCCAGTTTGCGGACTTCGACAAGGTGGTCTATTCCTATGCCGACCCGGAGGAACGGCAAAAGCGCCATAAGGAGATCTTCCCGCAGGACTGCAAACGGGCCTTCGACCTCGGCATCCGTCTGGTGCAGGCAGCAGAATCCGGGGCCCAGTCCACAAAGAAGGCGTGACCGGCCATGGAACTCTTCGAAGCGATCCATGCCCGCCGGGCGGTGAGGAAGTACCGGCCGGACCCGGTGCCGGAAGAGGAGATCAAAATGATCCTCGATGCGGCAAACCAGGCCCCGTCTGCCATGAACCTCCAGCAGTGGGAGTTTGTCGTGGTGACCGGAAAGGAAACGATCAGGGAGATGGGGGCATCCTACCGGGCAATCGTCGAGGAATTCACCCGGAACTGGGATCCCTCGCCGATGCGGGGCTCCCTTTCCCGGGAAGAGTTCATCCGGTTTGCGGAGTCGTACGGCGGGGCCCCGGTGGTGATCGTGGCCCTGACCAATGCTGCCGATAACGATGATCTCCGCAGGGCAAACTTGGAGAGCGCGAGCGCCGCCACGGAAAATCTCCTGCTCGCTGCCACCGCTCTTGGCCTTGGCACCTGCTGGATGACCGGCCCCTTAAAAGACGAGAAGGCGCTGCGCCGGATCCTTGCGATCCCGGACGCAAAAGAACTCGTGGCGGTCACGCCTCTCGGGTACCCGGCAGAGATACCGCAGGCTCCGGCCCGGATCGATCCGGATCTGGTGCAGAAAGTACGGTGGGTGGGGTGAACCCGCCCGGTCCCGTTACGAATCTTTTTTTTGGGTTACCTCTGTTATCGGGTCAAAAGCAAATATCCCGTTATTTTCTGGATGACGAATCCCGGTCCCCGGTGATAGCCGGCAGAATGAACCCTCCCGAAAACTGCCGCACCATGTTCAAACCCGGCCCCGGAAGGACACGGACTATCGTGGATCCGGTCCCGGTGGTATTCGATTTCATCCAGCCCACGGTCACAAAATATTCCCCGGACGGGAGCCCGGCGGTATCCAGATCGAACGACCAGCGGTTCTTCTGGCCGCCGGCAGTGACTGGGATCGTCCTCGTACCGACGAGAGTATTGGTATCGAGGTTCCGGAGATCGGCATGCAGCGGGTTCTCCACCCCCATATTCGTTGTCCCGCTGATCGTGATGTGTTCGCCGACAGTCACGTTCGGGAACTGGCCCTCGGGGACGGTAAAGGGTTCCCGATCAAAATTGACGGAAGGCTCTTCGATAAAAAAGTAATATGATGTCAGGAAGTCATCGGTTCCCGGCAGTGCCGCCCCCTCAACAAGGATTCTGGCAACCGGTTCTGCGTTTGCCTTAATACCCTGTTTTGGCCCTATATCTGCAAAAATCGCCTGGCGGTTCAGGAAGGAAATATTCCCGACAGCGTCAACATGGTAACCGATCTCCGGTCTCCCGTTCGCCCCGGGGTCCTGGATTACGACCGCGTACCTCCCGCTGGAAAACCGGGAGGTCTCATCGGACGGGATAGCGAGGGTAAAGTTCCCGTTCGTATCCGGAACTGTTGTAATCGTGTCGAAATAGATCCTCCCGATCACCCAGACAATGACCGATCCATTCTGTGCGCCCGTCCCGCTGATGGTGAAGGTATCTCCCTTTGCAAGGGTCTGGGGCACGCTCGTGGTAAATGCCACCGAGGCTGTTGCAGGTATACACAACAGGGTGATGGCGATCAGCATGACTGCCGGCACCATGTACCCTGTCCTGATCCTGTTCGCTCTATTCTGCATATCGATCTGATGGCAACGGGATCTTAAACGATTTCTGTGTCAACTGTCTCCAGAGCATATCCCGTATCCTCATGTTCTCCTGTATCCAAGAAGGATGCAGGCAAGAGAAACGGCAATACTGCATGGCAGGAGACCGAATCCCGGGCTCTGTGCCGCAGTGGTCGCCCCGGTTACGGGAGTATCGGCCGGCAGGACGCTGCTGGTATTCCGGGAGTCTCCCGCAACCGTCGCCGCCGGCAGGGCCGGGGTCTTGTTCTCAAGGGTGAACAGGTACATCTGCCGGCTCGTATCGGTCTCCTCGGAATACAGGATCCTGTCTCCTGAAAATCCCCACAGGGCCTGGCTGCCCTCCGTTTTAGGGAGACTTGAGTATTCATTCGTTTTGATATCGTAGAGGATCCCCTGGCAGATCCCCCACGGGTTGACCGAATAGGGGATACACTTCAGAAAGACGACCCGGTCCCCGGAGATGAAGGGCGAACCATGGCGCATGATCTGGTCGCCGCCGATCACGGACTCGGTGCCGGTCGATATCCGGTACATGCGGATCTGGGAGAAATCGAACCCGTTCCGGAAATCCAGCCAGATGACATAATCGCCCGATACTACCGGATACCTCTGGTACGAGGGATCCGTACAGATCGGTGTCTCCGTGCGGGTCTCAAGATCGTACAGGTAGATATCCGGGTTTTCTATGCCGTTTCTGGTATCCTCCCATACGATGTAACGGCCGGAGATGGAGGGACGTACCTGCCCGCCCGGGCTCTCGCTGATGGGAATCACTTCACCGGTCGTCAGGTTCATCATGTACAGGTCGGTCCCCTGATCATTCGTGGCCGTTGAAAACCCCTGAGACCAGACGATGCGGTCCCCGTCAATCGCGGGTTCCGTCCGTTCTACCGTATCAATCGTGATGTTTCCGAACTGCCGGTGATAGGTTTTAAGCGCACCCCATGCAGATGAATCGGGGACTACCCGTTCGGTGCCTGTCGTACTGTTGTAGATATGGGTGACATCATCAGGGAACATATGCTGCCATATGATCCGGTCTCCCTCTATTCTCGTTCCAAGGATATTTGCGCCATGCTCGTCATCCGCTGTTCCCGGTACCAGTTCCGTGCGGTTCTCTGAGATACGATAGAGGTAGAGTCCCACAGGGTAACGGGGGTCTTTTGACGCTTCAAGGTTCTGGAATACAACCAGATCGCCGGCAAAGGTGTAGTAGAATGTTATGGCAGGATCCCCGCTCTGGTATTGGGGATTAAGGGATACCGTTGTTCCACCGGCATATCCGGCATCAGCACCCTGCGCGATGGCAATGCCGGAAATAACCTGCAGGAATGCAAGAACGATCACCAGCCAAAAACATCCGGACAGTATTCTGCGGCAGTCTCTCAAGAACAAACACATCCCTTCCCGGCCGGCCCCGGCGGGTTATCCCCGGCCGGCCTGCTCCTGATACTGTTGTTTGACGCTGGTGTATGATACCATTTCTGTGACAGGTATCTATCTTCCTGCGTGAGGCAGTTGTCACAGAACCTTTATGGGCGGGGTAAGTGAATCTCTAAAAAACGACAACAGTGCGTATACCGGCATCTTTCCCTCATACAGGTGTTCCGGTGCGCTGGAGCAGGGCGGATGAATAAAAAGGAAATCCTCACGTATTCTGTTCTCATCCTTTTTTTTGCGCTCGCGTTCCTCGAACTGGTGTATATCCCGATCTTTGGGGTAAAGCCCGGAAACGAAGCAGTTCCTTTCTGGCAGTTCCCGCCAAAAGTTATCATCCTGCACACGGTAAATCTCATCTCGCCGGTGCTCGTGAAGCCGGTGGATCTCCTCCTGTTCTGGGCGGTCGGGTTTGGCGTATGGCTTGGGTTCCGGCAGGTCAGTTCCAAAAATGTCCTCGCCCACCCGGAGCGGAACCGGATATACATGTTCATCCGGGACCATCCCGGCATTCATTTCCGGGAACTGGAACGGCAGACCGGCATCAACCGGGGCACCCTCGCCTATCACCTTGAGATGCTCGGTCAGACCGGCAGGATCCTTGCAATGCCCTGCTCCGGGTATACCCGGTATTTTGAGAACGGCGGGAAGTTTTCCGACCGTGAACAGCAGATCCTCTCGTCATACAGCAATGACCGGCAGCGTGCCATATTGCTCCTGCTTCTTGAGTCCCCGCGCACTCCCTCGGAACTTAAAGAGAATCTCCACGTTTCCGGGCCATCGGTCTCGTGGCACATGAAACGGCTCTGCCGGGATGGGATGGTCATGGTCCGACAGGAAGGAAGGAGCGGCCGGTATATGCTGGATCCTGAAGTCAGGGAATTTTTACAGGACAGGGTACCCCTCGTGCGGTGAACGGTACTCCGACAGGGTAGGTGCCGGAGTTCGCCAATGAACAAGGGGGGTAGGGCCCGGCCTGCTGAGCAATAAAAAAATATTGCCGGCCCGGACTTTTTTATAAAGGGGACCCCCACCCCCCCTCCGGCCCGGTCGTCCGGCGTGAGCGAATAAAATTTTGTCACATGTGCATGTGATAATCGCATGTACATGCGAATATCGCATCGTTATGTGACAACATGTTTTGCGATTTTTTTATTTTAGCCTGAGAGCTGGAGTGCCAGTTGGCCGCCCGGAGCGATCCGGTAATACCGCTCTTTCCGGTTTTCGGTCGGGCCGGGAACTTCCCGGATCAGGTCTGCAGCGAGCATCACTTTGAGGAGATTGGAAAACGTTCCCTGACCCAGTACGGGTATCAGCGCCCGCTTCCCGGTGACGGCATCGGTCTTTGTCTTCGACACATTCATTCTGACCCCCGATTTCTTGACCGGCACGTAAAACGCCTCCAGCTGGGTGAAGAGATAGGAACGGGGCAGGATCCGGGGGGAGGTATCGCTCTTTCCCGGCGTCCCTGCGAGCACCGCGAGTATCCGCATATAGTTCGGGTTTGCTGCGATGTCCCGGAGCGGAATCTTCGGGACGGCCAGTTTTTCCGGGGGTTCTGCCTTTCTTGGCCCGGCAAACGCATGGTACGCATCGCCCTCCAGCCAGAGCGAGACCGAAAAGAGGGCAAGGGCGAGATCCTTTGAACCCCCCGAAAGATCGAAGGTATAACGTGCTCCGGGATACCCGCTTTTAATCGCCTGCACCGCAGCGGCCACCTTTGCGGACGCCGGCAGATCGATATAGACGAGCGAGGCCGGAATATTCAGGGATGTGGCAAGGGCCTTGACGCCATTAACCGCTTCCCGGACCGCTGTCTTGTGCGCTTTTATCCGCTCGTCGTCGCGGGAAGAATTGGCATAGAGTTCGTTGTCCGCGAAGACATAGATCCGGGTGATATCCTGCAGATCCCGGATGGCTGCTGCACAGGCCGCCTCGATCTGCTCCCCCGCACCGATGATATGGATGTGCTCCTGCCGGTCCATGATCAACGTCAGGTTGTATGATGAGAAAATCCTGCCGGCACCCTCATCAAAGCAGGAACAGGCCAAGGAAAAAGGATGCGGCGTTCATGAGCACCGAGCAGATCCCGGCCTGCTTCCATCCCAGCCCCAGGAGCCGGTTTAAGATCACCGCCTCGATAAGGACCACAAGGCATTCGCCGAGGAGCAGATAGTACACCGCATTTACGTAGGGGGGTAGGACGAACCAGAGATAGGGCAGGGTAAGGGCATTGCAGAGGACCCCGATAAAAACGATCCTCGTCAGGGGAAGGGTATCCTTGCGGAATGTATGCCGGACAAGTGCGATCAGTACGGGGATCTCAATTACGCATGTCGTGATGAGTGCCAGTAAAAAACGGGTTTCATAGAGCATGCTAGCACCTGACCCCGAAGAACGAAAGACTGCTGCAGTACAGGTATTCAACCGGGCTTTTTTGAGAGTTCTCAGGGCCCTCTTTGGGGAGAATACCGGTACTGGTGCCCGGTTGTGGAATGATAAAATGCTGTTCGCAGATCTCCAGAGCTGGGAAAGCCTTCCCGGTTCTGGAATCGATAAACATAACCATCGATGATGGATCAATTTTTTTCAGATACTGGTTACAGTTGTAAAACTGTTCATTCCTGCAGTTGTTGTATTCTGGTGTGATGTTGTAGTATCCATCTTCACTGTCGATGTCAAATGGCTGGATAAAGGTACAGTTCGGTGGTACCGGTGTGTCTGAAAAATGGGGAATCGAAAAACTGCGGTTGTCCGCCATCCCGATAAGTTCACACCGGTCGATATGCCGGTAATTCAGGTAGTATGGTTCGTAGATGACACAACCGTACCCCGGGCAGGTGGCCGAATACGAAAATACGAGTTCGTGACTGGGTGTTGTGAAAACATTTGACAAAATGGGAGTCGCACCGGGCCTACCCGTACTGTACCCATAACAGTTTACGGTATACTGGACACTCCCCGTATAAGGAGTACCGTTCTGTTCAAAGTATACATACGTGTTTGTAGGCCACGAAACATCTCCATGAACCGGGACGACGGCAAAAAAAAGGAGCACACTACAGGACAGGATGATCGGTACTGGGAAGTGACGCCGGGGATTCATGGTATGGGACCTTTTTATTATTCCTTATCTGATTATCCCATGATATAATTGAGGCACATTCCCGCTCCATGACAGGAGTAGGTACCTGATGAGAAAATCCTTCTTTGTCAGC
>Ga0209098_1004039_pt1 | contig 11645 bp, 8 predicted proteins | sample AD_JPNHW1_MetaG_FD_184429 | JGI IMG/M metagenome (GOLD analysis project Ga0209098, IMG submission 184429) | Active sludge microbial communities of municipal wastewater-treating anaerobic digesters from Japan - AD_JPNHW1_MetaG (SPAdes) (version 2) | ecosystem: Engineered > Bioreactor > Anaerobic >... | reverse complement strand
CAGCACCGGGTCGGCTTGCAGTGTGGGCAGGTCAGCAGCCACGCGCCACTCCACAGCGCGCCCCGCTTCGGCCGGGGCCAGTGTGGTGCGCGCCTGGGCCACGGCATCGGCCAGCGGCACAGGCTGGCAGACGCCACCGCGATAGGCAACCATGACGTTGTAGGTGCCTTCGGCCAGCAGCTCGGCAGCCTTGGCGCCCAGCAGCGTGCAAAGCGCACGGTCAAAGGCGGTGGGGATGCCACCACGCTGCACGTGCCCCAGCGAGGTCACCCGGGCCTCGACGCCCGTCAGATCCTGAAGCTGGCGCGCCAGGCGCGAGGCCATGGGCTCCTGCACCACATGGTAGGCCACCTGTTCGTGATCCACGGTACGCACTTTCAAGGGCTGCTCCGCGCGGGCTTCATCCACGCCGGATTCCTTGAGGCCATGCGCGTCCATCGCCTCGGTAGATTCCCCTTTCTGCTTCTTACGCTCTTTCTCCTTGGCCTTCTCCTTCTTGCGGATCTCGGAAGCTTCGGCTTCAGCCTGGTTCATCGCGCCTTCGGCCACGGCGATGATGGAGAAGCGCTTGCCACTGCGGCGGCGGTCCATCAGGTAATCCCCGATGGTCTCAAGCTGGTAGGGGATTTCCGGGATCAGGATCACGTCGGCCCCGCCCGCCAACCCCGACTGCAGCGTGAGCCAGCCCGCGCGATGGCCCATGATTTCGCAGACGATCATGCGATGGTGGCTGGTGGCCGTCGTGTGCAGCCGATCGATGGCCTCGGTGGCGATGGAGACCGCCGTATCGAAGCCGAACGACATCTCGGTGCCGAAGACATCGTTATCGATGGTCTTGGGCAGGGTCATGACATTGATTCCGCCCTTCTGCCACAGGCGGTAGGCGTTCTTCGCGGTGCCGCCCCCGCCCAGGCACACCAGGCACTCGATCTGGTGCCGGCGGGCGTTTTCCACGGCGACATCGGTCATATCCAGCAGCTTGCCGCCCATGGGCATCTGGTGGGGCTTGTCCCGGCTGGTGCCCAGGATCGTGCCACCCCGCGTGAGCAGCCCCGAGACATCCAGATCGTTCAGGGGCGCCATGCGGTTCTCGACCAGCCCCCGGAAACCGTCTTGGATGCCGATGACCTTCATGCCGTAGTGGGTCATGGCCATTTTCGCGATGGCGCGGATGGCGGCGTTGAGGCCCGGACAATCCCCGCCGGAAGTGAGAATCCCGATGCAGCGCGTCTTCGATTTCGCCATGGCACACCTCCGGCCTTCAGGGTATCGGGCCGCTGGCCGCTGCGCTGAAACCCAGGCCCACAAAAACATTTAGGCATACTGGAGGCATGAAAGGTCGCTTCGCGCCATCGCCCACGGGCGTTCTCCATCTTGGCAATCTCCGCACGGCCCTGGCCTCCTGGCTGTCCGCCCGGGCCCAGAACGGCGAATGGATCATCCGCATGGAGGATGTCGATGGCCCCCGCTCGCACCCCGAGCTGGGCCTGGCCCAGTTGCGGGATCTGGAAGCCCTGGGCCTCATCAGCGATGCGCCCATCCTGTGGCAATCCCAGCGCACGCAGGCCTACCAGTCGGCGTTGGATGCGCTGGATGCGCGCGGCCAGATCTACGGCTGCACCTGCACGCGAAAGGATTTGGCCGCCATGGCGTCGGCCCCCCACGCCGAAGACGGCTTGAAGCCCTATCCCGGCCGTTGCCGCGACCGCCATCTTCCCGGCGCGGCGCAGCGGTTCCGTCTGCCAGAGGGTGAGATCCAATGGAACGATCTCCTGCTGGGCGAACAGCGCGACGACCCGGCCCAGCTCACGGGGGACCCGCTGCTGCATCGCCGCGACGGCTGCTTCGCCTACCACCTGGCCGTGGTGCTGGATGACGGCTTTCAGGGCGTGACCGAGGTCGTCCGTGGCCGCGATCTGCGCAGCGTCACCGCCACGCAGATCCGGCTGCAGGAAGCCCTGGATCTCCCCCAGCCCCGCTACGCCCACGTGGGCATGGTCACGGCACCCGATGGCGCGCGCCTCGGCAAGCGCGATGGCGCTTTGGGGCTGGCGGCCTTGACGGCCCATGGCCTTGCCCTGCCGGAAATCCTTGGATGGCTGGGCTGGAGCCTGGGCTGTCTGGATCGCCCAGCGCCCTGCGCCGCCCGGGAACTGGTGGGCACCTTCGCCTGGGCGCGCGTGCCAGCGGGCGATATCCCGGTGCCGGTAGACTGGATTTGAATCACGTGCCTGAAAGGATGCCCATGGGCCTTCGCAAGCGATGCATGACGGGCTTCATCGCCTGGACACTCGCCCAAGTCGGCACCGCCTTCGCCCAGGAAGCCCCGTCGGAGCCTCCAGCCGTTCCGGCACCGGCGACAAAGGATGTAGACGCCCTGTCAGAGCTGCCCCAGCGCTTCCTCGGCAATGCGGTCTCTGTCCTCGGCGCGCCTGCATCATGGGATTCCAAGGATTGGGGACACTTTGCCCTGGCCGTCGGAGTCGTGGTCGGAACGGCGGTGGCCCTGGACCGCCCGGTGCAGGACGCCTTCCAGCGCAATCGAACGGAGGGACGCGACAAGGTCGCCCGCAAGCTGGAGAACTTTGGGTCCAGCTACGCCATCGCCACCGCCGGGGGCTTCTATCTCGCGGGACTGGTCGGAGGCGATTCCGAGGCCCGCGCCACAGGCGTGGACGCGATTTCCGCGAGCCTCATCACCGGTGCGATCATCGTCCCCGCCTTGAAGCACGCCATCGGACGCGCCCGGCCCGATGAGCAGCAAGGCCCCAGCTTCTTCAAGCCCTCGCTCCATGGCGATGCATCCTTTCCATCGGGGCACACCACCGAAGCTTTCACCGTGGCATCCGTCATCGCCGCGCATTACGAGAACATCTGGGTGCAAGGCGCGGCCTACGGCTTGGCGTCCCTGACGGGGCTCGCGCGGCTGGAGCAGAACGGCCACTACGCCTCGGATGTCGTGGCGGGTGCGCTGATCGGCATCACCGTCGGTCGGGCCGTGACGCGGATGAACCAGCGCCAGCGCGCCTCACAACATTCAAAGTTCCAGGCGTTCTTTGTGCCGGATATCCGCCCGGGCGGCTACCGCGGCCTTCAGGCCGGTGTGGTGTTCTGATCCCGCTTGGGTAGCGCGAGAGTCCCCGCCGCCAGGCCCAGCGCCGCCAGCACCCGCAGGAACAGCATCTGGTTCGATACGCGCCGAGCGCGCTCGAAGGCACCACGCTCGGGATGATCCGCGTCGAGCGATGCGACGGATCCGTGGGCGAGGACTTCCTGCATGCGCGGCCCCGTGATGGCCACGCTGGCAAAGCACATCAGCAGCGCGGCGAGCGCCCCTGCGCTCCAGAGCCGCAGCGGGCCGATGCCCTCTTCCTTGAACTCCAGCAGCCAACGGGATCCGTAGACAACCAGCAGCGCAAGCCCGAAGACGATGAACGCAACCAGATCCAGGCGCTTGAGCAGGACGCCCCGCAGTCGCCAGGCGAGATCCGAACCCGGCAGTTGCGCGAACGCCGCGGGCACCACAAGGCCGATGAACGCCAGCGCCGCGCCCGCCCACAGCAACAGCAATGCCGCGGCCGCAGCATCCAGACGAGCCAGTTGTTTTTCATTCATGCATGACCCCGGCGACGAAGGCAAAGATGAAGCCTCAGTAGCTCCATTCATTGTAAGGGATGCCGTTCTCGCCCACATCCGTGCTGGCGCTGCGGATGCGCCAGATGCCCACTTCGGCGTCCGGATTATCCGGATCGGGCGCCTCGTTCTCGGACTGCCAGGTATCCCGCGAGCGCGTCATGGGATCCTCGGGAATCTGGCGCAGGTAGCCCGCCTCGCGCAGCTGATTAATGCCGGTCGGGTAGCGGCCGCGATCGGCCTTGTACTGCTCCAGCGCGTGATTGAGCTGAAAGAGATCCTCGCGCAGCACCGCTTCGCGGGCGGCCTTGGTCTGGCGGCGATAGCCCACGATGCCCACCGTCGCGAGCAGCGCGAGGATGGTCATGACCGTAAGCAGCTCCAGCAGCGTGAAGCCCAGGCGACGGCGATGAAAACGGGAAACGAGCATCCATAACACCCTAGCAGGTGAGTGCCGGGATCAGACGAATGGTTGTCTCCTGTCACGATGCATTCGATCAGCAAGCAACTAAATCCAAATCACATGGCTACGATTTGGCGTGCAACTCGCAAAGATCACAATGCTGATGCGGACTTTCATCGTTCTACGCTAAAAACTTCGGCCGCGTCGGTCACCGGCACCCGCTTCTCTCCGGGCCACCAACTCAGGCAGACCCGGAACCGTTTGCCAGCAGCGCGGCCAGGAGATCATCCAGGGGAAGGCTGACGATGGTGGAGGCTCGATCGCTCATGGCGAAGGGCAGAACGAGATCTCGGCCATGCAAAAGGGCTCCGCAGCTGTAGATCACGTTGGGCACGTAGCCTTCGCGGCCAGAGCCCTCTGGGACGAGCAGGGGTTCATGCAGGCGGCCGAGCACTCGGGTCGGATCGTTCAGATCGAGAAGGGCCGCGCCGATGCAGTATTTCCGCATGGGGCCGACGCCATGGGTGATGACCAGCCATCCGGCCTCGGTCTCTATAGGGGATCCGCAGTTACCGATCTTCACGGACTCCCAGGCTTCCGCCGGGCGCAGGAGGACCCTCGAATCGCTCCAGTAGTGGGGATTATCCGAAAACATGAGGAAGAGATTTTCATCGTCCTGCCGCGACAGCATCACATAGCTGCCATCGATCCGCCGGGGAAAGAGGGCCATACCCTTGTTCTGAACGGCCGTGCCATTGAGCGTCAGAACGCGGAAGTGGAGGAAGTCCCGGGTCTCGATGAACTGGGGCAGGATGGCGTGGCCATTGTAGGCCGTGTAGGTGGCGTAGTACATCACCGCCCCATCGTCCTCCGTAAAGCGCACGAAGCGCGCGTCCTCAATGCCGTTGCTCTCGTTCGGCGAGACCGGAAAGATGATGCGTTCGCTCATGGCCAAGTGGGGAGAGAAGTTCATCTCATAATTGGAGTCGGCCAGCCACTGGATGCACTTCAACGTGTTGTTGAAATCTTCCGTAAAAGGCCTCATTTCCCTCCGAAGGCACGACATGCTGCGGTTCAGATCGCTGCGCGAAAATTCATCTCCAAGCGATTCCATCGCCGCCTCGGTGTGGGCGTTATCGAAGCCCATTTCGTGAAGCTTCACAATGAAGGGCGCCTTCTTGTAGCTGGGATTGGGATCAATGTCCGGCAGGGTGACGAAGCGGGAGACGGGATCGAGCTGGATGCTGCCATCGGCCTCGATGAGCCCCACCCGGAATTCGATGGACGAAATATGCCCTTCCCCCGTGGCGCGCAGGCTCATGACAAAGCGCAGGGCCCCATCGGGCACGCCCTCCTGATCCGGATGGGGCACCATGGATGGATTGAACAGCGCGGCGGATTCCAGCGCGTACTCCCCGGAAAACAGCGCGCCGATGAGCAGCTTGCGCGCGTGGGAAAGGGGACGCTGCGTGAAGACGTGTGTGGCCACCCGCTCGTAGTTGGCGAGCAGGATGGATTTCATATCGATATGCCGACAGTCGAAGTCCTTGAGCACAGCCTCCAGATCGCAGAAAGCCTCCTCCTCGCTCAAGGCGAGGGCACGGCCGATGATGGTGGTGATGCGATGGGTGCTGGCGGGGATGAAGGGACGGATGATGACCCGTGCGCTTTCTGGAAACAGCGTCATTTCATGGTGGCGAAGCGGGATGGCGCTCATGGTTTGGCGTTCCTCGTGGGTGCGATCGGGTGCTTGGCGAAGTTCATATCCGCCAGGGCAAGGTGAAAGGCCAGCGTGGATTCGGCCCCCTGGTTCTCGCTGACCCGATCCTCATGCAATCCGTCGCTGCAGCCCCCGCTGCTGTAATCGTACAGAGGCACCCCGAGATCGTTGCGGCCCAGGAACCATTCGAAGGCCCGCTTGGCCTCCCGGAACCAGTCCGTGTCCTCGGTGGCCCGGAAGGCTTCCAGGCAGGCGGACACCATGGCCTGGGCCTCGATGGGCTGCTGATCATAATCCGCACGGAAGCCTTCCCTGGCATAGAACCCGTTGCTGCCGATGGGCCGGAAGTGATCCCCCTGGGCCCGCTGCACGGAGGCCAACCATCGCAAGGACTTGAGGCCGATCTCCAGGGCCTCCGCGTGGGGCATGAACTGGCCACTGATCAGAAGGGCTTGGCACAAGCGCGCATTATCGTAGGTCACCGAGGTTTCGAACCAGGGCCACTCGTCGGTGGCGCAGTGCTTCCAAAGGCCGACGAGCTTGAGCGTCAGGTCTTCGCGCATGCTCATGGCGCCAGCATGGGCGGGGAAGCGCTGCAGGTATTCGTGGATGCCCAGCAGCGAGAGGGCCCAGGCCCTGGGCGACGAGAAAGACGCCACCGCCGAAAGTCCACATTCAAAAAGCTGTGCCGAGAGCTTGCCATGCCCCTGGTTGCGGGAACGGTTGGCCCCCGCGCCCAGGGCCCAGAGCGCCCGTGCATGGCTGTCTTCGCTGCCCGCGTGCTCCAGCCACTGCCGACCGTGGCTCATGAAATTGCGAAAGCGGCCCGTGTCGCGATTCAAGGCCGCCGTCACGAAGGCGAGATACGTCGTGGCCAGGCGATCCAGACTCTCCGAGGGCGGCCCCCCGAGCTCATCCAGCAGCGTGCACAGCAGGTAGGCTCGCGCGTTGTCATCGGTGCAGTAGCCCTCGTGGAAGTTCGGGACATTGAAGGTCGCGTGCTGCAGGATGCCGGTGCTATCGCTCATGCGCACGACGTGATCGAGGCGGAGCGGAGGCAAGTCATAGGGCCGACTGGCCAGCGTCCACTGAGCAAAGGCCGATCGCGGGACCGTCCTGCGCTCGGGCCGGGCCCGCTGGAAGGACTCGAGGTAGCGCTGCGCCACCGCCGGCCAGATCATCCCCCGCCCAATCCGGTAGGCGTTCTCGCGGGTCTGCTGCAGGCGAACGGGATCGTCCAGGTACGCGCACACCCCCTGGGCGATGGCGTGGGGATCGCGGAAGGGCACGAGGATGCCTCGTCCTTCCGCCAATAATTCCTGGGCGTGCCAATAGGGCGTGGATACCACCGCCTTGCCCGCCCCGAAGACATAGGCCAGGGTTCCAGACGTGATCTGGGCCTCGTTCAGATAGGGCGTGAGATAGACATCGGACGCGCCGATGAACTCCTTCAAGTCCTCCAAAGACACAAAGCGGTTGAAGAAGATCACGTGTTCCTTGACGCCCCGGTCCTCGGCCAGACGCTCCAGGCCAAGGCGATAGCTTTCCCCTTCCTGGGCCACAAGATGGGGGTGCGTGGCTCCCAGCACGAGGTAGACCACATTCGGATGCCGCTGCACGATCTCCGGCAGGGCTTCGATGACGTACTCGATGCCCTTGCCCGGTCCCAGCAATCCGAACGTCAGCAGCACCGTGCGGCCTTCCACGCCGAACTGGGTCTTGAAGAAACGGGAGTCCACGAAGGGCATGTCCGGGACACCGTGGGGAATGACATCCACCTTGGATTCTGGAACCCCGTACGTCTCGCTCAGGATTTCCGCGCCTTTGCGGGCCATCACCACTAGGCGATCACTGCGCCGCAGCAGTTCATCCATCACCCGCCGCTGGTCCGCATTGGGTTCGCGCAGCAACGTGTGGATCGTCGTTACCACGGGAATTCGCACCTCTCGCAGCAGGGTCAAGAGGTGGCTCCCCGCGGGCCCTCCATAGATGCCAAATTCGTGTTGGATACTGAGTACGCTGGCGTTGCTGAAGTTCAGGAAATCCGCCGCGCGCCGGTACGAATCCAGGTCTTTCTGATCCAGGGAAAAGAGCACCCTCGGCGGGTAGTCGTAGCCCTCCGGGCGATCGTTCATCGCGCAAGCGAAACACCGGGAGGCGGGAGCTTCCAACGCCACCGCTTCGCAAAGGTCATGGGTGAAGGTCGCAATGCCGCAGAGACGGGGCAGGAAACCGCCCAGAAAAGCGATGGAATCAGGCAGGGCGGGGTCGATCATGAGGGATTCTCGCTTCCTACTGCGAGTCTCTGCTCAAATCTTGTTTAAAGCTGCTTATTTGTTTGATTAACGTCTAAATATCACATAACCACTCAAAGAGCTTCCAATCTGGATGGTTTGAGAAGTCGGAGCGATGAATGGGAGAAGCCAGGATCGAACGGCCTTCCCACGTCGATGGCAAGGATTGAACGATTGCTTCAAGCTCTGATTCAGCCATGGCTGCAAGACCCGTTCGATGGCCATTCCCATCGTCTTTCCAGGAGGGTTCGTGACGATCAGACCTGCGCGCCCGACGCGATGGGCATTGATCTGGCTTCTGCTGAAGCTGGGCGCCATCGGTTTCGGCGGCGGCATGGCCGTGATCGCGCTGTTGGAGCGCGAACTGGTTCAGCGCCGGAAATGGATGAGCAGTGAAGAATTCCTTCACGGCACAGCCTTGGGGCAGATCCTGGGCTCCTTTGTCACCAACACGGTCTTTTTCGTCGGGTATCGCTTTTTCGGAATCGCAGGCGGGCTCAGCTGTGCCGCGGCGTTCATGGCTCCATCGGTGGCCTTGGTGATTCTGCTCTCGTGGCTCTACTTCACGTTCCACGCCATCCATTCCATGCAAAGTGCGCTTCTGGGATTGAACCCCGTCGTGATCGCACTCATTGCCAGCGCGACCTGGTCCATGGGCCGCCCATCGGTGCGTTCATGGGCCGCTGGCGGCCTGGCGTTCACGGCTCTGGCCTTGGCTCTCTTCAAGGTGAACGCGCTTATCGCCCTTTTCACGGGTGCGGTCGTGGGGTTGTGGCTGGGCAAGGAGATTCTGTCCGGAAAGTCTCGCTTCGCCTGGAAGAAGGAAGCCCAGGCGTTCGCGCCAGCAGGTGCTGGATACCTGAGTACGGGATCCCTGACGGCCAACGCCCTCAGCGCTGCGCCCGTGGCGGCAGGGCCCATGATGCCGACGCTGCTCGGCACCAGCTGGATCTTCCTCAAAGTGGGTTTGATGTTCTTCGGCGGCGGCTTTGTTCTCATCCCCGTCCTGCACCACCTGTTGGTGATCCAGGCTGGCTGGCTCAGTCCCAAAGAGTTCCTGGATGGCGTGGCCATCAGCAACCTGACGCCAGGTCCCATCGCCGTGCTGGCGACCTTTGCGGGTTATCGGGTCCATGGCGTTCCGGGTGCCCTGATCGCGACCCTGGCACTCTTCGCCCCCTCGATGCTCTTGATGGGGCTTCTCTCCCACTTCTACGGTCGGCTGAAGCACCTTGGATACGCCCAGGACATGCTGGCGGGACTATCGCCGGCAATGGTGGGGCTCATCCTTGGTGCCGCCCTCCTCCTGGCGCCGGGAGCCATGCATGGCTTGCCAGGACTAGCCCTCTTCGTGGCGGCGCTGCTGCTGCTCACCCGATTCCGGTGGCCTCCCGCCTTCGTGATCGGGCTGGGGGCCTTGCTTGGAATGGCGGGATGGATTCGATGATTGTTCAGAGGTACGCAGCCCCCTCCTGAGGCCAGGGAAAGCGGCCTTGACGAATAGGAAGGGGCTTCCGTTCTCTTCTTAGGGGTGAATCACCAGGCGTCGGTCACGCCTTTTCCGGCCTGGGCATGGTTCAACGCGCGCAGGCCGATGTCCTTGCGCACCTGCATGCCGGGCCAATTCACGCTCGGCAGGGCGGCTTCCACGCGCGCACGGGCCTGGGCGAGATCGGGAGCGAAGGTCGCCAGATTCAGCACACGGCCGCCGTTGGTCTGCCACTGGCCATCCACCTTCTTGGTGCCCGCATGGATGACGGTGACATCGGTCTTGCCGATGGCGATGGGCACGCCTTTTTTGGCCGTCTCGGGATACCCTTCGGCGGCCAGGACGACCGTGATGGCGCAACCGGAATGCAGCTTGGGCTCGCGGCCCTTCAGGCGGCCTTGAGCCACTTCCAGCAGCAATTCGGGCAGATCCTCGTCCAGGATCTGCATGAGCACCTGGGTTTCCGGATCCCCGAAACGCACGTTGTATTCCAGCAGTTTGGGCCCTTGCGCGGTCCACATGACGCCCAGGAAGAATACGCCACGGGCCCTCAGGCCATCCTTGCGGCAGCCTTCGATGGTCGGGATCACCAGTTCCGTGCGCAGGCGCTCCAGATCCGCTGGCGAGAGGTATGGAATGGGACCGAACGCACCCATGCCGCCCGTGTTCGGGCCTCGATCCTGCTCAAAGATGCGCTTGTGATCCTGGCAGGGCGGCAGCATCAGGAACGCGGCGTGGTCCTGGTCCACATCCACCAATACATGAAGCGAGAGTTCCATGCCGACGAGCGGCTCTTCCAGCAGCACCGTCTTGGAGGCATCGCCAAACTGGCCGCCCAGGAACGCGCGCAGAGTTTCCAATGCCTCCGCCTCCGTCGAGGCCAGCACGACGCCCTTGCCTGCGGCAAGACCATCCGCCTTGAGCACGATCGGATAGCCGTGGGACCAGGAGCGGATGAGCGCTTCGCCTTCGGCCAGATCGGTGACAGTGTGGCTGGCCGCGCAGGGAATGCCGTGGCGCACCATGAATTCCTTGGAAAAGGCCTTGGATCCTTCCAGCCGCGCGGTGGCTTGGTCGTGGCCGAAGACCGAAATGCCCAGGGCGCGGATGGCATCCGCAAGGCCCACCACCAGCGGCGCTTCGGGTCCGATCACCACCAGATCGGGCTTGTGGGCCGCACACCAGGCAGCAATGCCCGGGACATCCTCGCCCTCCAGCGCCAACCGGGTCCCCAGTTCCCCTAGACCATCGCTGCCCGGCGCCGTGAACAGCTCCACCGGCACGTTGGCAGATGCAAGTTTCAAGGCCAGGGCGTATTCACGGCCGCCGGAACCGACAAGCAGGATCTTCATGCAAGCCTCCACCACCAGTATCCATGAAACAGATTCGGTTCGCCCCAATAGGCAGCGGATCGCCCCCCGGATCCGCATCCTGCCCCAAGGTCCAAGCGGGAATCTGGAAGCGCGTCATTCTTGTGCCGGGTCAAGAACCACCCCAGAGATCAGAAGCCAGAATCGCAAGCCCTGATCACACGTTCTGCGTTCATCGCTTTCCTAACGGAGGTTGAACATGTCCGCACTCAGCCGCTCTCTCACCACCCTCGCCATCGCAGCCGTCGGCCTTGGGCTGCACGCCGAAGACTTCAACGCGGTCATGGACGTCGCCCGCCAGACCTGGCCTGAAAAGACCCGCATCGGGATCGTCTGCGACTACTCCAAAAACCAGGAAGCCATCCAGCAGTTGGCCATGGCCGCAGGCTCGGGCACCACGCTTCTGGTGATGGATACCCGCCATATCAGCGAAGTCCCCATGGCCCAGCATCGCCTCCAGCAGAGGAAGACTGACTTCATGGTGCTTCTTCCCAACGACCGCATCATCCGCGATGGCTCGTTTGACGCGACGATGCTCGTGGGCCGCATGGCGATCAAGGGCATTCCGACCATCGCCACCACCCCCATCGCTCTGAAGCAGGGCGCGGTGTTCAGCATCGGCGATGGCACCCATGGGCAGCTGATGGTGTGCGACCATCCCACCGGCACCGTCAGCGTGATCCTGCCCCAGAAGGGCGAGATCATCCGCCGGTCCGTGCGCACCGCCGCCAAGATC
>Ga0209098_1004029_pt1 | contig 11659 bp, 13 predicted proteins | sample AD_JPNHW1_MetaG_FD_184429 | JGI IMG/M metagenome (GOLD analysis project Ga0209098, IMG submission 184429) | Active sludge microbial communities of municipal wastewater-treating anaerobic digesters from Japan - AD_JPNHW1_MetaG (SPAdes) (version 2) | ecosystem: Engineered > Bioreactor > Anaerobic... | reverse complement strand
TCCGGAGCGAGACGATGTACTGCAGGAAACTTTCGGGGGTTGGTAGTTTTTCACCTTTCATGGCCAGGTAAAGCGAGCCCCAGTCGGGTTGATGGGTGATTTTGCAGTTGCTCCTCAATAGATGGGTTCCCCACCGGATCTCTCCCGGAGTTGCCGATTCCTGCAATAGTGAAGGATTTTCTTTGTATTCGGTGCACGAAAGCGAGTCGAAGTCGGTAATCTCTTCCAGTATGGAATACTCTTCAAAATCGGAGGTTGCTTTTGGTGCCTGATGGTCAAAACAGGTTACCTGCACATCGCATTGCAGCAGTTCAGAAAGGTCGCGCCGGATGATCCCGGTGGCAAGGGCAATCCCTTCCTTGCGATTGCTGCCATATTGCTCCATGTTGAACGAGTTGAGATAGAGCTTCAGCGATTTGCTTTCGACCAGAAATTCGTTGTGAACCGGATAAACCAGTTTCAGCAAACCAACCACCGGGGAACCTTTTTGGGTCAGGAAACTAAATTCATAAACATGCCAGACATCGACTCCGGAAAAAGGCAGTGTATGGTTTGAGATCTGGTACTGTTCGCGGTTCAAAATGCGCGGAACAGCCACCAGCACCGACGGATCGTAGTGTTGCGGGTAACTGCTCTGTTTGCCTAAGTGGGTTGATTCAATGGTCATGGTGAGATTAACTTTTCCTGGTAATCAGATTTTTGTGGTTCTGTCTGCAGTCGCAAACTGAATGAACAATGATTGTATCTATTGTAGCTTCATAAAACATAATAAAATCTTCAACTATTAGTCCACGTATCTGTTTATCATCGGTTTTTGTGCCCAAATCGGGCTGGGTTTTCAATAATGATAGTTCTTTTTTGAATTTGCGGAATATTCTTTTTGAGTAGGTTGCACTTTTATTTCTTTCGGAATAAAATTCGAGGATTAGAAAGAGTTTTATGTTGGCTTTATGCGACCATATTATTTTGCGCGCAGCCATTTTTCAACTTCTTTGTCAAGTTCTGATTGTTCGATAAAAAGCCCCTTTTCAACATCTTTCTTCGACTCATTAATTTCCATACGTTGTTCCGGGGTTAAATGCAAAACCTGAGATTGAGCCTTTGAATCAAGAATCGCTTTTATGTCATTTAAAAACGAAATATCATCAATTTCTGTGATGCGATGAATTAGTAACCTTTTTAATTGAATAGCTGTCATTCTTGATTTTTTTTTTAAAAAGTACAAAATTAACAAATAATTGAAATACATTCAATGATTTAGTGGCGTTTACACTCCGGCAATTCCTCCAAAGTAATTGATCTGCAACCTTGGGCTATAACGCCAGCCTCGTTCAATAGCTGCTTCCATGGTAACCATCCGGGTTTGTTTCATCTCCTCGGGGGTACTGCCCAGCGGCATCAGGATAATGTCATCGGGGTTCCAGCAGGTCAGGTGATTGAGAAAGGTTTCTTCAATTTCGAACAGTTCGTCGTGGTTCTGTACCACAAACTTCAACTGAAAATCTTTTTCTGGCGTGTTTCTGCAATGATCGATCATTGACTGGATGACCGGAATATTCCGTCGCGTTTTTTCGGCCTGTTCGGGCTCGAACGGAATGGATGTCTTCGTTTTTGACAGCTTTACTTTGTCGGGTGCCGAATTTCTCAATTTAGGCGAGATGCTGAAGAAATCAATGCTGTTTACGAACTCTTCGTGATAAAGTGTGCCATTAGTTTCAACCGACAAGTGAATGTTACGTTCTTTCTTTAATTCGGTACACAACGCCGCAAGTGCTTCCGCCTGGATAAACGGTTCACCTCCCGAAATGACCAGATGGTTTATTTTCCCCAGGTTATTCTGAATAATTTTTTGTACGGTTTCTACTTCAACCTTCTTTTCATCCTGGATGTTGAATGAAGCAGTAGGTGTGTCGCAAAGGCTGACTTTTCCGTTGGGAAGGCTCCACATACAGCGCAGGTTGCAGCCTGCCGTGCGCAGAAAAAGCGACGGAACGCCAGCCAGCTTTCCTTCGCCCTGAATAGTTCCGGAAGTGGAAAATCGTGTGGCAGGTTGTTGTTCCAGCAGGTTCCCGTTTTCATCTTTCGTGATGGGGAAAACTGCTTCGGGTGCGAGAAATATATACTTATTAGTCATGATACTGAATGAACTGAAGATTGAATAAACAGAAATCCGTATTAAAGAATTTAACCCGGAAATATTCAATTTTAGAGTGAGGTGTCGATCACGCCAGCTTCGGCAAATGCTTTGGCTCGCAACAGGCAACTATCGCAGGTGCCACAGGGTTTTGCTCCACCCCGGTAGCAACTCCAGGTGAGGCTCCAGTCTACGCCAAGCTTCTCTCCCAGAATAACCTCTTCGGCTTTGGTCTTGTGGATGAAAGGAGCGTGGATTGTGAATTTCCGGCCACCTTCAACCGCTGCAACCGTGCCCCTGTTGATGGCATTTTCCATTGCTTCAATAAATTCCTCGCGGCAATCGACATACCCCGAATAATCCACTTCGCTCACCCCGATGAAGATATCCTGCGCCCCAATGGCTTCGGCATACGAAGCGGCCACCGAAAGGAAAACCATGTTCCGTGCCGGGACGTAGGTTGGTGGTATATCGGTACGGGTAACGTCGCCGTCTTCCACCTCTATTTTCGAATCGGTGAGGGAACTGCCGCCCCAGAGGTTGAGCTGAAGGGTTACCACATTATGCTCTTTGGCCCCAACCTTTTGAGCCGTGGCTTTGGCGCATTCAAGTTCTTTGCTGTGCTTTTGCCCATAGTCGAACGACAGGGCGTATACTTTGTAACCTTCACTTTTGGCCAGATGAATGGCTACCGACGAATCTAATCCGCCCGATAGCAGTACGACCGCTTTTTTCATCTCGCTACGGTGGTTACGATGGATAAAATGTGTTGCCGGCAGGCAACCCCGCTAAAAAGGATTTTGCTCTGTTTCATTTTGCCTAGTTTTGTTTAAAGACAGGAGGTTTCCGAACTGTCTGTGATTATAACGGAACAAAAGTAGTTTTTTTTTGCTAAAATACATTGCATTATTCAGGCTTCTATTACTATGTTTCGGAATTAGCTTGACCAAATCATCAGTTGCAAACATCTCCTTTTAAAGTGGCAGTTCTATGTTTTTTAACCGTATTAATTACTAAAATTATTGCAGGTATGGTTGTTAAGATGAATCTTTTTTCCTATCTTGGATACCCAACATCAGAAAAAGCAAGTAATAATATTGGCATTAATAATAATATTATTTAAATTAGATAAGTAATTAATTGAAATCAAAAAATTATGAAGCCACTATTAATTTATTTAGTTATTCTCTGCTTGGTGCAATCAGTTTATGCCAAAAAAAATGATGAGAAAGATGTGATTAAAGTCGTAAATAAGGTTTTAACTGATGAGAACAAATCCAGTAAGAAAATAGATAAACTTATTCCATCTGGTCTTGAAAATGATACAACTATTTACATCGCGAAATTAAATGGAGGGGGATTTATTGTTGTTTCTGCCGATGATGCTGCAGTTCCTGTCTTAGTTCTTAATCTCGAGGGTGATTTTGATATGGAAAAAATGCCCTCTGGATTGCTTTACCTTATTGAGAAATATCAATATTCAATTGGAGAGCTCCGAAAAAATAAAATTGAAGCTCCTGATAAAGTAAAAGTTAAATGGGAACATTATTTGGGTAGCAGCGATCAGGCCACATTAAAAAGTGCTTTAACAGTCAACTCTGTTTCCCCTATGATTGAAACTTCATGGCGACAAGCTGGATATAATCAGTATTGTCCAAGTGGTTGTTCTGCTGGGTGTACTGCAGTTGCCATGGCACGTATCCTTTATCATTGGAGGGCAGGAGTGTACCCCGAAGGAAGTAATACCCACGATGGTCAAACTGCAAATTTTGGATCAACGAATTACAACATGTGCCTAATGTCAGCAACAAGTCCCGATAACTATAATTCACTGCTTATTTATCATGCTGGTATTTCGTGTAATACTGATTATGATACAGATGGCTCCAGCTCCACTACCACTAAAGCAAAAAATGGATTTGTCAATTTTTGGGGGTTACATGCTGATAAAAAAGAACGCATTTTAAATCTGCTTACATGGGAGGATATGATGTATGAATGCTTGGATCAGGGACGGCCAATCCTATACGGAGGATCAGATTTATGGTTAAACGGGCACAATTGGGTAATTGATGGATATGATTCGGATGGTAAGTTTAGCTGTAAGTGGGGATGGTCTACCAGTTATGATAGCTATTGCTATTTAGGTAATTTTGATCCCGACGGTGATAACGGCCCTTATAACCAATATGAAGATGCAATTTTTGACATTTATCCACTTTATGAACCAGGGATAATTAGTGGTCCTGCAACATTGACCAATAGCGGCGCTAATTATTCAGTTCCCAATCCAATACCGTTTGCTTATGCAACTTGGACATTCAGTTCAAATATTCAGTCGGTATATGGAGGCAACGATTTTGTTGTTCTGCGCTCACTATCTTCAGGAACAGGTTGGATTCAGGCTTCCTATAATTTTTGTGGAAAATCAATCTCTTTCGGACGAATATATGTTACATTAAGTTATTAATTGACTATCTATCAAATTCAAATAATTTTTTAAGTATGAAAAATATTGCTAAGTCAATGATGAGCCTAATAGTATTTAGTTTCATAGTGACAATGGTTTTTGTCTCCTGTTCATCGAAAGAAGATACAGCACCTGGTTTAACCATTTATAAAACTAAAGCCGATTATATTGACAAAGTTTATATCCGTATTTTTCCTGATAGCTCATTGAGATCCTATTCAACGTATGGGCAAGTAGGACGAAGAGAAACTATTATCGATCCGACCGATTCTTCATTTTTGGGAAGGATACAACTAGGTAATGGATATGTTTATGCTGAAGATTTTCTTTTTTGTGATGAGGGTGCTTTTCTAAGCTTATCAATCAAAGAGTATATCCGGCTTCAAGATAAAAGTAATAGCGTCTTTGTTTCTGACACTTTTGACTTAACGCAGTATATTATTGATGCAGATCCTTTCATCGAATTTTATCGCGATGAAAATCGTCCACGTAAATATGAATTGACCGATACTGCTATAATTAATGAAATAATCAGAAATGGTGAGTTGGAAAAATATTTTGTACGAGTAAAGTAATTTTTTGAATGACGCATTGCTTTGTTATTTAAGCTAATTGGGGTTAAGAAATCATCTATAAAGATCAATACCCCGAAGTTTTTTAGGAAATAATTTCTTTTATAGGCTAATCCATTGTCTTTTTTTAACAAGGGTGGATTGGTTGGTTAACGTATGGAAGAACGATCTTTACAATTTGAGGTTTTTGAGAAGCGAATGGTAGAAAAGAAAGTCTCGTTGGTATTGTCAAGTGGAGGGGCGCGTGGCCTTGCCCATATTGCCGTGATTGATGAACTCGAAAAACGGGGATATGAGATTGCTTCCATTGCCGGTACCTCAATGGGGGCTTTTGTGGGAGGAATTTATGCTTCGGGCAACCTGAATATTTTCAAAGAGTGGATGTATTCGCTGAAGACCATCGAAATTGTCAAATTGTTTGATATCACCCTGAGTAACAATGGGCTATTGAAAGGAGAAAGGCTGTTTCATGAACTTGGTAAACTATTTCCTGACTCACTCATTGAAAATTTGCCAATCCCATTTGCTGCGGTTTCGACGGATATCTTGAACAACAGGGAGGTAATCCACCAATCGGGCAGCCTTTTTCATGCGATACGGGCGTCGATTTCGATCCCTACTTTTTTTCAGCCATTTAAAACCGGGAACACCTATCTGGTTGATGGGGGTTTGCTTAACCCTACGCCGGTAAACCGGGTCAAACGGTTTGAAAACGATAGGCTGGTGGTGGTGAATGTTGAAACCCAGCATGTCGACGACGAAATTGAAAAAATGTTTTATTCTAAAAAAGCGGAAGGCAAGAGTACGACCGTTTCTCCGTTAAAATTTATTGGCATGCCCGGTTATTTCGATTTGATCAACAAAACGATTGGTTTAATGCTGAGCCAGCTAGCCGATCTGACCATTGAAAAGTACACCCCGGATCTTTTGATCAATATGAACCGGAATTTTTTCGGAACTTACGATTTTCACAAATACAGCGAAATCATTGAATTCGGGAACCAGATAGCCGTAAAGAAAATCGATGAATATGAAGGTGTGGCACAAAACGGAGATTACTGTTAATTATATTTAACTGATTGGGTGATGGATTTTGACATTTCTTTGATATTTTTATAGCAAACCTATGAAAAATCTTCAGAAGATATATCAGTCCATCGTCGATAGCCGGAATTCCTATTCCAAGGGATTTCTTCTCTTTTTTATTTCTTCGGTGGTTGTTTATGGGATATTGGTGGTAACACCTGCGTTAAAGCATTTTCAGGTGGGTACGTTTCGTGATTTGTTGCTGTTGATATTCAGTTGGTTGTTTATTACTGCTATTTCGGGGATGATCATTTATATCATTTCGCTGAACCGCTGGGTTTTTGCATTTCTTTTCCCCGTTTTTGTAATTAGTACGGGTATTGTTTCGTTTTACGTAGGACAATATAACCTTGTCTTCAACAGCGCGGTTGTTGAATCTACTTTGTATACTAATAATTACGAAGCTTTCAGCCAGATATCGTTTTTCCTTTTGGGATATATTTCGGTACTGCTTTTAATCTCATCCTTTTTTGTTTTTAGAAGGTTTGGTTTAAAGAAGCCGAAAGTAGACTGGGTTAGCTTTATGATTGTGCTTCTTGGGCTGCTGGCAATTTTTGCCAACGATAAACAACGGGTACTTTCCACTTTTTATTACAGTCCGTATGCTTTTTTCTTCGGGATCGATAAGAGTTTGGTTGCCGATATTCCTTCGCCCCAGAAACGGGTTGATGTCAGTGCGGGGGCCGTTTGTCATTCCGATAGTTTGATCGTCGTTTTTGTTGCAGGAGAGGCTATGCGGGCCGACCATCTGAGCTTGAACGGGTATTCACGAAAAACATTTCCGTTGATGGAGAAAGAAAATCCGGTTTCGTTTAAAAGAATCTATTCCGAATGGTCGTATACCATAAAAAGCTTGCCGCAGATATTTACCCGCGCCGATAGTGTAAACCATTGGCCCCTGGTGAATGAAAAGACGTTCATCTCCATTTTTAATACCTGTGGGTATCAATCGTGGTGGATTGGAAATCAGGATCTGAACAAGTTTTTAAAACCACTTTCCGACGAATGCGATACGGTTCAGCTTTTTTCGTATACCAGGGATGGAAAGCGTTACGATGGAAATATGTTGCCGGCAATTCGCCATGCGGTCGATTCCGACGATCCGAAAAAATTGATTGTGGTTCATCAGTTTGGTTGCCATTGGTGGTATCCGTCCAATTGCCCCCGGGAGTTTGAGAAATTTAAACCGGTGATGAAAACCAAAAATATTTCCCGGTACGACAGCCTGAAAATTGTGAATTCGTACGACAATACAGCCTGTTATACCGATTTTTTCCTTTCAGAGATTGTAAAGATGTTGAAAGATAAAAAAGCAATCTTGATTTATCTTTCCGATCACGGAGAATTGTTGGGTGAAGATGGAAAATGGATCCATGCCCAGCAAACGGACTTCGAAAAAAATCCGGCCTGCATCATTTGGTTCTCCGATGAGTATGCCCGCAGGTATCCCGAAAAGGTTAAATCGGCGCAGCAAAACAAGGACAACCATTTCCGTACCGATTTTCTTTTTCATTCCATTCTTGATGCCGGCGATATTTGTGCCCCGGTTCGGGTTGACGCGTTAGATCTTTTTAACCAATACCACTGAAAGGATAATGGTCTTTTTGTTCTCCGGTGTGGGATTCGTGAAGATCTCATTCTGAATAAAAGAAAAGAGACGGTTCAACGATTCAACCCAATGTCTCTTATTCAATTTTCCAGCAAATTTCATCGATCGGCAATTGAGAATTAGGCATAATATATTCCGGCACTTGCTTCCCGGTTTCGAGGAAAGCCATATAGCGCTTGCATTCATTATACTTATCGGAGTTTGAACAGTACTTTTTTTTGTAAGTTCTTACCATGACATCCGATTCAAGAAAGGTCTGGTTAAAGAATTTGCATTCTTCAATGATCGGGCAAATTTTATGTCGCATTATTTCCATCGGACTAATGAGTTAAACCCTAAAAAATGAAACCAATTCTTTTAACGATTGGGCTTGGGCCGACAATTCTTCGGCACCGGCAGCCATCTCTTCCGATGCGGCAGCATTTTGCTGGGTAACATGGTTCATCTGTTGGATTGAAACATTTACCTGCGAGATGCCGGTGGTTTGTTCAATGGTAGAGTTGACAATTTCCTGAACCAAATCGGTCGATTCGGATATTTTGGGCAACATTTTGGCAATTTCTTCTTCGACATGGATGGTGGCTTTTGCCCCAGCATCCGACACGGTGAGGATATCGGAGGAAAGGACTTTGCTGCTGTCGGCAAGTTTGCGTACTTCGGAAGCAACCACCGAAAAGCCGCGGCCATATTCGCCGGCGCGGGCTGCTTCAACGGCCGCATTCAATGCAAGGATATTGGTTTGAAAAGAGATGTCGCTTACCGACCGGATTTTGTTCGAAATGTTATTGTATGATTCGATCACGTTGTGAGACCCTTCGGCCACTCCAGCAACCAGTTCCTTGCTTTGGCCTGTGATCTTCCCGGTTACTTTTGCTCTTTCCATGTTCGATTCGAGGGTTGCCGTGAGCTCTTCAATCATGGCCGAAAGTTCTTCCAGCGAGGATGCCTGTTCTGCGGCTCCGCTAGAAAGTTCTTCCGACATAGCTCCTAATTGTTCGCTGTTCATTTGAACATTCGATGCTCCGTTTTGGATCTCGCTGATGACACTTCGTAAGCTGTTGGTCAGGTGAACCAACGAGTTCTGCAATGTCCCCAGTTCGGATTTGGATTCCGATTCAGTGGTTTGTATGGTTAGGTCACCTTCTGATAGTGCTTTTACATTCTCAATTGCCGATTGTAATGGCTTGGCAAGTTTTTTATTGATGCTGTAAAACAGGTAGGAGCCAAGCGCAAATGTTAATGGTGAGGCCCAGACCATGTGAATGGTGCCTAATTGGGATACAACGGCTGAAAGAAACCAGCAAATCAATCCAAACACAACGGCCCAGAAACTGACCGTGAACATCACCGACTTTTTAAAAATGTACTTTAGGATCAGCGTTGCAATTGGCAGCGAGATAAGCAATGCGACTAATGTGTTAATAATACGTTCCATCTATATTCCCCTTTTATTTAGTAAGTTATTTTTGAACTGAGTTGCGGAGAGGAACCTTTTGCTGCAATCATTGTTTGCATTACCCTGTTTTGCCCAATGATGGTTAAAGATGTGAGTTCAGCTCATCACTGAACTCACAATTGCTTAACATTCACCAAATAATCCCCAACCTAATTTTTTTCAGCATTTCTACCCCTGAATGCCGATTTTTATATGATCCTCATTTCATTTTTTCAAAAATGTACGCAAGCTCATCCACATCGATTTCTTCTTTCATTGGGAGTCTCAAGTTTTTTTCAACCTCTTGCGATTGTTCCTGGATGTTGAAATTGCTGGAATAGGTTAACACGATGATTTCCACCAATGGATTTAACGAAGCATTTTTGAAAAGGATTTTCGTGTTTGCCGTTCTTTCCGATTCAAAATTGGTTTTTAAAAAAATGAAATGGAATTCTGTTTGGTTAGCCATTATCAACCCGTCCTGTATGTTGTAAGCATACTCTACCATCGCAGCTTTAACCCCAAAAACATCCATGATAAGGTTGCCAAGCGATTTTGCCAAATCGGGGCTTTCAACAACAATTAATATGTGAACTTTCTGCATGGTATTCATCCAACTTTAACGATACAAAGAAAGATGAACAATTCCTTCGCTTTGATAGTAGAAAAACTAAAAATGAGAGAGGTAAGTACGAAAAAAGAATGTAATATTTACGTAGTAGATTTACCCGCTAAATTCTTACCAGCGCGTTTTTTATGGCAAAAACCACCAAACTGACCGAATTTGGAGTGCCGGTACGCAGTAGCAGGTCTGATCGGTGTTTTTCGACCGTACGTGGGCTGATAAACAGTTTGTCGGCGATTTCGTTGGCCGAAAAGCCCCGGCACAGGAAGTTAAGAACAGTTTGCTCACGCTCGGTCAGCTGAATATTCGTGTTAGGGGCACGGTTGTTTACCATGTTGAGGAGTAGCTCCTGTGAAAAGTATTTTCCACCCTTCATGACGGTTTCGATGGCATGTTCCAGTTCGTCGTAATCTGACTCTTTAATGATGTATCCATCCACCCCCAGATCGTTCATGATTTTGAAAAATTGCTCTTCGCTGTTCATTGAAAGGACGATTACCTTCAGGTTCGGGTGCATTTGCCGGGCAATCTTCACGGCCTCATCCCCCTTCATTACGGGCATATTAATGTCGATGATTACCAGGTCGGGTACAACGTGCTGCAGCTGATCGATAAACTCTTTCCCGTTTGATGCTTCTATAACCACTTCGGTGTTTTGCATGTCGCGTAGAAGCATTTTTAAGCCGTTCCTTAAAATCGTATGATCATCAACAATGGCAATTTTCATTGGTACTGTCATTTAGTGTTTGTAGGAAATATAATCTTTAGTAAAAAGCCGTTTCCGGGCGATGTTTCAATATCGAAATTCCCTTCCAGAATTTTTACACGGTTAATTATACTAAATAATCCCAAATGGTGGTTCGAATTTTTCATTTTTTCTTCCCAATCAAATCCAATTCCGTTATCCGAATAGGTAAGCTGAATGGCGTCGTTCTCCTGGTAGATGTCAAGTTTTATGTGGTCTGCTTCAGCGTGTTTCAGCGAGTTGTTGAATGCTTCAATGATAATGTTGTAAATCATGATCTCCTTTAATTCGGGGAAACGCATCTCTCCTATGGTGTTGTTTATTTGAATGTTGATTAGCTTTTTCTTCGTTTCAAAGAACTGGTTGAGCGCTGCGGTCAGACCAAAATTGGTGAGTACATGAGGGCTTAAGTTGTTTGAGATCTCGCGTACCGACGATATCGTATCTTTCAATATGCGCTTGATGTCGTTTAGTGTGTCGGAATAGGGGCGTAAATCTTCTTTCCTCGACAGTACGGAAAGGTACATGTTCATGCTCGAAAGCAGAGGTCCGACATTGTCGTGAAGGTCGGCTGCCAGCTTTTTTCGTTCGCGGGTTTCTATTTGGGTGCTCACATTGTTTAGTGTTCGTTCCATCTCTTTCTTACCAGAGATGTCGCGTATGGTACACAGCAGCATCGGTTCGTTCCGATAGGTAATTGTCGAAGTGCTTATCTCTACATTGACGGTTGTCCCGTTGTGATTGATCATTTCACAATCGAATGATGGGATTGATGATCCTGATTTCATGTCGGTCAATAGTTTATAGACGAACTTGTGATATTCTTTTGGAAAATATGAATCTAAAATGTCCTGTTTGTGATACTCTCTTGAGCCATTGAGCTGATAGAAACTTTCGTTGGCATCGACAATTTCGAGCTGCATATTCAGCAAAATGATTGCGTCTTTACTGTTGTTAAAAATGGAGATAAAACGCTCTTCGGT